>Ga0180007_10002168_pt1 | contig 24040 bp, 19 predicted proteins | sample MM_PC_MetaG_FD_121122 | JGI IMG/M metagenome (GOLD analysis project Ga0180007, IMG submission 121122) | Groundwater microbial communities from the Aspo Hard Rock Laboratory (HRL) deep subsurface site, Sweden - MM_PC_MetaG | ecosystem: Environmental > Aquatic > Deep subsurface > Groundwater... | reverse complement strand
TGGTTTCTTCTCCATTGGTTTTTCTGCCGTTTTTTTCGGAAAAGTATAAGGAATATCTGAAGCAACAACAGTCGGCTCTTCTTTCTTCTCTATTGGTTTTTCTTGAACAGATTTTTTTAAAGGAGAAAAAAATGATTTCGTTGGAGCAATTTTTTTAAGAGAGATTTTCCCTTTGGTTTTTTTGAGGGCTATTTTTAGAATAATAATGACAAGTAGAGACCCCAAGAGACTAGAGAAAAAAGTGCTTTTTATTTGTAACCAAACATTAGACCGAGGCTCTTGGACGGAAACTATTCTGAGATCTAGTTGCGTTTTTATGTCATAGTAACGACTGAGCGTCTCGAAGATTTTTCCCACAGCCAGTTGGGCATATTCTTTGGCTCCTTCTTGACTTTGACTCTGAATCGTTACTTTAATTATACTGCTCTGCCCAACTCTTTTTAATTCTAAATTATCCAAAGAGTAAGGGAAATTAAGCACATTTTCTATCACCGTTTCTAGATTAATATTTCTAGCTGAGTTTTTTTCAAGAACCAAAAAAGATGTTTGGGCTTCATAAAAACTCCCTAGCCACATTTGGCCAAATAAAAAAACTAGAAAAGTAAGGAGAAATAATTTTAGATAGATATTTTTGGTCATATATTTAATAATTCTATTGACTTTACAAACTAGCACTTTTTGTTTTAAAAGTCAACTTTTTAATATAAGCTAAAAGAAAAGCCGGGAGGTTGATCCCCGGCTTTTCTTAGCTCAGACAATTGAGCTATTTTTTAAATCTCTTGAAAATATTCTTGCGTTTCTTGAAGATTATAGTAGAAGCACCAACTATGCCAGCAAAAGCTGAGGCGACCATTGCTCCTGGGCCTGTCGGAGGAGTTGTAGGAAGAGACTCACAGATATAGCCAAAGTCAGATTTAGTATGTTTATTGCCATCTTCCAACTTAACTTTGTCTGTATTGTCTAATTTACCATCTGGATCATAGACTTGATAGCATCCCTTGGGAAGGTCTTTGGCATCAACTACTACAGTATAAGTTCCTTCACATAAATTTTTAAATTTATATTCTCCAGAACCGTCAGTATTCTTCTTCTTGACCTTGTTGCCATTAATAAGTTTCAAAGTAACATTAGGAATTCCTTTTTCGTTTGCATCTATTTTTCCATTTTTATTCAAATCAAACCAAATTTGATTTCCGATAGAAGCATCACAATCTTCATCTTCATCATCATCTTCTTCTTTGCAAGTAGCGCTGCATCCATCACCATTCTTACTATTTCCATCATCACATTCTTCTGAGGATTGGTTAATTATACCATCACCACAGTATTTATTCTCTTCTTCAATGGTGCAACTTGCACTGCATCCGTCTCCGTTAGTGCTGTTGCCGTCATCACATTGCTCAGAAGACTGGTTGATTATACCATCTCCACAGTATTTGTCTGGCTCTTCGATAGTACAAGTGGCGCTGCAACCGTCTCCATTAGTATTATTTCCATCATCACATTTTTCTGAAGATTGGTTAATTTCACCGTCTCCGCAATAAGGAGTTGACTCTTCGATAGTACAAGTAGCGCTGCAACCGTCACCGTTTTTGTTATTACCATCGTCACATTGTTCATCTTTTTCTTTAATTCCATTTCCACAAATCTGAACAGGTCTTACAACCATACAAACGGCTGCGACACTATTGGCGCCGCCAGTAACAGACTGTCCATAATATGAGTGAATGGCACTTACAGAAGTAGTCTGTTTACTTAAAAATAAATTACTGTTAGTTTTTCCTTTCCAGGAAGCGGTTTTAACATAATCTGATAAATCAGGAGTGGAGCTACTATTAGCAATATGAGAACTTCCATCAAAAGAAACAAAATATTGTTCATAGGGTTGATAGACGCTAATTCGAGTACTATAACTATCATAAGATTGAAGATAGATATCGTAATAACCCATTGGCAAATTAGTACTTTTGGTTATAGCAGCAGGACCAGATGTTAGAAGATAGGTTCCGCCAAAATTAACCAGCGTATCTCCAGATTGCACCTCTAATTGACAAGAAGGAGCTGGATCATTGGCCTTGGCGACTAAAGCAAAGCCATTAAAAACTATAGCTATAGCTATAACTAGAAGAGTGTTCTTAAAAATCTTTTTTAATTTAGAATTTTTCATAATATATAGTTAGTTGGTTTAAATAAGCTACATAGTAGATTATTTAGCTAGTTTTATGAGTTACTTTTTGACATTGAACTTTAGCATAAGTCCTGTTTTATGTCAAGTTGATTATTTAATTAATTCTCCTTTGACAAATAGGCGACGCAGATCAGTGTTTAGTGGCCAACAAGTCACTAGAGTAACAGTTGCTTTAGTATTGGTCTCAAATATTTTTTGATCATCAGACGAAACGATTTCTTTACTAGTTACTATATATTGATAAGAAAAACTTTTTCCGTTTGCTTGAGACATCTTAATTTCAAAGCGATCTCCTTGGGATAAAGAGTTTAGGTTTTTAAAAATATAATTATACTGTCCCTGTAGCCAAGAAAAATTACTACTGTGACCATTGATGACAGCGTTCCCTACTTCTCCTGGAATAGTTGTTTGAGGATAAAGGACGACTCCTTTTTGAAGATCGTTAAGAAGAGCGGCTTCTTCCGGATTTTGAGAAAGAATAATTGGAGCCGAAATATTTAATTTTTGAATAAAAATTTCATAAGTTAGTCTAGTGCTCCCGGGAACTAGTGGATCATAACCATGGGACAATTCATTTAAATCTTTATATCCATCTCCATCAGAGTCGGCATTGTTGGGATTTGTTCCATGAAAAAATTCTTGCTCATTAGTAAGTTCATCTTCGTCGGGGTCACTTTGAGCCTCATCTTTTTCTAAAGAAAGGCCATTTTCTGTTTCCCAAAAGTCTGGTAGTCCGTTTTTGTTTCTATCTAATTTTCCTCCACCTAGTGGATTATAGCCATTACGCACTTCTTCTCCATCTGAATAACCATCTTTATCGGTGTCCGCGTTAAAAGGGTCGGTTAAATTTTGATATTCCTGTTTTAGGTTTAGGCCGTCACCATCTTGATCATCTAAAATGTCATCAGCTGAATTTAAAGAAATTCCATGTCTTTTTAACCAATAAGGAGATATATAGAAATAAGCTTCTTCTACTTCAGCAACTTTAACTAAGAGCTTAGCTCGCTCTTTATTTTTTTTATATTCTCCCAAAAAGTCGAAAGTGAAGATAATTTGAAAAGCAAAAAATAACAACATAAAAACAATGAGCCAGGTAAGATATTTTTCAATTTTTTTGCGCGTAGTTGATTGCATAAATCAATTATTAAATCATAACTGAAAATAATAGCACTAAGTAAAACTTTTGTCAATAACGACAAAAAACGCTTGAAATCTGATTTCAAGCGTTTTTTGTAGAGGGTTTTTTGGCTAAAGAATGATGTTTTTAGTTATTTCTTCAGAGTTTCTTAGAATGGTTATATTAATGCTTTCTCCTTTTTTATATGAATACAAGACATTAGAAAGAGGCTTATTTGCGTTTATGGCCTGATCATTTATTTTAGTTATTATATCGTTTAGCTTCAGTCCGGCTTTAGCGGCTGCGGAATTAGCAATAATAGCCAGGCCAGGATTAAGCGAAGGTGTATAAATTAAAGCGCCTTCAGTAACTGGCAGATTATTAATTTCAGCATAATCTTTATTTAGGGAAATATAATAAATTCCTAGGACCGGAGCAGTTTCTAGTTGATTATTTATGGCTTTTTCAATCACTTTCTTTACTTCATTTGAAGGAATGGCGAAATATTCTATTTGACCGTTTTTTTCTAAAGATTCAACTATTCCTACTACTTGACTAGCAAAATCTGTTATTAATCCCCCATCAAAATTTGAATCAAAATTAATGTCTGTCTTATAAACACCTTCCATTTTTTCTGAAGAAGAAATTGTTTTTCCGCTCAAATTGTAACTATTCTCAAAGCCTTTTATCAATCCCGAGGAAAGAGCAATAAATTGTTTCCCGTGATTTTTTCCAAAAGCTACTATTTTCTCTCCAGCTTTAATATCATCTGAATTAGCGAAAGAAACAGTATTTAAATTAGCAGCATTAATTTTTATAAAACTTAATTCACTAAATGAGTCAGTAGCAAAAAACTCTCCATCAAAACGAGCGCCATCATTAAAAATTATTTTATAGAGAGTATCTTTTTGAGTGTCTATGTTTGAGCTGACAGCAAGGATTAGCCCATCGCTTGTAACCACTGCTCCCATCCCCTCTTTTGTTGTTTGGATTTTCTGGGAAGAATTTTTTTGGTAGGAGATGATTTTTACCAAGGAAGAAGAAACTTTTCCAGTGGTTTTATTGACTGTATTTTCTTCTTTTATAAAGACTTGTTCGGTTTTATTAATGACTGTTACATCTTCAGTGGATCTTTTTAGGAAATCATATTTAGAAAAAAAGCTGGTGGAAGATAGATAAGGGAAAAAATAGCGATCAGCTATTAAGCCCCCCAGTCCACCCACCAACAGAATCATTATCCAAAAAATAACTTTTTGAGATTTTTTCATTTTTCAAAGTTAATAAATTAAAAAGCTGGAATCCATTTGGAAGTTATGAGCACCATAGCTGAAACGAAACAAAAAGTGGCTAACTGCCAAACAATTCTTTTTTTGCTTAAAATAAGGAGAAAATGGCTTCTCACTATCTCCCAAAGTACATAGTAAAGTATAAGGGCGATTACTCCAGTCGTCAAATATCCAAAGGGCCAGAAATTAAGCGCCCAAGATATTTCCGCCACTACTAAGGCCAATATAAAGGAATAGGATAAAGTCATTTTTTTTGATCTTTCAAAAAGATATAGGGTTTGATAACTAACTAAAAAAGAAACAATGAAATAAGTTAGCATTAAACCATAGACAGGAATCATAAAATTTAGATAAAAACCATAAAAACTAGTTAAAGCAAAAAAAAGAGAAGTGAAGCTGGCCGCTATCAGCATTCCTTTAGCCGTTTTATCTGTAGGACTTTCTTTTAAACGGGAGGCTCCCAAAAGGGCTAGATAATATATAGATGAAGAAAGTAGAATAAATATTTGCTTTTCTAAAGACAGCGTCACTAAATAAAATAAAGCACCAGAAAAAATTACAAAAATAGATGGAATAAAAGAAAAAATCCATTTTCCTCCCACTTTTTTCCCTTGGAAAAAAGCTAAAATTAGTAAAATGGCAATAACATAAAATGACCAACTATTAAATAGAAAAAAAACTTCCATACCAAAAAGAAAGATGAGTGAATAAATCAGAGGTTTTAATTTTATAAACATTAAATTTTTTAGGCGAAAGTTATTTTGTTGGTTTTTTTATTATAGTCTATTTTTACTCGATTGTGACTTTTAATCTTATTTTCAATAATCATAAGAGCTAGTGGATCGAGAATTTCAGTTTGGATAATCCTTTTGAGTGGTCTGGCTCCAAAAGCAGGATCATAACCTTTTTTCGCTAGGTAGCTTTTAACTTGAGCAGTTACAAAAACTTTAATCTCCTTTTCTTCTAATCTTTTGGCAATTTCTTTAATTTGTAGATTTACGATGGCTTTAAGAGTGTTTTCGCTGATAGAATGAAAAATTATTATTTCATCAAGTCGATTTAAAAATTCTGGTTTGAAATTTTCTTTCAAAGTGGAAAGAACTTTTGATTCTATCTCTTTTTCCGAGATAACTCCTTTGTGATCTTCTTCTTTGAATCCCAGGCCACTTTTGTAAATTATGTCCGAGCCAATATTAGAAGTCATAATAATAACGGTATTTTTAAAATTAACTCTTCGCCCTTTAGAGTCAGTTAGCTGTCCTTCATCCAAAATTTGAAGCATGATGTTGAATATTTGAGGATGAGCTTTCTCAATTTCATCAAAAAGAATAACGCTATAAGGACGTCGTCGAATGATTTCTGTTAGCTGTCCTCCTTCTTCATAGCCAACATAGCCTGGAGGAGAGCCAATAATTTTGGCAATACTATGAGATTCCATATATTCACTCATATCAACCCTAATCAAGGACTTCTCATCGTTAAAAAGCACCTGAGCCAAGGCTTTGGCTAGCTCTGTTTTCCCTACTCCAGTAGGACCCAGAAACATAAATGATCCAATGGGTCTGTCTTCAGCAGCAATACCAGCTCGAGAGCGACGGATAGCATTAGCTACGGAATGGATAGCTTCTTTTTGTCCGGCCACTCTTTTTTCTAATTCCTCTTCTAGATTTGAAAGTCTTTGACTCTCGCTTTCTAACATTTTTGAAACTGGGATACCAGTCCAACGAGAAACTACTTTAGCGATATCTTCCTCAGTAATTTCTTCTTTAAGAACGGCTCCATGACGTTGAATTTTTGTTAACTTATTTTGATTGACTTTGATTTCTTTTTCTAATTCAGGAATTTTTCCATAGCGAATCTCGGCTACTTTGTCTAGTTCTAAATTCCTCTCAGCAATTTCAGCTTCTTCTTTTAATTTTTCTAGTTCGGCTCCATTGGCTCTGAGTTTAGAGATAAGTTCTTTTTCTGTTTTCCATTGCAAATAACGATTGTTGAAACTTTCCTGGATTTCAGCTAGCTTCTTGTTTAATTCTTTAATGCGAACTTTGCTCTTTTTACTTTTTTCTTTTTCTAGAGCCTTTTTCTCGATTTCCAGTCGCCTTTTTTGTCTTTCTAGTGTGTCGATTTCTACGGGCATAGAGTCAATTTCCATTCTTCTAGCGCTTAGAGCTTCATCGACAAGATCAACTGCTTTGTCTGGCAAGAAACGGTCGGTTATATAGCGAGAAGACAAATTAACTGCTTCCCTTATAGCACTATCAGTAATTTTTACTCCATGATGAACCTCATATTTTTCTTTAATTCCTCTTAAAATACTAATAGCATCTTCCAAAGAAGGCTCGGAAACAGAAATGGGCTGAAAACGGCGTTCTAAAGCAGCGTCTTTTTCGATATATTTATGATATTCTTTAATGGTAGTGGCTCCGATTACTTTAACTTTTCCTCGAGCTAAAGCGGGCTTAAGCATATTAGAAGCATCAAGTGAGCCTTCAATAGCTCCAGCACCAACTAAGGTGTGGAGTTCATCAATAAATAAAATAAATTTTCCTTCGGATTTTTCTACTTCGTTGATGATGGCTTTAAGTCTTTCCTCGAATTCTCCTCGAAATTTTGTTCCGGCCAGAAGAAGTCCCAGGTCTAAAGATAAAATTGATTTATTTTTTAGGTTTTCTGGAACGTCTCCTTCGGCAATTCTTTGGGCTAAACCTTCTACTATAGCGGTTTTCCCAGTTCCAGCTTCTCCAATAAGCACGGGATTGTTTTTTGTTCTTCGGCTTAACACCTGCATTGATCTTCTTATTTCGTCATCTCTACCAATAACTGGATCTAGTTTCTTCTCTTTAGCTAGATCGGTTAAGTTTAAGGTAAACTTCTCTAAGATTTTTCTCTTGCCCTCTGGATCGGGAGAATCTATTTTTTGATCACCTCTGATTTCAGTAATAATTTTAATTGTTTTTTCTAAATTTACCTTTTGAGATAAAAGAAAGACCTGAGCTTTATTTTCAGTAACCAAGAACCCCAAGAGTAAATGTTCTGTGGAAATAAATTCATCATTCATTTTCCTGGCTTCTCCTTCAGCCGCATTGATAATTGTAATAAGCTCGGGCGTGATAAAAAGTTGTCCCATTGAAGAAGCAGTTTTTATCTTGGGATATTTTTCTATTTCTTTAAGTAAATTAGTTGATAGGGCGGTTGGGCTTATGCCCATTTTTTCAAATACCAAAGGAACAATTGATTCATTTTGATTTACAAGAGCATAAAGCAAGTGAAAAACGTCCACCTGTTGCTGGGTTTTCGTGATGGATAACTCCTGAGCATCTCTCAAAGCCTCCTGACTTTTATTGGTAAATTTATTAAAATCCATAGCTTTATAGTATTATATTCAAGATAGGTGTGCTTATTCTAGCAGTTTCTGTTGCTTGGTCAAATAAAATAGCTTCGTTTATCGATATGTTTCTTTCTACGCCACAAAAAGCCCTAAGGCGAAAAAGCCAATCAGGACCTTAAGCCCCATAATTTAAAAACTAGTCTTCTAAGGAAATAGCGCTTACTGGACAGGAATCTACCACCTCTTGGCAGTTACAAGTTCCACATTCCGAAGCGACAATTTCAGATTTTCCCTCTTCATTCAACTTGAACACTTCTGGACAAAGTTGCTCGCAAGTACCGCAACCAATGCAGAGATCTTTGTTTACTTTTGCTTTTGACATAGGATATTTTATTTGAATTATTTAAAAAATTAAGGAAGCATCTCCGGCTGGGTTAGATAGGGCCTTGCTTTCAAAATCCCTCAACTCCTGGTTGGAAAATTCCACTCTTCCTTCTTCCTTATTCCATTCAAAATCACGAAGGGGAATTGAGAAATTATAATTCTTTTTTTGTTCAATCAACCAATCAGCGAAATTCTTATGTCTGACGAATATTTGTCTTATTTTCACTAAATCAACTTTATCTTCTGTCTTTTTGTCTTCTAAGTTTATTATATGATAACCCAAAGAACTTTCCAACACTTGGCTAGTTTCTCCCTTATTCATAGAAAAAACCAACACGCTAATTTCTGGTAAAATCTGATCCTTAGCGAACCATCCCAGTTCGCCTTTATTTTTTGAGCTTTCTCCCTCAGAATACTTTTTCACTATTAATTCAAAACTAGCTCCGCTGCTTAATTCCTCTTTAGCAGTATTAATTTTTTCCTTGGCTGCTGTAAAATCACTCTCATTGTCTTTTACAAATTTTTCCAGATTTTCTTTCAAAAGATCAGGCAAGACAATGTTTTTCTTGAAGTCTTTTATACCCCAACCATAAAGACTTTGAATATTTTTTATTAGATCTTCTAAAGAAGAATATTCCTGCACTTTTCTTGTCAGGGCTTCATCGGCAATTTTAGTTGTTACTTTAATATCTCTTTTTTTAGCCAGGTTTCTTGCTATCCTTTCTTCAATTAACTTATCTAAAATTTCTTTTTCTTTTATTTTAAATCTTTTTTCTCCATCTTTTCCAGAAAAATCCACCCTCATTCCTAGATCAGAAAAATCTTGGCCTTCATAAAATTTCTTAACAGCCTCTTTCCTTTTTTCTAATAACCCAAAAGAAACAAAATCTATTTTTGAGTTAATTATTGCTGGGTAAGGAAAAATTTTAGCTGTTTTGGTTACAATATAATTATTTTCTGCGTTAAAGAAATAAAGAGCAATGCCAATGATAATCAAATAGGCGACTATCGCGATTAAAACAGCCAGTCCTAGAGTTAAAGGAGTAATTTTTTTAACAAGTTTCAATTTCATTTTTTTCAAATCTAATATTTAAAAAAATAGTTCCACCATTTTTGAGGATTGCTCAGAGCATAGGAATTTTCTATTCTAATTTGAGGCGTATTTCTGGAAGAAACATCTTCATTTAGGGTTATTTTTTGTGATGAACTGGGCTTAATAACCACTACATTTTCGTCTGGACTTTTTAGATTTAGCTTATCCTTGGCTTCTCTTTCTTTATAATCAGAACTTTCTAGGTAGGCTATTTTTTGAGCGGTAGCTGAATTTTCCTTGTCTATTCTCGCCACTTCTTCTTGCAAACTTTCAATGGTTGCCTGAACAGCTCTCTTTTTCTTTATTTCTTTGTAGCCTGAGAAAGCAATGAAGCCGATGGCTACCACGCCTAGAAAGATGAATAGTCTGAGAAATAGTAGCTTTAATTTTGACATGAAAAATTAATAAAAAATTGGAGCTATAGTAAAAGCAATCATAGCCAAAACACCAATGATCGAGATAGCGATCCAAACTTTTTGCATTTTTTTACTTTTTCTTTTTGAGAGAGTCATATAAGATAATTTTAACAAAAAAAGACTAAAATAACAATATTTTTTATGGTTATTTCTTAAGCACTGACAGAAAGGCTTCTCCGGGAATTTCTACTTTTCCAATTGATTTCATTTTTTTCTTTCCCTTTTTCTGTTTTTCCAGCAGCTTTCTTTTTCGGGTGACGTCTCCTCCATAGAGCTTGCTGGTGACATCTTTTCGAAAAGCTTGAATGGTTTCTCGAGCAATAATTTTTCCTCCAATGGCGGCTTGAAGATTGATTTGAAAGTTTTGTTTAGGAATAGCTCCTTTGAGTTTTTCCACGGTTCTTTTGCCTTCGGAAAAAGCTTCTTCGCGAGGAACGATCCGAGAAAAAGCGTCCACTGGTTCTCCAGCCACTAAAATATCTAGTTTAATCAAATCGTAGGGTCGATACTCGGCAAATTCATAGTTCATTGAGGCATAGCCTTGAGAAGCGCTTTTTAAATCGTCGTGCAAATTGGTGATGACATCAGTTAAGGGACATAAAAATTTGACAATCATTCTTTCCGCATCGATATATTCTGTGTTTTGATATTCAGCGCGAGTGTTATTCATCACTTCCATAATCGAACCTAAATAATTTACCGGGGCAATAATATCCAAATTAACATATGGTTCGCTAATTTCTTCAATGGAAGATGGATCAGGCATTTCGGTGGGAGAATAAATGGTCAAACTATTTTTTTTGCCTTTTAGTTTTAGTTCATAAACAACACTGGGAGTGGTGATGGTGGGAGTTATGCCAAATTCTCTTTCCAATCTAGCTTGAATAATTTCTAGATGAAGTAGTCCTAAAAATCCACAGCGAAAACCTCGTCCCAAGGCTTGATTAGATTCTGGTTCAAAAGTGAAAGCGGCATCATTCAGTTTCAATTTTTCTAAAGAATCTCTCATGAAATTATAATCATCTCCGTCCAATGGGTAGAATGAAGCATAGACCATCGGTTTCACTTCCTTATATCCTGGCAAAAGTTCCACGTTCTGCTCTTTAAAAAGAGTGACGGTATCTCCTACTCGACATTGAGCCACACTTTTGAGACCGGTGGCAATATAACCAATATCCCCAGCCGTTAGAAAGTCTGTTTTTCTTAGTTCTGGAGCAAAATAGCCCACCTCAATTACATCAGACTCTGTTTTTCCAGCGATTAGTTTAATTTTCTCATCTCTTTTAATTTGTCCGTCTAAAATTCTGACATAAGCCAAGACACCTTTAAAAGTATCATATTTAGAATCAAAAATAAGGGCTTTTAGGGGCTTATCTAAATCACCAACAGGAGCGGGAACTTTGAGAATAATTCTTTCCAGCAATTTATCCACCCCTTCTCCAGTTTTTCCAGAAACTTCCAAGATTTCTTCTTCTTTGCAACCTAAAATGTGAATAATCTCTTTCTTGGCCTTTTCTCTGTCTGCATTAGGAAGATCAATTTTGTTGACTACGGGAATGATTTCTAAGTTGTTTTCGATAGCCTGATAGAGGTTGGCCAGGGTTTGAGCTTGCACTCCTTTAGTGGCATCCACCAAAAGCACAGCGCCTTCAACAGCCGCCAGAGAACGAGAAACTTCATAGCCAAAATCAACGTGTCCTGGGGTGTCAATAAGATTCAAAATATAATCTTTATATTTCATTCGAACTGGCTGAAGCTTGATAGTGATTCCCCTTTCTCGTTCCAAATCCATTTGGTCCAGCAGTTGTTCTTTCATTTTTCTTTTTTCCACCGTTTCAGTCATTTCCAAAAGCCGATCGGACAAAGTGGACTTGCCATGATCAATGTGAGCGATAATACAGAAATTTCGAATGTTTTTCATAGTTCTTAATTCAAGCTTTATGATAGCTTATTTGGCGAATATATCAAGGCTAGCACATAAAAAATTACCCCAACTCTTTTATTAGTCGGGGTAATAAAATATTTTGTAGCAACAATACCTTAGAATTTGCTCTAGGGATCCTCCTATTTCCCTAAAGTTTTTGCGATATCGTTTGTAGCACATAAAATAAATTTAGCTCCACCTAGTATTTCTGATATATGTTTCTCGGTGATTTCCAGGAGAATTGCTTGTGGCCAAATAGTATGAGCTTTTTTTATTTCTCCTTTCGTTGGTTTTTTGCGTAAAAAAACAACGGTAAGCCCTGAGGTTTCACTCGCCTGTATTACTTTTTGTAAGTTGTATTCTCCGGACATCGCACCCTCCTTATTGTGGTTGTCATCCTCTCGTTGGAGGATATAAAAAAATAGTTATATTTTATAGAAATTACATTCCGCCCACTTTTCGACTATCTTCAAAAGGTATTTTTTTGGTTCCATTTTTGAAAAGTTTTTTCCAAAGAGAATTTTTGAATTCAAAAAACTCAGTAATTTTAAGAAGATAGCTCATAGCCACAAAGATTCCTCCTCCAATTAAAGCCGAGATGCTTAGCTGAGCAAAAACTCCCCAGAAAGTGTCAAGATTAGCCCAAGAAGCTGTCCAATATTTGGTTATTTGGATAAATATTCCAGCCACCACTGATGACAGAGCTATCTTAAAAATGGCTTTTAGAATATTTTTGTCGTCCAAATTAGAAAAACGCATTCGCAAAACAAACAATAAGAAAAACATCTGTACGATAGCCGAAGAAGAAAAAGCAATAACTAATCCCAAAAGTCCAAACTTGCCAATCAAGAAAAGAATGAGGATGATGTTCAAAGCCTCAGTAAAAAGTCCAATATAGAACGGGGTTTTGGTATCATGCATAGCATAGAAAGATCTAGCCAGAAGCGGAATAAGACTTTGGGCAAAAAGACTGAGTACGAAAATTCCTAGAGCTTCAAAAGTGAGGATAGTGTCTTCCCAGTCAAACTTTCCACTTCCAAGTACAATTCGCACAATTTGAGCGCGAAGAACTAGCATAAAAATACTAAGGGGAATAACAAAAAAAGAAATTTGCCGGAATGTTTGAGAAAAACTTTGAATAAAATCCTTTTCTTTTTCTTGGGCAAAATATTGAGATAAAACTGGAAAGACTGCAATAGCAAAAGAAATGCCAAAAAGTCCCAAGGGAACACTTTGTAAATTTTGGGCAAAGGTAAAAATAGCCAATGATCCAGAAGCCAGGGTGGAAGCAAAAACCGTTATCACTAAAAGATTTATTTGAGTGACAGCGATGCCCATAGTTCGAGGAATCATAAGACGTCCAATCTTTCGAACATTTTTATTGTTTAATGCTTCTCGAATTGTTCCAATGAATTTAAAACCAGCTTCTTTAGTGGCTGGCCACTGAACCAGCATATGCAAAAAAGCTCCCAAAACAACGCCCCAAGCTAAACCAACCGGTCCCATAAGTTTAACCAAAAATAAAACTCCAAAAATTATACCCAGATTATAGAAAATTGGAGCCAGAGAATAGGTAAGAAATTTTTTAAAAGAAGTTAAGATGCCACCCAGAATTCCACTGATTCCTAAAAAGAGTGGGCTAAGAAACATTATTCTAGTGAAAGTTACAGTAAGACTCATTTTTTCTGGATCAAAGCCAGGTGTGATCAATTTGATTAGCAGTGGAGCAAAAATAGCCAGAATAAGAGAAATAAAAATTACCGCTAAAATAGCTAGTTGCATAATGCTACTAGCCAATTTCCAGGCCTCTTCTTTTTTGTCTTTACTCATTAAACCAGTAAAAACTGGAATAAAAGCCGCACTAAGCGCTCCTAAAATTAACAAATTATAAATCAAATCAGGAATTCTAAAAGCGGCATAATAGGCATCTAGAATGTCTCCTGCTCCAAAGGTTCCTGCTAATAGCCTGTCTCGAAAAAGTCCCAACAAACGACTCACTAATCCCGCCATGGTTATTATGAAAGCGGCGGAAGCGACTGAATGAGAAGGAGAGCAATTTAAAAATCTTTTACAAATTTGTTTAATCATTTTTTTCTTCTAGCGCTAGTCCTAGAAATTTATCCGTTTTTAACTTATCTTCAAAGTAAAATTCCGTATCATTTTTCTTTTTAAAATTAGTTTCGGGAAATTTCCAAATATTTCTAATCTCTTTGGGAATCGTGATTCTTGAAGAAAAATTGCTTCCTATACTCCCCGATTGTTTTTGAACGAGCAGTGAGTAGGAATCAACATTTCCTCTATCGCTTTGGAAACTTATCTTAAAAGGGAGTTGATATTGATAGGTTATAGTAACATCTTCTTGTGGACTAACATAAACCCAATTAGCAAAAACGGTTTTATCCTTTTCCTCATAAATTCTTGTGCCACTTTCTTCATCAATTAGCATATTTTGCTCTTCCATTAAAACTTGGGGATCTTTTCTAAAATTAAGCGCTTCATAATCAATTGGCGAAGAATTGAACTCTCTGGTTTGTCCAGAAACTGAGATTAATTTAGAGCCCTTGGGCACATAAATTCTTTGATAGTCAGCATTAACTTTATTAAACCACTCATACTGACTTTTTCCTCCATTATGATGACGGGTTATAGAAACTGTGTCAATAATACTGCCATCAGACTTGATCTCAGCCTCATGCTTTATTGTTTCATCAACCACTCCGTCAGTTTTATAGCCGTTGATATTAGTGTTTATCACACTCAGATAGTCTTTTTGGGTGCTAAGAAGCTCTCCCGACCAGCCATTAGTCGAAATCATTTTTTGGATATTATAGTTAGTAGAATAAAGCAGAATGTGTTTTTGAGCTAAATTATCTCCAAGAATTTTTGTTATGGATAATAATTTTGTTATATCTTTGGTGTTAAAAATATTGTCTAATATTTTTGGAGCAAGATCAGCCAATATTTTTTTAGGTTTGTTTTCTTCTTTATCATAATCAACCTCTACCTCTTGCTGCACTTCGGCCATAAAATTATCTTCTCTAATAATTTTCCCATATTCAGGAAGAGCAATTGGTCCGGTGATAGTTAGAAAACTTTTCAAAACCTGAGGTGTCATCGCGATAACACCATCTACTGTTGGTCCTCCAGTTTTTCCCCAAAACCAAGTGGCTTTTTCAGCTGAAGATGGAAAATCTGGCCACCAATTGGAATCATGCAAACTCCAAGCAGCACTAATTTTCTGGATCGGTTTAGGTGGAACCACCTTTTCTTTAAGTTGGCCATCCGGATTGAATATGCCGTCCACTTTCAAATTTTTTATTCTGCCATTGAAAATTTCCAAAGTAGCATAAGTTCCAATAAAACCGCCGGTAGCTCTCATTTCATGATTATTTTGAAAAAGGAAAAGAAATTTTCTTGGTCCATTTCCACCCAATATATCATTAAATATTTGACTGTCTTTCACAAAACTATTAAGAAAGGCTGTTGCCTCTGGAAGTTTATTTTTAATTTCAGCAAAATAGGTTTGATTTTCTTCTGGTAAATCATCGACGTTAACTTTTTCTAAATCTTCCTCAATAGAAGTAAATAATTCAGTTATTTCTTGGAGATTGTCATTGGTTTTTTTAAAAACATCCAACAGGGAAATTTCTTGATTAACGTTATTTAGCGGATCCTTAACTTGATTAAGCAGTCCCATTGTTTGACTAAGAAGTATGCCTAATCTAGAAACTTTTTCTCCGGCTTGAGCCAAATATTTTCCCGAAGTGGCTTTGGATAAAAAAGGAATGACTCGCCCCGATTCAGTTAGAACGTTTCCTAGACGATTTAGGTCAGCAGAAATTAACTCGAATTCTTTCTGGGCTTCTTCAAAACTTTGAGTTGAACCCGAAAAATCTAATTGAGTTAGTTTGTCCTTGGCTTGAACTAAATTAGTTAGGGCTAATTGGCTATTTTTCAGAGTTCGATCTTTTATTTGTAAACCTCGAGAAATAAAAATAGGTGTCATAATTAAAAGAAAAATCGTCAAACAGGCTAGGGCAAATTGTTGAACGGGCCTTACCGAAAAATGTCTAGCATCTTTCCTAGCTTTCTTGGGAATTTTTTTCTCTCTTCCGATGAAAGCATAAAAGGCTTCTTCATCAAAAGCAGAGAAATTATTTTTTAGAGGTTCTTCAGAAAAATATTTACTTGAACTAGAAGAAGCGCGTTGTAGAAATTTTTTTCTTATAATGACTTTGGGGGCATTCTTATTTTCTCTTAAATGAATAATCTTATTTGTTTTTTTTATTTTTTCCAAGTCTAAATTACCTGCTTTATCAACAGGACGAACGTCGAACATTTGAGAAGTAATATTTTTCTTTTTATTTTTATTTAGCATAGACGCTGAAAAAATTAAGAGGAGCAGCTATCATACATATCTAGAGTTTCTCTAGCCATTTTTTCCCAGTCATATTTTTTAACTTGTTGATAGCCTGCTTGTTTTAATTGAACTAGTCGCCTTTTGTCAACTATGAGAGCGGTTATTTTTTGAGTTATGTCTCTAACATTTTGACCATCGAAATATTCGGCACTGTTCTCTAATATTTCTCGCATGCAAGGATGATTAGAAGAAATTACAGGTGTTCCCTTGCTCATTGCTTCCAGGGGCGACAAACCAAAGCCTTCATAGAGGGAGGGCCAAACATAAAGAGTGGCTTCTTTAAAAATTAAATCTAGTTCGTTATCCGGTATAAATCCAGCAAAAATAATTCCCTCATTGATATTATTATCTTTTACAAATTCTTTTAATTTTTTATAAAAATAATCTTCTTTGCCAACTAATACTAATTGAAAAAAAGGAAACTTTTTCTTGATCTCCTTAAAGGCCATGACAAGATTTTCTAGATTTTTGTGCGGATAGGCATTTCCGACATATAATAGATATGGTTTCATTATACCATATTTAGCAAAAGTTTCTTCCCTTGATTTATTATAAAAGAAACAGAAATTTTCAGCCGCTTCATAGGTTACATTGATTTTATTTTTTGGGACATCGGGAAACTCTTTTAAAATATCTTTTTTAGTGAATTGAGACACAGCAATCACCTTTTTTGATTTTAGGAGAGCTCTTTTAATAACTTTTTTATAAACAAAAAATTTACACTTATACCAAAGAGGATGAAGGGTGGTATTTCTTAGAGTCGGAAAATGAAGCAAAATCAAATCATGAATAGTGACAATAAAATTTTTTCGGTAGAAAATAGGAATATTAAAATGAGGGAAATGAACAAGATCTAAATTATATTTTTTAAGAAGACGTGGGAAACTAATTTGTTCTTCAAAAGAATACCATTTAAAATCAGCCAATATTTTTTTAAAGTTAGAATTAACAGGAGTATATTCAGAAAAATTATCTTTTCTTAAAAAAATAAAATACTGATTTTTTGAATCAATTTTCTCTAGATTTTCAATTAATTTTTGGCTATAACGTCCGAGGCCTTTTCCTAAAGAGCCAAAGAAGCGAGCGTCAATACCTATCCGCATATAAGCGCGTTACTTTTTAAAATTATCAGCTAATTTTTCAGCTGTTTTTAGCCAAGAAAAATTGCTAGCATTTATTTTTCCCTTCTGGATCAGAACCTCCCGCATTTTTTGATTCATGGATAGCTCTTCTAGTGCCGAGGAAATTTCTTCTGGTCTGTCTGGATCAATCATTATGACCGAATCTTTCAATATTTCAGGAAAAGATGAGTTAGCTGAAACAATTACTGGAATGCCACAAGCTTGAGCTTCCAGTGGAGGAAAACCAAAACCCTCCAAGAAGGAGGGATAAACAAAGAAACTGGCCAGATTATAAAGAAAAACTTTTTCTTCTTCTTTGATGAAGTGGATTAATTTTATTTCTTTTTTAAAAGGAGAGTTAAAGATAGCTTTTTCAATATCTTCGCTCAACCAACCACTAGCTCCAGCCAGAACTAGCTGCATATTTTTAATTGAAGCAATGTTTTCTTTTTGAGCTTTTTCTTTTAATTGGTTAAAAGCCATTACCAATGAGACCAAATTTTTTCTTGGCTCTTTGGTCCCAAAATAAAGAATAAACTTGTAGGGCAGTTGATACCATTCTTTAATTTTGATTAATTGAGGATTATTTCTGTCTAGAGGAGAAAACTTATTAGCAATACCGCTTTGAATGACCGCAATCTTTTCTGTTTTTATTCCATAGAGCGTTTCTAGATCTTCTTTAGTTGATTGAGAAATAGCAATGAGTTGATAGGCTTGCTCGGCCAGTTTTTTAGGATTCAAAAATAAATGCCAACCCCTTCTTTTGAAAGAAAAAAAATTAGGAAAACGTTCAAATGATAGATCGTGAATGGTCAGAATTAATTTAGTTTCCTTGGATAGGGCCACAAAAGAAATATTGGGCATAAAAAAATAATCAACTCCACCTAGCAACTTATCTATTTTTGGATACTTTAAATACCAAAGCAAAAAATTAAGAAGTTTGTTAGGAAACCTAAAACAACGCAACTTTACATTGGGATATTTTTTTATCCAATCAAGGTCAAGAGAATTTTTTTTAAAAGAATTAAAAAAAAGAATAAACTCATCTTTTTTATTGATCGCAAAAATTTCTGGCAATAAATTCAGGACATATTCCTCTACCCCCGTTCTTCTGCCTCCCGACAAACACCTAATGTCAATCCCGATTTTCATATAAGCTTACTCTAGATAATGTTTAATTAGAATCGTCCAAAAACCCACAAATAAACCTATAATTATAGATAATAGAATAATTAAAGGAAAATTATAGGTTTTTTGCTTGATGATTGGTCCCTGAATAATAATTTCAAACCAATTTTCTTGTTTTTGACTTTGATTAAGTTCTTGAGTGATTGTTTTTAGTTGTTTTTCGATAGAGAGGGCTATTTTTTGTGCTTGTTCTTCATTGTCAACAACAAACATCACCGAAACCAATTGAGAAGAAAGTTTGTCTGCCTTAAAAACATTTTTTAGTTCTTTGAAGGTTAGATTTTTTTTCTCAACTAGAGAGTTTTCCAATATAGTGGCCACTATATTGGGACTTTTCAGCCACTCCACAATAGTATCAGCAAATTTCTCATCGGCTTGCAAACGATAAAAGTCATCAAATTTATAATCTTGAGCAAGCTGACTTCCCGCTCGAGTGATGTTCAAATTAAGAGCCACCTCTTGTTTGTTTGGCTGAAAAACAAAATAACTAGGAATAATTAAAATAAAAGCTAGAAAGATAACTAGAAATAAGCGAATATTTTTTTTGAGTATTTTAACGAATTCTTTAAGTTCCATAGAAATAAGTTTAATTAATTATTTTTTAAATTCAGCGTATTTTTCTTCTATAAATTTTTTAATTTTTTCCTTAAAGATATTTTTATCAAATTTTTTAGCAGTGGCTCTAATGTATTCAGCTTCAAAATTAAGTGTTTTAAATTTTTCAACAGTTTTTATGAGATCCTCAGAAGTTTGGTTGTCAAATAACAGTCCGGTTTTTTCTTCTTCTAAGTGTTCCGGAATATCCCCTCCTCTGTAAGCTATAACTGGACGACCAGAAGACAAGGCTTCTTGAGCTACTATGCCAAAATCCTCTTCCTGAGGGAAAATAAAAGCTTGGCATTTAGAATAGTACTGGCTGAGTTCTTTATCATCCACTCTACCGAGAAATTCTATATTGTCTCTAGCGATTTTTTTTAATCTTTTTTCTTCCGGGCCCCGACCAATTATTTTTAGTTTGAGTCCCAGTTGATTAAAAGCTCGAATAGCAATGTCAAAACGCTTATAAGCCATCAGTCGGCCTACAATCAAGAAATAATCTTCCGGATTTTGATCAACAAAAAAGCTCTCAAAGTTAACGGGTGGATAGATGACGGTACTTTCTTTTTTATAATATTTTTGAATTCTTTTTTTAACAAAATTAGAGTTTGTGATGAGTTTGTCCACTCTGTCAACACTGCTTCTATCCCAAATTCTAAGATAGTTGATAATAAAAGGCACAATTTTTTTAATCAGAGGATTCCAATAGAAATCTCGAGTGTATTTTTGACAATCATCCCAGGCGTAGCGCATGGGAGTGTGCATATAACAAATATGAAGAGTTTCTGGACCAGTGATAATTCCCTTGGCAAAACTAGAAGAATCCGAAAGCACCAAGTCATAGTCTGAAAAATCAAAACTTTCAATAGCTGAAGACATAAGTAGTGGGAAAATTCGATGCTTAGTTTTGGCCAGGGGCCATTTTTGCAGCCAGGAAGTGCGAATATCTTTTCCTTCAAAAATATGATGCACGGCCTCAGGATTATGCACTAAGGTATAAATTGGTGCTTCGGGCCAAAGTTCGCAAAAACATTCCAGCACTCTTTCAGCGCCACCATATTGAACTAGATAGTCATGAACCAAGGCTATTTTCATATACCTGATTATACCAAAAAAACGCCTATTTGGCGATTTTCATCCTTTTTAAAGACAAGGCCGGACGAAGGTCCTTTTAACCTTGTCCGGCTAAGTTATTTGTTCTTTTGTCCATTTGAAAATCTGGGTAACTCCTAGTGTTGCCATTGTAATCCCGAAAGCATTAGCCCCTAAAAGTTCTAAAGCATTATCGGGATTTATGATATAAAGAGTTACGCCGAAAAAGAAAAACAATTCAATGCTAATTGCTATGGCGATTAACAAACATCCGACATTAAATTTAATTGCTACTAAAAATCGATTTAGCATAGTCCTCCTCCTCTCACGCTAAAAGATTTAGTTTTTTCTTCTTCTAAAAAGAACTTTTACGGTCTTTAAAATAATTTGAATATCCAAAAGTAAAGACCAATTTTCAATATAATATAAATCTAGTCGATATTCATCTTCAAAATCCAGATCCGATCTTCCAGAAACTTGAGCCATACCAGTCACTCCAGGCTTGATGGTCAGAAGCCTTCGATGATAGTCCATGTATTTTTCTACTTCTCTTTGCTGATGAGGGCGTGGCCCAACCACACTCATGGAACCAAAAAGAACATTGAAAAATTGAGGAAGTTCATCAATAGAAAGCTTTTCAATAATTGATCCTACTCTGGTTTTTCGGGGATCATTTTTAATTTTATAGAGCGGCCCTTTTCTCACGCTTTGCTTTTGAATCAATTCTTTTTCCAGCTTCAAAGCATCGTTTAATTTCTGATTGTCTTTTGTTACACAGTATTCCCACTTCATATAGCGGAATTTGTAGACAAAAAACTTTTTATTGTTAGCTCCTACTCGCTCATTCTTGTAAATTACTGGGCCTTCGCTAGTTAGTTTAATTAAAATAGCTGCTAAAATTGTGACAGGAGAAGTTAAAATTATGGCTAAAATTGCAAAAACAATATCAAAAATTCTCTTAGCAATTCTTCCCCAACCATCTAAAGGAGTATTTTTAACTTCAATAATTGGCTCTCCTTTCAAAACTCCTAGCTCTAAACTAGAAGTCTGAAGAGTGGTAGGAACATATTTAAACACGATGTTATTAATGTTGCAAAAATCCACTAATTTTTCTTGTTCATCGTCAGGAATAGATGGTTCGCAAAGAATTATTTCATCAATTCCCCTCTTTTCTTTAATTTGTTTAATCAGCTTTAGATGAGCATTATCAATTTCTCCAATTACTTTATATCCTAAATTTTTGTCTTGCTTTATAAGAGCGGCAATTCTCTTGATTTTCCCATTAATACCAATAAGTAAAACCCGGTGAACTCCAATGCCTCTTTTTCGAAGCAACCATTTTTGAAAAAGCTGAATGAAATAACGAGCAATCGTCACATACATAACCACAAAAATCCATCCCGAAAGAATAACAAAACGAGAAGAAAACCATTCTCTTTTTAAAAATATGGTTACAATAATTATAACCAAGGCGATAGAAGTGGCAGAAAAAACTTTCAGAAATTCTTTCCAAAATTTTCGAGTGGCTCTGATGCGATAAAGCCCTTCGATGGCATAGATAAATAAAAACATAAGAGCCACTACGGCAGTTACTTGTAAGTAACTATTGAAAGGATAGTCATAAAGCTTGGGCTTGAGAGCTAGAATTTGAGGAATATTTCGAATAGAAAAAGCGGTAAGCGATGCCAAAACAATCATCAAAAAATCAACCGGAACTTGAATAGCACTAAAAAATAATTCTGATCTTTTCATAAAAATATTTTTTAACAGATCTGGATTGAGGTAAATTTATAAGCCGGATTCTGTTATGCAAAATAAATTGCATTGATAATCATTTACCTAGTTCCGAGATTACTCTCGGAATCATGCGTCTCTTCCCGTTTTTACGTAAAAAACAGGACACGGACTTGCATTCAAGTAAGGATTTAGCCGTTTCACCCTTCGACTTCGTTCAGGGCAAGCCCTAAATTTATTTCGAAGATTATTCCATAAAATGGAACCCTTAAAACCTTTCGGTTTAAAGCGTCTCTGCTCGCACCTCGAGAATTACTTCTGATGGGTGTTACCCACTACCTTTTTACTTGACACTCAAAAGTGACAAGTGAATGTCCGGACTTTCCTCATTTTGTTAAAAACAAAACGCGATTACCTAATTTACCTCAATCTAGACCTATTAAAGAGCTTAAAATATATAATAGCCTATTTTTTACTTTTTGTCAATGGGAAAACAATCGACATTAACCCTCTTCCATTATTTTTTTAGCGTGTTCTTTTATAGTCTTTCTAAGATTATCGTCTATTTTGACTTCATCTACTGGAAAATTTTTTTCTTGCATCACATTATCCAATTCTTCGTTCATTACTGCTACATCTTTTGGATCTGGAACCACGTTTGGGCTTTTCTTTTTAGTGGATTTTTCATTGCCTTCCATTGGAAGCATTCCTTTTAAAATTTCTATCATTGTTTTTGAATTAATTAATTAAATTTTTTATAGTTTTGTTTTCTTTGTCTAGCTTTTCTTGATACTCTTTCAATTTAATTCGGTTCATTTTAATTATATCCGGACTAGCCTTTTTTAGAAAGTTAGGATTTTTCAGTAGTTTTTCTTTTTGTTGAATGAGTTGTTCAAAGCCAGCTATTTCTTTCTTGGCTTTTTCAATTTCTTTTTTTGTGTCCACGCTTCCCTTGAGATTCAAAAAGATTGTTTCTTGACCCAGGTTTAATTTCAAGGCTTCTGGTAATTTTTGCTCGAGAGGTTTAAATTCTATCCGAGCTAATTTTTCCACGATTTCCCTGGAGGATATTTTGTTGGCATAAGCAGTAATTGTTTTTCCTGGATCAATCTTATATTCCGAGCGCAATTGTCTAATTTTTGAAATAGCCTCTTGAATTTTACTAAATTCTCTTTCCTTAGCAACGCCAACTAGTTTTTGATTAGATTTTGGCCAATCAGTAATCATTAATAATTTTTTTTCACCCAAAGAACTAAAAACTTCCTCGGTGATATAGGGCATAAAGGGATGCCAGAGCTTCAAAATTTTGTCTAACACATATCCCAAAACTTCACTATTTTTTTCTTGCTTTTGGATCTCTACATACCAATCAGCCAGGTCATTCCAGGTAAAATTGCGCAGGGCTTCTCCGGCCAAAGAAAATTGGTACTTTTCTATGTTTCCGGTAACTTCTTCAATCAAGCTTTCCAAGCGACTAATAATCCAACTGTCAGCTGGTGATTTAATGTCTGATAATTTAATTTTTTCTTCTAAACTAAATTTTGAATCGAGATTTTGGCAAAAACGAGCGATGTTCCAAAGTTTGGTCACAAAATTACGAAAACCTTCTATTTTTTCCTCTGATATTCGAACATCATTTCCAGGAGTGGCTCCCATAAGAAGAGACAATCGCACTGCATCAGCTCCAAATTTTTCAATCATGTCCAAGGGATCAATACCATTCCCCTTAGATTTGGACATTTTTTTGCCTTTTTCGTCCAACACTAACCCATGCAAATAGACTTTTTCAAAAGGAATTTCGCCTAGAGCAAAAAAACTCATCATAATCATCCGAGAAACCCAAAGAGTCAAAATATCATAGCCAGTTTCCATCACTTGAGTGGGGTGAAAATTTTTCAAATCCCCTATTTTTTTGCCATTTTTATAGTTTTGAGGCCAACCCAGAGTGGAAAAGGTCCACATTCCAGAAGAAAACCAGGTGTCGAGAGTATCAGTTTTTTGTTGCCAGTCTTCTCCCCGAGGAGCCTTTTCACCAACATAAATTTCCTCTCCTTGAAGAGTGTGTTTATGAAGATGACCATTATGCGAAAATTTTCCGTAGGCTTTTTCGTTCGGAAGATTATTCAGCTCGGCATAAAACATGTCCAGAGTG
>Ga0180007_10002167_pt1 | contig 24057 bp, 22 predicted proteins | sample MM_PC_MetaG_FD_121122 | JGI IMG/M metagenome (GOLD analysis project Ga0180007, IMG submission 121122) | Groundwater microbial communities from the Aspo Hard Rock Laboratory (HRL) deep subsurface site, Sweden - MM_PC_MetaG | ecosystem: Environmental > Aquatic > Deep subsurface > Groundwater... | reverse complement strand
TTCAGTGATTTGGCCACCACAACCATGGCCGGACGGATCAGCCGGTCATGGAGAATATATCCTTTCTGCATTTCTTTCAAAACGGTATGTTCAGGGTGATCGGATGTCTCCTCCTGGAAAACGGCCTGATGGAAATTGGGATCAAAGATCTGTCCCTCGGACTCCAGGGCTTTCAGATTGAACCGTTCCAGAACTTTGTAAATTTCCCGGAGGGTCATTTCCACACCTTCAATAATTCCTTTGTTGGAATTTTTATCTGTTCCGGAGGATTCCACGGCCCGTTCCAGATTGTCAATCACCGGTAACAATTCCTTGATCAGTGTTTCATTGGCAAATTTCCTGAATTCTTCGACTTCACGCTGGGCACGTTTTTTGTAGTTCTCGTATTCTGCAGATGCCCTGAGCAGTCTTTCACGGGCCTGGGATGCAGCGTCCTCTGCCTGCTGGGCTCTGATTTCAAGTGCCATCAAAGGATCAATATCCTCGAGCTCTTGTGCGTTTTCTCCGGGTTCATTTTCCGTAGTATCAGCAGTGACCGTATAGTCCGGAGCATGCTCGTCCATTTCTCTGGCCAGGTCTTTCTCCTGAACCTTTTCCTGTTTCTTTGCCAATGATAACTCCTGCAATACCGTTTAAAATTGCGTCATTAAGATTGATGATGTCCAATGCATCAAAAATATATGTAATCATATGGAAAACATTGCAAAGGCCTGACAGCAATGTGATTTTGTGTAAGAAAGTAATACCGATTGAAACGATGTCAAGAAGGGGGAAGTTGGAAATAAAAAAAAACCTGACCGCACTGACGCTAACCGGGATCGATCCACGACACAGTCAACCTCCCTTATTGCTGCTTCCTTCCGGACCTGACAAAGTTCGGGTGTGTCTGTTGCGCGGCGGCCGGAAAGCGTATCAGCACGGCCAGGCGAACATTTTATAGACTTAAACAATGATTTTATCAAGAAAAAAAGAAAAAGTCATGATATGATCATCCGTCACGCGTCACAATGACCGTCACGATGACGGATATTCCAAAATAAATGCATGGCGCATGTTTGTACTTCCGGCTGTGGCCGGTAAAATAAAAACCATTAATCTCTGTGAAAATGTATCTATGGCCAACCCACCGTTCAAGCCAGGTCTTCTTAGCCATGTGCTCCATGGTATTGATAATACCCGATGGCTCTGCTCCGGAGATGCACTCTTGATCGCCGTGTCCGGTGGGGCCGATTCCGTGGCACTGCTTCACCTTTTTAACCAACTCCGGAAACCATATCATTTCAGCCTGGCCGTCTGCCACTTAAATCATGGATTAAGGGGGCTTGAATCGGACCGTGATTGCGCCTTTGTTGAAAATCTGGCCAAGGCCATGGACCTTGTCTGCCATAGTGGATTCCGTGATGTTGAGGCCCACAGAAAAAAAAAGCGGCTGTCCCTTGAAGAGGCAGCCCGCCAGGTTCGCTATGACTTTCTGTTTGAAACGGCTGACGCACACGGGTATTCCAAAATCTTAACAGCACACCACGCAGATGACAATGCCGAGCTGCTCGTGATGAACCTCATGCGGGGAAGCGGCCCCTCGGGCCTGGGGGGAATGGATACCCTGGCCATGGATGGGCGCCTAATCCGGCCCTTTCTTGATTGCACACGTTCGGACATTCTCGATTACCTGACCCAGGAGGGCCTGACCTTCCGTGAAGACAGTTCCAATGCAGACCGGACTTTTTTGAGAAACAGAATCCGTCTGGAACTTTTACCATTAATCGAGTGTCATTACCAGAAGGGCTTCAGTCGGGTGCTAAGCCGTACCGCCCGGATTATCAGAGATGATGACGCATGGATGAACAGCCTTATCGACACGTTGTTTAAAGGACTGGTCATACAAAAAAATGACAAAAACCTTACCCTGGCCCTACCGGAACTTGGCGAACTTCATGTATCAGCCCAAAGGCGAATCATCCGAAAATCCATCGCCCTGATCAAAGGTGACTTAAGGCGCATCGGCCTGATCCATGTGGAATCGGCTGTCCGCTTAATCCGGTCGGAAAAAAGCAGATGCAGTCTGGATCTTCCCGACCGGATACGGGTCCAAAGGGAGGGAGACACCCTTGTCTTTTGCAGGGAAGCGCGTTCCTTAAGGCACTGTCCGCCCTTTGAAGTGCCACCCACCGTGTCGGACTTTGATTATTCTGTGGAAAAGCCCTCGGATCAGCCCCTTTTGGTTCACATCCCGGAAGCGAATCTTTCTTTCACATTTTCCGAATCACACAGCCCTGCTCCCAGAGACTTGGGCCACACCGGACCTGACACGGCCTTTCTGGATATGGATAAACTCAGCTTTCCCCTATCCCTTAGAAATCATAGGCCCGGAGACCGTTTCATGCCCCTGGGCATGCCTGGACACCGAAAGGTCTCACGGTTTTTTAACAGTATGAAAGTCCCCCCGGAAAACAGAAAACATTGCCCTGTTCTTATTTCCGGTGAGCATATCGTCTGGGTTTGCGGTCATCGTATTGATGGGGCATACCGTCTCGGACCGGACACAAAAAAAGTTTTGAAAATAGAACTTTTACTTGCTTAACACACAATGATGATTAATATGATATAATCGGTTTTTCCGCAGATGGGGTAAGACGTCTTTAATTTCAAACCCTATCGTTTATATTTCTAAAGAACCATAGACCTTGCATGGTTGATTTCAAATCATTCAGGAGGTGCAGCCCGTTGAATCCCTTTTATAAAAATCTCTCCCTATGGATTGTCATCATTCTGATGATGATTGTGCTTTACCAGATTTTCAACCCTGCCCAGGGCATTGAAAAGCCTATCAATTATACAGAATTTCTAACTAAAATCCAAAAGGATGAGGTTATCAAGGTGACCATGCAGGACAAAAACCTGCATGTGACAGATACAAGTCAGAATCGATACAGGGTCTATGCCCCGGATGATCCTGAGTTGATCAAGATCTTGAACGGCCACGGTATTGAAATAGAAGCCAAACCACCCTCCGAATCCCCCTGGTTTGAAATAATTGTTTCCTGGCTGCCCATGATCATCCTCATTGGTGTATGGATTTTTTTCATGCGCCAGATGCAGAGCGGAGGCGGGGGGAAAGCCATGTCCTTCGGTAAAAGCAGGGCTCGTCTGTTGTCCGATGACAAGGGTCGGGTTACCTTTGAGGATGTGGCCGGAGTGGAAGAAGCCAAGGAAGAGCTTGCCGAAATTGTTGAGTTTCTTCGTGAGCCAAAAAAATTCACCCGGCTGGGGGGTCGTATCCCCAAGGGTGTTCTCCTCGTGGGCTCCCCCGGAACCGGTAAAACCTTACTTGCCAGGGCCATAGCAGGCGAAGCGGAAGTCCCCTTCTTCACCATCAGTGGATCTGATTTTGTTGAAATGTTCGTGGGTGTGGGGGCATCCAGAGTCAGGGATCTTTTTGCCCAGGCCAAGAAAAATGCGCCCTGCATCGTGTTCATTGATGAAATTGATGCTGTGGGCCGCCAACGGGGCGCTGGCTTAGGTGGAGGGCACGACGAGCGTGAACAGACCCTCAACCAGCTGCTTGTTGAGATGGATGGTTTTGAGAGCAACGAAGGAGTCATCCTCATCTCAGCCACAAACCGCCCGGATGTTCTTGACCCTGCCCTGCTTCGACCCGGTCGATTTGACCGTCAGGTGGTCGTGGACCTTCCGGATATCAAAGGCCGAGAAGGAATTTTGCGCGTCCACATGAAAAAAACACCCCTGGACACGGATGTGGATGTGCTGACCCTGGCCAAAGGAACGCCCGGGTTCTCTGGGGCGGACCTGGAAAACATGGTCAACGAAGCAGCTCTCCTGGCTGCCAAACGTGACCAGGAAAAAGTCCGCATGATAGATTTTGATGACGCCAAGGACAAAGTATACATGGGCCTTGAACGCAAATCCAAAGTGGTTCGTGAAGAAGATCGAAAAAACACGGCCTACCATGAAGGGGGCCACGCCATTGTGGCTCGATTCCTGGCCGATACCGATTCGGTCAACAAAATCACCATCATCCCCAGGGGCAGAGCCGCAGGTATGACATGGTTCTTACCCGAAGAACGGGATTTCAGCTTCAAGGAACAACTTTTAAATCGACTGTCCATCCTCCTGGGGGGGCGTGTCGCAGAAGAGATCATCTATAAACGGCTGAGCACCGGAGCATCCAACGACATCAAAAAAGCAACGGAGCTGGCCAATAAAATGATCCGAGACTGGGGTATGAGTGAGAAACTGGGTCCACTGTGCTATTCCCTGAGTAACGATCAGGTCTTTCTCGGCCGTGAAATTTCCCAGCACCGGGATTATTCCGAAGATACAGCGAAACTGATTGACCAGGAAGTCTCAGATTTTATTTCAAACAGTTACGCAACCGCCAAACAGATTCTTACGGAAAATGTGGATATTCTTCACAAACTGACCGAGCTTCTTCTTGAGAAGGAAACCATTATGGGTGCAGAGCTGGATCACCTGATCCTGTCCATGAGACCCGGAATCAAGCTGCCTTCAATAAAACACGAAGTCGAAGAAACCATTCCCACGGAGGATACGCCGAAAGATGAATGATTTCCTTCTTTCGTTCAAAGAACACAAACTGAAACTCGGCACCAGCACCTGTATCATGGGCATTTTGAATGTCACTCCGGATTCTTTTTCCGACGGGGGGCGTTTTTTTAAAACGTCCCAGGCTGTTAGCCGGGCTCAGCAAATGGTTGAAGAAGGTGCCGACATCATCGATATCGGGGGTGAATCCACCCGGCCCTATGCCAAGGCCGTCTCCCTTTCAGAAGAGATCAATCGGGTGATCCCGGTCATCGAGCAACTGGCCAAAAAGATCCATGTTCCCATTTCCGTGGATACCACCAAGGCCGAGGTTGCCCGAAGGGCCATTGAAGCCGGGGCCAGCATTGTCAATGATATTTCAGCCATGGAAATGGACCCGGACATGGCATCGGTGGTGGCCACGTCCAAGGTTCCGGTGGTGTTGATGCACATGATGGGAACACCGGGAACCATGCAGGACACCCCCCATTACCATGACCCGGTCAAAGAAATTTATGCGTACCTGGAATCCGCCATTCAAAAAGCCGAACAACAGGGAATTTCAAGGTCCATGATCATTGCCGACCCGGGAATTGGCTTTGGGAAAACCATGGCACACAACTTTATTCTCCTGAAACATCTCAGGGATTTCTCTTCCCTGAATGTGCCCATTCTGGTAGGCTCGTCCCGGAAAGCCTTTATACGGAATACGGTGTCCACAAACACCGACAAAGATATGAGTCATGCCATTGAAATCGGCACCCAGGCCACTGTCTCAGCCGCCATCCTTGGTGGCGCCCACATGGTCCGGGTTCATGATGTGGCCTCAACCCAGGCCACCGTCAAAATCATTGACGCCCTTAAAAATGCCTGACAGGCTGAATGTTCATGAGAATAATGAACTCCAAATCCATGTCCATAACCATTGCAGTTCTTATCTGTCTCGTCCTTGGTGGCTTGTTTATATTTTATTCCCTTAGGCCGGACATGACTCAGGAATTCCTGGTCCTGGTGCCTGTTGAATTCTCAGGTCTTTCGGGTGACCTGATCATTTCTTCGGAAAGTACCCGAGCCATTGAGGTCAAGGTCAAGGGCCCCAAGGAAAAACTGGAGCACCTCACCTCCCTGACGTGCCGACTTTCCCTTTCCGGTGTACAGGTGGGAGAAAAGCATATCCCGGTAACGCCTTCGTTGTTTCTCTTACCCCAGAACGTCATGATTCAAAGTATCCAGCCCGTGTCCATTCATGTGAGTATCGATAAAAAAATCAGCCGGGAGCTTCCCGTTGAGATCGTATACACAGGTTCGCCTGCATCGGGCTACAGGATCGGAGGTGTTCTGGCCTACCCCAAGAGTGTGACCGTGGCCGGCCCCCGGTTGCTCATTGAGAGCCTGGATAAAATCCGGACTAAAGCTGTTGATATAACCGGCATTATTGAATCATGTAAAAAAGAAGCGGTATTCGACATTGACCCCTCATTGCCCTTAATCCTTCCTCCGGGCCCTGTGGTAGCCACCATTTCAATCACTGAAAAACGGGTGGTCAAAAAAATGGACCTGCCCGTATTTCTTCCCCAAAATTCAGTAGAGGTCAACCCTACCCTTGCCAGCATTGAAATCAGCGGACCTGAAAACCGCTTTAACGGAATGGATGTTCTCAAGGACATCCAGATATCAATCAAGGTGGATGATCTCATGCCCGGGATCTATGTCCGCCGCGCCACCATCAGTCTGCCGGTTGATTTCACTCTCATCAGTGTGACACCGGAATTGTTTACACTTACCATAAAATAATTTAGGACGAATCACATGCTTCTGGTCATTGATGTGGGAAATACAAACACGGTTCTGGGTGTTTTTGATGAAAAGAATCTGATCCACAGTTGGCGCATTCGCTCGGATAAGAATATGACCGAGGATGAGTTTAACGTTCTTGTAAGCAGCCTTTTCAATGAGCGGAAACTCGATATAACCGGTTTCAGAGGCACGATCATCTCATGCGTGGTACCCCGTATGATGATGATCCTTAACGCTTTCTGCCTCAAATACATGCATCACCCCCCCATATGGGTTGATGCATCGACAGTCTCATCCATCATGCCCATCCTTTACAGTAACCCCTCGGAAGTGGGTGCTGATCGGATCGTCAATGCCATTGCCGCTTATTCCCGTTATAAAGCAGCCCTCATTGTCATCGACTTTGGGACAGCCACCACCTTTGATGTCATCTCACGGAAAGGGGAATATCTGGGCGGTGCCATCTCACCCGGCATCATGATTTCCTCCGATGCCTTGTTCCTTAATGCATCAAAACTGCCCCGGGTGGAAATCTTCTCCCCTCCGGACAAGGTCATTGGAAAAGATACGGCCGAAAGCATGAAATCCGGGATTATTTTTGGGTATGCCGGCCTTGTGGACGGCATGGTGGCCCGCATTAAAAAAGAACTGGACGAAAAACCCCTGATTATAGCCACTGGAGGCCTGGCTCCATTGATGAACCATGTCTCCGAAAGTATTGAGCACGTTGACAGCTCCTTGACCCTTGAAGGGCTGAGAATTATCTACGACCATCTTCACGACAAATAAATGAATTGTTACGTCTGATGATGCGATTGAAATTTGACAATGACTCATTTATCAGATATGCATGTAAGTATATTTTTACAATCGATCAAGTCGTTATCCAAATCAGAGTCATATGTTAGGAGGGCAGACCGTGAAAGCCTTGCACCTGAAAACTATTTTTCCATCCTCTATGGGGTTTATTGCCATTTTCTTTCTTTGCTGCCTGACGATCATAGGCTGTGGTGAAGGGAAATACGCCACCGAACCTGAATCCTTGAGCACCGAAGCCCAGGACGGACTCACATCAGCCGATGCAAGCCAGACCTCCGCCATGGAGCACTGGGAAACGCAGTCCGCACTCCTTTCTGCGCCCTTAAGTGCCACCTTCACCCCCAGCAATGGATTGGGCACCCCCCTAAGCCGAAGTGGGGATGAGGAATCCCTGCAAGTAAGCCTTACCCTTGCTGAACAATCCGGCATCATCCGCGCCCACGGTTCTATTTCCCTTGATGGGAGTGTATCCGTAACCGGCTATCCCATGACGCTGGAGTTCAGGAATTTTCCCTTTGAGATCACGGCGGATTCAATCACGATCAGCGGAACAGACATCTTGACCACCAAAACCCAGTCGGGCGTCCTTATCCGGCCTTCTTTTAATCTGACCATGGACATCAAAAAAGGATCAGCCCAGAAATTCATGTGTCATGGTGTATTCCAGGTGGATGAACTTCAAACCATATGCGAATTTTCAGTGGAGATCCATCGAACCGGCGGAAACAACCTGATCTCCTTTTTTGAAAGCACCTGGGCAAAGAAAAGTCCGAGTATCGACATCAGCTATCCGAGAAAACTGTATTATCGTCGAACTGAAGCACATGCCGTCCCCACCCGGGACATCTTGAATCTGTCTATCAATGAGAGTCTCATTGACCCTAGAGCCTCGGGATTTATCGATCTGCCCTCAACACTTTCACCCAATCAGACGGATCTTCGCATTGATTTTACAAATCTGGCCATCATGGCCAGTGATCTCAATCAGATTCTCACCTGCCATGCATCGGGGACTTTGGAAACACCGGATATGCAGGGCACCCTTATCTCAACAGACTACAGTCTGGATTTGGAGATCACCAAAAAGGTCATAACAGAATCCTTTACCGGAGAAAACAACACGCCTGAACTCAGACAGGTTGCCCAATATAAATGCACGGCAGCGTTGATTCTTTCGGCCCTCAATGTCCGAACCACACTTGTCGATACCCTCACCCGGACAGATTCCAGTGATATTGAGGCACTGTTTGCACATGCTGTGTTTACGATGGCCCAGGAGAAGACCTACACCGTGACCCATTCATTCTCGGAAGGCGAAACCACTGACATTGTCCATGCCCCATACGGACTCATAGGATTAAACCTGAATTTCAACCCCAGTGGAACCGGATCTGCACTGGCCCAAGGAATGATTGGCCTGCCCTTTGAAGCCACGCCGGACGGGGCTCCGTTTATGGTGATCTCCTTTGACAATGCCCAGCCGGACATATCAGAAAACGGAACCATTCACCTCAGCTCCCCTGCACAACTGGACAAGACAGATGCCATCGGTTTTATTACAAGTATCGGAGCCATGCTGACACTTGATATGAACCCAACCGATGAGGGCATTTATGTCTGTGCAATTGACCTCTCAAGCGATGACCTCATGACCCGAATCAATTTTACAGACCTTGAACTCATGAGAACAGACCCCGGAGAGGATCTCTCAAGCAGCCAATGGACCGTCCTGGGCATGCCCTATCATCGGGTGGCCTGCTCCATGGAAGGCGTGAACACAAACCAAAAAATCAATGACATGGACATGGACGTTGATCTGACCCTCTCGAAGGTTTTTAATGAAAACGGCTATGATATCAGTGCCTCGGGCAGTGTGGGTATAATCACAGTCCTTGATTGCATGGGCCATGGTCTGAACCTCGATTTTTCGGACGTACCTGTGATTGTCGAAGACGGAGGATTCGAGATGACCACCCAGGTGAGCCAGGATGACATCACATATTCTCTGTCTGTGCGACTTGTGGAGACGGACACGGCTCTACACGAATTTCTGGTGGATATTTCACAGCACAACGGACCGACACTGAACCTCACACTCCCGGCTGAACGCACCCAGGGGACGGGTATTTTCATCAGGTCAGGATTATCGAAATAAATGGAATGGGACTTATGGGACTCATAGGACTTATGGGTCCCATTAACAGCCACGTCCCTTTATAAAATCCATACCTTCCAACAAAAAAAGCGCTTTCTTAAAAAAGCGCTTTTTTATTTTCATCGGGGCTTTACATGCCCATCTGTTTTTCTATGCTTTCGATTTCCTTGAGAAGCTCTTTTCTTTCATCATCGGTCAGGTTGCCCTGATTCAATCGTTTCTGTAGACCGAGAAGAATCATTTCCTCTCTGTAATCATTACACGTGTAATTTCCTTTTTTTATTCCCATACGTCCTGCCCCAGACCCTGAATTGAAAATCTTAGTCTTATCCGGGCTCCTTACGGGACACCTTAAACGGGGGGTTTAAATTTTACCCGCCTGGATAAGAAATTCTTTGAATATTTTATAGAAAACTGACGAATCATTCAAACCTTTTTGCAGTATCGTATCAATTCTGTCAATATCTTTGATGTTCACCACCGCATTGGCACTCCGATGATAGGCCTCCATGGGGTCCATGGTCCGATACCGATCAGTCAAAAGGAAAAGAGTAATTTTTCTACGTTCAGCCATCACCAGACGATTCAGATAAATCAGAATACCATTTACATCTGGATTGGGAGTATCAAACCGTTCATTGAGAACGATCAAGTCATAGGTATGATAGCGCATGTTTTTCAGGGCTTCACGGGTGTTTTCGGCCATGGTGATACTGTATTCCATCAATTCCAAAGCGATTTTGATCTTTTCTCGGATGGCTGGGTCTGATTCGCATATCATGGCTGTTTCATAATCTTCTTCAACAAAATCAAATGGTTTTTCCGATGCATCATAAATGGACTCATCTTCTGCAAAGGAAATGGAGGGTTTGGATGAATCCTCTTCATCAAATCTTAGGGGACTCTTTTTGCTTGGTTTGGAGCCCTCTTTTTTGGGGCTCTCTTTTTTCGAGGGGTCACCCTTGGGTTCATCTCCGGCCAGGGAAAACACAATTTCCTCGTCCGTTGAAACCTCTGGCTTTCTGGCCTTCGTCACAGAAATTTTATGTTTACATTTCGGGCAAGTAAATCCGAACTGTTTACCTTCCGGGAGCTTTTCTTCCGCCACATTGTATTTACCCTGGCATTTTTCACATATGATTTTCATGGGTTGGCCTTCCCTGTTCGTTTTACTTGAATTTTTTATTGTAACCGTGATCGATTTCAAGGGATTCAATATCGGTTGTTTTCTCACCTCTGGAACTTTTCACCGAATCAATCCCACGTCCCACCACGGCCTTGTGGCTGGCATAGGTCATGGCGGTTTCATGGGTGATCAGACCCTTTTCATAAAGATCGATAATGTAATAGTCAAAGGTGGTCATTCCAAAGGCTTTTCCTGCATCCATACAGCTTTCATAGGTATTTTCATTGATTTCACCATTAAGGATGATATCCTTGACCCTCAGACTGGTTCCAAGTATTTCAAAGGCCGCCACCCGGCCCCCACCAATTTTCGGTAAAAGTCTCTGGCAAATAATCCACCGCACCGAATCCGCAAGACGGATACGCAACTGCCTTTCTTCATCTGGGTCAAACATACCCAAAATACGGTTGATGGTCTGTCCGGCATTGTTTGTATGCAGGGTCGTAAGCACCAGATGCCCTGTTTCTGCAGCCCTCAAGCCGATTTCAACGGTTTCTTTATCGCGCATTTCACCCACGAGAATCACTTTGGGGGCCTGCCTGAGCGCGGCCCTCAGCCCACTGGCAAAACTTTCAAAATCACTGCCCAGTTCACGTTGATTAAAGGTGGCCATTTTATGGGGATGCACGTATTCAATAGGATCTTCAAGGGTGATCACATGTTCCGGACGGGTGGCGTTTATTTCTGCCAACACAGCGGCAAGGGAGGTTGTTTTACCGGTTCCCGTGGCTCCCGTAATGAACACGATGCCGTTCAGGGTTCTGGGAATTTCTTCAAAGGCTTTGGGCAGATTCAATTCCCGGATGGACGGGATGGTGGTTTCAAGTCGCCTGAGTACAATGGAATAGTTGCCTGACTGGGAAAATATATTCACCCTGAACCGTGCCTTTCCCGGCAGGCTGTAAGATAAATCGCATGAACCTGATCTAATCAGAGTTTCGGTCAGACGACGGTCCTGGCTTAAAAGATTCATGGCGAACACTTCGGTCTGAAAGGGCGTCAGCTCCTTGATTTCAGGTTCGATATCAACAGCAACCAATTTTCCGGAACTTTCCACCTGCAAGGGCTTGCCCACCGTGAGGTTCAAGTCGGATACGTTGGTATTGGAATCAAGCATCCGGGCAAGAATATAGTCTATTTCCTGTTTTCTCATTTTTTAGCTCCCTGCCAAATGACGATCAGGCATCCGTAAAGTCCTGGGGCGAACCGGCCATCAGGGCTCGAAATTTTTGTTTGTCATAGGCCTTGGCATAGGCATCTTCGGAGGTAATCCAACCCTTGTTATGGAGATCCATGATGGAATCATCCATCAGCTGCATGCCATATTTCTGTCCCACCTGGATGGCCGACGGAATCTGGTGGGATTTCCCTTCACGGATCAAATTTCTTACTGCCGGTGTTGCGATCATTATTTCAAGGCCTGCGCAGCGCCCTCTCTGGTCTTTGCGTTTGAATAAGGTCTGGGAGATAACAGCCCTGATACCATCGGCCAAGGTTGAACGGATCTGGGCCTGCTGGTTGGCCGGAAACACCTCAATCAATCGGTCCACGGTTTTGGGAGCACTGGAGGTATGAAGTGTTGCCAAAACCAGATGACCGGTATTGGCAGCCTCAATGGCCAGGGAAATGGTTTCCTGATCCCTGAGCTCACCCACCAGAATAATATCCGGGTCTTCACGTAAGGCCCCTCTTAATGCGGCTGTAAAAGATTTTGTATGAAAACCCACCTCCCGGTGATTCACCAGACAGCCTCTGCATTCGTGAACAAATTCGATGGGATCCTCAATGGTGATGATATGATCCCTGCGCAAACGATTGGCTACGTCAAGAATGGCCGCAAGAGTCGTTGATTTCCCGCTTCCCGTTGGCCCTGTCACCAGAACCAGCCCCCTGGGAAGGGTGGCCAGCCGGGACACCACTTGGGGCAGACCCAGTTGCTCGGCGGTCTGAATGGTGCTTGGGATTTCACGGAACACGGCCCCAACCCCATTTTTCTGCTGGAAAAAATTGGCCCTGTAGCGTGCAAGCCCCGGAATTTCATACCCGAAATCCACATCTCCGGTTTCCTCGAACTGTTTGATTTTATTTTCAGGCGCAATTTCATAAAGCATGCCCTTGAGCGTGTTGTTGTCAAGCACTTTGTACTTGACCCGCTCAATCTGCCCGTCAATCCGGAGAGCCGGAGGTTGACCGGCATTAAGATGAAGATCTGAGGCCCCCTGGTCATGCATCAATTTAAAAAAAGCATCTATTTTTGCCATGGATATCTCCTGCTATGTCGTTCCTCGGTTTTTCTATTGGCATAACCGGATCCCCCGGAAACGGTTATCATCTTCCCCATCCACCTTTAATCATAGTCAATCTGCCGAACGCCTTCTTCTTTGGGATCCAGTTCAATCTGGGTCATTTCAAGCAGCACCGAATGGGCCTCAATCATTGATTTCATCTGGGCCCTGAACTGAACCTGCTGGCGTTTCAGTTCGTTGACCTCATCGTGCATCCTCTCCAGCTTGTTGTGTGCGCTTTGGATGATCTTATCCGCGTCTACCTCGGCCTGGGCCACAATCACTTCCGACGATTTCCGAGCGTTCTCCTTCATCTGCTCCAAGACCGTCTGGGAATTGAGCATCACCCGTTTGTAGGACTCCTCCCTGGACCTGTAGTCCTGGTTTTCCAGGTTGAGTTGACGGATTTTTTCTCGCAGGGCTTCAGCTTCACTCGTCATGAGTTCAAGGGTTTCGGATACCTGATCAAGAAAAAAATCAACTTCGCTGGTATTGTAACCTCGAAATCGAACGCTAAACCGTTGCTGGTGAATCTCAAGTGGGGTCAGTTTATTTTTCATAGATAACGGTTCTGTTATTTGAGCATTTGTGCAAAATCGAAAAGGCTTTGCACCACAAATGACTGGAGTAGAATAATTCCAAAAATAATGATGATGGGAGAGAGATCGATTCCCTCGATTCTGGGCATTTTCGAGCGCACAGCCCTTAAAGCCGGCTCAGTCACATCGTAAACAAAACGCACAATGGGATTGTAGGGGTCCGTACTCACCCAGGACAATATCGCCCGGGCAATGATAATCCACATATAAAGATCCAAGCCCATTTTCAGCACAACGGCCACGGCTCTCAACAGATTTCCCAATATCAACATGTTAATAAACCTCTATTTTTCATTAAGTCCTGGGTTTCGTTTGGATATATACAAAGGGGAACAGAGCATTTGATTTAAATTCCCTTTTTTGATTTTGCTTATAATGAAGCATAAAAATAAGGTATATTCATCCCTTAAGTCAAGGTATTTTGCTTAAAAAAGCATTGACTTTGGTTCTGGGCGGTCATAAGAGTGTAAAATAAAAAATCCCACGTGCCCGGGAAATAACCTGACAAGGAACCGGATTGCCGGTTAACTGTCATCCTGACACCAAAAACATGGAGGTGCGTTATGAGTACACTCGATAAGACCATTGGCTTTATCGGAGCCGGCAATATGGCCGAAGCCATGATCGGAGCTCTGATTGCATCCAGAACCATTAACTCGGCCAACGTGATGGCCTGTGATATCAGCGGTGAGAAACTGGATGTTCTTAAACGGTCCTACAACATTCGCATCACACCCGAGGCAGGGATTCTGTTTTCCTCATCGGATATCGTGATTCTCGCGGTGAAGCCCCAGGTGATGGGTGCTGTGCTTGATCAGTTGACATCCGCGCCCTCATTTATATCCAAAAGAAAAAAACTGATTATCTCCATTGCAGCTGGCATCAGTCTTTCTCGGATAGAACAGGTTATTTATGCATCCCTTGACCAATCCTCCCGGGCTCTGTTTCCCATCATCCGCGTCATGCCAAACACCCCAAGTCTGGTCCTTGAAGGGATGTCAGGGTTCTGCATGAATGCCTTTGCAGATGAGGATGATGCGCGCATGACCCGTATCATTCTTGAATCCATGGGCCGGGCTCTTCCATGTACAGAGAATCAGATGGATGCGATTACGGCGGTTTCCGGTTCCGGACCGGCCTATTTTTTTTATATGGTGGAGGCCATGGTGGAGGCGGGAACCAACCTGGGATTAAACCCTGACGATGCCCTGACTCTATCGGTCCAGACCATGAAAGGCGCGGCAAAATTACTCGAAAAATCAAGCGATTCCCCAGAAGCCCTACGAAAAAAAGTGACCTCTCCCGGTGGGACCACCGAGGCAGCCCTTGGTTTTCTGAGAGACGCCGGCTTCAAGGACATCGTTAAAAAGGCTCTGGCTGCTGCTGCGACAAGGTCCAAAGAGCTTTCAGCCTGAGCGAACTGTTCCCGGACAATGTTAAGCCGTCTTCAGACCGGCGACCAGACCGGCAAATTCCGGATTTTTCAACAACCTCTGGGAAAAAGAGATGTATTTAAACACAATGGATCTGACAGCAAGTTGGAGTGCGTAGGCTCTCACCGGTTTTTCGAGCAGGTGATTGATACCCGAGGCCACACAGGCATTCACAACCTGGTCACTGGCATCACCGGTCATCATCACCGAGTCCTCATATATGGACGGAAACTTGTCGGCCAGTGAGTCCAGAAACATATAGCCGGTCTTTTCACCCATAAACACGTCCACAATAAAAACGGCAATGCTTGAATCCTTGAGTTGGCAATATTCAATGGCTTCATCAACATCTGAAAAAACAAACACATCTCCCCATGCGTAAAAGCGGTTGACAATACCGGCCGTGATTTCAAGAACATCGAAATCATCATCCACGATAATCACATCAAGCCCCGTTGACATAGCACCCTCTCTTGTAATTAGATTATTTCAGACACGCCATGAACGCCCTTCCAGATGATGATAAAACTATAACACAAGACAAATCAGACTTCAACCAGCCTCTGGAAAGGGTCGTTTTAACAGACGCTCACTAAATTTGTCTTGCAAAGGCCGGGTTGAACCTGTTAATTTCACCTGATTGTCATCCTGATCAGCCTGGTCAATACGTGGTTCAATCATATACCGTAAAACGCCACTTAGGTATAAACACAGAATAAAAAAACCATCCATTCGTAAGGGGGAGACAGAACGCTTATGGAAACGTTTACATTCAAAGCATCGGATCATTCGAACATTTTCTGTCGGAATTGGCTGCCTGAACCCGAAAAAAGCCCAAAGGCAGTCATCCAGATCACCCACGGCATGGCCGAACATTCAGAGCGCTATGCCTGGTTTGCAGAAAAACTCACTCAACAGGGCTTTGCTGTCTATGCCAATGACCACAGGGGACACGGAAACACGGCCGAACGTGATGAAGACCTGGGGTTTTTTGCCAAAGGAAACGGCTGGGACAGGGTAGTCGATGACATGAAGGAATTAAGCGACCTGATCAGGGTAAGGCACCCTGACCTCCCCCTATTTCTTTTCGGCCATTCCATGGGATCCTTTCTATCCCGGGACTATATAGCCCGATTTGGCAAAACACTCAAGGGAGCCATTTTGTCAGGTACTGCCGGAGATCCGGGGTTTATAGGAAAAATGGGTCTGATGGTGGCCCGTGCCCAGGTGTTCCTCAAAGGGGCAAGCACCCCAAGCCCCCTGATGGACAAACTTTCTTTTAGCAGCTATGCCAAAGCCTTTTCTCCGGGACGAACCCCCTTTGACTGGTTGAGCAGGGACAACGACCAAGTTGATGCGTACATCAGGGATCCTTTGTGTGGCTTTGTGTGCGCATCGGGATTCTATATGGATCTAATTTCAGGTATTTTCAAGATAAACCGCCCGGCTCATTTTGACAAAACCCCATCCACCCTGCCTATCTATCTGTTTTCAGGGGCCATGGATCCTGTGGGAGATTTTTCAAAGGGGGTCCGAAAAACCCACGAGGCCTATCAAAAAGCAGGCGTCAACGATCTGGCCCTTCGTTTATATGACCAGGGACGCCATGAAATGCTCAATGAAATAAACCGGGACGATGTGGCGCAGGATGTGATTCAATGGATAGCAGACCATCTGAAGTAAACATGGCATTCTGATCCTATTTGTTCTGATAACCATCCAAAAAGCAGGGACCTTATAAAAATGACCCGATATCTCCTTTCCCTGGACCAGGGAACCACAAGTTCCAAAGCCATTTTGTTTTCCACATCAGGCCAGATTATCGCCCGCCTTAACAAAGAATTCCGCCAGATATATCCCCAGCCCGGTTGGGTGGAACATGACCCCATGGAAATATGGGAAAGCCAGCTGGAAGTCGCCCGTGGGGTTATTCGAAACGCGGGAATAAGCCCCTCCGACATTGCGGCCATAGGCATCACCAATCAGAGAGAAACAACCATTATCTGGGATAGATACACGGGAAAGCCCATCTACAACGCCATTGTCTGGCAATGCCGCCGAACGGCGGACACCTGCAAACGGTTTGAAAAAGAAGGCCTGGACCAGGTGATCCGACGTAAAACCGGCCTGGTCCTGGATGCCTATTTTTCAGCCACCAAGGTCCGATGGATCCTCAGACAGGTACCGGGAGCCATGGAAAAAGCACTCAAAGGCGATCTTCTTTTCGGGACCGTTGACACCTGGATTATCTGGAATCTGACCGGTAGAAAGGTCCATGCAACCGATTATTCCAATGCATCCAGAACCATGATGTACAATATCCATAAACTGGAATGGGACATGGATATTCTCACATCTCTGGACATTCCCAGCTCGCTTCTTCCGGATGTCAGGCCCTCATCAAGTGATTTTGGTTTCACTGAAAAAAACTTTCTCGGTGCTGAAATCCCGGTGGCCGGTGTGGCCGGCGATCAGCAAGCCGCACTGTTCGGCCAGTGTTGTTTTGATCCGGGCATGACCAAATGTACCTATGGAACCGGTTCTTTCCTTCTGATGAATACCGGCGAAAAGGCTGTCAACTCCCAAAGCGGCCTTCTGACAACCATTGCCTGGGGGCTGGAGGGCAAGGTCATATATGCTCTGGAGGGAAGCACGTTTATTTCCGGTGCTGTGATCCAGTGGCTCAGGGATGAAATGGGCCTGATTTCCGATGGGGCCCAAGCCGAAGAGTATGCCCTCAAGGTCCAAGACACGGGTGGCGTCTATCTTGTTCCGGCGTTTGTGGGCCTGGGTGCCCCCCACTGGGACATGTATGCCCGTGGAACCATCACAGGAATGACCCGGGGAACCAACAAGTTCCATATCACCCGGGCTGCCCTGGAATCCATGGCCTATCAAACCAACGATATTGTGAAAGCCATGCTGGCAGATGCCCGCATGGATCTGAAAGGCCTCAGGGTTGACGGCGGGGCTGTAGCCAACAATTTTCTCATGCAGTTCCAGGCCGATATCCTTCAGACCACCGTGGACAGGCCCTATGTGTTTGAAACAACGGCATTGGGGGCGGCCTATCTTGCCGGTCTGGGTGTGGGCCTGTATCAAGGAATAGCGGATGTAAGAAACTCCTGGCAACTTGAACGGCGTTTTGAACCTCATATGGCATATGAAACGGCTGAAAAACTCTATAAACAATGGGAAAAAGCAGTGGAAAAAGCCAAGGCCTGGGTCTGAAAACAGGAGACCTCAATTCGTAGCCAGTCCCGGGCTGATTGCCCTGCCTCTGGACTGGCCCATTCATCCTAAACCATCCAAAATGGTCCTCCATGGAAAATTCTTATTAAATATTTTCTCACGATTGACGATAAGTTGATAAGATCCGCCATTCTTATCTGATGAACTCGTAAAAAGTCGAGGGAAGACTTTCTTGAGTAACTCATAGTCCCCATAAACGAGGTGCCATTGTGATTAAAGTCCATTGTCCAGGTTGCCAAAAAAAATACGCCATACCCGAGGAAAAACTTCCCATGGACAAGGAGATAGATCTTCCTTGCCCTGCGTGTAAAACAATCATTAAACTCAAAAAAAATGCCCCCCAAGAGCCCGTTGTTTCGGGTTTTGATTCCCAGGCAGGGGATGCCTTGATGAAAAAAATCATCAAAAATTCCAGGGCACTTCCACCCATGCCCCAGATCATCATCAAAGCCAACGAAGTTTTATCAAGTGATAAAGCCGGATTCAAAGAAGTGGGGGATGTTCTTGCAACGGACCAAGCCATGGCCACACGCGTTTTAAAGCTGGCCAATTCCGCCTATTACGGACTCACGGTACCTGTATCCTCTGTCCAGCAGGCTTCGGCCCTCTTGGGCTTCCAGGCCCTTCTGGAGCTGATCACCGTGGTGAGCACATCCAAAATGATGGGCAAAGCACTCACGGGCTACGCCATTGATGCCAGAGACATGTGGGAACATTCGTTGTCCGTGGCCATAGGGGCCAAACTTATCGCGGAGAAAAAATTCCCCGCACTGGTCAATGACGCATTCAACGCTGGCCTTATCCATGATTCGGGCATGTTGATTCTGGATGATTATGTGGCTGAAGAAAAAGCAACCTTCGAGGATGCCATGGATAAGAAAAAAACCATTCAAGAAGCGGAAACCCTTCTTTTCGGATTTGACCACGGAATCATCGCCTCTGAATTTTTCAAAAAATGGAAACTCCCGCCTTGCCAGACCCATGCTATCCGGTATCACCACAAACCCTCGCAATCAGGGGGAGACCCCCTGTCCCGGGTACTCCATGCCGCCGATGCCCTGGCCAATGAGAACAAAACAGAACAAAACTTCGCAAATGAACAGAATGCTATTGATTTTGTGGGTTTTTCAGATGATGAATGGGCAGCCATAGGCCTGGAGGTCACCGAATCGGTGAATCATATCATGGCAACCATGTCATAAAAAATCAGGGCAAATTATTCGGGCCCGACAGGGTCATCAATAAGAAAACTAGACAGGGGGGAATTTTTCACCAGGGATAAGGCGTAGTCTTTTTCGCTGTGTATATAGGCCTCAATGGCCTTAACCCCTTTTTCAGGATTTTTCTCACCCAGAGCCTCGATGATGGTCCTGAAATACGAGACGTTTTCCTTGAGCGAATCGTTTTTGAGCATAATGGCGATATATTGAAGGCGCTGAAGGTTGGGCATGATCCCCATCACCACCTTCAAAAGAACGGGGTTCTTTGTGGAACCGATCCCAGCGGCGGTGAAATCCAGAAGCGCTTTGTAAAATCCCCGGTTATCGTTTTTTTCAGCACAAGTTTCCATCTTGTCCAGGGCTGTGATCAATTCCATGCGATGATCCTCATCGCAATTCTCAATTCACCTCCGGACCACATGGCCGAATAAAAGGGAAAATACATCACAGTACGCGTCAATGCTTTTTTCAGATAAACCTGTTACCCTCACCCCACATCGGGGAATCAATTCAACCAGACCTGTTTGCTCAAGAATCCGGAAGGCTTCACGCACCGGCGACCGGCTGACGCCAAGCTCACGGGCGACTTTCTGCTCAAGAATTCTCTCACCTGGGGCGATTTCCAAATGAATGACCTTGTCGATTAAATAATCAGCAATCTGATCGGACAAATTCTTAGATATTTTAAACACCATGGTCATCCCTGGGATCCCCTTATGTATCGCCCAGCTGAGACGCGCAGGTCGCCTTCAGCTTATTCGTACTCGTTCTCGAACTTGAGCATCTCACACACCCACATCGGCGCCGATGACATCTCTTTTCGAGTACGCGTACGAGTACCGTCCCTTCGGTACTGAGTACGAGTATTTGGCTCGCCAACAAGTATAAAAACAGCCCTATCCATTACATGAGCCCATAAATTTTTAAACAATATCCATGAAAAGATCAAGAAGGATAACATATGGTGTTTAAAAATTACTCGCTAAAGGATCTGGAAAAAAGATCTTCGATTGCTTTTTCCCCTTGGTCTGAAAGATTACGTGTTCCGGTTCCACAAAATGTATCAAAAGAAATGACGGGCACATCTTCTTTCCATTCGCTGTCACTCCAGGTGAACCATTTATTACTGGTCTGATCAAAAACACTGACGGGCCTGTTAAAAAACTTAGCCAGCTCGACACCCCAGCCTGTCCCGCCTTTAACGGTTTTATCGTCCTGGATCCAGCCCACAGCGAACACCTGCAAGCCCTTGTTCACCATATGAAAAATAACCTGGAAAACTTTACGTATTTTGTCAGCCTGGGCGTATCGCCGCCCCATTCGTTTTGAAACGATTTCCATGCTGACATCACCCAGGGTGAGTTCCTTGTCATTCAATACCAGAACATTTTTTTCCCGGGCCAGCTCATGTCCCTTGAATGTGATCGTAGTTTCTGCAACACCGAATTTTTCGGCATTCTCACCAAATGTCTTTTCAGCCCCTTTTAACCCACCGCTGAAAAATTTGCACTGTGACGCCTTTAACATAAACCCTCCATTTGAATATCCTATAATAATTTTCCCAACAAGCGGCTGTATTTATATGAAACAGATCCAATATGCAAACACAAAATCATGTTACAGAGAACATCCCTATTTTCATAATAAGTTGTTTATGTGGTTCAAAATGTCATTAAATATGGGAACAAGACAGGAAAAAATTCAAAAAACCCCTATGAAGATAAACATATCGAATTAACAGCCATATAAAATCATTTAAAACTTACTACAAATCCAATTATTTTAAAACGAATTTATTTAGTTGTTATCTCGCCCTGACCACGTTATATTATAAGAAAATACGTGCTCATACAAGATCATGGCCCGAAAACGACTATACATTTTAAAATCAAATGAAAGTCCTGATGGATAAATCCCTGCCAAAAGAAATTGATGATCAACGACGACGAACCTTATTACGTTATACCTTTTTAGCGTTATTATCTTATCAACTTCCCGTGGGGGTGGCTTATCTGGCTATATTCTTCAACATAGCAAAATACGACTATTCAGACATCCATCCCGCCTATCTATCCTATATAGGCGTGAGCATCCTGGCATTGATTCTGATCAGATTAAAGAAAATGATCACAAAGCCGTTCATCTATTTCATGCTTCATTTCCAAGTATTTTTCTGTCTTATTATTTCAGCCTATATGATATATGCAATGAATGACCAGCGCTATCTGGTTCCCATCGGCTGCCTTTTGATATTGATCTTCGTATTTATCCAATCCACACTGTTTGTTTCTTTTTCGGCCATCCTGTTTTTCGTGTCACTTTATCTATCAATATCCTATGTCGGTATCGGATACAGAGGTCAAGCAGGATCATTTGTCGGTGATGTCTTATACATTCTGATTTTTGTTCCCGTTTGTATTTTCATCGCCTTCATTTCAAAGATCATGCAGGACCAGCAAAAAAAAATCAAACTTGCCAGCTCAAGACTCAAAACCACCCATGCAGAACTTAAAGCCACCCATGACGAACTTGGACTCATCCATACCGAACTTGAGGGACACAATGACAGGATGATTGAAAGCATCCGTTATGCAGAGATGATCCAACGTTCACTGCTTCCAGGCATTGATCGGATCAAGGAGGTCAGCCCGGAAAGCATGTTTATATGGATGCCGAAAGATATTGTGGGAGGGGATATATTCTATACCTATGCGGGCCTGGAAGTAAGTATCATTGCTGTGATGGATTGCACAGGCCATGGCGTTCCCGGCGCCTTTTTAACCATGATCGTCTATTCGGAGATACGAAAAATAATTATGGATGAAGTCTGCCGCAAGCCCTCCGACATATTAAAACGCCTGAACCTTTCCGTAAAAAATATCCTTTACAAAACAAACAGTGCCCAGGCAAATGACGGACTTGATGCTGCTGTATGCAGCATAAATCATTCAGAAAAAAAAGTCACTTATGCCGGGGCCCGGATCCCTCTGTTCTTCGTTAAGGATGGATCCTTACACCGAATAAACGGGGATAAACAAAGTATTGGCTATAAACATTCCATTGATAATTTTGACTTCACAGATTATTCCATTGACATTGACAGCCCATGCTCCTTCTATATAAAAACAGACGGCTATACAGATCAGCTGGGTGGCGATAAACGACTTCGTTTCGGGACGGATAAATTCAAAGATTTAATTCAACAAAACCATAAAAAGCCTTATAGTGACCAGAGAAAATTGTTCCTTGACGCTTTGATAAACTATAGAGGGGAGAATGAACAGATAGATGATATCACCCTCATCGGGTTCAACATTCAGTAAGCACAAAGCCTTTTCTTCAAAAAATCAAACACTTAAATCTTATTCTAAGTTTCATTGAAGCGTTTCTTCTTATATTAAATGGCGGATCATCTCCCAAGGAGGCACGGCCCCATGTTTGACCGAACATCGCCAGACAGATCCCAGCGGTTATACCAATGGGTAACGCTCCTATTTCTGATGATGCTGGCAGGGTGCCTGTGTTTAAACTATTGGACCATAAAACAAACTGACCGCAAAATACGGGATCTAACCCAGCTGGCACAGGTGATGGATTGGGCCATGGATTCGAATAATTTCAAATTCCTCGATAGTGTGGAAGAGCACCTTGAGAATCCCGAGTTTCTTCGTCTCAAAAAATCACTGGCTAACATCCGGTCGATCAGCCCCCAATACCTTTCTGAGCAACTCGCATCATCACGGGATGACGGCACCGCGTCCATGCCGGTTCAGTCCATCAGGCCTCCCGTTCCCGTGACAACCCAAGCCGACCCTGACTTTTTTCACCTGAATTCCAGGCAGGTAGGCATGTTGACAAGCATCACGGGAATTCTCCTGGCCCTTTTCCTTGTCATCCTCATCCGTTTCCGGGATGTAACGAACCGAAGGATGGCTCAAGAGGATCTTCTTGAAACCAACCGCCAACTTGAAATCGACTCCACCAGGGCCAAAGAAATGGCGACACAGGCAGAAATGGCCAGTACTGCCAAGAGTGATTTTCTGGCCAATATGAGCCACGAAATCAGAACACCCATGAACGGTGTCATCGGCATAACAGAACTTCTTCTTGACACTCCCCTTGACCATAAACAACGGCATTACGCTAAACTTATTCGCGACAGTGGTGAAGCACTGCTCATTCTGATCAACGACATTCTGGATTTTTCCAAGATTGAAGCGGGAAAGCTTGATCTTAATATTCTGAACTTTGACTTACAGAGCCTGCTCGACGACGTGGCTGCCATGATTTACATTCAAGCCCATGAAAAAGGCCTGGCCCTGCTCTACTCCGCCGATCCAGAAGTCCCTATCTTGCTGCGCGGGGATCCGGGCCGTTTGCGCCAGATTCTTACCAATCTTTCTGGAAATGCGGTAAAGTTCACCCATTCAGGTGAGATATTTGTCCATGTGGGACGTGTCACCGAGACAGAAAATGACGTCTTGCTTCGCTTTTCCGTGCGTGACACAGGAATAGGAATCCCAAAAAACAAAATCGGCATTCTCTTCTCAAAATTCACCCAGGTGGACAGGTCAACCATGCGTAACTGCAGTGGCAGCGGCCTTGGCCTGGCCATATCCAAGCAATTGGCAGAAATGATGGGCGGCAAAATCGGTGTTGAGAGCCAAGAGGGAGTCGGCTCCAATTTTTGGTTTACGGTTCGCTTGGAAAAACAAGGTAAAGGGGCAAATGACCAGCGACAATACTCT
>Ga0180007_10002166_pt1 | contig 24057 bp, 11 predicted proteins | sample MM_PC_MetaG_FD_121122 | JGI IMG/M metagenome (GOLD analysis project Ga0180007, IMG submission 121122) | Groundwater microbial communities from the Aspo Hard Rock Laboratory (HRL) deep subsurface site, Sweden - MM_PC_MetaG | ecosystem: Environmental > Aquatic > Deep subsurface > Groundwater... | reverse complement strand
CCATACTGATCACCTTTTCTTCTCTCTCATTGTTTTACAATGGGAGTAATTTATTGATTATTTATTTTTTAGGTGGTCAATTTTCAGGCGGATTTGTGGTCAGTTTTCAAACGGATTTAATATAGAGCAACTTTAAAAAATATTTTAATTTGGCTGGAGGTAAAAATGAAAGATGTAAAATGCGTTTCTTCTCTTATTAATTTTCACTCCATTTTAAGTTCACAAGCTATAGTAAAATCTATCATGCATTTTACATAAACATACATGTAATCAGTACTTCTTAACATATTGTCCTGTTTTGCATAGCAATAGAATTTCTTTTTGTAGCTGATAATTACTAGATCTTAAGAATAAAGAAAGTACATATTTAAGCAAGTGTTAATTCTTTACCTAAATTTTATAGAGTATAGATCTAAATAAGTAATAAATCAGACAATTATAATCACTTTGAAATGATTTATGATTTAAATGAATATGTTAAGAAGAACCAAAAAACAAGGAGTATAAAATGAAAACGGTTGTTTTATTTTTAATTTTCTTTTTCTCTTCTATTGTTATTGCACAAAATGCTGTTCAACCTCTGGGTAGTGGAACAGTTGATGACCCTTACTTAATATCTTCACTAGATAATCTTTATTGGATTACTTCAAATCCCAGTAGTTGGGATAAGTATTTCGAACAAACTGCTGATATAGACGCTTCAGCCACTTCGAGTTGGGACGGGGGACAAGGGTGGAAACCGATTGGAGATGTATTTAGTGGTTTTGATGGAAAATATGATGGGCAAAATTATTCAATTTCAGGTTTATTTATTAACAGAGTTTCAACAGATTGTATTGGATTATTTGGTGTATCATCTGGTGCTTATATTTCTAATCTAAAACTATTGAATGAAAATATTTCAGGAAAGGACTATACTGGCGGCATAGTTGGCAAGTCAACTGGAGATCAGGATTCGTACATAAGGAATTGTTCAGTAAATGGAACTGTTTCTGGTGTTAACTATACTGGTGGATTAGTTGGAGAAGGAAATCAGAGTATTCGAGTTGATGAATGTCGTTCTGATGTAAATGTCAATGGAAATAATAGTATTGGAGCTTTTATTGGATCTTTACTTGGTGGACAGATTTATAACTCATATTGTTTTGGTTCTGTTACTAGAAATAGTGGGTCTACACTCACTGATGTTGGTTCTTTCTGTGGATTATGTGTTGATGGAAAAATTGAGAAAAGTTATAGTGTTGCGGATGTTAATTATCAGGATGCTGAAGATCCAATCGATAAAGGATTTGTTGGTGGAGAATCAGGTTCAAATACTTATACTAATAATTTTTTTGATTCCGAAGTTTCCAATCAAAATACTGCAACTGGAGCCACCGGGAAAACAACTAATCAAATGCAAACAAAGACAACATTTTCACTAGCAGGATGGGATTTTGCAATTACTTGGGATATGAATCCTGCTGTTAATAATGGAGAACCTGTTCTCCAATGGCAAGGTTATGGAGAAGGTGCTGTCGAGCCAACTTTAGGAGATGGAACTCTTGGCAATCCTTGGCAGATAGAAAATCTTCAAAATCTTTATTGGATAGCAGAAAGCTCATCTAGATGGCATGATAATTATATTCAAACAGCAGATATAGACGCTTCAGAAACTTCAACATGGTTTGATGGAAATGGCTGGCCGCCAATTGGTGGTGGGACAACGCCATTAACTAGTTTCGCTGGAACATATAATGGACAATCACATTCAATTGATGGTTTAACAATTGATAGAGGCTCAACTAATTATGTTGGTCTATTCGGAAGCACATATGAGGCAGAAATATCAAATCTTGATTTAACTAATAGTGATATTACTGGACATCGATTCACAGCGGTTGTAATTGGTTACAATACAAGGTCAGATTTAAGCTGGATAACTACTTCTGGAGACATAATTGGAGCAGAAATTTATACAGGTGGTTTAGTTGGTAACAATACCACAAATAGCAATATAAATAATTGTTCATCGGGGGGGACAGTAACCGGTAATAATAATACTGGTGGATTAGTTGGAAACAATGAAAGCGAATGTGTCATAGATGGAAGCAATTCAACATGCACAGTTTCAGGCAATTATTATGTTGGGGGATTAGCAGGGACAAATCAAATTAATTCAACAATAACAAACTGTTCTTCAACCGGGACAGTTACCGGTACAGGAAATTATGTTGGAGGCTTTGTAGGAGACCTTCACTCAAATTCAAATATTACTAAAAGTTATTCTAAAAGTTCAGTCTACGGAAATGGGGATTCACACGGCGGTTTATTTGGAATTGCTTATGACAATAGTACAATCAGCAATAGCTATTATTCGGGCGGCCTTACCAGAACAAGCGGTACAGATGAAACTTTTGGAGCCTTTGGCGGTTGGAGTGATGCGACGACAATTGGAAGTTGCTATTCTACAGGCAGCGTATTTTACGACGGTAGTGCAAATCCTACAGATAAAGGTTTTTTAGGGGGATATGGAAATGCAAATACCTATTCAGACAATTTTTTTGACAATGAGGCGAGCAATCAGACTTCAGGCACTGGAGCAACGGCAAAAAATACTGCGGAAATGAAAACGCAATCAACATTCTTGGATGCCGGTTGGAGTTCCTCCATTTGGTATATGGATGCCGGTTTTAACAGCGGTTATCCATATTTAGAATGGCAAAACCCAAGTGGTACTCCACTTCCGGTTGAATTAACCTCTTTTGAAGGAGATAATACTGAAGATGGAGTTGTGCTAAACTGGCAAACAGCAACGGAAGTAAATAATTACGGTTTCCAAGTTCAAAGGAGAAAGAAAAATAAAAAAAGTAATGAACATAACGCTGAGTGGGAAGTATTAGGTTTTATTGAAGGACATGGAAATAGCAATTCAACCAAAGATTACTCTTTCATGGATAAAGCTTCTTTATACGAAACAACTCAATATAGATTAAAACAAATCGATTTTGATGGTATGTTTAAATACTCTGATGTTCTTGAAGTGAAAATTGGACTTCCCATAAAATATGAGTTAAGCCAAAATTATCCAAATCCCTTTAACCCAAGTACAACCCTATATTTCACTATTTTAGACCATGGAATGGTTAAAATAAATGTATATAACATACTTGGTGAAGTTGTAACTGAATTAGTGAATGAAAATTTAGATGCTGGTTTTCATCAACTACAATTTAGTGCAAGCAATTTAACTAGTGGAATATATTTTTACTCAATATCTGTTAATGGTTTTACTCAAGTTAAGAAGATGAATTTAATAAAATAGAAAAGAAAACCGCACTTTGGCTTGACTTAGTAACCGCTTTCATAGCCCAGAAGTTCTCTGACAGAGAATAACTTCGGTAAATGGCGAAAAGGAATAAAATTGTAGAGACAACTCGCTGAGTCGTCTTTTTTACAAGAGAATTTATATAAATCCACAAGTGACATACATTACAAAATCATAGAACCACACTTTCGTGTAATTATCAGTAATACACACAAATCAAACATTCAAAATATTTTTTAACAATGAAGCTCCTCAATGCTAGCGGATGGTGAATTTTGCCCTTAATGATAAAAAAAACATTTTTCAATAAAACCACAATGTGAATATCTTTTTAATTAAGCACAAAAATTGAATACGTGATAGCTATCACAAGATATGCAAAAACAAATATTTATTTTGCATATGAAATTTTGATTAAAACTCTTATTGATTAAAATTCTTATATAGAAAGAACAGCGAGATGGTAGTTAATCAGTAGAATTTAATGCATTCTACTAGTGCTGAAAAGGAAGTGGACTATCAAGCGGTTTTATTTTCACACAATTAATGTCGGTATTTTACTGATAAAAAATATTGCAAATTAAAAAGTATCAAATAAAATGATGGAGTAAAAAATGAAAAGCTTATTAGTTCTAATTTTTATATCACTTTCAACAATGTTTGCACAACATGCTCCAATAGTGGAGCCGGTTTATGGAGGTTATATTGAAAAAATAAGTTCCATTCCAATAAGCACAACTGACACGCGAGTTTTTGTTGCACCAAGAAGTGAAAATTCTCTTTTCTATACTGACATCTCTACCGTTACAACAACACCAAATTTTGTTGCTTATAAGGTTGTTCCAGATTTTTCACATTCTGCAGAAATGGGATACATCCGCTATCTTGATTCAGATGTGTATTCAAAATTTGCTTTTGCAGTAACTGAAACCAAAGGACTTTGGGGAACAAATGTTACTGCTGGCTCGGCATACTTAATTGATACTGATTTTGTTGAAGCACTTGGTATATATGATGGAAATATATTTTATATCAAACATACTGGTGGTGATATGAATTTACATTTTGCACAAATTGATCATGTAACTGGTGCAGTTGGAACAATTAGCAAAGCAAGAATTGCTAGTTCACCTATTACACCTACTCGTTTTGAAATAAGAATTATGGTAAACAGTTTTAACGACTATGTTTATATTTTTATGCCAGGAATCTCTCCAATATTTTATAAATCAAGCGATACATATTCTTCACTTAGCACTTCAACAACTTTTTCAGCAATTCCTACTACAGATTTAGTTTCTCCTGCATATGACTATATTGCTGCTGGAATTGCACCCGATGGAAGAATTTTTACAATGAGTTACGAAGGTAACTCTTCAAGCTATACAACTAATTTGGCATACTCCGATAGTGATGGAGACCCTTGGGTAATTTCTCCAATTTCTCACGATGCAGGACGAGGAAATTTTGCCATACCAGGTGATTCTTCTAATTACACTGTAAATTATAGCAGAATAGTTAGTGGAGACAAAGGAGCTACTTGGACTTGGACTGATCATGCTGATGGTGCTGTTGCTGGGGACAAACTAAATACTACCTATGCATATGTAAGAACAGATTGGGGATTTGGAATTTACGATTACTCAACAAATACAACAACAGAAGCAAATGATGGTTTACTTGCTGTTGAAGTAAAAGCACTTGGAATGAATGTTGGGAAATCAAAAGCATGGGTTGCTACAAAATCCGGAGTTTTTTACGTCTACGATTACGATACATCTGCACCTGTTTGGAGTTCTCCTATTTGGCCTTTGGGTGATTCATATCCATATACTACATCAGTCTGCGATCAAACTGGAGATTTAGCCTACCTAGGAAATAGCGGTGGAAATGTATATAGATATTATGTTTCTAACGGTGTGCAAGATGATGTTTCAAGTTATGAATTAATCTTTTCTGCTGAAGACGATTCCGCTTTCCCAGATTGGACTTGGACATATGGAACAAAAGTAAATGCTATTGCCATTGACCATACAACTTCATCCGAAAGAATTTTTGTTGGGCTTTATGATGACGAAGATTGGGATGAAACCACAGAGCATAATGGTGCAATATTTATGGGTGTAAACTTAAGTGGAACTTGGTCTTGGACTCAAATTACCAGTACAGCATTTCCCGATGGAATAGATGTTTTTGATATTATTGCAGTTTCAGAAGGTGGAAACACTGTCCTCTATGTTGGCGTAATGAGAAACACTACATTTGCAACTACTACTAATGGAATTTATAGAATAGAGGAAACTTCACCCGGAGTTTGGAGTGCAGCTCAAGATTTATATTCTTCCTCAACTTATCCTCTTGCAGCTTCTATTCTGGATATTGCAAAATCATCAACCGATACTTTGCATATTTGTGGAACTGATGCAAGTATTTCAAACCCTGTAATTTACAAGAAAGCTATTGGAGATAAATATTGGCAAGTGATTCCAAACTATGGTTTTGCTGGGGATGAGCTAGTTGCTAAGTCTATAACTTTTGATAATGTATCAACTACTTATATTGCTGTGGATAATAAAATATTCGAAAATTCTGCAAGTGCAACAAGCTGGACAAAATATTACCAATACCCTCTCGGAACAGAAATTAACTTCATATATTATGATGATTTGTTGGTTGGAACTGGTACTGGGTTGTACATGCATCCAGAAGTGCCAAATGTCGTTCACGACAAATTAAAAATCCCAGATAATTTTGCTTTATATCAAAATTATCCCAATCCATTTAATCCTAGTTCAACTATTTCGTTTGGACTTCCAGAATCTGGAAATGTTAAATTGAATATTTACAACGTACTTGGTGAAGTTGTAACTGAATTAGTGAATGAAAATTTAGATGCTGGTTTTCATCAAGTACAATTTAGTGCAAGCAATTTAACTAGTGGAATATATTTTTACTCAATATCTGTTAATGGATTTACTCAAGTTAAGAAGATGAATTTAATAAAATAATTAGCTCAGTTTATTATGATTTATAAAAAGGATTTACTTTTTAGTAAGTCTTTTTTTTTAGATTTGAAATACTATCAAGCTTTGTTAGCGATATATTTAACCCTAATTTTTCATTAGAAAACGACTATATTTTCGTAACTTATTGATATTGGATGTGCTAAGGAATATAGTTCTTATAAAGGTGGTAAGTTTTTCTCATATTATTTTTAGCAAAAAATGACCATTTTTTGTAAGTCTAACTTATTGTATTAGAATAAGTTAAACGATATTTCCCCTAATGACCGTTATTAGAGATTTATTCCTATCGACAAATCGGGGATAAAAAAAGCCTAACTCATAGTTAGGCTTAATAAAAATAATTTAGGCTATTTAAGAACACCCATTTCTGTCCAAAATTTTATTGCACCTGGATGCAGAGGAGTAACAACACCTGTAAGACCACCTGCTATTGACATCTCTTTTGCCGATTTATGAACTTCAATCATGGCAGCAAATCCTTCTTTGCTATAAATAGTTGTTAGTAGTTTATAAACAACGTCATCTGGAACATCTTTGCTTGCAATCCAAAGAGCAGCATCTTGGAATGAGATAACAGGGGCATCTTGACCGCTATATGTTTTTGCAGGTATTACAATTTTTTGATAAAAAGGGTTTTCTTTGAAAAAACCAGAAGCTTCTAAATCTTCCCAAAGATTCAATAAAACTATATCTTCTTGTAATGCAACTTCAAGAACAGCAGCATTAGGATAACCAGCAAATACCCAAAATGCATCTAATTGACCATTTTTGAACGCATCTGCAGCACCACGGTAACCTAAATGCTCGGCTTTAATTTTATCCCATAAGCCCAAATGTTTGAACATTAATTCAGCATTAGCCGCAGCACCAGAACCAGCATTACCAACACCAACACTTTTACCAATTAAATCTTTAATGCTTTTAATTCCAGAACCCTTTTTTGCAACTAACTGTCCAGGAGCGCCATAAAAGAAACCTAAAGCACGAACGTTTTCATATTTGTTATCGTCTTTGCTTAATTTGCCATGTAATGCTTCAAATACGTTTCCAGAATATGCAACACCAAAACTAGATTTTCCAGAATTACAAGTTCTAATGTTTTCTACTGACCCCCCCGAAGAGGCTGCAAGAACTCTAACATCATGCTTTTTAGCAATAGTTGAAATTGCACTTGCATAATATTGAAAAGTTCCACCAGATGGACCGCCAGAAAATTTGAATACTTGAGAGAATAAATTCATTGGTAAAACAAGAGCTGCAACAACTAAAACCAGCACTAAATATTTTATTTTTTTCATTTTATTTCCCTTTAAATTGTTAGTTATTATTTGGTTTGCGAGAGACTAAAACTGAACATTTTGCATGACGAATAACTTTATCGGTAGTACTTCCAAAAATTGCGGTATGTACATCTCCAAGTCCGCATGTAGCAATAACAATTAGGTCTGTTTTTGATTCTTCGGCTTCTTTCAAAATTTCGATTGCTGGTTTACCAGTTCTAATTAAAATTTTACACTTATCTTTAATATCCGAGGCAAAATCTTCAACAATTTTATTAAGTTGGTCGTAAGAGGCTTCTTTCATTTTTTTTATAATTAAGTCTATTTTATCGTCAGCTAGAAAGAACATAGGTTTTCTATATGGATCTTCAGATATTACATGAAGAAATATTAATTGTGAGCCAAATTGTTTAGAGAGAGAGATTGCCTTTTTAACCGCCATCATTGAACAACTTCCATCACATTCAGAAAAATCTGTTGGAACTAAGATTAATTTTGGATTAAACATTATTTCCTCTCTCTCTCTAGTTTTGTATTAAAATTTGAAATCAAAGTTGACTTCAAGCTTTTCACGTGTTTGTGTGTTTACACCTTCAACATCTGTAGCAATGTGTCTCCACTCAGGAGTGATTATAAAAGAACCAGCTTCACCTTTATAAACGGTGAAAGAGTAACCCAACCATGAGTATAAGAAATCATTTTTCCTAGTTGATGCGTTGTCAAAAGTATCTTCTCTGTTACCTAATTCTACATAAGCAAATAAGCTTCCTATCCCAAGTTTACCAGAAACTTTTGCTCTAACTTTCCAAGCTGTGTATTCATTACCAACCATTCCATAATCAGTATAAGTTACTTCTGCTTGTTTTACAGAGTTACTTGAATAAATTGCAGAAAGATCTAGAGCTAAATCACCTACTAATTTTGGAGATGTGATGTTTGCACCAAAAGTTATAGGCGCTGCAGCAGAATCTGCCACAGTCATCATAACCATAGGTTGAACAGACCAATTAGCTAACTTTACATTATAATCAGCATAAAAAGTATATTGATCATTTTGGCTAGATACTTCATTACCAGCTGCATTTTCAACTGATTTTCCAAACGCGTTATCATAAAAAGCACCAAGAGTAATTTTGCCAGTACCAGCTTTGTAATAAGCGCTTGCACCAAAAAGTCCATCATTATTAAAAATAAAGAAAGGGATATCAATTAAAGACTTTGCAAAATAATGAACATCAAAAATTGGGTTATTATAAGCACCAGCTTCAAATAAACCAAGCTTATAGCCATAATTATCCGAAGCAAAACCTCCATTTAATAACATTACATCAACACTCATTCTTCTAGCAGATTCAGCATAATCAGTTCCATAAGTTCCAAGAGCATCAGGACTTAATCCTTTGCCAAACACGCCAAAGCCTGCAATACCGTTGTGACCTAATCTTGATTGTAAGAAGTATCCATCACCAAGGTTCCAGTTAAAGTTTAAACGAAGTCTATACATGTAGTAAACATCAGTTGTAAGTGTGCCATTATTTTCTGTTTTGTCATCAATATTTAAGCGAGGACGAAAACGTGCATCACCTGTAATTTTTAATTGTGCAAATAAGTCGCTTGATACTATGAGCAACATTAAAACTAAAATGGTAAAAAGTGTTTTTTTCATTTTGACTCCTTTAGGTTGTGTGAAAATATAAGTTCATAATAAGTTAGTGCAAAATAATTTGAAAGTTTTTTGTTAGTGTAAAAATGAATATAAAAATTAAATTTGGGAAATACAATGAAGGAAAAGGTTAAATAACATAAGTGTTATAACAGGTTAAATAACTTATGCAAAAAACTATATTTTTCTTAATTGTATTCATTTAATTGGTCAATAAATACAAAAAAAATACGAGTTTCTTTATCTAATATAAATACAAATGCCGACAATATTTCCAATTGCAAATTTATTTTCAATGCTAATTAAATGCCAAATATAACCATCATATTCTTGATTTTAACCTAAAGAAAAACTAAGTTCAATTTCACATTTCAGAATAAAATTATGACTAAAAAATTCATTTTTTATTTCGATTATAACGGATGAGCCGTAATCTTATTTTTATTATTTTTTTGAGTCATGGATGAGTAGTGGAAAAATATTACCTAATGAAATAGAAAATAGAATATCTAATGTTCTAGAAAGGTTAGCTAAAGAGGATGTAAGTAAGCAAGAAATAGTCGATCTTCTTCAAACAATTCAGAAACAAGAGTCCACAAATATTTCGCATGGTAATGTAAGAACAAATGAATTGAATAATTTCTTTGTTGGGCAAGGTAAAGTAAAGAATACATCAGAAAAAGATAATATAGATGGAATATTAAATGAAAGAGAAGATAATTATAGAGGCATATTCAATTCTGTTTCAGACTCGATTTATATTTTAGATAAAAATGGAATTTTTATTGATGTAAACATCGGCGCTGAAAAAATGTATGATTATACAAAAGAACAGTTAATTGGTAAAACCCCTGCTTTTGTTGGCGCACCAGATAAAAATGATTTGGATAAAAATGCTGAATATCTCACTGCTGCTTATAATGGTGAAAATCAAGAATTTAAATTTTGGGGATTGCGAAAAAATGGCGATGTTTTCCCCAAAATTGTGAGACTTTATCCAGGTGAGTTTGATGGTGAAAAAGTTGTAATTGCATTAGGACAAGATATTTCTGAGCGGATAAATTCTGAAAACCAGATAAAAGAAAGTAATGAAAGATTTAAAAATTTAATTCAATTTGCTCCTGATCCATTCTTCCAGGGCGATGAAATTGGTAATTTTATTGAATGTAATAAAGCTGCCTGCCAGCTAACTGAATATACACGAGAAGAATTGCTAACCCTAAATATGAAGGACCTCTTTAGCAGTAAAATGCTTGAAGAAAAACCACTAAGATTTGATTTACTTCAAAATGGCAAAACTATTAGATCCGAAAGGGAACTTGTAACTAAATCTGGCAAAATCATTTTTGTTGAAATGAACTCAAGTAGAATGAGTAATGGTACGTATCAATCATTTGTAAGAGATATAACTGAGAGAAAACATTCTGAAAGAACTCTTAGAGAAAGTGAAGAGCGTTTTAAGAAGATAGCATTTAATTTTAAACAATCTTATTATGAAGCAGATAAACGTGGCGTTATTACTCATACAAATGAAGAATTTAATATTGTTAGTGGATATACTGGCAATGATTTAATAGGTAAAATTTCATTTTTAATTGTAGATAAAGAATTTCGCAATGCGGTAGTTTCTAAATATAAAAAATGTATTCAAGAAAAAAGCGCTTATACCACAAGTGAATTTAAGGTAAATTTAAGAAATAATAAAAATAGTTGGGTTGAACAATTTACACATTTTCATTATTCAGAAGATGGTACATTTATAAAAACAACAAATGTTGTTAAGGATATTAGTGAAAGAAAAGAAGCTGAAGAAGTAATAAGATTAAGTGAAAAAAATTTCCGACTCTTATTTGAGAACTCTCCTTTGGGAACATATATTGCCAAACCAAATGGCGAAATTATTGATGCAAATAGTGCATTATTAAAAATTTTAGGCACACCATCAATTGAAGCAGCAAAACAAATAAATGTTTTGACATTCCCCCCATTGGTTAATAATGGTTATGCAAAACTCTTTAATGAATGTGTTGCTAATAATAAAACACTAACATTAGAACTTGAGTACAATTCTAATATGGGCAAAAAAATAATGTTATCAAGTTATATAATTCCACTTGCTAACGAAAAAGGTGAAGTTGAAAAAATATATACCATAATGGAGGATATTTCTAAGCGAAAATGGGCTGAAGCCTCTCTTCGTGAAAGTGAAGAATTATTTAGAAATTTATCTACATCTACCGCAACTGCAATTTTTATTTATCAGAACGAAAATTTTGTTTTTGCAAATGAAGCTACTGAAATGTTAACAGGTTATTCCAAAGATGAACTTTTAGCAATGAAATTTTGGGAAGTTGTTCAACCAGATTATAGAGATTTAGTTAGAAAACGTGGATTAGAAAGGCAAAGTGGCAAAGCAATACCAAACCGAGATCAATTTAAACTACAAAAAAAAGATGGCTCTGAAACTTGGATTGATTTTACAGGCGGTAAAATTAGTTGGGATGGTAAGCAAGCTGGACTTGGTACTGCAAATGATATCACTAGTTTAAAAATAGCCGAAGAGAAATTAAGACAAAGTGAAGCGAAATATAAAATCTTTTCTGATTTATCCTCCGATTATATATATACGGCAAAGTTACCCAAAGTTGGTAATAGTGTTATAGATTGGGTTGGTGGTTCGTTTGAAAAAATTATTGGATATACTTTTGAGGAATTTATTGAAAACGGTGGATGGCAAGCAATAGTTCACCCTGAAGATTTAACCAAAGATTTAAACGCACATTCCTTATTAAAAGAAAATAAAAAAACAAAAATTGAAATAAGGATTTTTAATAAAAAGAAAGAAATTGTATGGGTTAGAAGCATTGCTTATCCTATTTGGGATGAAGTAACAAATTGCGTTAAGTCAATTTATGGAGCAGTAAAAGATATTACTGAAGAAAAAAACGCAGAGCTCGCGTTAAAGGAAAGCAGGGAACGTTACAAACTAATCTCAGGTTTAACATCAGATTATTTATTTTCTGTTAAAATTGATGAAAATGGAAATAGCATTTCTAATTGGGTTGGTGGTTCATTTGAAGAAATGACTGGATATACCTTTGAGGAATATAAAAAATTGGGTGGCTGGCGCACAACACTACATGCCGATGATTTAGAAACAGATTCTGAGGCTTTTAATAAACTTTTAAATAATGAGAAAGCTATTATTGAAGTTAGAACTATTCACAAAAATGGACATATAGTTTGGGTTGAATCTTTTGGCTCACCTGTTTGGGATTATAAAAATAATAAATTAATAGGAATAAATGGCGCAGTAAAAAATATTACAAAAGAAAAAGAAGCCTTGCTTGCACTTCAGGAAAGAGAAGAAAAATATAAATTAATTTCAACAATAACATCAGATTATCTATTTGAATCTAAACTAGATGAAAATAAGATTCCACAAGTAATTTGGGTAGCAGGCTCCTTTAAAAAAATGACTGGATATGATTTAGACGAATACAAAAAGATTGGTGGTTGGAATACTTTACTGCATAAGGACGATATTGAAATAGATAAACTTGCACTTAACAAACTTAATCAAAATAAAAAAGCAACTGTGGAATTAAGAACTTACAATAAAGATGGCAATATTGTTTGGGTCAAAAATACATGTTCGCCTATTTGGGATTATAATAACAACAAATTAAAAGGGGTAATTGGCTCAGTAAAAGATATAACTAAGGAGAAACAGAACCAGTCAATTCAAGAAATTCATTACAATATTACAAATGCAATTGTAAACACAAAAAATATGGATGAACTCTTTGAAAAGTTAAGGACTGAACTAAACAAAATATTGGATGCTAAAAATTTCTTTATTGCTTTTTACAACGAAAAAAATGGCATGTTTAATTCCGGTATTGATATAGACGAAAAAGACAAGATAGAAACATGGTCGGCAGAAAAATCAATTTCTGGTTTTTTGGTTAATGCAAATAAAAGACTTCTTCTTAAGAAAAATGAAATACTAGAATTGATGGAAAAAGGAGAACTTACCCCAGTTGGCACAATACCAGAAGTTTGGCTTGGCGTTCCACTTAAATTAAGAAATACTGTAATAGGATTAATGGCAGTGCAGAGTTATGAAAATCCAAATGCTTATAATAAAATTGGAATAGACCTTTTTGAACTAATTGGAAATCAATTAAGTCTTTATTTGGAAAGAAATAGAGCAAAAGAAGATACATTAAAATTATCTCGTGCAATAATGCAAAGTCCAATTAGTATTGTAATAACAAGTATAGATGGAGACATTGAATACGTTAACCCAATGTTCGAAAAAGTTACACAATATTCGTTTGAAGAAGTATTTGGTGAAAATCCAAGACTATTAAAATCTACATCACAATCGGATGAATTTTATAAAAATCTTTGGGATACAGTTTTAGCAGGAAGGGATTGGAACGGAGAAATTCTTAATAAGAAAAAAAATGGTGATTTATTCTGGGAAAAGGCAATTATTTCACCAATACAAAATGATAAAGGTAAAATCACTCATTTTGTTGCCATTAAAGAGGATATTACTGAAAAGAAAAAAATGATTGAAGAACTAATATTTTCAAAAGAGCAGGCTGAAGTTTCCGAAAAGATAAAAACGGAATTTTTGGCTCAAATGTCTCACGAAATAAGAAGTCCGCTAAATGTAATTATGAGCTTTATTGGGTTAATAAAAGATGAAATGGGGGATGGATTATCGGAAGAAATGTTTTACAGTTTTGAGAGTATTAATTCTGCAAGTTCAAGAATAATAAGAACAATAGATTTAATTCTAAATATGACAGACCTTCAATTAGGCTCATATAATTTATCTATTGCTGAGATAGACATTGTTTTATTACTCAAACGTGTGAAAAATGAATATATTCAATCGGCACATAAGAAGGGATTAAAATTAGATTTAAAACTAGAATTGGATAATAATTTAATTAATACCGATGAATATGCTCTTATGCAAATAGTAAGTAATTTAGTTGATAACGCAATTAAATATTCAGAAAAAGGTTACATTTCAATAATTGCCGAAAAGACTGAAGAAAATGAAATTGTAATTAAAGTTGTAGATACCGGAATAGGAATGAGTGAATCTTTTCTGCCAAATTTATTCAAATCATTTACTCAGGAAGAGCAAGGATATTCTCGCTCATATGATGGAAATGGTTTAGGTATGGCACTGGTTAAGAAATATTGCGAAATTATTTCGGCAGATATTTCGGTTGTTAGTGAAAAAGGAAAGGGAACTACTTTTACAATTGTTGTTCCCAGTTTAATTGTGAAAAAAATAGATTAATTACTTTCTAAAGACTTTAAAATTTATTTCTTTAATTAAATCAATTACATGGTTCAATGTTTCTTCTGGACTACGGAATGTGTTTTTCATTTCTATTTTCATCACTTTATCCGATTGGGTAAAGTGAATTTGACGAGAATATTTTGCAACAATTAATTGCATAAAATCATGAAATTTATTTTGGTAAAATTCTTCTCTATCTGCTTTGGGAAGAATAATCGAAATTTTATCTCTCAGGATTACAATCCTTTCCATCAAAGTGATTGATGCATAATATCGCAAAGTTGCTGCTAAAACTAAGCGTTCAATTATTAAAGGAATTTTACCAAATCTATCAATTAAATCTTCTTTTATTTCATCAATCTCATCAATTTTAACAATAGAAAACATTGCAGTGTAATAGCTTAATCTATCGGATTGATCAGGCATATATGGTTTTGGAATTCCGAGTTCAAAATAAGTATCAATTGTGGGTTCAGATCGTTCAAGAGATTTCGGTAAATCCTTAAACTCATCTTTAAACTCACCTTGCTTTAATTCGTTAACAGCTTCGTCCAAAAGCTTTACATACATGTCAAATCCAATAGTATCAATAGTTCCGCTTTGCTCAGTTCCAAGAAGATTTCCAGCTCCGCGTATTTCTAAATCGCGCATTGAAAGATTAAATCCGCCACCCAAATCAGTGTATTCTTCAATTGCTTGCAAACGCCTAATAGCTTTTTTAGAAATTGTTTTCATCGATGGAACAAGCGGATACGCAAAAGCTTGTCGGTTGGAGCGACCAACACGACCGCGAAGTTGGTGAAGCTCAGCAAGCCCAAATCTATCGGCACGATTTATAATTATTGTATTAACATTTGGAATATCAATGCCAGACTCGATAATTTTAGTTGCAATAAGCATGTGATATTCATTATTCATAAAATCATAAATTACTTTTTCCAATTGTGCTGGTTTCATCTGTCCGTGTGCAATCACAATTTTTAATTCTGGAATGTGATGCTGAACATAAGCCGCTATTTTATCAATTGATTGAACTCGGTCATGAATAAAATAAATTTGTCCGCCCCTTGCTACTTCTTTTCTAACATACTCCCGCACTTTAACAATATCAAATTTTTGCACGGATGTATAAATTGGCTGCCTATTTAATGGAGGTGTTGAAATTATTGATAAATCGCGAGCACCAAGTAGCGACAAATTTAACGTTCTTGGAATTGGAGTTGCAGTTAGAGTAAGAGTATCAACATTTGCTCTAAGTGAACGTAATTTTTCCTTTGCCATTACTCCAAACCGCTGCTCCTCGTCAATAATTAATAAACCAAGATCTTTGAAGCGTACATCTTTAGAAAGCAATCTGTGAGTTCCAATTACAATATCAATTTCACCTTTTGCTAATTGAAGTATAATCTCTTTTTGCACTGATTGTTTCACAAATCTTGAAAGTACAGCAACTTTAACTGGAAATTGATTTAATCTATCTTTAAATGTATTGAAATGTTGCTCGGCTAGAATTGTAGTTGGAACAAGAATTCCAACTTGTTTACTATCATTTACCGCTTTAAAAGCTGCACGAATAGCAATTTCAGTTTTCCCAAATCCAACATCTCCACAAACGAGCCTATCCATAGGATTTTCGCTTTCCATATCCAATTTTACTTGCTCGGATACTGAGGATTGATCGGGCGTATCTTCATAAAAAAATGATGCTTCAAGTTCTTTTTGAAATATTGTATCTGGACTGAATTGAAATCCTGGCGTGGCTTTTCTTTGTGCATAAAGAATAATTAATTCTCTAGCAGCTTCAATTATTTTTGTTTTTACTTTTTTCTTTGTGTTTTTCCATTCGTTGCTGCCAAGTGTTGAGAGTCGTGGTTGAGCATCTTCATTGGACGAAAATCTTTTGATAAGCGATAGATAATTTAAATTTACATATACAATGTCGTTATTTGCGTATATCAGTTTTATGGATTCTTGCTCAATCAATCCTATTTTTATTGTTTCAAGACCAATGTATTTACCAATTCCAAACTTTTCGTGAACTACATAATCACCGCGTTTTATTGACGCAAAATCTTTAACTCTGGATTTTTTATAACCAGATTTGGTTGTTACTTTAGTTCTATATGGTTTATTAAATAGCTGATAGTCCGTGAGAAGTAAGAGCTTATCTTCTTTTAAAATAAATCCAGATTTAATTGGAAGCTCAATAATTTTAATAATGCCACGTTCAATGAAACCAGTAATTTCATTCTGAAAATCAAAAAGTAAATCTAAAAGTCGTTTGCTTTGAAATTCATTTTCAGTAGCTATTATTATTTGGAAATCCTTTTTTGCATATTCACTCAATAAATTAAACAGTAAATCGAAATTGGAATTAATTGTTGGCACTTCCGCAATGGGAATGTTGTAACGCTCTTCGTTTCCAATTTCTTGTTCAATAATCCATTTAACATTTTTTGAATAAAGATCATTTAATGTAAATGATAATTTATCCTCTTCTAGTTCAACGGTTTCAACTTCCTCAGAAGTTATATCATTTTCAAAAATATCTTGTTTTAATTCATCATCAATATCAGTTTCTTCAACAGTCTCTTCAACTTCCTTTTTCTTTGTAGTAAAAAGTGAATCTAAATTAAATTGTGAAGCAATAATTAATGCCTCATCCAAATACTCAAAAATATCTGTTACTTCTGTTTCATCATGTGAAATAATTTTAGGAGCAATTGTTACAATATCAGTTTTGTTTGATGAACGCTGACTTTCGTAATCAAAGTATCTCAATGATTCAAGAATATCACCATCAAACTCAACTCGGCAAGGATGCTTTTCACTGAACGACCAGAAATCTATTATTGATCCTCTAACAGAAAACTCGCCAGGATTACCGACAAACTTATCGCGAGAATAATTTAACATATCAAGATATTCGATTAATCCATCATAATCTAAATCACTATCCAACGAAACCACAGTAGTGTTTTTTTCCAGCGAATTCTTTTTAGGTAATTGAGATTTTAGAATTCTGTAGGTGGTGATTAGTATGAAGGATTTTTTCTGATTTAGTGTTGTTATTTTTTCCTGCAAGCCTTCGTTTGAAAAATCATCAATAATTAAAATCCTTTTTTCAAGTCCTAAAATAGATAGCTCAACTTTTAGCTCATCAACCGCTATTCTATCTTCCAAAAGCAATACAAGCTTTTTTTCTTTCTCAAGGATTGTTGCTACAAGTAAGGCTTTTAATGAACCTGCAAGTTTTGAGATTCGTAGGATTGGTTTATTTTTAATTTCATTGTTTAATTCAATTATCGAATTAAGTGTCGGGAATTTATCTATTAATACATTTTTCATAAGTTAATCGTGTAAGAACCTAAAGAGTACAACAACATTTTTTTGATACATTATCCAATTTAAAAAACTGAAATTAAGTGTTTTATTTAAAATATCTAGAAACTTCCGCAATAAATATTGGGAAGAATTATGTAAAGATAATGAAGTTGTTAGAGATATAAAATTATTACAAATTCCAAGTTTTAATAGATAGCAATTAATACTATTTTTACATAGGTTATTTATAATTTAGGAATTATTCTATGGCATACTTAAAACCAGCTGGACACAAAAAATTAAGTCACGAGGAATTAAAATACTTCTTTAATCCAAAATTGGCAGATTCTAAGTTAGACCTAGAAGCAGAAACCGTACACTCAGTTATTGGGCAAGAAAGAGCACTAAAAGCTCTTCGTCTTGGAGTTGAACTTAGAAAACCTGGGTATAATATTTTTATTACTGGGCTATCTGGAACAGGTAAAACATCTACCGTAAAAAAAATTTTGGAACCTCTTCAACCGGATTGTTCAACTATGTATGATTATGCATACGTGTATAATTTTGAAGATGGTGATAGACCTAAATTATTAAAATTCAAAGCAGGACAAGCTGTTAAATTTAAGAAGGATATGTTAAGAAGTATTCTATTTATTAAAGAGCATATTTCAAAGGCTTTGGAAACTGAACCGTTTGCCAGCAATAAACAAAATGTTTTTTCAAATTTCAATACAGAAAAAGATGCTATACTAAAACCGTTTGAAGAAAAATTGCAAAAAAATAGTTTAACCATTGGTAAGGTTAAAGAAGGCGAAGCTTTAAAATTTGAAATATTTGCAATTATTGATGATAAAGCATATTCTCCAATTGCATTAAATGATCTTATTAAAGAAAAAGTAATAACCCCCAAAAAAGCGGAATCAATATTAAAAAATTATCAAGAGTATCAGTTAGAGTTTAATCGCATATTTAAAGAAATTTATAAGTTGAACAATAAACTACAAGATGATATTGAAAAGATAGAACAAGATGCGGCAAAAAAAATTATTCAACTTGCACTGGGAGAGATGAAAACAAAATATTCTGTTACGGGAATGAGCAAGTATTTAAAAATGGTGGAAAATGATATAATTAATAATTTGGCATATTTTAAAACAGGACAATTTGAACCTAAGCAACAAGCCGAAGTAGAATATGATTATTTAAGAAACTATGAAGTTAATATAATCCTTGATAATTCAAGACAAAAAGGTTGTCCCATAATTGTTGAAACTTCTCCAACCTATCAAAACCTTTTTGGAGCAATTGAAAAATACAGTGATGGCGAAGGTGGATGGTTTACTGATTTTACTGGTATTAAAGCTGGTTCTCTGTTGCGGGCAAATGGAGGTTATTTAATCTTAAATGCAACTGATACATATCAAGAGCCAGGTGTTTGGAAAACATTAAAACGAGTTCTTTATTATGGAATATTGGAAATTCAGGATAAATATAATGCAAACCAAGCACCACAAAGTATTATGAAACCTGAGCCAATAAAAATTGATACAAAAATTATTCTAATTGGAACTGGATATATTTATTCTGTTCTTTCTGCTTATGAAGACGATTTTAATAAAATATTTAAAATAAAAGCTGAGTTCGATTCAGAAATGAAACGAACAGATATTGGAGTTGCAAAGTATATTCATGTTGTAAAGAATTTAATTGAGGATGAAAAACTCAAGGAATTTAGCTCCGCAGCTATTGCAAAAATTCTTGAATATTCTGCACGATATGTGGATTCACAAAATAAATTAACTACAAGATTTTCATATATCCTTGATTTAGCTCGCGAAGCCGATTTTTGGGCGTCAGATGTAAATTCCAAAATTGTAAATGATTATCACGTATTTCAAGCATATACTTCTGCTCGCGAAAGACATGGACTTTATGAATCGAAAGTTAATGAGATGTTCGATGATGGTACAATGATGATTGATACTTCTGGCAGCCGAGTTGGACAAATAAACGGTCTTGCAGTGTATGGTGGTGACAAATATTCTTTTGGTAAACCTACAAGAATTACTGCTACAGTAGCTATTGGAAACGGAACAATTCTTAATGTTGAACGAGAAGCCGGACTTAGTGGAAACACTCATAACAAAGGTGTGCTTGTTATAACTGGATATTTAAAAGAAATGTTCGGAAAAAACATTCCACTTTCTTTTAACGCAAGTTTGGTGTTTGAGCAAGGGTATGGAATGATTGATGGTGACAGTGCATCAATAACTGAAATTGTTGCAATGCTTTCTGCTATAACTGAAATTCCAATTAAACAATCCTTTGCAATTACTGGTTCTGTGAACCAAAAAGGTGATATTCAACCTATTGGCGGGGTTAACGATAAAATAGAAGGATTTTACGATTTATGCAAAACACGTGGTTTAACTGGAAAAGAAGGCGTTATTATTCCAATCCAAAATGTGCACGATTTAATGTTAAAAGATGAAATAGTTACTGCTGTTAAAGCACAAAGATTTTCAATTTATGCAGTTTCTCAAGTGGAAGAGGCATTAGAACTTCTTATGGGAGTAAAAGCTGGAAAGAAATTACTTAGTGGTCATTATCAAGCAAACACTATTTTTGGAGAGGTTGAAAAACGCTTGAAAGTAATGAGAAAAAAAGCAGCACCAATACAGCAACCCAAAAAAGAAGAAGTAACAACAAAGCAAAAGAAAGTTATTAGAAATAAAAAATAGATTGAGGAAAAATGGCAATTATTAGAACAAAAACAAAAATTTTAGCAACACTTGGACCCGCTTCCGATAGTGCAGAACTGATTCTCAAGCTTGTGGACGCTGGAGCAAATGGTTTTCGTCTAAATTTTTCGCATGGCGATAAAAATTATTTCAATCATCTTTTTGAAATAATTAATAATGTTTGCGAAGCAAGAAAACTACCTATTCCAATTATACAGGATTTACAAGGCCCAAAAATTAGGATTGGCAAATTAAAAAAAGATAAAATTGAAATATTTTCAGGCAATAAAATTGAAATTACTATTGATAAATTAGAAGGCGATGAAAATATTATTTCTTCTTCTTATTTACCTTTAGTTAATGATGCACAAATTGGTGAAACAATACTTATTGATGATGGCTTAATTAAATTGGAAGTAGCTGAAAAAAAAGAACGATCCCTAATTTGTAATATTATTGATGGTGGAATTCTAAAACCAAATAAGGGTATGAATTTACCTGGAATGAAATTGAGTACTCCAGCGCTAACCGATCAAGACAAAGCAAATCTAGAGTTCGCTTTGCAGTACCGGATTGATTATATAGCTCTCTCATTTGTTCGTTCAGCAAACGATATTATTGAACTTCGCAATTGGCTGCAAGAAAGAGGTTATGACAAACCGATAATTGCCAAAATTGAAAAACCGGAAGCTGTTGAAAACTTTGAGGAAATATTGGAAGTAGCTGATGTAATAATGGTTGCACGTGGAGATTTAGGTGTAGAATTAAAACCACAACTTGTTCCAACTATTCAAAAAAGAATTATAAGACGCTGTAACGAAGTAGGAAAGCTTGTTATAACAGCAACACAAATGTTAGAGTCAATGATTTCAAATCCAATTCCTACAAGAGCTGAAGCTTCTGATGTTGCTAATGCCGTACTTGATGGAACTGATGTAGTTATGCTTAGTGGCGAAACAGCTGCAGGAGCTTATCCAATTAAAAGTGTTAAAATGATGTACGAAATTATTCTTTCAAACCAAGCACAAAGACAATTTTTGCCAAAGGTTAATTGGGAAGTTCCAGTTAACAAAATTGAAAATATATTTGACGCTACGGCAAAGGCATTTGTACAAATCTCCGACCAAATACAAGCTGATGCAATGGTTGTATTTACACATCAAGGAAGACAAGCAATGCGGATGTCAAAATATAATCCTAATGCAGATATATACGCGTTTTCAGATAGTTTTGATGTGTTGAATTCTCTGAATCTTCATAAAGGAATTACGCCATTATACTTACAAGATATAAACGACGAAAATTATTATATGACTAGATCGGTAGAAATTTTAAAAGAAAAAGGATTTATCCAAAGCGGTGATTTACTGCTTTTTGCTGCTGGTGCGCCATTAGCAGAAGTTGAAAGAAAAAGCTGGGTTAGATTTAAAGTCGTTTAAAAAAATCACAAAGTCGATATGACGCAAAGGATACACAGTAAAAAACGGTCATTCCCGAATGATCTTATCGGGAATCTCAATAATTGTGCAAGATTCCCACTAGAAGCATGTGGGAATGACAATGCTTATTTGGATTATAAACATGAATCATAAAGCTAAATGGTGGATTAAAGAAAAAAGTGGCAGAATTAAATGCACGCTTTGTCCACGTTATTGTATTTTAGCTGAAGGACAAAAAGGATTCTGCTTTGTCCGTGAAAATATTGATGGAGTCCTGTATTCTACTGGTTATGGAAAACCTACGGGATTTGCTATTGACCCGATTGAAAAAAAGCCGCTAAATCATTTTTATCCAGGCAGCCAAATATTAAGTTTCGGAACTGCTGGGTGCAATCTTGGTTGCAAGTTTTGCCAAAACTGGACAATGAGTAAAGCAAAACTTGATGAAATAAGTTCAGTTTCTGCAACTCCAGAAGATGTTGTTGAGCTTGCAAAGAAACACAATCTTAAATCAATAGCATATACTTATAACGATCCTACAATAATTGGTGAATATGTAATTGACATATCTAAACTTGCGCGCGAAGAGGGAATTAAATCCGTTATGGTAACTGCTGGATATATTGATAAAGATGCGCGAAAAGATGTGTATAAATACATTGACGCGGCAAATGTGGACTTAAAAGCTTTCACCGAAGATTTTTATAAAAATTTGACTTCCTCACATATTGCACCCGTTTTAGATACAATTAAATGGCTAAAAAATGAAACCAATGTTTGGTTTGAAATAACAACACTTTTAATTCCAAATGAGAACGATTCCGACGAAGAAATTAAACGAATGTGCCAATGGATTTTAGAGAACATTGGTGATGAAGTGCCTCACCATTTTACGGCATTTCATCCATCCTTTAAAATGCAATCTTATGAACGCACTTCAACCGAAACTGTTAATAGAGCAAGAAAAATTGCAATGGATTCAGGAATAAAATATGTGTACACTGGAAATGTTCATAATCCAGAAGCCGAAATAACATACTGTCCAAATTGCAAAATTCCTTTAATCGAGAGGAATTGGCACAATGTAAATTCCAATAAAATTGTTAACGGAAAATGTTATAAATGCAATTCAAAAATTGCTGGAGTATTTGGTTAAACTTATTTTGCAAACTCCGAAATGATAACAGCAGCAGCTGTTGCAACATTAAGCGATTCTGCATTACCAAATTTTGGAATTGTAATAATTGAATCTGAAATATCTAGTAGTTTTTGTGTAGGTCCATTTGCTTCGTTACTAAACACCAAAACGGAAGTTTTATTTTTAGTGTAATTATAAATACTTTCTCCATCCATATCAGCACAAAGTATTGTTTTACCAGAGTTTTGAAGAGTTTTAAGTGTTCCGTATATATTTTCTGTTATATAAATATTTACATGAAAAAGTGAGCCCATTGTTGAGCGAATAACTTTGGGATTATAAATATCAACAGAATTGCTGCTTATAATTATTTCCTTTATTCCAAACCAATCACAAGTCCTTATTATTGTTCCAACATTTCCCGGGTCGGAAATGTTTTCTAATGCAACAATTGTTTCATCTCTAGTTTCATCAATATATCTTTGTAAAGGAATTTCCATAATTGCCAAAATACCTTGTGGAGTCTGGGTATCAGCAATACTTTCAAACTCATAATCCGAAATAGTTTGAACAATTGTTTTATGTTTATACTTTAAAAGTGTTTCAGAATTAAATTTAGCAAAACTTTCTGAAACGATTATCAATTCGCAATTGAAAGAACTTTTAAGCGCTTCTTCAACAAGCTTAATACCTTCAACAATAAATCTTTGCTCTAGCTTTCTGTATTTTGCTTTACTTAATGATGTATAATATTTTAACTCACGTTTGGTAAGCATTAATCATTGCTCTCCAATTCTTTACTCTCTT
>Ga0180007_10002165_pt1 | contig 24069 bp, 21 predicted proteins | sample MM_PC_MetaG_FD_121122 | JGI IMG/M metagenome (GOLD analysis project Ga0180007, IMG submission 121122) | Groundwater microbial communities from the Aspo Hard Rock Laboratory (HRL) deep subsurface site, Sweden - MM_PC_MetaG | ecosystem: Environmental > Aquatic > Deep subsurface > Groundwater... | reverse complement strand
GAATAACCAACACAACAACTAAAAATAAAATCAACCAATCAACTTTAACAACTTTTTCTCCAACATTAAAAAGAGAACTATCGCTTGCTATTCTTCCTTCGTGAATTAACTGAACATAAAAAACATACTTACCATCTCTTGTTTCCTCGGGGATTTTAATTTTCTTAACAAACTCCGTCGAGGTTTCAGCAATTCTTGTCTCATTATAAAAAACAATCTCTTCCCCTTCCTCATCTTTAATTAAATAATTCAAAAGAACATTCTCTTCTTTTTCTCCAATCTTCTCCAAAAAAATATCAGCACTAATCTCACCCCCAGGAAAAACATACTCATCAGCCTCCAAACTAACATTAAACAAAGAATCTTTAGAAATAACCTCTACAACAACTAAAATCTTTTGCTCTATCTTATAAGCAGAAACATAAATATAACCATTATAAATATAAGGTGTCTGATCTTCTTTTACAGAAATATTAACTTTAATATCTTTTGATTCTTTTGAATCTAAGCTAAGATTTTTTTCAAATTCCAAAAACTCTAAATCAGAGTTAAGATTAATATCTAAAGTAGTTGTTCCGATATTTGTCAAAGTAAAATCATCTATCTTACTTTCACCTGGTTTTAATTTAGCATAAATAATAAACTTCACTTCTTCAAGTTTAGTTTCTCCAGAAGAACTACCTCCCTCATTCCCTTCTGAACTTCCACCATTTCCATTATTAATTTCTCCATTTCCAGAACCATCATCTCCTCCCCCGTCTCCAGAACTTTCAACAATATAATCTATACTTGATGAAGCAGAATGTCCTGCAGCATCAGTCGCTGTACAAGAAGTTGAAAAGGTTCCTGTACTAGAAGTTGAAGGATTTGCAGTATAACTTACACTTGGATTTGTATCAACAATATCGCTTACAGAACATGAACAAATTATTGAATCTCCAGTATAAACAGATGTTGGAGAACATGAAAATGAAATCACAGGAGAATTTGTATCAACACTAAAAAAAGTATAATTACTCTGTGATAAATTTTCTGATGAATTTTTACAAAAGATTGTAACATTATGCAATCCATCAGATAAAGATGATAAAGTTTGATTTTTTAAATGCATAACATCAAGGATTGTGAAATTTCCCCAATTAACTGTATCATAAAGATCTCCTGCAGCAACATAAGCATACTCTCCTAAAACATAAAGTCCTTCAGGAGTAGTCATCCATCCTGGACCTGAAAATGAAGATACCTGAACAAGATTAGATTTATTCGATATGTCAATTATAGTTAAAGAACTATCATAATAAGAAGCCACATAGGCATAATCCCCAACAACTTTAACATCCCTTAAGGTGTCCATTGAACTTGAATTTGAAATTGAAGATACCTGAACAGGATTAGATTTATTCGTCACATTAATGATTGTTAGACTATCATTATTATATGAAGCTGTATAAGCATAATTTCCGACCACATAAACTGAACAAGCTCCATCTAATGAACTTGAATTTGAAATTGAAGATACCTGAACAGGATTAGATTTATTCGTCACATTAATGATTGTTAGACTATCATACGAATTAGCAGGAAAATAAACATAATCCCCAAGAGAATAGATGTCATTAGAAAGATACAATGAGGTATTAGAAAATGAAGATACTTGAGTAATATTAGTTTTATTAGAGATATTAAAGATTATCAACCCCCCGCTAGTACTATATGGATCTGAACCTGTGTAAACATAATCTTCAATCACAGACAAACTATAAAATTGGTAAAGATGAGATACACCTGTAAATGTTGTAGATAATTGTTCTGGATTGGATTTATTAGACACATTAATTATAGTTAGGCTCCCTGTAGGACCCGCCGAAACAACATAAGCATAATCCCCAACAACTTTAACATCCCTTGAGGTGTCCATTGAACTTGAATTTGAAAGATTAGATAACCACATAGGATTAGATTTATTAGAAATATTAATTATTGTAAAACTATTACTAAGAGCTGAAACAACATAAGCATAATCCCCAACAACATAAACCCCTGTAGGATAATCCATTGAACTTGAATTTGAAATAGAAGACACTTGTGTTATATTCTTAGAATAAATTCCAGTATTATTGCTTCCTCCATCTAAGCTATAAGCACACCAATTAACACTTTCATCAACACTCCAGTTTAGATCTATTGAACTTTCATTATATGTTTGATTTACTGGAGAAACAATCATCATGTCAGTACTTACAAAAGCCTTTACAAAAATTAATAGAATTATAATAAAAATTACTATCCAAAAATATTTCCCTCTTTTCATAACATAAAATTAGATAAGACAATATAAAAATATTCTCTTTTCTAATACGCGATTTTCGGCGGAGGCAATTTGAAAAATCGCTTAACCGCAAAGGAAGGGAAAATCTTTAAGACCTACTCGGTCGAAAAAAACCGCTTAGGTTGTTTTCATTACTCTACATTAAATTTCCTTAAAATTTCTTCTGGTTTTTTATAATATCTGTTTATCACTTCTTGAACTTCTTCAAACTTAAAAATTTTATTTTGATATAATTTGTAAATTAACTGCACTCTTCTTCTGAACTCCAAATCAAGCTCCTCTGTTTTTAGACCATACCTCTTTGCAATTTTCTCAAATATCCTACTGCTTTTTTTAAAATAAAACTGATCATCAGAAGCATTCCAAACAAAAGGAGTATTTGTCAAAGCAACCCCATCAGGAGTTACATTTATTATTTCTACAATCTCCTTAAGTTTTCTTGTTTCTTGTTTATTTACAATAGCATGAGTCATAATGCAAATACAATCAAGAACATTTAACAAAGTTGGAGAAAGTTCAATTGGCGGTGTCTCTAATCTTTTTATAACAGTATCAACAGAATCTGCGTGAATAGTGCTTATAGAAGAGTGCCCTGAAGCCATACCTTGAAACAGAACATATGTTTCTTTCCCTCTAACCTCCCCAACAATTACATAATCTGGGTTTTGTCTAAAAGAACTTTTTAATAAAGTAAACAAATCTATTTCTCCTACCTGTCCTAATCCAGTGGCAGTTCTAACAACACTTGGAAGCCAATTTTCCCGAGGAAGATTCAATTCCCTAGTATTATGAACAAAGATATTATTACATAAAAACTTTTCATATTTAGGAATGCTTAAATCAAATACTTCAATTTCTTCAGAACTTATTTTTTTAACACTTTTTACCATATCCCATAAAATATCTGTATGCGATAGATCATTAAACTCTGAATTAACTGGAGCGATTTTTTGCATATAATTTCTCCCGATATTTTGCATCCCCTTTAAATATGGATAAGATAGCTTTGTTTCAGATATTTTATTTAATTCATTAATCTTTATGATATTTAAGGGAATTATATCAGAGCATGTATGATGAGCCTTTTTATCTAATAAACTCATTTTTATGTTTTTTCTATCTTGCAAAAAACCTATCTCTTTGAATTTGTTAATATTTTCAGAAGCAGAAATAGACATATTAATACATTTATCTTTTCTATTAAAATCATTTATTCTTGAAATTATATCTAATCTTAAAAATAGTGTTTGTAAATCTTCAAGAAGAGAATAACTTTGAGAAGCACAACTAATCTCATTTTTTTTAACTGTGCCATCTGCACTAAAATATCCTCTAATGAAGTGCTTAATTTGTTCATTAAATAAATTAAATATAAAATCAGGAATTTTTTTAGTGCTCGAATACCCCCCAAATCCTAAAACATTTTTCATTAACTTATAAAAAATAGTGCTGTGTAACCTTAATGAAATTCCTCCATCATTCATAACAGAATAATTAGATCCAATGTATTTCGCAATTATTTTAAATATATCCCTGCATTCTTTATCTTGGTTTGAAATAATCACCACATTTTTATTTCTATTGTCATAACTCCCATCTCCAAGCCATAACCCACAAAATTCTAAAAACTCTTTATTAATCTTAAAAATCACAGGAATAGAAGAAGTATTTTTACTTTTTATTCTTAAATTTTTTAACTCTTCATAAGAGAAATTAAAATCAAGTTTCATAAATTCTTTAATTTTTATAAGATTATTTTTCTTCCACCACCTGTATCTTTCCTTAGAAATATTTAGATCAGACTTATCATATTTCTCAAATAAACTTTTAAGAGGTTCTCCTTGGAGAAAATCCTCCTCAAAAACTAAAAGATGTTTAATTAAATTTATTTCTTTTATTTCATTTCCTTTAATTGGAAGAGTTCTTGGAACAGCAATAAAAGATTTCCCCTCTTCTAACTCAGTTGGTTTTATTTCTTTTAAACCCCTTTCTCCCAATGAGAAAAGAGAATGGTCTTGTGTGACTTTTATTTTTCTTCCTGTTGAAGTTAGAATATCATAAATATCTTTTTTAACAATATGTTTAATATAATCTGAAGGTTTTACAAAAATTATTTTTCCCTTTTCATCAAGAGTCATTATTTCAGCGTCTATCTTTTTATTTACAAACTCCTTAATTGTAATATTTCTTATATTCCCATCTTCTTTTATAATTATCTTAGAATCTCCAGTAACACTATCTTCAATACTCACAACCCTTGCTTCAGGAGGAATAAAAAAAGCAATAGCATTTAACAAAGTAGTTTTTCCAGAAGCAGTCCCTCCAGTGATTAAAACATTCATTTTATACTGAACTAACAGCCAAAGATATGCCAGCATCTCTGGACTTAAAGTATTAAAAGACAATAATTGGGGGGGCGTCCAAGGAGTTTTTGTGAATTTTCTTATTGTAAATGTTGGGCCCCTACTTGTTATGTCTTTTGTATAAGTCGCATTTACTCTGCTTCCATCAGGTAAACTTCCGTCTAAAATTGGTTGGGCATAAGAAATATATTTTCCAGCTCTTTGAGAAAGCTTTTCAACAAAACCCTCAAGTTTCTCTATCTCTTTAAAGATAACATTTGTTTTAATATTCCTATAAACTCTATGAACAATATAAATCGGGCTATTTACTCCATTACATTCAATGTCTTCTACAAAATAATCTCTTAATACTGGTTCTATTTCATTGAATCCTATAAAATCCCTGCAAAGGTAATAATATATTTTTTTATAACTTTCATAAGAAATATTTATCCCAAGTTCAATTGCCAAAACCTTGAATCTTTTATGAATGTATTCCAGTAATGTTTCTTTATTTTTTTGAACAATATTTTCAAAATTAATCATATCTCTCATAGCAGAAATTATTTGTTCTTTCTGTTTCATTTCATTTTCATTTAACAAAGGTTCCTCAATTTCATAAACTAGTTCATAAATCTTAGAATCCCAATAAATATGCACATAAGCAAATGGAGCAATTAAACTATACCTGACATTAATTTTTGTTTTATCTTTCATTTTTTTCAAATTAGGAATTTTCGGAGAAAAATCTATTGAAACTTGCTGATAATCTTGTATACCTGTTTTTTTTTCATCCATCTTTTTTCTATGTTTCTTTAAACAATTTTAATATCTATTATTGTTTTATCCCCTCCTTCATTTGAAAAAAATAATTTATATGGTGTTGGAGCTTTACTTATTGTTTTTAATTCATCCCCCCCTTGATATGTTATGTTGTTTTCTTCACTATAATCCATTGTTAAAGTTACTGTGTTGAACTTTCCTTTTTTTTCAGTATGCGCAATTAAATCCATAGCATATAGAGGAACTATTATATTTTCTCCTAATTGGCTATAAGTGTATCTACTCTCTATTTCAAAAAAAATCTTATCTTCTATACCATCTATTTTTAAAATTCCTTTTTTCATTCCTAATATAATTTCTCTTTTATTTCCTGCACCCCCCTCTTTAACTTCAACAATTTTTTCATTAATTTCTTTCATCATATCAATAGATTGTTCAATAATTGCTTTGTCCTGAATTTCTTCTATTTTTGGTTTTGCATAAGAAAGAACCAAACCAATCATAGTAAAAGCGATTAAGGTATAAATTACTGTCTCAACCCAAACCTGCCCTTTTTTATTAATCCCTCTTTTCATAAAGAATTAAACAAAAATTACTTTATAATATTTACTCTAAGTAAAATATTTGAGAATTAAATTCTTAAATTAAAGAGAAACAGATAGACAATTATCAATTTCAGATAATGAATCAGAAACCCCGCACTGTTCCCCTTTTATAATTGGAGCAATTTCTATTAAATCTGGTTGATTAGAGTCACTTGCTATATATGTTAAACCGCCATTTTTCCCAGGAAGTTTTATATTGGGAGAACCATCAGGATAATTAGTTAGGCCATCAATTGGTTTTGCTTCATTACCTATCTTAAAACTTTTTGTTGTCCCATCTCCAGATATTGAAACAAGAACTTCATCAACATCTATCTCCCCAATACTTATTGAAAATAAAATTTCACTTGAACTAGAATTATAACAGGTATACCTATTATTAAGAGATACTTTTCCAAAAATATCAATACAGCTTCCTGATCCTTCTAATTTTTCTTCAACCAAATTCCTAACAAAAACCCAAACAATTGCAGTCGCTGCTATCACTAATGCAATCAAAACCACAGCAGTAACAATACCAGAAAGACCTTTTTTTTTATAATTTTTAAATTTCATATTTATTATATATTAATTTCATATCCATATTGTTCTTCACACATAAAAGTTTTTTCTCCTTTTTCAGAACTTCCAATTAAAACAGGCATTAAGATTATTCTATCCCCGCTTTCAACCCCAATTATATCTCCTGAAAAAGTTCCTCCTTGATTTAATCCTAATTCAGGCCAATTTTCAGATAAATCTCTTAAATCTTTTGTCTCATGACTTCCTTGCCCAAAGATTTTTAATTTCATATCAAAAATTGGGACATTTCCTATATTGGAAATAGATAACAGCCCCGCAGAATAACTTGCTTCAAAACTTACATCTGCACAAATAAGTTTTATATTTGTTCCACCAAATTTTGTTATTGTTTCTTCAGTCATTCCCCTAAACCATAGAAAAATAATTAATCCAATTACTACAACCATTGCAATTAATAATACAGTCGCAATAACTGGAGAAATCCCCTTTTTTTTCTTAACCTTCATTTTATTATAAATATGTTCTTGCTTTTAAATTTATTTATTATTTTCTTAGGAACTAATACATGTTATCTTTTCTTTAATTTTTGATGTTCCACAACTTACAAGTCTTTTTTTATTCTCTTCTATTTGAAATCTTACTGGAATAATTTCAATTGAATAAATTTCGCTAGACAACTTAAATAAGTTTATTTTTTCATCATTTGGCTTCATAGGATTGTCATCTACAAGGCTAAATCTAATTATACTCCCGACTTTATCTCCTCCTTTAATAATATCCTGTGACAAATCTATTACAGCTAATTCTTGGCTTGAATCATTTGTTGCATGTATAAAATATCCTGCAACATCAAATCTCCCATTATTTTTCAATGTTAAATTTAATTCTAAATCATTACAAGAATACTCTTTTACAAAAATAGAAACTCCATCATCACATTCTAAAGAATCTTTTGGAATATAAGTCTTCATCCATTGATAGATAATGCCCCCCATAACTATTGCAAAAGTTATTAATAAAACATAACCAATTACTACACTTATTCCTTTTCTTGAATTAGGAAAAATTCTAGAAAATAAAAAATTTTTTTTATTTTTTTTGAAAATCATTTTAACCAGTAATGACATGCTGCTCCCCCCCAATTTCTTGGAAAAGAACAAAATAAAAATTTTCTCCTGCTTTTAATTCAAATTCAAATTCAGCTTCATTAATTATAATTTTTACTTTATTTTGTCCTTTAGGAAAAAATTCTCCTGATATACTTGTTCCTTTAGTTATTTTTAATGGAGAATCTCCTCCTTCCACAGAAAGTTCTCCTGAAGTTAAATCTTGATATGCTACAACAGTTATTTTATCATAGTTTCCAAAAATAAAATATAAATTTCTTCCTTCTCCTGCATAATCTATATATGTTTCACTAAATCCCTTTAAAAGCCCCGACATTTCATCTTTATCATATTCACTATATGTTCCAAAATCTAAAACTTTCCCGCTTTCAATTCCTAATTCTTCTGCTAAATCATAAACTTTTGTAGAACTCTTTGTTTTAGAATAATTTGAAATTGCAACAAACCCAAGGATTAATGTAATAATTATAATTGCAGCAATTAAATAAAATTGTCCTCTTTTTTTCATAAGGATAAATAACAAAATAAGTTTATTAATCTTTTGAAACTATCAGTATAGAAATCTTTTGAAATCATCAGTGTAGACTCAGAGGTTTGCTCTTAGATAATTAAAAAGCTACCCTTCTTCTTCCTCGGTCTTGCAACCCACTAAGCATCTTAACAAATGTTTAGGGCTGCTCCGATCAAGGTCTGACCCGATTTGCATATGCAAGATCAAAGCGGACAAAACGTCAACGTCCGAACAAGGACTTTCCAACGCACTAATCACGCCCCTCCTTACAGTCTGCCATAAAGCCCATTTGCAAGTAGCAGGGGGCTAACCTGCCAACCTAGTCTACAAAAATATACAAGAAAAAGAGTATTTAAGGGTTATGTTAATGAATAGTTTCATTTTCCATCTCAGAAAAAAGTTTTTTAATCAAGGTCTTAGAATTTAAGTAGTTTATTCTCCTTTGTTCATACCTTTGAATAGTTTTTTCAACAATTAAATATAATTCTTCTTTTTTATTTTTAGGAATACCTAAATTATCTATTTCTTTTCTCTTTTTATAAATTAATCCATAAAATTCTTTTTTTTCCATATTTAAATCCCTTCTTATTAATTAAATAAAAACTATTTAAAAGTATTTTGTCGTCGAAGAAGATACTTTTTGTTATTACCCCAAATCAATGAATAGAAGATTCAATAACTTCAACTCAGCCATTGAAAAGTCATTATCAATTCTTTAAAGTTGTCGCTTCTCAATAACTTTCCCATAAAACCAACCCTTTTTTTTCATCCCTCAAAAATAAAGTATCTCCTGTTTTTGTCCAAACATATTCTTCATTTTTCCAAAATAAAACGTTTTCATTATCACTCTCTTCGCCAACATTTATCTTCACCTCATTTTTATTTCCTAAAACAAATTCAGGAAAAATAAATTTTTTTCTTCCTTCATCTTTAATTTCCCAGCCACTTAATTCACAATCAAAACTGCAGTTATTAGAAAAAACTACAATTTGGTTTTTATAATCAAATTCTTTCAGCTCAATACAATTTGCACATGTATCTTTTGATTTTTCACACAAATTCTTATTATTTCCTATGCAATGTTCCCATGCTCTAACAAATTTATTATAATACACATCTCTTCCAGAAGGAAAATAAAAATTAGCATAACCTTCATCAACTAACTCTAAATTTACATTTTTCCCATTAACAAAAATATATCCTAAAACCCTATTATATATATCATATTTATCCTTCCCAAACTCAAGTTCAACTGTTTTATTAAGAGTAATCATTTCTAAAAATTCTTGAGCTTCTTTAGAATAAATTTCCCCTTTTTCAGGAGAATTAATTCCTAATAATCTCACACTTGTTTTATTTTCAATAACAAGAGTATCTCCATCAATAACTCTTTCAACAAAAACAGTTTCTCTATCCTGCAAAAATCTTTCAAGTGCATTATCCAGAAGAGGATAATTTATTATAAATAATAAACTAACTAAAATTATTAACAAAAAAAGTTGTTTTCTTTTCTTTGATTTCATATATTCTTTGATACAATAATTGGTTTATTATTTTTATCAACAAGGATGTTTTTTGCTTCAATAGGCTTATCAGATAATTCAAAACCCATAATAATTATCTCTTCTCCAATTTTTATCAAATGACTTGCCGCCCCATTCATACAAATTACTCCAGAATCTTTTTTACCAACCATAATATATGTTTCCAATCTTGCACCAGAAGTATTACTTACAACTAGAACCTTTTCACCTGGTAAAAAACCAGCTTTTTCTATTAAATCCCCATCAATACTAATACTCCCAACATAGTCTAAATTTGCGTCAGTTACTATTGCTTTATTAATTTTTGATCTTAATATCCATCTCATTTTTTAAATGCGGGGGACAGGATTTGAACCTGCGCAAGCACTAAGCTACAGCCTTTCTTCGCTTTCTCCTGAAAGAGGAGAACATGAAACTATTCAGTTTCGCACTTAAGGGCTGCCTGTTTGACCACTCCAGCACCCCCGCTTATAAAACATTTAATTCCTATGCTTAATAAAAATTAAACAAATAGACAATTTATAAAACTTATCTTATACTTTAAATATACAAAAATTTATATATCTATTTCTTCTTTTTATTAAAAATAATTGAAAAGGAGGTAAAGTATGAAAAAACAAATAACAGCTTTATGCACGATTTTTATATTAATGATTTCTGTAGGCTTTGTAGTTGCTGGAAAAAATCAACAACAAAAACAAGACAAAGAATTCTCACTTCCTGAAAATGCTAAAGAAGTTGCACCAGGAGTTTTTTATCTTGGAAAATCATTTGACAAAGGAAAATTTGTTGAAGGTTATGCTTTTTTAATGAAAGAGGGCGAAGCTAAAAAAGCCAGACCATCAAAAGATAGTTCTTGTTACACATTATTAGCAAGAGAAGCAAAATGGAAAACAGTTGAAGATTATATTTTTGATCCAATGAATAATGAAGGATTAGGCGAAATATTTTTAAGAAGTACTTTTTTCTCAAGTGTTAACAAATGGGAAATTGCAGCAGGAACAACAAGTATTCTTGGATATGAAACATCTGGAACTGTTGATGGCGCAGATTTTCAAGCAACTGATGGTAAAAATGAAATAATGTTTGAAGATCTTGGAGAAACAAACACAATTGCATTTACGATTGTATGGGGGCTCTTTGGAGGACCACCATTTGCAAGAGAATTAGTTGAATGGGATATGGTATTCAATGATAATTATGTTTGGGCAGATGCAATGTATTCAACATCCGGGGTAATGGACTTTGAAAACATAGCAACACACGAACTTGGACATGCAGTAGGTTTGGGAGATTTGTATAACAAAAAATGTGCAGAACAAACAATGTTTGGATATGCTACAGAAAGCGAAATAAAGAAAAGAACTCTTGAATCAGGAGACATAACAGGAATCCAAACTCTATATTAATTTAATTTTTTTATTTCTTTCTTTTTTTACTTAGTTCTATGAACAGAATAATTAAATCATATTTCATAAAGTTTATAATCTCTTTTCCTTTTTATATCTTATGAGGGGAGAAATTATTCAAGTTCTAAAAAAAGCATTAGAAAAGCATATTAAAATAAAAGAAAAAGAGATTGGGGAAATTCTTGAAATACCTCCTTCTCTTAAAATGGGGGATTATGCATTTCCTTGCTTTTTTCTAGCTAAAAAACTTAAGCAAAACCCAAATAAAATTGCTTTAGAAATAAAAGAAAAAATAATAAATCCCCCTAATATAGAAAGCATCCAAACTTCTGGACCTTATATTAATTTTTTTATTAACAGGGAAAAAATGGCAGAAAATATCATTAAAAAAATAATAAAACAGAAAGAAAATTTTGGAAAAGAAAATTTAGGGCAAGGACAAAAAGCATTAGTTGAACATACAAGCATAAACCCAAATGCTTCCCCTCATGTGGGAAGAGCAAGGAATGCAATTATAGGAGATAGTATTGTAAGAATTCTTAATTTCTTAAACTTCAAAACAGAAGTTCATTATTATGTTAATGATGTTTCTAAGCAAATTGCAATGCTTGTTTTAGCAAAGGCAGATAATTTAAAATTTGAATCCATGTTAAAAAAGTATGTTGATATCTCTGCAAAAGTAAAAAAATCAAAAAAACTTGAAAAACAAGTTTTTGAACTGCTTTTGAAATTTGAAAAAGGAGACAAAAAAATAAAAGATAAATTCAAAAAAATTACAAATATATCTGTTAAAGGTCAGGAAAAAGTCCTAAATGAAATGGGAATTAATTATGATTTTTTTGACTATGAATCAGAATATCTTAAAGATGCCAATAAAATTTTATCTAAATTAGAAAAAACAAAAAAATTATTTACAGATAAAGATCAAAGAAAAGTTTTAGATTTAAAAAATACCTCAATAGAAAATCAAATGAAATCTCCTGTTCTTGTTTTAACCAGAAGTGATGGAACAGGATTGTATCCTTTAAGAGATATTTCTTACACAATAGAAAAAATGAAAAGAGCTAAAAAGAATATAATTATCTTGGGGGAGGATCAAAAACTTTATTTCCAGCAAATTAAACAAACACTTTCTTTTTTAAATATTGAATCTCCCCAGGCAGTTCATTATTCATTTATCCTTTTGAGCAAAAAAGGAAAATCAAAAAAGATGTCAACACGTAAAGGAGATGTTGTTCTTTTGGAAGACTTCTTAAAAGAGGCTATTAAAAAAGCTAAAAAAGAAATTGACAAAAGAAAAACAAGAGGTGATGCAAAAAAAGTGGGAATTGGCGCAGTTAAATATGCCATACTAAAAAACAACAATAATAAGACTATTCATTTTGATTTAGATGAAGCCCTAAATTTTGAAGGAGATACAGGACCTTATATCTTGTATAGTTATGCAAGGGCAGGTTCTATATTAAGGAAAACAAAAAATAAAAATGACTTTAATATTTCTAAATTAGAAGAGAAAGAATTTGAACTAGTAAAAAAAATTTCACAATTTCCTGGGATAGTTTTAGATTCTTATAAGAATTTTAATCCTGCAATAATTGCAAATTATTCTTATCAACTTGCAAAAATATTTAATGAATTTTATCATGCTTGCCCTGTTATTAATTCAGGACAAGAATCATTTAGATTAGCATTAGTAAAATCATTTAGACAGGTTTTAAAAAATGCCCTGCATCTTTTAGGAATAGATACCATAGAAAAGATGTAATAAAAAAATTTAATCAAAACCTATTTAAACTAATTTTTCTTTTAAATAATTAATAACTGAAAGGAGGTGTAAGCGATTTCATAACGGAAAATTAAAATATTCCAAATGAAATCACAAATTTAAATGGCAAAAAAAGGTTCAACTATATTGAATTTTGTTGCATGGTTGACAGGGATAATTGTTTCCTTAGCTGTAGGTTTTGCAATGATTGGGGGAACATTGACTGTACCATATTGGCTAGGAGGAGATCTTGTTGCAATGATTGCAGGATATATCGTAGTAATAACAACAGGAATCAGTGTAATTTTAGCAATACTCAAGAAATAATTAATTTAATTTTCTAATTCTTTTTATTTTTTATCAATATAAATTTATTTTTCTAATATTGAAATAATGTTAGCTATTAGTGACATAAAAATACCAAATGCGCTGATTGATAATCCTATTATATCTAACATATTTATTTTGATTAATATTATTGCAAAATAAATGAAAATTACAAAATTAATAATGTGGGATATCAAAGAAAAGGAATTACTAATTTTCATTTTAAGATAATAATGTTCTAATTATCTGGAAGACCAATAATAAAATTGCAATAATCCCCAATATCCATACAAGATAATGATACCACTTTACTTTATTTTTTTTAACCATCTCTACTTTATGGACTTCATCTCTTTCCAAGCTAAATCAAAAAGTTGTTCTAAAGCTTGAGAAAAGAATTCTGTGTTTATCCAAACTCCAATATCATAATTTGGATGGAATTTTTCATCATCAAGAAGCATGAACATTAATTGATTAGAATCAATAATTACAAATCTTGCTTTCATTTTATCTAATTTTCTAATTTCTGCAACTTTCGCAAAATCTCTTGCAACTTTTATATTATTGCTATCAATTGGAGCAGCAATTCTTATCTTGACTCCTCTCTTTTTACATTTTTCCAAGCTAGGCATTAACGCTTCAAGCTTTCTGTTAAGTCCTTCTGCTGTTGTTATAATTGTTATTGTTTTCTCTGCGCTTCTAACCATCATATCTAAGTGGTTGTAAAGATTTTGTCTTCCTTTTAAACTTCCTGATAAATCAGAGGGTTCAACAAATTTTACACCTTTAGTAAATAGGGTATTAAGTTCTTCTAAAACTTCATCCCCCCTTAAAGTTTCAAGTCTTTTTGTTTTTTCTTGAGCAGTTTTCATTAAATTCTTTTTTACTCTTTCAAGAACTTCCCCTGGTTTTAAAGCAACAAACTTAATAGGTTTTCCAAGTTTCATAACAATGAATCCTTTTTTTTCTAAACTTTCTAAAATATCATAGGTTCTTGATCTAGGAACATCAGAAATACTGCTTAATTCTCCTGCAGTTGAAGTTCCCCTAGAAAGCAATGCAGTCCACACTTTCACCTCATAAAGATTTAAGTCAAATATCTTTCTTAATCTGCCTAAAAATTCTTCTTGTACAATCATTTTATATTTTTTATTAACAATCTTGACTTTTAAACATTGTTATAATAAAAGAGTAAATTCAATAGATTACTTGTCGGTAGTTAATTATTCGCCCTACGACAATGTATTAATTCCTATCTCTCCTCTTTTATCTTTTATTTTGAAGATAGCTTTATTTTTAAATCTTTCCTTACCAGTTGTAACAATTTTTAATTTTTTTGAGTTAGTCCTTTCTTTGATAAAATTAATCTGGGTTTCTAAAATCTCTTTAAATTTTTCGTCAACAATAATTAAAAGCTCAATTTTGTCTTTTTTCTCTAATCCTAATTTCTTTCTGAATGATTGAACTTGTCTTGACATTTCCCTAGCATAACCCTCTGCTTCAAGTTTTGGAGTCATTTTAGTATCAAGCTCAACGCTGATTTCTTTTTTATTTTTCAAAATAATCTTTTTAACATTTAATTGCCTTGAAACAATTTCTAGAATTTCTTTATTTAATTTTCTATCACAATAAACTATTGCCTTTGCTAGAGGCCACTTTAAACCAATTTGTTTTTTATCTCTTTCAGCCAAACCCTTTTCAAGAATTAAAAAAATATACTCCATTTCTGTTTCTAAATTCTTGTCGATTTTTTTCTTGTCTGCTTTTGGCCATTTACAAAGATGGATTGATTCTTCATTTGTAATCCCCTTTTCTTTAAGTTTTTGCCAAAGATGTTCTACAAAAAGAGGACAGATAGTAGAAAACATTTTTAACAATTCAACATAAACCTCTCGAAGTACAGAATAAACTAGTTCTGGATTTTCAGAACTTTTCTCTCTAGTAAACCTAATATAAATTCTAGAGATATCTAAAAATAATTTTTCCAACTCTGTAATTGTTTTATCAAAATTATAACTCTCAAATAATTCTGTTGTTTTTTCAACACTTGAATAAAGTTTAGATAAAATATATCTTTCTTCTATTTCATTTTTATTTTTCTTATTTTTAGAGATTAAATCTTTTAGTTGAACCAGATAGTTTGCAATGTTGCCCAAGATCAAAAGGTTTCTTTGTTTTTGTTTAACATCCTCCCAATTAAAATTGATATTTTCCCCTGCTTTTGTTTCACAAATATAATATCTCAATATCTCTGATGAATATTTATCTATGACTTCATAAGGAGAAACAATATTCCCTAAAGATTTAGACATTTTCATTCCTTGAAAATCTAAAATCATTCCATGCCCAAAAACACCCTTATATGAGGATTTCCCAAACATAATAGTTGAACAAACCTGTAGCATGCTAAACCATAACCTTGCCTGCTCTGATGCCTCTAAAATTAGATCTGCAGGAAAAAAGTTTTCGAATAGATCTTTTCTTTTAGGATAATATAAACAATTCCACGAAGCTGTTCCAGAATCAATCCAAACATCAATAACATCAGGAATTCTTTTCATCTCTTTTTTACATTTAGGGCATTTTAATTTAACTTTATCAATCCAAGGCTTATGAAGATTTTTAGGAATTTTGTTAATTGCTTTTTTATTTAATTCTTCTAAAGAACCAATTACTTCTAATTCATTGCAGGATTCACATTCCCAAACAGGAAAAGGAGTTCCCCAAAATCTTTGTCTTGTAACTCCATTATCTTTTAGATTAGTTATCCATGATTCGTAACTGTTTTGAACAGTTTTTGGAACCCAGTTTATTTTTTTATTATAATCTAAAATTTTTTTAATTAAATCCTCAACCTTCAAAAACCATTGTTCTGTAGCTCTAAAAACAATAGGTTTATGGCATCTCCAACAATGAGCATACTCATGTTCTATTTGAGTTTTCGCAATTAATACTCCTTTTCTATCAAGCATGTCAATAAATTTTTCATCATCTGCCTTAGCTATTAAACCTTTAAAAAATTCTTGAAAAACTCCCTTTTCATCTAGTGTATTAAATATCCCAATCCCATATTCTTTTCCAACTTCATAATCTTCTGGACCACACCCAGGAGCACAATGAACTAATCCAGAACCAGATTCTGTATTCACATAATCTTTACTCAAAATAACAGTATGAACATTTTTCCATTTTTCTTTTAAGCTCTTATAATCAATTTCATTTTCAAAAGGATGGTTATATCTTAATCCCTTTAATTTCTTCCCTTTAAATTCATCAATAATTTTATATTTTTTATTGACTAATTTCATTAAAGAGCCAACCAAATCTTTAGCAATAATCCAAACTTCGTCTTCAATTTTCACTTCAACATACTTAATTTCAGGATTAGCCATCACTGCTAAATTAAAAGGAATTGTCCAAGGAGTTGTAGTCCAGATTATAAGATATCTTCCATCTTGTGTTTTAAATTTAAGAAAAATTGATTCGTCTTTAACATTCTCATATTCTAATTCATGCTTAGCTAATGAAGTCTCGCATTCTCTGCACCAATGCATAATTTTTTGACCTTTGTATAATCTTTTTTGCTCCCATGCTTTTTTAAATAACATCCATTCAGCACCCATAAAATCATTTGTAACAGGAAGATAAGCATTTTCAAAATCCATCCAAACACCTAATCTTCTAAGATCCTCATTCATTAACTTTACATTATGCATAGAAAATTCTTGACATTCTTTAATAAATTTATCAACCCCAAACTTAACAATTTCCTCTTTATCTTTAAGATTAAGTTTTTTCTGTACTTGATTTGCAGTAGGTAGACCATGCATATCATACCCTGCTCTATCCCATACATTATATCCTTTTAACCTAAAAAACCTCATAGCAATATCTTTCATATTATTATTCCATGCATGTCCAATATGTAATCTTCCAGAAGTGTAGGGCGGTCCCTGCAAAAAATAAAACTTTTTTCCCTTTTTATTTTTCTCTTTAGATTTTTCATAAATCTTATTCTTCTTCCAAAAATTCAATACCTCTTCTTCAATTTTTTTAAAATCTAGCATTTTATTTCTTAAATTCTTCCAAAACTTCCTTTTCTATAAAGTGAAGTTTACTAGGAACAATAATACAATAAGGGCTTTTAATATTTTTAAATTCATTTAGTTCTTCGATATCTCCATAAAAAATCTTTCTATTTTTTGTTCCTAATGCTTGACAAACAACAATTTTTTTTAATGTTATTTTCTGTTTTTTAGAAGAAATTTTTAATTCTTCTAATGCATCTTGAAATTCAAGCCCTATATCAATTAAAATTAAACTATGCGCTTTCATAGATTGATTCTCTTGAACAATTTTCATAAAACTATCTGGAGTAAAATTCTTTTTTTTATTCCATTTAGGCATACTTGCTATTTTCCCAAATTTATAAAGTTGCAAACCTGTTTCAGCAACAGCATCAAAAATAGAGGCATTGTAGATAACCTTATATCTAACCCCTAATCTTTTTGCTTCTTGAATCAAAGAGATATGTGTTGTTGCTGTTAATGGAGAACCATAAACAAGAAGAGCAACATCCATTTTTTTTGCTTCATCAACTATTCCTAAACTTTCAACAAACTCCCTGTCAGCAGGAATAATTTTCTTTTCTATAAAATCTCTTAATTCTCCTTCAGAATAAGGAAATTCAACAGTATAATTTTCAAGATAAATCCGTTTACATCTTTTAACTATCTCTAATCCATACTTCGAAATTCCATCAACATTTAATCCTAAACCAATTAAGTACAACATAAAAACAAAAGAAATTTTAAGTTTATTAAGATTTGCTTGGGTCTTACTTAACAAGACCTTATCCACTTTGATTTAATTTTAAATTTATAATCTTTACAACCTTTACAACTTTCAATTTTTATATTAAAACAATAATCTGGAGCATCAGGTCCCTTACATAGTGGAATAATTTTCTCTCCCTGTTTAATGAGATTTTCATATTCTTTTATCAACTTTAAATTATTCTCTTCTTTCACTCTTTCAAGTGCTTCGTCTAAAAAATCAAATGTAAAACGCATACAATCAGTCTTAAATTTATCATTAATCCTCATAACTTCAAACTCCTGCTAACTACAACAGCAATAAATAAAAAACTAAAAAGCAAAATATCATTTCCAAAAATCAAACTAATAACAGCTCCAATTAAACTAACAATTATAATCAACTTAAACCATTTTTTCCCTAAGCTTAATTCTTCTTTTGTTTGCTTAGCAAGATAAGAACCAATAGGAAAACCTAAGATTAAAACCAAAATCCCTATTATTAATTTGAATATTTCCATTATTCTAAACAACAAAAAACCATTTAAATACTTTAATAATACAATATTCATGTACAAAAAATATCTTATAGTTGCAAGCAAAAAGGATGTAGCAGGAATAAACATAACAACCCAGTTATCTCAATTTAGAGAAAACCCTGTTTTAACTTCTCTTAAATCTGATGCACCTGGTTTTGATTTTTATTTAGTTGAAGATGATGTAATTTATACAGAAAATCTAGATTTGGAAAAAATAAACCAATATGATTTTATTATTTTTGCTTCAAAACACAAGTCAGAAAAAAAAGAAAAAACACTTTCAGTTCATGCTCCAGGGAATTGGCGTTCTAACGATTTGGGAGGAACATCTTATAAAATCTGCAAAACCTCTGCATTATTTCAAAAACAGATTTTTGAAAAATTAAATTATAATTCAACAAAATATCATTTAAAAGATTATAAAATAACTTTAGAATGCACTCATCACGGACCTTTAATTGACAAGCCCTGCATTTTTATAGAAATTGGCTCTACAGAAACAGAATGGAAAAATAGAAAGGCATCATTTGTAATTGCAAAAACAATTTCAGAAATAATTCATGAGTTTAAAGAAAACCCTTACAATGAAATAGCAATTGCGATAGGTGGTCCGCATTATTGTCCAAATTTCAACAAAATACAACTAAATTCAAATGTTGCTATTTCACATATTATCCCCCAATATGCTCTTCCTTTAAAAGAAGAAATGATTAAAGGGGCATTAGAAAAAACACAAGAAGAAGTTGATTTTGCTTTGCTTGATTGGAAGGGCTTAGGAAATTCTGAACAAAGACAGCAAGTTCTTGAAATTTTAGATAAGTTTTATGTGAGGTATAAAAGAACAAGTGAAATTGATGAATAGAAATTTCTATATTCTTTCTAAAACGCCTCGAGCAGGAATCGAACCTGCGCACCCCGAAGGGTCCGGCTTAGCAAGCCGGTGCAATACCATTATGCGATCGAGGCACATGAATATGATGTGATTTGTGATATTTTAAGTTTATTGTTTTGATAATTCTTCACTTATAAGGTCTTTTATCTTAATTAAAGTATCTTCAGGAATTTTAAAATCTTTATCATAAGGGGCATAGTTTTTGCCCCATCTTCCATCAACAAAAAGGGCCCCAAACATTTCTCTTTGAAATTTATATCTTGGAATTATATGTGTATGAAGATGAGGAGAGACATTTGCTAAAGTTGCATAATTATACAAATCTGGATTAAATAAATTATTAAGGGCATTCTTTAATTCTCTTCCAATATTAAAATATTCTTCTTGTTCTTCTTGATTCATATCAAAAAAATCTAACACATTCTCTCTCTTAGCCCAAATATAACACCTTCCCAAGTAATACTGATTTCCATGAAGATAAATTCCCCAATGTTCATAATCTTTTATTAACCATTTTTCATAATCCATTTTCTAGGATAGTGCCATTTTTTTGTCACAGTATTACAATCTCGTGCAATACCCTTACCTGCTTGCAGGTTCTCGTGCCCTGAAAGGGTATGCGATGTCGGCTTAATTCTATAGATAATTATGAACTTATAAGCTTTTTTGTAAGAAAAAATAGCAGGAGCGGGATTTGAACCACGCGACCTCCGGGTTTCCTATGCGATAAATCGTGTAGGAATTAGAATCCTATGGATTCGCTTATGGGCCCGACGAGCACTCCAGACTGCTCCATCCTGCTATATAAAATCCGAGATAAATTAAATTTATAAAGGTTGTGAATTTGAAAAACTTATGTTAATTTTGGGAATAGATGATGCAGGAAGAGGCCCTGTTATTGGACCAATGATTTTGGCAGGATGTTTAATAGATGAAGAAAAAGAAGCAAAATTAAAAAAATTAGGAATAAAAGACAGCAAACAATTAACTCAAAAAAGAAGAGAATTCTTAGAAAAAATAATAAAACAAGAATCAGAAACTTTTGAAATAGTTATTATTCCCCCAGAGGAAATTGATAGAACAAATCATCAAGGAATAAATTTAAATTCATTAGAAGCAATAAAAACAGCAGAAATAATAAACAAAATAAATAGGGGTTATAAAAAAATAAAAGTTGTGGTGGATTGTCCTTCTGTGAGTATAGTTAAATGGCAGGATTTTTTAAAAACAAAAATAAAAAATCTTTCAAATCTAGAAATTTTCTGTGAGCATAAAGCAGATAAAAATCATCCAGTAGTTTCAGCAGCTTCAATCCTGGCAAAATGTGGAAGAGAAAGAGAGATGAAAAAATTAAAAGAGAAATATGGAGACAAAATAGGTTCTGGTTATACTTCTGATCCTTTAACACAAAGATTTTTAGAAAAGCATGGCCACAAACACCAAGACACAGGAATATTTAGAAAAACTTGGGCAACTTGGAAAAATTTATTTGTGAAAAAAGAACAAACAACACTTTAATCCTTTTTTATTAATCTCCCTAATCTTTAAAAATCTTCTTTCTTTATTTTCTTTATGTCCTACATAAAAAAATTGGTGATACATGGTTTTAAGAGTTTTCCGAGAAAAACAGAACTGCCTTTCACTCCTGGAATAAATGTTATTCTAGGGCCGAATGGAAGCGGAAAAAGTAATATTTCAGATGCCCTATGTTTTGTTTTAGGAAGATTAAGCATAAAATCAATAAGAGCAGCTAAAGCAAAGAACCTAATTTTTCTCGGAACCAAAGCAGCATCGCCTGCAAAAGAAGCAATGGTTGAAATGGTGTTTGATAACTCTGACAGAACATTTTCAATAGAAGAAAATGAAGTTTCAATAAAAAGAATTGTCAGAAGAAACGGCCAAAGCATTTACAAAATTGATAATCAAACAAAAACAAGGCAGGAGGTGTTAGGCTTATTGGCTCAGGCAGGAATAGACCCAAATGGATTTAATATAATCTTACAGGGAGAAATCCAGAATTTTGTAAGCATGCATACAGAAGAAAGAAGAAAAATAATTGAAGAAGTTTCAGGGATTTCAATTTATGAATTAAGAAAAGAAAGATCTCTAAAAGAATTAAATAAAACAGAAGAAAAACTAAAAGAAGTTCTTGCAATATTAAGAGAAAGAACAAGCTACTTAAATAATTTGGAAAAAGAAAGACAACAAGCATTAAGATTCAAAAAACTTGAAAAAGATGTCAAAAAATACAAGGCAAGCATAATTTATCATGATTTAATAAAAAAGAAAAAAGAAATAGAAATAATAAATTATGATATCTCTAAAAGAGATAAAGAAATAGAAAAAGTAAAAAAAATAATAATAGGAATTGAAACAGCTGTAAATAATTTTAAGTCAAAGATTGATTCTATAAATTCAACAATACAAAAATCTACAGGACTAGAGCAAGAAAAACTTAACCAAGAAATAGCAAATATCAGAGCAGAACTTGCAGGAATGAATGTTAAGCTAGAAAATAATGAAAATAAACTTTCTGAAATATTAAAACAAAAACAAGAGCTTCAGCAGATAATACTAGATAATGAACTTTCAATAAAAGAACTTGAAAAAGCAATGGGGCCAAAAGCTTCTGAATCTCAAGAAGGAATAAAACAAAAAGAAATTAAGATAAAAAAACAAGAATTAGAAAAATTAGAAGAGCAAAGAAAAAAATTCTATACAATTAAATCAGAGTTAAAATCAATTAAAGAAAGATTGCAAGATAAAAAATCTGTTTTTCAAACTTACATTAATGAATCTGAATTCTTATTAAATCAAATTAAATCAATATCAAGAGATTTATTTGATAGAAAAACAAATACAAATAAATTAGATTCATTAAAATCTCTTTTAACAGAAAAAAAACAACTTTTAGATCATCTAAACAAGGATGAAATAGAGCTAGAAAAAATATCCTATGCCAATGAATATGAAATTGATAAACAAAATAAATTAATAGAAACAATTTCCAGAATGGATGTTTGCCCTCTTTGTAAAAATCAGATAACTAAAGACCACATAAATTCAATAAATAATGAAACACACCCAAAAATAGATTCATTAAAAAAAGAAATAGAAGATTCAGATAAGAGATTAGGAGAGATATACAAAAAAAGAGAGATATTAAATCAAAATATAGAACAAATAAATTTAGAAATATCAAAAAGAGAATCAGATTTGATTAAACTTTCAAGCATAAATGATAAAAAAGAGCAGATCAAAATTCTTCAGGAAAAAATAGAAAACTCAAAACAAGAACTTTTAGAATTAGAGAAAACTAAAAAAAGTCTTGAAGAAAAATTTAATGAAAATTCAAATATTGAGCAAAAATATGAGAGGGTTAGAATAGAGGTTCAGGAAATCTCTCTGAGAAATGAAGAAAATGTTAGTTCTGAAATCTCATTCAAACAAAGAGAACTTGAACGTTCAAAAATTTCTTTAAAACAGCTTTCAAGGGATGAAGAAGATTTAAACGATGAACTAATAATAATTAAAAAAAATCTAGAAAAAAAAGAGGAATTACTTGAAAAGAAAAAGCAACAAGAAGAAGAATTAAGCAAAAAATTCCAGGAATTAATTATTAAAAAAGATAAATTGCAGGAACAAATAAGAGAGAATGAGTTGCAATTTTCAAAAGAACAAAATAAAATTCATGAAATAGAACAGGAAATAAATAATTTCAAAATTGAAAAAGCAAGAGTTAATGCAGAAATTGAAAATCTTGAAATTGAAATGCTTAAATTTAATAATATTGAAATAATAAAAACAAATAAAGAATTTCTTATTCAAAGATTAAGCAAAACTCAGGAAATACTTTCAAAAATAGGGTCTGTTAATTTGCGTTCTTTAGAAGTTTATGATTCAGTTAAAAAAGAATACGATGCAATAAAAGAAAAAGTAGAAATCATTGAAAAAGAAAAAATAGGGGTTCTTAAGATAATTAACATTATTGATATAAAAAAGAAAAAATCCTTTCTCCAAACACTTAATACCTTAAATGAAACCTTCTCAAGGAACTTTTCACAATTAAGCACAAAGGGCCAGGTTTCATTAGAATTGGAAAACAGAAAAGACCCATTTGATGGAGGAGTTAATATTATAGTTAAAACAGGACATGGAAAATATTTCGATGTAAGATCTCTATCAGGAGGAGAACAGACTCTTGTTGCTCTTTCATTAATATTCGCAATTCAAGAATTCAGGCCTTATCATTTCTATATGCTTGATGAAATTGATGCAGCTTTAGATAAAAGAAATTCTGAAAGACTTGCAGGCTTGTTAAACAAATATATGAAAAAAGGGCAATATATTGTGATAACTCACAACGATGAAATAATTACAAATGCAACAAATCTCTATGGAATAAGCATGCATGATGGAATCTCCAAAATAATTTCATTAAAAGTATAAGTAATAGATTAATTTATTTTACTTAAATCAATTTACTTAAAAAATAACCCGCTATATAACCAACACCTGTTTTAAGTGCGGTTTTTCCAGCATTTATTGCAACTGCTTTTG
>Ga0180007_10002164_pt1 | contig 24084 bp, 21 predicted proteins | sample MM_PC_MetaG_FD_121122 | JGI IMG/M metagenome (GOLD analysis project Ga0180007, IMG submission 121122) | Groundwater microbial communities from the Aspo Hard Rock Laboratory (HRL) deep subsurface site, Sweden - MM_PC_MetaG | ecosystem: Environmental > Aquatic > Deep subsurface > Groundwater... | reverse complement strand
GCCGGAAATGGACCATGCCAATTCGGGATTGGAAAGCCGCTCTGACCAGATTTAGCATCCAATTCGAAGGCAGGATGATCAACCTCTAACACTGCCGTTTACACAAAATTCCGGACACCCTCATTCATGAGACCGCTGAAAAATCCGTTTTGGACTGCGTTGTACACCAAATTTTGAAGGGCTCATGTAGACGGCTACACATCACCCTTCAAAATTGCCTAGCGCCTTGCCAAAACGGTTTTTGAGCGGCCCCAACCTTTGGATTTATATAACATTCGGTTCCCTATTCAAAATTCTATTGCTCACTTTAAGCTCCTGGCGCGAAAAGCGGTGATTGTGCGCCAATTCCAGTTCGGGTTCGAGCCAGAATTTTGCTTCTCCCGACTCGGACGATACATGTATGTGCATCCTCGCTTCTTCACGAGAGAAAAAGAAAAATCGATAGCTGTTTTTTCTCAGAACTGTAGGGGTCATGCTTATCTGTAGCGCACAGGTCATCGACAGACAAGTGGGAGTCAGGGGAAGGGTTCACCGGTCTGTTCGCCTTGCTGGCGGTTAGTCGCCTTGATCTCAGCGCAGGCCGAAGGCCGGGTCGATGATGAAGCCGGCGGAGATGTCCCGGATCACTGGATCGAAGAGCGGTTTGAGGGATGTTTCGTAGGTGAGTTCGAAGGTGGCCAGCACCCCGTGGGCCAGGATCGACCTGCGATAGAAGATCCTGCCGTCCGCGTAGCCGGAAAGCACAAAAAATCCCTTGCCCATATGTTTGTAGGTCACCTGACGACCTGGGTCGGCCAGGGCGTCAGCCAAGGCCTCGGGGATTGTCTGCTGCGGGACATCGTTGAAACTTCCCCAGCAGCGCAGTTCGGCCCGGCCGTCCGGCGCCGCGAATATCTGACCGTCTCCTGCGTCCGATTCGCCCAGGGGCCTGAGCAGCTTCTTCGGCCAAGCCAGAGCGTAACCGTATCTGTGATTGACGTAGCAGTCGTAGTCGTCCGTACGCGAACAGACGTCCTCAAAAGCTTCCATTCCCTTCGCTGACGCACTTGCCGCCATGATCGGGCAGACCGTTAGCAGTATCAAAACGCCCAACAGAAGAACTCTGTCTTTCATCCGCCACCTCTCCGCTCACGGTTCACGTTTCACCATTCATCGCCCCAGAGCAGGAAACTGTCGATAGCCTCATCCATGCCTTCCGGCTCAAGCGTGTTCTGGACAAACGTCAGGAGCTTGCCGGTCAGGCTTTGGTATGTCTGGCTGATCCTGCGGTTGGTGAATTTCGCGCAATGGTCGCAATTCAGATATTCTCGATAGATTCCTGTTTCACCACCCTAACATCTAACACCATAAAACGTAACACCAAATCCCACGTCCTCAGCCCCCGCTGATGCTCATGCTGTGCTTGCTGAGCAGGTCATAGAGGCGGGCGCGGGAGAGGCCGGAGATGGTCAGGGCGCGTTGGAAGTTGCCCTGGCTACTGGCCACGAGGAGTTTCAAATAGGCCAGCTCCACTTCCTGCATGGCCAGTTCACGGACTGTGCGCAAGGGAGGCATTTGCGAATCAGCGGCGTTTTCCGAGGGCAGGGGGAGCGCGATGTAGGGGCCCTCGATGCGCGCGAAGCCGTTGCCGGGTTTGTGCTGCGTGAGCGAGCCGACAAGTCCTTCGGGTGTTTGGTATGGTGTCCTGGATGAGTCCGGGGAGGAGGGCGTGCAGGGGTCGGAGTTCGTCGTACGGGGGGCCTGTGGGCATTCTTGCGGATCCATGGCGCGAGTTCCTGACAGGGGCGGTTGTCGATCAGGGATGGAGGCGCGCACAGGGGGCAGGAGCGGACAGCCGGCGGTTCCACCAGCTTTGCACGCGACGGCCTCCTCGGCCACGAGGTACCCATCGGTCTGGGGTCTGCCCGAGCGTTTGAGCAGTACCTTGGCGCGGATGTCCACGGGCAGATGCTGCGGGTAGAGCCTGCATTCACCATTGCCGTTCTGCACTGTCGCGTGCAGGACGTTGATCAACTCCCTGACGTTGCCGTGCCAGTTGTAAAGGGTCAGGGCGTGGTGCAGCTCGTAGGATATCTCTTTTTCGTCACAGCCGAGTTCAGCGCAAATCTGGCGCACATGGTAGCTTGCGATGGGCAGGATGTCCTCTTTGCGTTCCCGCAGGGGCGGGAGCTGGATCACGCTGGTGCGCAGGCGGTGATAGAGATCCTTGCGGAACTCGCCCCGCTTGACCATGGCTTCAAGGTTGCGGTTTGTGGCCGCGACCAGTCTGAAATTGCTGGCGACCTCCTTTTTCGAGCTCAAGGGCCTGAAACGGCGTTCCTGCAGGACCCGCAACAGCGATTTTTGCACCTCGATATCCAGATCGCCGATCTCGTCAAGAAAAATGGTTCCCCCGTCGGCCTGCCGGAAGAGGCCGTCACGCGATTCGGCAGCCCCGGTGAACGAGCCGCGCTCGTGACCAAAGAGCAGGCTTTCGGCCAGCGTCTTGGGGATGTTGGTGCAGTCCACGACGATGAAACTGTTTTCCGCGCGTGTGCTGTTCTCATGTATGGCGCTGGCGAAGAGCTCCTTGCCGGTCCCGGTCTCGCCCAGGATGAGGATGTTGACATTGCTCTGTGCGGCGGTGGCGATGTGATCCAGGCAGTGCTCCAGGCAGGGGCTGGACCCGAGTATGGCATCGCGCTTGATGTCGCCATGGCCCTTGGTCTTCATCCTGGCGCGACGATGGTGCAGGCAGCGATTGATGGCCTGGCCGAGCTCCTCCTGCGTGAACGGTGCGCAGACGACGTCCCATGCCCCGGCGTGGATGGCTTCTTCCAGTATCACGGGATTGCGACCGTTTGTGATGATCAGGATATGCGGCCTGCATTCGGATTTGACCAGTGCCGCTACGGCTTCGCCGGGTTTTTCCGTGATGTCGATATCAAGAATTACAATGTCGAATGCGTTGGTTTTGAGGGCTTGAGTGGCATCGGCACAGGAGGAAAGAGAATAGCATTCATGTCCATGGCTTTCGATGGCCGGACTCAGCAGGTGACAAATATCACTGCGTTCGTGAATGATAAGTACTGATCCCATAATGCTTTTTGCCTTTGATAGATGCGTGTCATGCAGATCGAAACAGTCTGAAATGTATGACGCCAATGTAAGACATTTAAATTTTCTTTAAAATTTTCACATTGGTGTATGACGCAGATGTAAGACGTCAAATTTGCGTGTTATATGTCTGGAAATGGCGACTACACGAAACAATAATGAATGTGAAGTATGTATTATTGCGGTAACTGTTCTGTCATGAGTATTTTCATAACATCCCGATATGATGAAAGTCCGATTCAGTCGGACTTAACGGGAGCTTGTCTTGCGCGGCGCTGTGGCAGTCCTGTTTCGTTGGACTGGGGCGGAGGCGGGGGAGCCGTGAAACCGTACGGTCTGGGCGGATGTCAGGGAAATGGTCTGCTGAATTTAAAATGGCACAATTCTTTCATATGATTGCGAAAAATTGCATGGGAGTTTCCGTGACACAAAAACGTCCCCCCCTCTGGTTGAACACCGATCTTGACCGCTATTTGCGGGATCAGGACGAGTCCGGCGGTGAGGCCATGGCTGCCCCGAGCGCCCCCCTTCAGACCATTGCCGATGACAGCGCGCAGGACCGGCGCAGAGCGACCCGTCAGCTCCTGTCCGGCTTTGCCGTTGTCCACACGCTGGACCCGGACGGGCTCAAGGGCCGGTATCGGGTGGCGCAGCTGCGCGACATCTCGACCACGGGCATCGGTTTGCGCCTGAATGCGACCGAGCCCGAGAGTTTCAAGGAAGGTCGTGAATTCGAGGTCCTCTTCCAGTTCTCGGATCATGGAAAACCTCTGCACATGGCCTGCACCGCCTGTCGCAAGGCACTGGACGAGGCCGGGGTGATAGTCGGCGCGGTCTTCAGAAATCCCTTGGGATCACTGGCGGAAATCAGTTGTTAATGGCTGTCTGAAATGACGCCACTGCAAAAAGTCGTCATCCCCTTGAAGAAGGGGATCCATCCCTTTTTAACTATCTGAAAAGAATGGACTCACCCTGGCGGGTACAAGTCCGCCTTCGCGGGAATGACACTCAGGTTCTTCCACAACTTTTTTGCAGGGTCGTCTGAAATGGCTTGGACGCATTTACTCTTTCTTAAAAGGCCTGATGGCTCCGTCCCAAGTTTCCAGCGCGCCTTGTTTTTTTCATGGCCTTGGGAATCCGGCCTGATTGGCTGGATTGAAAAGGGTGATTAATTTTTTGCATTTAAATGGAGCATTTATGAGTTTATTCATGCGGGCCGCGATTCTTTTTTTTCTGCTTTGCGCCACCGCGCACGCTGGCCAGAGCCAGACCTTTCCACTCGGCAGCGGGGACGTGCTCGAGATTTCCGTGTGGGGTGACGAGAGCCTGGCGCGAAAGGTTCTGGTGCGTCCGGACGGCAAGATTTCCTTTCCCCTGGTCGGGGACATGCAGGCCGCCGGGGTCAGCGTCGAGCAGCTGCGGGCGGAGCTTGAGACAAAGATCGGCGAATATATCCACGGCGCGCCCGTGACCGTGATGCTCATCGAGTCGCGCAGTCCCAAGTTCTCCGTGGTCGGCAAGGTGCAGAAGCCCGGGGTGTTTGCCATGGACGGGCCCATGTCCGTGCTGCAGGCCCTGGCCATGGCCGGGGGCATGACACCGTATGCCTCGACCGGTTCGGTGCGCGTCGTGCGCACGGACACGGCGGGCACGCAGAGCTATCTTCCTTTTGACTACGACCACGTCGCGGGCGGCAAGAGCCTGGAACAGAACGTCCTGCTCGAACCCGGCGACGTCGTCATCGTCCCCTGACCGCTCCCATGACGCCTTGTATCAAACTCCTTGCCGCACCGCTTCTGGCCGGCATTCTCGTCCTTGGTCCGGCCGCGAAAAGCGGCGTATGCGAAACCTTGGTTACGCCATCCGTCGGGGTGCGCACGGCCTTTGACGACAGCACCCTTGGCAAGGGCGAGTCCGACCTGGAGGTCCTGCTCTCTCCGTCCATCAAGATCGAAGGTGGCTCCGAGGTGACGCGCCTGGGACTGCAGGGTCGCCTGGACGCCTATCAGTACGCCGAGCACGAAGACTACAGCCGTGAAAACGCACAGCTCGGGGCCGACGTCTCTCACGCCGTCAGCGAGCGGCTGGTGCTGCGCCTCGGCGCGAAGTGGGTCCGCGACCACGCCGTGGAGAGCGAGTTCGACGAATCGGGCATCACCACGGAGAAGGCCGCGCGCAACCACTACTCCGCCACTCCGGGCCTGACCCTGCGCGTGAGCGAGCGCGACGAATTGTCCATGGAGGGCAGCGCGGGGCTTATGCAGTACGAATCCACGGGGTATACCGATTATCTGTCCACAGGCCTGACCACGACCTGGAGCCACGCCCTGGGCGATGGTCTATGGCGGATCATCGGCCAGGCCGGGGTCCAGAACTACCGCTTCGACCGCGTCGACGGCGAGACGGAGCAGATGGTCCTCTCCGCTCTGGCCGGTTTTGCCTGGAAAGCCTCCGAGACACTGGAATTCCAGGTCCTGGGAGGAGTCAGCCAGACCGAATCGGACGTGGATTTTGACCAAGGCCTGAGCATGAACGACAGCCAGATGACGTTCTCGGGCTCGGTCTCGGGCACTTGGACGGACGAAATCTGGAGACTGACTTTAAGCGCGGACAGGTCCGAGTCACCCTCGACCTACGGCGAGCTCATCACCCGCGACCGCGTGCGGGCCTCTTTTGGCCGCAATCTGACAGAACGCCTCTATCTCGGGCTGCAGATGGCCTGGTACATGTCCAAGACCGCAGGCCTGGTGCAGGACGAGAACACCCAGACCTACAGCATCGGCCCGACCCTGCGCTACCGCCTGACCGAGGACATCACCCTCGACGGCGGCTACCAGTTCACCCACGAAGACGACATGGAAGCGGAAAAGGTAACGGACCGCAACCGTATTTATATGGGTGTGTCGGTGGCGTGGCCGGGGGTTTGGTGAAGGGGGGAAAGGCAGCGACAGAGGCAGCGATAAAGGCAGCGACAGAGGCAGAGGCAGCGGGAATGACGCGGTAGGGGCGAAAAATTTTTCGCCCGGACGGATATTTTTTTCTGATATATTTTAGTGATTTGCGAATCAGCATGAGCGCTTGCGGGTTTCCATGGTTCTGCCTTGGTTTTGCCCTGCCTTGCCTTTCCAAGGAGTTTCAATGACCAGTTTCAGTGAAGAGACCGAACTCGGATATCTGTTTGGCGTCATCCGGCGTCGTATCTGGCAGATGGTTTTGCCGGCCGTGGCCGTGTTTGTCGTGGTTGCGGTGGTGGTGGCGCTTTTGCCTGCCAAGTACCAGTCCTCGGCCACGATTTTGATCGAGGGCCAGGAGGTGCCACAGGAGCTGGTGCGTTCCACCGTGACCGGATTCGTGGAGGAGCGGCTGCAGACCATCACCCAGGTGGTGCTGAACCGCGCCAATCTGATGAGCATCATCGACCGCGTCGGCCTGTATCAGGACCAGCGCCAGAGCATGACCTCCGAGGCGCTGGTCGAGATGATGCGTAAAGACATCACCATGGAGCCCATTCAGGCCGAGGTCATGAGCAACACGGGCCGCCCCGCGACGGCGACCATCGCCTTCTCCGTGGCCTTCGAGGGCACCGAGCCCGCCAAGGTGCTGCAGACCACCAACACCCTGGTCTCGCTTTTTCTGGAGGAGAATCTCAAGAATCGCGAAGAGAAAGCGTCCACTGCCTATTCCTTTCTGGAAAAGCAGCTCGTGGCCCTGCGCGACGAGGTTGCCCAGTCCGAGGAGCTCATCGCCCGTTTCAAGGAGGAGCACCTGGGCTCCTTGCCGGAGCTGACCCAGCTCAATCTGCAGACCCTGGACCGCATCGAGCGCGACGTGCAGGCCCATCAGGAGAACATTCGCGGCATCCTGGAGCGCCGCGCCTTTCTGGAAGGGCAGTTGGCCACGGTCACCCCGCAGCGTACCCTGGTCACGGCCGAAGGCGGGCGCGTCCTGCCCCCGGCCGAGGAACTGCGGGCGCTCAAGACCAGGTACGTGTCGCTTACAGCCACGCATTCGGCCAAGCACCCCGAGGTCATCAAGTTGCGTGAGCAGATCGCGGCCCTGGAGGGCAGCGGCGTGAGCGTGGACCTGGCCGAGGAGCTGGAGGCGGAGCGCGCGAATCTTTCTGATCTGGGCGCCAAGTACGGTCCGAACCATCCCGACGTGCTGGCTGCCCAGCGCCGGGTTGCGGCCCTGGAGCAGAGCGGCGCAGGCCGCACCCGCATGGTCGCCAGTTCCGTGGCCGAGAGCGCGGACAACCCGGCCTGGATGGCGCTCAAGAGCCAGTTGCAGGCCACGGCAATGGATCTGCAGAGTCAGCAGGCCATGTTGTCCGACCTGCGTCGCCGTCAGGACGAGCTGACCCGCCGCCTGGAGAATGCCCCACGAGTGGAGCAGGAATATCGCAAGCTGGAGCGCGATCACCAGAACGCCCAGTTCAAATTTCAGGAAACCTCGCAGAAGCTCATGGCGGCGCGGGATTCCAAAGAGCTGGAAGAGGAACGGGCCGGCGAGAAGCTGACCCTGATCGAACCGCCCATGCTCCCGGAAGTGCCTTCCAAACCCAAGCGCACGCTGCTGATGCTGGTCGGCTTCGTCATGTCGCTGGGCTTCGGAGCCGGCTGCGGCGCCCTGGCCGAGGCCATGGACGGCTCGGTGCGCGGCCTGCGCAGCCTGCACGCCCTGACCAAGGCTCCGCTGCTGGGGTCCATCCCCTACATCGCCACGGGCGCGGAAGTGGCCCGGCGCAAACGCAAGATCACCATGGCCGTGACAGTCATGGCGGGGGCGCTCGCCGTACTGACGGGGCTGTTCCATGTCTACGTGCGACCGCTGGACATCATTTTTTATCAGATATTGGACCGGTTTTAGGGTAAAGGCAGCGATAAAGGCAGCGATAAAGGCAGCGATAAAGGCAGCGACAAAGGCAGCGATAGAGGCAGCGACAAGATTTTGATAAGACGGAGATGAGACAGGGGTAAGGCGCCGACAAGGTAGAGATAAGGCAGGGATGACGTCTGGGACAGGATAGACGCAAAGGCAGGGGTGATACGAGTAATTTTCTTGCCCCTGCCTCTCCCGTTGCCTCCGTCGTTGCCTCTCAAATATTCAGGAGTAACATGAGCAAGATAATCAAGGCCCTTGAAAAGGCCGAGGAAGCGGAGCGGCTGGCAGCGGGGAATTCGGGCGGGATCATTGTGCCGGATTCGGTGCCAGCGCGGCCAGTCGGACACGTGGCGCAGGTCGCACAGGCCGCGCCTGCCGCACCTGTCGCACAGGCCGCACCTGTCGCACAGGCCGCGCCTGTCGCACAGGTCGCACCTGCGTACAGGGCGAAGGCGCAGCCCGGGGGCGCGGAGCGACGGGACAGTGTTGAGGTGCGTTATGAGCAGACCAAGATCGAGCAGGCCTGCTTTCACAAGATGGAGGAGCGCAGGCTCCTGGGCGAGGGCGCTCCGCGTGAGCTGCGCGACGCCTTCAATGTCGTGCGCACGCAGATCCTGCAGCAGACCCGTTCCAAGGGGTTGAACACGATCATGGTCACCAGCCCTGGCCGGGGCGAGGGCAAGACCACTGTGGCCACCAACCTGGCCATCACCATTGCCCGCGACGCCAGCCAGACCGCCCTGCTGGTGGACGCCAACCTGCGCTGGCCCGGCATCTCCTGCGGTCTGGGCATGGACTCGCGGCCCGGCCTGTCGGACCATTTTTTGCGCGGCCTGCCCGTGGAAACCCTGTTCGTGAACCCGGGCATCGACAAGCTCGTGGTCCTGCCTGCGGGCGCGTCGCAGGAGGATTCGGTGGACATCATCAGTTCGCCCGGCATGCAGAACCTTGTGGCGGAACTGAAGAGCCGCTATCCGGACCGCTACGTCATCTTCGACTGTCCGCATCTGCTGGGCATCCCCGACGCCCTGGTTTTTGCCGAATACGTGGACGGCATCGTCCTGGTGGCTGACGAAGGCCACACCGCGCAAAATGAGTTGAAAACCGCGCTCGGCATGCTGGAAGGTCGGAATCTGCTGGGAGTGGTGTTGAACAAAGTGGGATGAAGGCGAGGACAAGAGAAGGATAAAGGCGAGGATAAAGGCGGGGATAGAGCAAAAAAACTATGTACGAAAATTTCTACGGCCTACGCGAGCGGCCATTCACCATCGTGCCCAATCCGGGCTATCTGTACATGAGCGAGAAGCACAAGCTGGCTTTTGCGCATCTCAAATACGGGCTAGGGGAGGGGACCGGGTTTGTGGTCCTGACCGGGGGCATCGGCACGGGCAAGACCACGCTCATCCGCTATCTGCTGGGCCGCATCGAGAAGGCCGTGGACGTGGCCCTGGTCTTCAACACCAACGTCACGGGCGAGGAACTGCTGCGGCTCATCATCCGCGAGTTCGAGGCCGGTGAACCGGGCGCGGACAAGGCCGCGAACCTGGCCATGCTCAACGAGTATCTGATCGACCGCTTCAGCCAGGGGCGGCACGCCATCGTCATCGTGGACGAGGCCCAGAACCTGTCCCGAGATGCCCTGGAGGAAGTGCGCCTGCTCTCCAACCTGCAGGGCAACAGCCGGCCGCTCTTGCAGGTGGTCCTGGTCGGACAGCCGGAGCTGCGCCGCAAGCTGGCCGACCCGACCCTGACCCAGCTGGCCCAGCGCATCACGTCCACTTTTCATCTGCCTTCCCTGGAACTCGACGAGGCCAAGGCCTACATCTGCTTCCGTCTGGCTCATGCCGGGGGCAATCCACTCCTGTTCACGCCCGAGGCCATGGAAATCATCCACACGGTCTCGGCCGGGGTGCCGCGCCTGATCAACATCCTCTGCGACGCGGCCCTGGTGCACGGCTTCGCCGACGAACTGCCTGTCATCGGCCCCGAGGTGGTGCAGGACGTGGTCCGGGACATGGCGCCCATGCTGCATTCAAACGGCATCCAGACCGCGGCGGACACCGAACCCTCGGCCGGAATGGAGGTCACGCCGGATCTGGAGGAGCGCCTGTCCGCCCTGGAACGCCGCCTCACGGTCATGGAAGAGCGCTTCGCGGCCTGGGGCACGGACGTGCAGCTCCTGACCCTGGAGCTTGGGGCGCTGAAGGAACGGGTCAATGCCGCGCCTCTAACGGACACCGAAGCCGCCCCTGCGCAAGACGTGATCAGCACCCCCATTGAAATGCCTGCCGAAGAGCAGCGCGCCCCTGCGGAAAAGAAATCGGAAAAGTCCGGTGGTTTTTTGAAGTGGCTGTGGGGGTGAAGGCAGCGCGAAAGGCAGCGACGGAGCAACGATAGAGGCCGCGATAACAACAGATGTGATTCCGGCGCGATAGATTGTAGGGGCGAAAAATTTTTCGCCCCTACGCCACCACGAAAATTTCCCGCCCGATCATGACCACATCGGTACATCACGTAGGGGCAGGCCCCTGTGCCTGCCCGTTCGGTGTGCGGCCGGGCGGCCACGTACGGCAGAAGAAGGGCGGCCACGGGGGGCCGCCCCTACGGAATCACGGAAATTTTCTATCAGACCATGCCCACATCGGTACATCACGTAGGGGCAGGCCCCTGTGCCTGCCCGATTTAGATGTGCGGCCGGGCGGCCATGTTCGACAGAAGAAAGGCGGGCACGTTGCGTGGAAGAAGCCCGGCCACGGGGAACCCCCCCTACGTTGCCTGACCAAAAACAAAAAACCAAAAACAAGCACCCGGTCTTGTCCAATCGGACTCTCACAGGGAATGCTTATTGCTCAATGCCTTCAGCCGTTTCTTTTGTCCGGTTATCCGGGACTGGCATGGCGCGAAGCGGGGTGGGGCCTGGCTCTGTTCCGTTTTTTCTGCGCCCGGGCCGAGGGATACGGCCGTTGATCCGTGGCTGGCGTTCATATTGCAATCACGGGGAGGTTCTTTTTTTTCACGGACACATTACAAGCCGATCCGGAACTTCATGCACGCATCATCCTCCTCCGTAACGCCGATCATCCCGCGCCCCCTGCTGTTCCTGTCCCTGCTGGCCCTGGCTCTGGCGGCCTGGGGCTGGCTGTATCGTATCTACCTGCCAATGCTGGTGGGCTCCTGGCAGGGCGAGGACCATTCCTACGCCTGGCTCGTCCCGCCCGTTGTTGTCTGGCTGGGCTGGACCCTGCGCGAGCGCCTGCGCAGGCTGGCCGACGAGCGCTGGTCCGCGGCGGCGTTCTGGCTCCTGACCGCCGCCGTGCTCTTTGTGGCCGGGAAATTCGGCTCTATCAAGATGCTGGTTTTTTTCTCGCTCTGGGCCTCGCTCATCGCCTTCACCGGATTTGTGGTCGGCAACGGGGGCCTCAAAGCCCTGCGCATGCCCGCCCTCGTGGCCCTGTTCGCCATCCCGCTGCCGCCCTTTCTCTACAACAGCATAAGCTTTCAGCTGCGCCTGCTCTCGTCCGCCCTGGCCGAATGGATGCTGCGCCTGGTGAACGTGCCCGTGTTCCGGGAAGGCAACATCATCGACCTGGGGCTTATCACGCTTGATGTAGTCGATGCCTGCAGCGGGTTGCGTTACCTCATCCCGACCCTGCTCATGGCCCTCCTGGTGGGCTGGATGTTCCTCGGCAGGAATCGGCTGCGCCTTGTGCTCTTCCTGCTGGCCTTTCCCATCTCCATCTTCGCCAACGCCTTTCGCATCATGCTCACCGGCGTGCTGGCGCGCATGCTCGGTCCCTCCGTGGCCGAAGGCTTTTTCCACGATTTTTCGGGCTGGCTGGTCTACGTGGTCGCGCTTGTCGTGCTCATCGCCGGCTGTCGCCTGATGGCCATCTGGGATGTGACGCAGGACGCGGTTCCGGCGCGGGAGAAGGCTGCCCCCACCTTGCCCCGGCCGCATCCCACCTGGCTGTGCGTGGCCGCGCTGGTGCTGCTGGCGTTAAGTTTCGTGGGTGTTCCGGGTAACCGTGACGTGCCTGCGCGCGAAAGCTTCACCGCTTTTCCGATGGAGCTGGGCGCCTGGGAAGGCTCGCGTCTGACGCTTGAGCCAGGCGTGCTGCGCAGCCTTGGCGCGTCGGACTACGTGCATGCCACCTTTCGCAACATGGAATCCGGCAATCCGCTGTATCTGCTGGTGTCCTGGTACGCGGTCCAGGACGGGACCAATTCCGCCCACGCGCCCACAGCCTGCATGCTCGGCAGCGGCTGGAGCGTGACCGGGCGTTCGAACCTGCCGCCCAGGGACGGGGTGCGCGATTTTCCCGTGGGCCAGATTCTGCTGGAGAAGGGCGGCAACCGTATCGTGGCCAACTACTGGTTCAGGCAGCGCGGTCGGGCCGTGACCAACGAGTTTCTGAACAAGTGGCTGCTGTTGTGGGACGCCCTGACCTTGGGCCGCACCGACGGCGCGCTGGTGCGCATAGAGGTGCTGCTGCGGCCCGGACAGAGCGTGGAGGACGGCCAGACCCTGGTTGACGACATGGTTTCGCGCATCGTCCCGCTGCTGCCGCGCTACGTGCCGGGACGCGTCGGCGGGAACGAGGGATAGGAGGCGCCATGTTCAAGGAACAGATTCTGATCATCACCAACCTGCTGCTCCTGGCCGACGGCCTGGTCATCATTATGGGCGCATACGCGGCCTGGCACATTTGCTGGGAGATGTCGGGCGGGGATTTCGGCATGTCGCACTGGGTTTTTGTGACCATGGTGCTCTCGCTCATGTTTCTGAACAGCTTCGTCATGGGCCGCATGGGGTTCTACAGCGAGCGCTTCGCCGTGGGCTGCCTGGAGGGCATGCGCAAGGTCACCCTGGCCGTGATCGTCGACTTTTCCGTGCTGACCCTGGGCATCTTCATGCTCGAACCCGAGGGCATAAGTCGCCTCTATATCGGTATCTACGGCTGGATCGTGTTCTGCGGCTTGCTCATGGTGCGCATGCTGGCGACCAGCTTCGTGCGTCAGCGCACGCTGCGAAGCCCGCAGGTGGAGCGGGTGCTGCTGGTCGGCAGTCGCGACCGCGTGCAGGCCGTGAAGGACGCCCTGCTGGCCCAGCAGGGCTGGGGGCACAGGCTGGAGGGCTGGCTGTCCTTCGGCGATGCGCAGGAGATCGATTGCGTGCCGCACCTGGGTGCTCACGACCGCCTGCGCGAGGTGCTGCTCCGGGACGAGTTCGACGAGGTTATCTTCGCACTGCCTCCCGACGCGCCGGTCAAGCTGCGCGACAAGGTCGAGAGCTGCCGCATGCTCGGCATCACGGCCCGCATCGTGCCCGGCATGTTCGACCCCGACGAGGTCGTGCGCGGGCTGACCGTGGAGCATGTAGGCAATGTGCCGACTTTGGCCGTGTACGGCTCGCGTATCAGCACTTCGGGGCTCTTCTACAAGCGCATCCTCGACATTCTGGGCGGGGTGGCAGGCTTTGCCATCCTCCTGGCGGTGTTGCCCTTTGTGGCCCTGGCAATTCGCCTCGACTCGCCGGGGCCCATCTTTTTTAAGCAAACCCGCGTGGGGCGCAACAACCGGCATTTTTCCCTTTTCAAGTTCAGGACCATGTACGCCGACGCGGAAAGTCGCAAACAGGAGCTTCTTTGCCACAACGAGATGCAGGGCTGCATGTTCAAGATGAAGGACGACCCGCGCATCACGCCGGTGGGGCGCTTTCTGCGCAAGACCTCCCTGGACGAGTTTCCGCAGTTTATCAACGTGCTCTGCGGGGACATGAGCCTGGTGGGCACCAGGCCCCCGACCCCGGACGAGGTCGGCCTCTACGAGCCCTGGCAGCGCCGGCGCATCTCCATGAAGCCCGGCATCACGGGGCTGTGGCAGATCTCGGGGCGCAACAGGGTCAACGATTTTCAGGACGTGGTTGCGCTGGATCTGGCCTACATCGACGGCTGGCGGTTCATGCACGACATCGAGATTCTTTTTAAGACCGTGCGGGTGGTACTGGCCCGCGACGGCGCATCCTAGTCAACGAGGAGTATGCATGCGGCGGATTTTTTGTTTTTTACTGGTGGGTCTTTTGCTTTGCGCCTGCGCCTCCAAAGAGGAGCGCAAGGCGGAGCTTTTCCGGAACGGTCTTACCCTTGAGCAGGAGGGGCGCATCGCCGAGGCGCGGGTGGAAGCCAAAAACATCATCAAGCTCGACCCCAATCACGCCGGGGCCTACCTGCTTCTGGCTCGCTGCGCCCTCACGGATCAGAACTGGCGCGAGGCCTACGCGGGCTTTCAGCGCGCGGCGGAGCTTGAGCCGGAAAACGTCGAGGCGCTGCTTGGCGTGGGGCGGATTTATCTGCTCTCGGGCGACACGGCCAAGGCCGAGGAGATATCCGGGCAGGTGCTGCGCATCGAACCGGCCTCCAAGGATGGCAAGCTGCTGCGCGCCGGGGCCATGCTTCGGGCCAAGCGCTTCGGCGAGGCCGAGGCGCAGCTTGACGACGTCTTTGCCCAGGACCCGCACAATGAGGACGCGTTCATCGCCCTCTCTGTCATTTATGCCGAGACCGGGCGCGCTGACCAGGCTCTGGCCGTGGTGCTGCGAGGCATGGAGACCAGGCCGGACAGCCGCGTGCTGCATTTCCGGGCCGCGAACCTGGCGGCGGACAGCGGCGATATGGCGACCGCTGAAAAGCATCTGCTGAGGCTTAAAGAGCTCGATCCCGAGAATCGCGGAGTCATGGTCCTCCTGGCCAGCCTGTACGAGCGCATGGGCGACGCGGCGCGGGTGGAGGGGATTCTGACCGGGATGCTGGCCGCGGACCCGGCCTCGGAAGAGGCGCGGCTGCGGCTGGTGGAATTTCTGGTGCGTCACGGCAAGGCCGACGAGGCTAAGGGACTGATCGGTGAAACGCCAGACGGCCCGACGCCCAAGCTGCGTCTGGCCCTGGCTGCGGTGCATGCCGCTACGGGTGACATGGGCGAGGCCGAGGCCGCCCTGACCGCGCTGGCCGAGGACACCGAGGCCGGACCGGCGGGCATCGAGGCCCGGTTGCGCATGTCCGAGATCAAGCTGCGCCGGGGCGATCGTGACGGGGCTCTGGCCGAGGTGGACGAGGTGCTGCGCCTCAATCCTGCCGACGCCCGTGCCCATGCCGCGCGCGGACGCATCTTCATGCTTCAGGACCGCTTCGAGGAGGCCCTGGCCGAGCTGCGCATCGCCCTGCACGACGCCCCCGACGACATGGCCGTGGCCGTGCTGGTGGCCCGCGCTCAGTTCGCGTTGGGCAACACGCTGTCCGGGGTGGAGGCGCTGCGTACTTTTCTCATGAAGAAGCCTGACGCCGTGCCCGTGCGTCTGGAACTGGCCGCGTATTACCAGCGGGTGAGTGAAGCCGATGCGGCCCTGGCCGTGCTGCAGGGCGGAGAAAATGGCGGCAGGATGCCCGCCCAGTTGATGCTGGCCATGGGCGACATCGAGGCCCGGCGCGAACATTTCGATGCGGCCGAGATCTATTACCGGCAGGCCGCTCAGGAGAAAGAGGCGCAAGCGCCGGCCTTGTTGCGGCTGGGCAGCATGCACGGCGGCCGCAAGGACTGGCATGCGGCGCGGCGAACCTTCGACGAGTTGCTCCTGGCCAGCCCCGATGCCCACGGCGGGGCCGAAGGCGTGGTGGCGGTGGAGCTGGCGGCGGGGCGGGGCGAGGCGGCCCTGGCCTGGGCGGCGGCGCGGTCCGCGTCCCGGCCTGCTGACCCGCTGGCTGCGGACCTGCTGGGGCGCACGGCCCTGCGCCTGGGTAACGCGGATGGTGCGGAAAAAGCCTTTCGCGAGGCCCAGCAGCGCGCCCCGGAATGGTCCGTGCCCTCGGCCAGACTGGCCGGGCTGTACGCATCCACGGGTCGCAAGGACACGGCCGTGGCCGAATGCCGTGCGGCCCTGGCCAAGAACCCCGACTCCGTGCCCGAAGCCCTGCTGCTGGGTCAGTTGCTGCAGCTGGGCGGGGAAACGGCCGAGGCCGAGGCCATCTTTCGTAAGCTCCTGACCCGGCATCCGGACCTGCTGCCCGCGGCCAACAACCTGGCCTACCTGTTGGTCACGGCGCAGACGCCAGGCCCTGAGCAGCTGGCCGAGGCCCTGGCCCTGGCCACCCGGGCCAGCGCGGGCGGCGATCCGTCGGCGCTGGATACGGTGGGCTGGGTGCATTACCGTCTGGGCGACAGGGACGCGGCCCTGCAATTCCTGCGCAAGGCCCACGAATCCCTGCCCGAAGACCCGGCCGTGACCTACCACCTGGCCCGGGTCCTGGCCGATTTGGGCCAGACCGGAGAAGCGCGAACCCTGCTCACGGCCCTGCTGGCCCGCACCCAGGACTTTTCGGAGCTGGCCCAGGCCAGGGAGCTGCTGGGCGGAATCTGATTCGATCAGACATGACGGGTCGTTGAATTCACGGACATTTCTGATGAACTTGGACTAATAGCGGCATTGTAATTTGTGAGGGAATGGTACGGTTCAATGATATTTATCAAATTTCCAATAGGTTAGAAAAGAACCTTCGAAAATTTAAAAGGTAACGTGTCCGACAATTTCGGATAGGATTTTTGCAAGAGATTGATGAAGAGAAGTCTCTTGCTTAACATATTAGAACCAAATGGTTTTTACATTGTGGCTCGCTTGGTGCATGGTGTCGCTAAATTCCGAAAGGGCAAACATGTTTTCGCAAGAGGTTAATCATGATAAAGAAAATTACCGTTTTGATGTTAAGTCTTTTGCTTGCTCACAGTACCGCTTTTGCTTCTTTTGATCTTGGAGATTTTTCTACTACCGAGATTGAGACAAAAGATTTTGAAGTATTATCATTTGATAATACAGGAATTTTTTCTCACAAATGGACATTTTCAGTTCCAACAACACAGATTGATATACTTGCATATAATCTTAATGTGTCAATTTATGACATATCTAATTTTTCTGGAACACTTTTTACGGATGCAGGTAAGTTTGTCAGCGACGCAATAGTGACAAATCTTCCTGGCGTTGATTTCCTGACTTTGGCAATTTCAAATTTAGGTTTTGGGGACTATTATTTTCAAATTGATGGAAATGCTTTGAAAACAACATCGACTTATAATGGTTCGATTTCAAGTTCTCCCGTCCCCCTCCCCGGTGCCGCCGTCCTCCTCGGTTCCGGACTGCTTGGTCTTGTCGGCCTGCGCCGCCGCGAGATCATATAGGTTGTACGCATTCTGACTTCATCCTGATATGAAAGAGCATTAAACGTTCTTTCATATCAGGAATTTCTTTATATTTCGCTTTTTTTCTGCTCCGTTTTGCATTCGCTATTGCCGCCAATTTATCTATTCAATACAAATTTTAGCATCCTAAGAGTGATTTGTGTTGCACAAGTGTGTCTCTTGTGTTACATGTTGCAATAAGTGGTGCGCTATTATGGTCCGATGCTACGTTGGGCCGTTTTTTGGAATGGGCTTAAGAGTGCCGCTCAACAAGCACGAGGTACCGCATGCGAGTCTGGCTTCCGCATTGCATCTACAAGACCTTCCCTCTTTTTGTCGGCACAGTCGGTCTGGCCGGGTGTCTGGTCGGGAGTTCGGCCAGTCTGGCCCTGGGCGGGGTGCTCATGCTTTACAGCGGCGGAGTGTGTTATTTGAGGAAAGGATAAGGAGCCAAAAAGTGCTGGATTCAAGAAAATCGTCTCGCAGGGCCTCTTTGACGCGGTGTACGGTGGAGAAATGCTTTTCGAAGGACGGCGAGATTGCGTCTCGCACGGTCAATTTCAGCGCCACGGGCTTCATGCTTGAGCTGGACTATCCATTGAGCCCCGGCGATGCCATCAAGATCCAGTTCGCCCCGGACGCTGAGGAGACAGGCCTTTACGGCACGAGTTGCTGTCTGGGCACGGTGCGCTGGTGCAAGGCCCAGGACGGAAGCTGCGGCGGGTTCTATGGCGTAGGAGTGGAGTTGGCAAATCAGACACCGCGGCGGTATGTGTATTAGTTTTTGGTTTTTAGTTTCAGGTTTTTGGTTGTTTTGTTGTGCCCGGCCGATCTGCATGTCAGCCACGAATTTGACCGTGGACGCCTAAGCGAGGATAAGGCGAGGATATCGCGAGTGACCTGACTTATCCTTCCCCCATCCTCCTCCCATCCATTCACCATCCGCCATTCGCCAAAAATAGTATTACGATCCTGACAAATCTCCAATATGGTCGGACTCAAATCCTATCGTTTCGGAGTTCGCCATGCTCGACGACCTTTTCGGCTTCAGTCAGACATTGATCCGCGTCCGCAATCGCCCCTACAAACGTCCTTTCTTTGAGGATGCTCTTTCCGGCGGCCATTTTCACATTATCGTCGGTCCGCGTGGGGCCGGGAAGACCACGGTCATGATTCAGCATCTGCTGGCCGGTAGTGGTGGCGACATTTTCACGCGCAAAGGTGACAAAATAGCAAGTCAACGACCTCGCTGTTGATCAGGGGCTTTTTTCTTGCCTCTCTTGACGATGGGATATACAGATATACAGATATCTGAGTTAAGAAAAGGAGGTTTCATGCAGACAATCACATTGTCACGTTGGGGCAATAGTCTGGGTTTACGTCTTCCCAAGGGAGTAATTGATGAACAGCGGCTGAAGGCGGGAGACAAGGTCACGGTTGAATTAGTTGAAGGAGAGATCATTGTGAAGAAAACGGTGGAGCCCAAGAAATACAATCTCTCTGAGATTCTTGGGTGTTTTCGTCCAGCGACGGAGACTGGAGAATTGGATTGGGGCGCACCACAGGGTCAGGAATTCGGCGCGGAGGAACATTAGCAGGAGGTATTGAATGCAGGCAGGTGATATTGTTTTTGTAAATTTTAGCCCCACAATGGGGCACGAGCAGAGCGGTGAGCGACCGGCGCTTGTGGTATCTGATGAATTATTCAATAAACATTCGGGATTCGTTTGGGTTATCCCAATCACAGGAAAATGTAAGAATTTGCCGATGGAGTTGTCATTGCCTCCCGGCTTGACCACGAAGGGTGTCTTGCTTCTCTCACAGCCACGGGCGGTGGATTATAGGGCGATGCATACACGCAAACTAGAATCTGTTTCGGCAGAATTTCTTGAAGATATCCGAGCGCGGTTGCGAGCGGTCATCTCATAAAAAAATGCGAATATAAGCATAAAAAACACAGTTGATTGATAAGGGGCCATAGGCCCCTTTTTGCGATTGTGTACGCAGCTTGGCTTCGCTCACAGACTCATTTGTTCAGTTCTGCAGCATGCAACTCGCTAAGGGCTACCATAAAACGTGCTTGCAGGTTGCATTTGCTACGCGAGTCTTCCCAGCGGCGGATGGTGGCTGGGCTGGCTCCGATGTGGGTGGCGAATTCTTCAACGGTCAGGCTCAGTTTCCTGCGCAGTTTCCTGATGTTCGGCCCGGTGGGGCTGAAGGACTTGGGCGTGGATCTGGGTTTTGCCACGACCGACTTGGACGGAGGGGCTTCCGCGGCCCTGGTCGTGGCGTGGCGGGGTTTCTGGCCGGCCTTGGCAAGTGACGGCGCCGTGAGCGGTGTGGGATCGGATGGCCTGGGCGTGCTCGCACCGACGTTATGGGGTAAAACAGGTTCCAGATCGACCTCGATGCCGAAAAGATCGGCCAGATCCGCGTCAGCCAAGGTGTCCGACCGGGACGCATCGCCGTCCATCAGCCTGATAGGAGCGGTGATCAGTTCCTGGGGATCCACGCCGCGCAGGGTGAAGAGCAGGCCCGGGTCAGTGTCGAGGCGATGCCCAACCCCGTAAAGTACGGCGGCGACATGCTTGCACATGTTGGCTAGGTCCGGGCAGGAACAGTCGAGCTTCATCTCTCCGGGCTGAGGGAAGAGCCCTTCCGTCCGATGTGCGACCACAGCCATCACTTCGGCTGAGAGCCTGCCCTGGAGCAGTTCGAGCAGGGAGCCGACCTGGCCCGTACAGCGGTTCTTGGTGGCCGCCCATTTGGCCGCAGGCAGCTTGGCGACCGTGATGCGCACTGTGTACAATTCCGACCCGCTGACCTTGGCCAGAATTTCCCCGTCACGGATTTCCAGATGGCAGACCGAACCGTTGCGGACATAGGTCCTGCCGCGCGGCAAGCGGTTTTCATAGTCGGAAAAAGACTCCAAGTGCGTGCACCAAGCCTTGCCCCAGAAGCTGCGCACGATGGTCCGGCCCGCGATTTCCACGGGCATGACGCACTGGCCTTTCTTGCGCAGCTTTTCCATTTCTTTTTTGGCGTCAGCCTTGCGCTGGCCCACGGGCACATAGGGCGTCCATCCCCAACGTGACATGGTTTCTCCTTAGTGGTTCGCGGCCCTGGACAGGTCGAGCCGGACCAGATCGATCAGTTCGGCGTCGGACAGTTCCGTCAGCCGGATTTCTTCGCCAGAGCCGAGGAGGTTCTCGGCCAATGCCTTTTTGCCTGCAATCATGCGATCGATTTTTTCCTCGATGGTCCCCGTGGTCACGAACTTGTGCACAAGCACGTTTCTGTGCTGGCCGATGCGGAAACAGCGGTCCGTGGCCTGGTTTTCAACCGCCGGGTTCCACCAGCGGTCAAAATGGATGACATGGGAGGCCGCCGTGAGATTGAGGCCCGTCCCGCCTGCCTTGAGGGACAATACAAAAAAGGGCGGGCCGACTTCGCTCTGAAATTCCCGGACCAGGTCGGCGCGACCCGCGATGGCCGTGCCCCCGTGCAGGACCAGGCCGGGGCGTCCGAAGATGGCGGCCAGGTGGTCGTGCAGGGCCGGGATGATTTCCCGGAACTGGGTGAAGACGAGGGCCTTTTCCTGACGTTCGGCCAACTCCTGGGCGACTTCGGTCAGGCGGACGAACTTGCCGCTCTTGTCCGGCGCAAAATCCCCCTGGCCCGTGAACTGGGCCGGGTGGTTGCAGATCTGCTTCAGGCGCATCAGGCTTTGCAGGACCAGGCCGCGCCGGGCCATGGAATCCATGTCCCCGTCCTTGGCCAGACCCCGTTCCATGGTCCGGACCACCAGTTCGTAGTGCTTGATCTGGTCCCGGCTCAGACCGCAGTAGCGCACGGTCTCGGTCTTGTCCGGCAGGTCGGCGATGATTGCTCTGTCCGTCTTCAGGCGGCGCAGGATGTATGGCGCGACCAGTTTGCGCAGGGGGACCAGAGGACCCGGTCTGCTTTCGCTGTCCTTGAGGAAGCGTTTGAACTGTGTGGCCGTGCCGAGCAGGCCGGGATTCAGGAAATCGAACAGGGACCACAGGTCGCCGACCCGGTTTTCCACCGGCGTTCCGGTCATGGCGATGCGCGCCCTGGCCTTGAGTCGCCGCACGGCCTTGCTCTGCTTGGTGGAGTGGTTCTTGATGGCCTGGGCTTCGTCCAGGATGACCAGATTCCAGTTGTGTTCGGCCATCCACGGGGTACGGTCGACCAAGGCGTAGGTGGTCACGACCAGATCGATTCCCCTCAAGGATTGAGACGGATTTTGGGTCAAGCTATCCAGATCCTGTCTGGGCGTTTCGGCCGGGTGGGCAAAGAGCAGGCGTAGCCTCGGGGCGAAGCGCTCGGCCTCGGCCCGCCAGTTGCCGAGCAGCGAGGCCGGGAGCACCAAGAGGGACGGACCCGCGCCCTGCTCCCGGAGATGATCGAGTATGGTCAGCACTTGCAGGGTCTTGCCCAAACCCATGTCGTCGGCCAGGCAGGCGCCAAAACCCAGCTTGGACAGGAAATGCAGCCAGGCCGCGCCTTCGCTCTGATAGGGGCGCAAGGTTGCAGCGATGCCTGCGGCCAGGGGCCTCTCCAGCCGGGCCGGGTGGCGCAGACCGTGCAGAATCTCGCGCAGGGCCTGCCCGCTGACGACATCGCTCCAGCTCCGTTCCTCTTCGGCCATCGACTGGTCGCGCAGGTCGAGGCTGGTCCCGGCCAGCAGGCGCATGCCCTGGATGAAGGACAGGCCGTCGCCCGCTTCGCGTTCCATGGTGCGCCAATGCTCCAGGGCCTGGCGCAGCCGCTCCCGGTCCACCTCCACCCAGGTTCCCTTGAACAGCACCAGTCCGTCCTCGCCTGTGAGGAGGGCTTCCAGATCTTCGGGCGATAAGGGCTCGCCGTCCAGGGTCACGTTGACGCGGAAATCGAGCATGGATTCGATGCCGAGCAGCGTACGGCTCGACTCGCCGATGACGACGCCGACTCTGGGCCGGGGTCGCTTTTTCCACCAGTCCGGCACACGCACCACCAGGCCGCTGTCCTCCAGAAGCGGGATGGAGCGCAGCAGCATGTAGGCGCGGTCGGTCGGCCAGGCCATGGGCCGGTAGATGTTCCCGTTTTCGACCATGATCCGGACCCACTCGCAGCGCGTTGCCGCTTCCTGGATGGGGGTGAGCAGCTTGACCAGGGCCGGTTTGTTCCGGGTGCCGGCATGCAGTTCCAGGGCTTTGCGCAGCGGCAGATGCCGGACTTGGCCGTCCAGGCCCACGCCGGTGGTGAAACTGGCCATGAAGGCGAAGGGCTGGCCTGGATCGCGCGGATTTTCGGCCAGATGAAAGGTGACTCGGCCCACGGCGTTCCAGCCCGGGGCGCGGCTTTGCAGGAAGCGCTCGATGCCGCCGTCCTCTTCCATGGCTCCCTGGCCCCACGCGGCCAAACCAGACCATATCGATTCCAGCACCTCGATGCGCAAATATTCGCCGCCGGGCATGGGCGGCGCGTTTTCGACCCAGGCCGCCAATTCGTCGCGTGTTGGGGGTTCCGGATTGGCCTGGCTTTCGGGGAGATGGCAGATGGCGGTCAGATAGCGTGAGGCCACGCCGGCCCAGAAGCGGGCCGCTCCGAGATGGGTCAGACTGTCGCGGCGGGCGGCAAGACAGAACAGGCCCTCGCGCCAGTCCGCCGCGAACCGGGCGGCCAGGTCTTGTGCCGCAGGGGATGCGTCGGTTTCGGCGAGATCAAGGGCCAGGCGTCCGGACGGGGTCAAACGGATGGTGGTCATGGGCCGGCTGCGTAGCAGTAAAGCACCAATAAACCAAGCATGAGATACGGGGTCGCGTTTTGAGCCGGGTCACGCATTGGAAAGCTGGATGATGGACTGGGTATCTCAAACCGAGGGACACCACTTGTCAGCACCCCGCCTGTTCCCCTAAGCGTGGCAGCCTCCAGTCCCAGCCTGCCCCGCATTTGCCCATCAGCGGCACCCAAACCAGCTTGCGTCGCTCCACCGCTTTCGCTCAGTAGAAGCCATCCAGGGAGCTACCTTTTCTTGTTATATACAATTGCCACGGATTCGCACAGAGGAGTGGCAGGTTCTATTTTTCGGTTGCGCAGGCGTGGCACTTATTGGCGGCTTCCGCCTTTAGTCGTTCAACCAGCCAGACTTTGATAATTGACTGCCGTGTGACGCCAATCCGGGCCGCCTCACGGTCCAGAGAGTCCACTACCCAAACGGGAAAGTCGACGTTGATCCGCCGCTGCTCTTGGTTGACGCGACGTGCAGTGGACAAATCAAGGCTGCTCATGATGTCCTCAATGCCCTGGTCAAACTTCTTGTCGAAATCTTTAGCTTTCATACAAATCTACCTCGCTTTTTCGGGAGCGCCTGACTGAGATGAGACGGGTGATTGTGCCTCGATAGGTGACGACCGCGGACCAATGCTTTTGGCCAATCATGCCGATGACCAGAAATCTGGGCTCATCCTCCGTCCTCGCCTGGATCTCCAGTGCGTCAGGGTCGGCCCATATTGCCTGGGCATCCAAAAAACTGATTCTATGCTTATCCAGATTGGCCTGGCTCTTGGCCTCATCGTATTCAAAATCGCTCATGAGTATAAATTATCCCTTTTTTACTCACCTGGCAAGGGGATGTCGGCCCGCTCGGCCATGATATTTTTTGATATCAGCCTGCAGGAACGCCTGCGGAATGCCACACCAGAACAACTGGGTCATTAAGCGGAAAGGACTCTGGACGCAAAGACACTCGAACAGTTTGTGAATCGGCATGCAATAATGACCCACCTCTCGCGGTAATCGGCATCGAAAATTGACCGTCTCCGGCAAGCCCTTCAAGGTCGTTCGACTGAACGCCATGGAGGGAAACGAGGAGATGCT
>Ga0180007_10002163_pt1 | contig 24086 bp, 27 predicted proteins | sample MM_PC_MetaG_FD_121122 | JGI IMG/M metagenome (GOLD analysis project Ga0180007, IMG submission 121122) | Groundwater microbial communities from the Aspo Hard Rock Laboratory (HRL) deep subsurface site, Sweden - MM_PC_MetaG | ecosystem: Environmental > Aquatic > Deep subsurface > Groundwater... | reverse complement strand
GGAAGAACCTTAACAAAATGAGCCATTAAACTTCCCTTGTGCAAACTTGGATGACGATTGAACAAAACAACATCTCCATCTTGCAAATGTCTTTCAACTTTATAACCCGGAACTAATTCCGCAATTATCTCTTCTTTTAATTCAGGAGTAATTTTCTTTCTTTTTCCGTCTGGTCTAATAATATAATTTGCTCCAGGATACACTTCTCCTTTTTGTATTAGATCTTTAATCTTTTTCATATTCAAATCATTAACCATTTCAGCAACAGTAACTATTCTTGCAATTTCATAAGGAACTCCAACTTCATTAAGTTCAATTGAAGGATCAGGAGAAATAACAGTTCGAGCAGAATAATTAACTCTTTTACCTGCAAGATTTTTCCTAATTCGACCTTCTTTACCCTTAATTCTTTCTGTAATTGTTTTCAATGGTTGACCACTTCTATGTCTTGCAGGAGGAATTCTTGCAACAGTATTATCAAAAAATGTTGTAACATGGAACTGCAATAAATCCCATAAATCTTCAATAATAACTTCTGGGGCGCCTGCATTCAAATTTTCCCAAAGTCTTTGATTAGCTCTGATAATATCTGAAAGTTTGTGTGTTAAATCATCTTCACTTCTTTCACCTGATTCAAGAATAATACTTGGTCTAACAGTTACAGGGGGAACCAACAGAGACGTCAAAACAGCCCATTCAGGTCTAGAAGTCTTCGGATTAATTCTAATCTTTTTCAATTCTTCATCTGGAATCTTAACCAACATTTCTCTAACTTCAATTGGGAAAAGCCGAGTTCTCTCTTGGTAAAAATTTGTTGGTTTATCTAATTTAATTCTTACTTGAGCTGCTTCACAATGTGGGCATTTTTTAGAATCCTTTGCTTTTTTTGCTCTTTGACTTGCAGAATATTTTTCTAAATCTTTGTCTGCAAGCATTAATTTCCCACAATCTTGACAAAAACATCTAAGGGCTAATTCAATTAATGGAACATATTTCAAATGAATTACAGACCTTGCTAAATCTATACTTCCGGGGTGGCCAAGACATTCTTTTAATCTCCCTCCACAAGTCCTACATCTAACTCCTGGATCAACAGCCCCCAATCTCAGATCCATCAAACCCCCATCAACAGGATATCCGTCGATATTATACAATTCAGGAGTAACTATTTTAGCAGAGGAAATTTTTTTAATTTGCTCAGGACTAAATAAAGAAAACTTCAATGCTCCAATTTTTTTACTAATTATTTTTTGTGCCATTATTCATATTTGTTTTTTAAGTCGAAGCTTGTTCGGATGTGCAGACCTTGCAATTCTTCGAGTAATAATTTAAATGCATATGAAACTTCAATATATTCTATTTCTTCGCTGTTACAAAGTGGACATTCTACCTTTCCTCTCAAATTGTCGTCAATGCCAATTGAACCACATTTTGTACAAATTGGAAGAACAACTTTATCAGAGTCATATCTTTCTTTTAACAACAACGCAGCCCCGTGAGCAACAAGTGCTTGTTGTTCCATTTCTCCTAATCTCAATGCTCCTCCTCGAGAACGTCCTTCAATTGGTTGTCTTGTAAGCAAAGCAACTTTACCAGAAGCCCGACCATGAATTTTATTAGCGACCATATATCTAAGTTTAAGATAATATAAATTACCCACAAAAATCTTCGCTTCCATTTTATGACCTGTAATTCCGTTGTACATTGTTTCTTTTCCGTCAAATCTAAAACCAAGTTCTTTCATTTGGATTTCAAGTGCTTTTTTTCCAACACCAGAAAATGGAGTCCCGTCAATTGTCTCACCTTTTAAACAACCAACTTTTCCAGCTAACAATTCCAATAAATATCCCACAGTCATACGGCTAGGCAAACCATGTGGATTGAAAAGAACATCAGGTCTTACTCCACTTGCAGTAAAAGGAATATCTTCTTCTGGAACAATCATTCCAACAACACCTTTCTGTCCGTGAGAAGTAGCAAATTTATCTCCAATTTCTGGAATTCTTTGGTCACGTGTTTTAACATGGACAATCTTATTTCCTTCTCCATCTTCTGTGACAAAAACAGCGTCGACAACTCCTTGCTCTTCTTGCCTCATTGTAATACTTGCGTCTTTTTTTGTTTTAACTGAAATTTCTCTTGCTTCAGATAAAAACTTAGGAGGGGAAGTTTTACCAACCAGAACACTTCCTTCATCGACTTCTACTTCTGGTGAAATAATCCCATCATTTTCTAAAAATCTATAATTTGTTTCCATTTTATATCCAGAAGTATCTTTTTCAACAAGTGCTATTTCATCTTTTAATCCACCTGCATAATTCATTTCAACAGTTGAATAAGGTCTAAAGTAAAAACTTCTTCCAACTCCTCGGTCCAAACTTCCTTTATTGAAAATTAAGGCATCTTCCATATTGTATCCTTTGTAAGTCATAATAGCGACGACAAGATTTTGACCTGCAGGATAAGTATCTAATGTATCATAAACAAAACTTCGCACAATTGGTTTTTGAGGATATTGGAGAATGCTGACATCTGTATCTAATTTGCATAAATAATTTGCAGCATACAAACCAAGTGCCTGCTTTTGTGTCTTACTACCTCTATTTAATCTAGAACTCTGGTCGTGATTTCCATAAGGAACAAGAGAGGTAACAACTCCAAATAAATCAATGCTGTCAATTTCAAGATGAGTATGCACAGGTGTCAATTCGCTTTCATACAATGCAACTAAACAATTTTCTTCTTCAGCAGCGTCGAGATATTCTATAATCCCCCCTTCTACTAAATTTTTCCATGTGATTTCATCTTTCTCCAATCTTTCTAAATGATTTTTTGTTAATCTTGAAACACCGCCATCTGCAATTATCAAAGGTCGGAGTGCCCTCCCAGCTTCTGTTGAGATTGTGATATTCTTAAAATTGATTTCTTCTCGAGTATTCATTTGAAGAGGGAATTCTCCTTTTCTTCTTTTTTTTCTTATTGTTTCTACAAACTTCCTTGAGTTTTCAACACCTCCAATATATTGCCCATTAAAGAAAATATCTGTTTCGCCTGTTCCGTCTTTATTTAATCCCATCTCTTCTAGACTTTTCATAAATGCAACACTATCAAAATCTTCTCTTGTAGAAATTCTACTCAATAAAGCTAAATTTTTTCTCAGTCCAATTTCTGTTCCTTCTGGAGTTTCTATTGGGCAAAACCTTCCGTAATGAGTTGGATGAAGTGTCCTCGCTAAGAAGTTTTCTTGGTCACTTGGAAGCATACTTGAAACTCTTTGTAATTGAGAAATTGTATCAAGATAATTTGTTTTTTGCATGTTTTGTGTCACACCACTTCTTTCACCAGTCCAGCTACCTGTCGCAATTGCAGATTCAATTCTATGAGAAAATAAAGTCGATTTAGCAATAATTCTAATTGAGAAAAATTTTCTCCTCTTTGAAGCTTTTTGCAGTGAGTATTGAACATCTCGAATTAAAATACCAAGATTAACTCTAAACAGTGTCGCCAATAAATCCCCAGACAATCTAACCCTCTTGTTCGCATAATGATCTTTATCTGTTCTTAATTTTGGATTATCTTTTGCAATAAGAAATTGTTTAATTAATTTACAAAGTGTGACTGCTTTCTTTATTCTATCTTCTTTCTTTTGCCCAATGTGAGGGAATAAGTAAGAATCAATTCTTTGATTAACTCTATCAAGGATTTCCTTTTTCGTTCCTTGCAAATTTGTTTTTTCTGCAATGTACATCATTGCGTCTTCTTTTGTTGCAAGGTCTACAAATTCATACAAGTTAACAATAACATTATCTGTTTCTTTTCCAAAGTATTTTGCAATATCTGATTCTTTCGTAAGCCCCAATGCTTTTATTACAGCAATAGCAGGGAGTTCTTTAAAACGGCTAAACGAAACATTGAACAAACCTTCTTTGTTTTCCGAAATTGTCGTTGGAATTCGGTAAGTTCCTCTTAATGAAAACATCTTCAGCAACAAAGCGCCTTTACTATTTGGTTCAATAAATGGCTGATTTTCTGCAAGGTCTTCTGCAAGAACCATAACTCTTTCATTACCTTTTATAATAAAATAGCCTCCTGGGTCTTTCGGGTCGCTGTAGTTTTTCACCAACTCTTCTTTAGACATACCATAAGTATTACAATATTTACTCTTTACCATGATCGGAATTTTTCCAATTTCAACTGTTTCAGAATCTACTTGATCGCCTCTTCGCACTGAGATTTCCATTGTCACCGGCGCAGCATAAGTTAATTTTCTTAATCTCGCTTCGTATGGCAGAACCAATGAAGAACTCCCGTCTGCTTCTGTAATCATCGGTTTATTAACTTCTATCTTACCAAGATGAATTTCGAATTCTTCGTTGTTGATTGTTTCAGCAATCTCGTCAACAATTTCTTGCATTCTCATTCCGATAAAATTATTAAAAGAAGTAATATTTGATTCAACTAGTGAATGACCTTCCAAATATTTTTTTACAATTAAGTGGTTATTCTCCCCCATTTTATACTACAACACGAAAATAAGGATACACATTTCCGTCTTCCTTATGTTCAATTTTAATTATATCTCCGACGCTGCAGTCTTCTGGAAGAGATGAATCTGAAATGAAAATTTTTGGTAATTGTGCTTTAGAAACATTTAATTTTTTCAAAAGTTCTTCGGTTTCTTTTTCTGAGAGTTTAATGTGTTTTGATTGAAGAATGTGCATTTTTTTATTGGAAATAAGTTGCATAGTTTACAACAACTTTAACAACTTTGTAATAATAAAAAATACCAAAATTTAATTTATAAATCTTTTGGTGGCTTAGGCTTTGCACAGGTTATTGATATTAACATTATTCCTTACCACGAAGTCGCTCGGGATTTGAGGCTCAACGAAGTTGAGTCATCCTTTAGGAAACCCCTTGGGCCTTGAAAAGGTTCTTGTCCCTCCCTGGGATGAGAATCACTATGGCCCCGAAGGGATTTGAGGCTCAACGAAGTTGAGTCATCCTTTAGGAAACCCTTTAGGGTGAGAATCACTATGGCCCCGAAGGGATTTGAACCCTCGACACCTGGATCTCTTTGCGAAAGCTCGTAAAGAGCGTACAACAAGTCGTGCATAAAAGTCCAGTGCTCTGACCAGGCTGAGCTACGGAGCCATGAATAGGATTAGATAATTTGGTTTAAAAAGATTTCATCGTTTTTAACTTTCTCAATAATCCGAATCCTTCATAAAAAAGGGGAGTTAAAATTTGAATTTTCTTTTTTTCCTGGGGTTCAAATTTAATTCTTTCCATAGCTCTTTCAAAAGAATTAATTCCCCCACAAGCAGTAATATTTTTGTTTGTTCCTTTTAATCTTTTATAAATTTTTTTTTGGACTTCTAAAGAGAGTTCATACAAACAATCTCCACTTCCTGCACCATCCCCAAAATCATGTTGGGTTGTTGCATTTGTTGTAACATACCCGTTGACAAAATCAAAGGTAGCTTTAATAAACTCCTCAATTCCAGAATCAGTTAAATCAGAAGAAACTTTAACATCCAATTCCTGCCATGGACTAAGATGAGATTTTATAAGGGGCATAGCTTCTACTAAAAAACTTTGATTTTCTTCTCTAGAAATTTTTAAGTTTGGGCAAGAAGGATTATACTCAACTCGGCTTATACAATGAATTTCATTATCATTAAATAAATTAAGGGTTTTTTCCAAATCTTTTAATCTCTGTTCAGTACTTAACTCAGGAGTGGGAGTAAAACCAATGCTGATTGTAATTGGGGTTTCATAATTTTTGTATAACTTCAATCTGTTTGAAATAATCTCTGAACCATCATTCTCCCACCCAATATTATTGAGAAGAGATTTTTCTCTGATAAGTCTTTTAGTTCTCGGTCTCGAATTACCTGGCCATTTTTCACCTGTAAATGTTCCATAAACAATTCTATCCAAACCCCCATATCTAAAAAACATTGGAGAGATATTAGCATTCTTATCAAGTCCTGCTCCGTTTGAAATCTCAAAAGGGATTTTTTTATAATTCGTTTTATTATCCAAGACAAATTTTTCAAGCCCTGTTGCCATCAAAATTTTTGAAAACAGAATAAACCAATCATGAGCAATTTCATGATCTTTTCTCGTAACATAAAATAAAAATGGTTTAAATATGCCATAAAATTCATCAAAAATTTTTCTTATCAAATCCATTATTTAATAACTTCCCACATCCTTTAAAAAAATTATTGTTATAAAAAACCCTCTAATTTTTTCTCCAATTCTTCTTCGCCAACAGCACCTATAATTTGGCCAACAACTTTGCCGTCTTTTAGAATTGTAAAATTTGGAATAGAACTAACCTCAAATTTATGAGCAATATCCCCTGCTTCACTAACATCTACTTTGCCGAATTTAATTTTACCTTTGAATTTTTGACTCAAGTCTTCAATTACAGGAACCATCATCATGCATGGCATACACCAATCAGCAAAAAAATCAATCAGAACCAAACCTTTTTTAGTAAAATCATCAAATTCTTTTCCACTTAATTCAGGAACATTATCACTTGCCATATAGTTAAGAAGAAATTTTGTTTATAAAAGTTTTCACCCCAAGAATTTCTTCCTTAATTCTTTTTTGTATTCTTTCAAATCTAATTCTTTTTTTGCCACACCAGATTTAATTCCCGCCTCTGCAACAGCAAAAGATACCTCAACAGATACCAACTTTTCAAATGGCGTAGGTATAATATAATCTTTGCTCAAACCTTTTTCTTTTGCAATTTTCGCAAGTGCTTTTACAGCTGCCATTTTCATTTCTTCATTTATTTCTTTTGCTCGAATATCCAAGGCCCCTCTAAAAATATAAGGAAAACCAAGGATATTATTTATCTGATTTGGAAAATCACTCCTCCCTGTTGCAATTATCACATCTTCACGCGTTTCTTTAGCAAGATTATAATTTATCTCAGGGTTAGGGTTAGCCATTGCAAAAACAATTGGGGCTTCATTCATTGATTTTAACATTTCAGAAGTTAAAGCATCCTTAATAGAAACCCCCACAAAAACATCTGCACCTTTTATAGCATCTTCAAGATTTCTCAATTCTGTTTCAATAGCAAATTCATCTTTGTATTTATTTGTTGAGCCTCTTCCTTTGTAAATCACTCCTTTGCTGTCGCATAAAATTAGGTTTTCTTTTTTAACACCTAATCCTAAAAATAATTTTGCACAAGCAATTCCTGCAGCACCTGCACCTAAAAAAACAACTTTGACTTCTTCGACTTTTTTCCCTGTAATGTCTAGAGCATTCAAAAGTCCTGCCCCCACCACAATTGCTGTCCCGTGCTGGTCGTCGTGAAAAACAGGAATATCAAGAATTTCTTTTAATCTTTCTTCAATTTCAAAACACTCTGGGGCTTTTATATCCTCTAAATTTATCCCCCCATAAGTGAGAGAAATTAATTTTACAATCTCAATTATTTTTTCAATATCTTGCGAATCAATCAAAACATCAACTGCATCAACATCCCCAAACTTTTTGAATAAAACAGCTTTACCTTCCATTACTGGTTTTCCTGCTAATGCCCCGATGTTCCCTAATCCAAGAACAGCAGTTCCATTAGACACAATAGCGACGGAATTTCCCTTATTAGTATAATCATATGCCTTCTCTGGGTAGTCTTTTATCTTCAAACACGGAACAGCAACACCTGGAGTATAAGCCAAAGAAAGTTGCTCGGCATTCTCGCACGGCTTTGTAATTGCAGTCCCAATTTTTCCAGGACGGCATCCTTCTTCACCACGATGATAATCAAGCACTTTCTTTTCCATTTTAGTTTATTCCAAACAACATTCTTAAATATTTCTCAATAATTTCTTTTTTGTGCGGATAATCGCAATCACTACAATCCCAAATTTTTTTATCTCCCTTTACGAGCCATTTTCCTTTTTGGTTATTTATTTTACACCCTCCTTCATTGACGCTATTATTATACTTAGGGCAATAACACAAAAAACAATTCAACTTTTCAACATCGTGGCATTTTTCTTCTTTATAACAAACACATTTGTCTGGATTTTTTTCCCTCTGGTTTTCAAAATCAAATTCACTAATTATTCGTTGGAGGTGTTGTTCAATAAAATCTTTTGTTGAAGGGTTCATTGTAAGTAATCCAAAGGAGATTTAATTTTTAATAAATCTGTATTTGCAACTTTTGTGTATATTTGAGTTGTTTCTAAATTGCTATGACCAAGAAGTTTTTGAATATGTCTTATGTCAGTTCCTTGTTCTAGTAGGTGTGTTGCAAAAGAGTGCCTCAGCATGTGGGGGGTTACTTTTTTATTTAATTTTCTAGATGATTTTTCAAGAACTTTCTGGATTGTTTTTTGAGAATATTTTTTATCCCTATTGCTTTCAAATAGAAGTTTAGATTTAAACTCTGTTTTGCAGATGTAATCAAACAATTCTTTTGAGAGGGAGTCTGATAATAAAGTTATTCTATCTTTTTTCTCTTTTCCTTGCGAGACCATGATTGTCTTTCTATTTGGGTCAAGGGATTCTCGTTGTAAGTTGATTAGTTCATTTAGTCTTATCCCTGAGGAATAAAGTAGTTTTAATATTAGCTTATGTTTTTGATTTTTTGTTTCATCAAAAATAATTTTTATTTCTTCTTTCGAAAGAACTTTTGGTAGAGTTTTCTTTTTCTTTGGATAGGGGATATTATTTATTGCAAAATCTTTTTCTAAGATATTTTTTATTAAAAAGTCAAGGGAGGCTTTAATCAACCTTATTGTGCTTAGGTCATAATTTTTATTGTGTAGTTTTTCAAAATATTCTTTAACAGAGTTTTCGTCGCACTTTTGCGAAGTTTTGTCAAGATAATTAAGAAACTTTTCAGAATTATATAGATATGTTTTAATTGTCTTAGGAGAAAATCCTCTAAAAACAAGAGATTGATTTAATTTTTCCAATGTTTCTCCCTTTCTTTGACTCATATTTATAAAAAAATAACTTCGCTTTTTATAGGTTAGTAACCATTAGATAGAACTCACACAAAGCAAGTTCATCTAATACCTGTTATGTCTAATTCAAGAAAGCGCCTTACTTCTCTGACCATTGTCTAACAGCATATCTTATTGGTGGAAAAGCAAGAGTAAAGAAAGCTGTCGCACCTAATTGAATAGTAGCCGATGCGGTAGCAGGGTCCCAGCCTTGTTTTTGTAATTGGTATTGACCCCAGAATCTACCAACAGCATAAATTCCTTCTAATACACCCATATATCCTAAATATTCCCCAGCTTTTTTCATTACTTTTTTTCTATCTAAATTGCCCTCATCATCTTTCAATTTTTTTCTATCTCTAAACATTAGCTGGGGAATCATTGCTCCCCAATAACCACCCATATCTAATGCTGTTGCTATTCCTGAAATTGCTGCGTCTGATTCTAAAAATTCTGGGGCATAATGTGAAAATCCTGTGGCTGCTCCAATTGCTGTACCGCAAGCTACTAAATGATTTCCCATAGTTGGCCATTCTTCTTTGAATGCTCTCTTTAGCCAACTATCTTTATTTTCTTGCTCCAGCTTTCTTTCAAGATTATCTTCCATATGCTGTTAGTTACTACTAAATAGTTTATAAAGTTTACGGAACGGCGCTTTCTTGAACTCAAAATCCTCCGGATTTTGCCCCGCTGCGCTCTCCTCCTTTCAGTCGTCGGGAGACATAACAGGAATTTAACGAGAAATGGCTCGGCTCGCAATTTTCCCAAATTTTCTCCGCTACGCTACGAAAACTTCTCATAAGCCCGATGTTAAATTAACACTTACTATACCCGCAATTACATTTCTGGCAACCTTCAATAAACATTAAAACCCCTCCGCATTCAGGACAGAAATTTCCAGAGATTCTCCTTTCTCCTTTTCCCTCGATTTCTTTTTCAATAATTTCTATTTCAATATCTTCCACATCTTCCTTAGGAATCTTTTTCTCAATCTCTTTTATTTTAAGTTGTGAAACAGCCTCTTTCAAACCTTTAGCAATGGCATCTGGAAGTGAAAAAATTTTCTGCGGGCCAAAACCTGTTTGAGTTTCCCCGCTTATATCTTCTAATTGAGCTAAAATTTCTTCTAACGTAACCCCTGTTTGAAGTGCTAATGAAAGTAATCTTCCAAAACCTTCTGAAATAGCCTGAATGTCTTTCCCCCCCTTTCCAATATTAATAAAAGATTCATACGGTTTTAGGGGGCTGTTCTGAGCACAATTTAATGTAATATATGCATTACCATGAGGAGTCTGTTGTTTAATTGTCGTGCCAATTAATAAAGGTCTTTTTGCAGGAAATGGAGTTTCTATTTTTTTCTTATCTTCTTTTAGTGAAGTCAATAATTGGAAATCTCTACTCCCATCACGATAGACAGTCATTCCTTTACAACCAAGTTCGTGCGCCATAAAATACGCTTGAGCAACATCTTCAATCGTGCTTTTGTTAGGCATATTAATTGTTTTACTAACTGCATTGTCAGTATACTTCTGAAAAGCTGCCTGAATCTTAATGTGCTGTTCAGGAAGAACCTCGTGAGCAGTCACAAATAATCTTTTCATCTCTTCTTTAATTCCTTTAAACTCTTCAACATCTTCTAACTTTAACCCTTTCTTTTCAATGTTAATAATTAAATCCTCATTATACAAATTTCTTTTCTTGAGATAATCCTTAAATGCTCTATCTACTTCAATCAAATCTTTTCCAATTGTGTTCTTTACATTTCTTAAGGTAATCAACCTAAAAATTGGTTCAATACCTTGCGATGTTGATGCAATCACCCCAATCGTTCCAGTTGGAGCAATAGTTGTTGTAGTAGCGTTCCGCATTAATTCTCCTTCGCGATAAACACTCTTATGAAAATTTGGAAAAGCTCCTCTCTCTTTCGCAAGTTTTTTTGACTCATTTTTTGAAACATCACTAATAAATCTCATTACTTTTTCAGCCATTTCAACTGCCTTAGAACTATTATAACTAATTCCTAATTTAATCAGCAAGTGCGCAAAACCCATCACGCCCAATCCAATTTTTCTGTTGGATTTTGTTATCTTTTCAATCTCTTTTAGAGAATATTTGTTCCTATCGACGACATTATCTAAAAATCTAATTGCCTTTCTGATTGTTTCCTCAAGGCGTATTTCATTTAATTGCCCGTTTTCTTCTACCATTTTACTTAAATCAATACTCCCAAGATTACAACTCTCGTATGGTAAGAGGGGCTGTTCTCCACATGGATTTGTACTTTCTATCACTCCAACTTCAGGAGTCGGATTATCCCTATTCATACCGTCGATAAAAACAATACCTGGCTCGCCTTTTTTCCATGCTCCTTCAACAATCATTCCAAACAATTTTCTTGCTTTTATGTAAATAAGATTTTCTTCAACTTTTCCAATTTCTTCATTATTATAAACATCTATAATTTTTGTTTCATCTTCTGAAAGTTTCCAAGAAGTCTTGAATTGGTCACCCTTTCCAAAACTGATACTCGCTATTCGATTCTTCGCATTCTCAATGGTGTATTCTTCATTTTCTCTTGGATCCTGCATTAAGATATATCCATCTGTTTTTACTTCTTCCATTTCCTGGTCGCTAAAAGCAACTGACAAATTAAAATTAGAAAGTGCCCCTTCTTCACCTTTGACCCTTGCCCAACAAAGTGCATCTGGGTGATTTGCTCGAAGGATCCCCATGTTCGCCCCCCTTCTTTTTCCTCCCTGAGTTATTTGTCCTGCACTTTCATTAAATCCAAATAAAAAAGATAACGGTCCAGGTGAGTAACCTTGCGTGGAGTTTATGAAAGCTCCGTTAGGTCTTAATCTTGAAAATGCAAATCCAGTTCCTCCTCCTGTCTTATGAACAATCGCCATATATTTCAAAGCGTCAAAAATTTCTTCCATGCTATCTCCTACTGGCAAAACAAAACAAGCAGACAATTGTTGCAATTTTCTACCTGCATTCATCAGCGTCGGAGAATTAGGCATAAAATATCCTTTTGCCATAATATTAAAAAATTCCTCCTCAACCTTCTTTACTTCAGAAGATTCTTTAGCCAATTCATACAATTCTTCATTTGAAAGTTCCTTAGCCATTTCTCTAAACTCTGGCAAATATAACAACTCTGCAACAGCAATATCTTTTGCAACTCTCCTAAACAATTCCTCTCCTGTTTCAATAATATTTCCCTCGCCATCTCTTGTCAGATATCTACTTTCTAAAACAATCACCGAAGACAACGGAAGGTCAAGTGAATCTTCTTTTCCATTACTATATTTTGCCATTATTTTAACTCCTCTATTTCTTTTTTAAAATCCTTAACATCCTGGAAGTCCCGATAAACAGATGCGAATCGTATATATGCAACATTATCTATTTTTTTTATTTTTTTCATGATTATTTCTCCAACCACTGAGCTTTTTATTTCTTTTTTCCCTTTGCGTCTCAGTTGTTCTTCAATTTCATTCACTAATTCATCAATTTTTTCTTGAGGGACTGGCCTTTTTTCAAAAGCTTTTTCAAGACCTTTTCTTAGCTTCTCTCTGTTGAATTTTTCTCTCCTTTTATCCTTTTTCGTGATGTAAAAGTCATGTTCAATTGAATTCTCGTAGGTCGTAAAACGTTTTTTGCATTTCAAACACTCTCTTCTCCGTCTTATTCCATCAGGAGATCTCCTCTTATTTGTAACTTTTGAATTATCATTTGAGCAATAAGGGCATTTCATATATTTCACCTCAGAGGAGCTTATGTATACAATATATTGTATATCCAAATGAATAAATATCAATAAGTTGTATATAATTAAGAAATAGACCAATCCTTATTTAAACTTTTTGAACTCCTAATAAAGAGTCACATTCGATGGTGTTGCACGAAAAGTAGTTATCTCATTCTCTGTTTCAAGGAAGTATTGTGGGATTGAATGCAGGGAAAAAATCCAAAAAAAGAATATCAAGGAAGTTTTATATAAAAATAAAAAAATAAAGATTTGCAAGAAATGTAAAATTCAAAAACCTTCAACTACTTCCTCGTGGTATTGTGATAAATGCAATAAAATAGTATTAAATGAACAATACGAGAAACATAAAACGCTCACTAGGAAAAATTCTAGAATATTTTATGAAGAAAATAAAAATGATGTAAATTTTAAGATTAGAAGAAATAAAAGGTATAAAATTTACCATAAGAAAAGAAGAGAGAAAGATACTCAATTTAAGATAGCAATTAGATTGAGAAATTTGCTTTATCAAGCATTAAAGAGCTATTCTAAGAAAGGGAAATCATTTTCATCAAAAAAATATGGAATAGATTTTGATAAGATAATTAATCATCTTAAACCATTTCCATTAAATCTAGATGGATACCATATCGATCATATTAAACCTCTATCGTCTTTTAACCTTGAAGATTTAGAACAAATAAAGGAAGCATTTAGTCCTAAAAATCATCAGTGGCTAAAAAGTTATGAAAATATTAGTAAAGGGAATAAATTAAATTGGAGTAAAAAATGTAAATAAAATACTTTACGTGCAAAGCCACAAAAACAATTAAATTTTTAAAGAAAAATCATTTAATCCTTTTAATTAAAATGAGGTGCAAATATGTTTGAGCAATACTCAGCAAGTTTAGCTACAAATCTCGGAATTGAATTAACAACACTTATACTTGTAATTCTAATCTGGGATTTAACTTGGAGATGTGTTGGAGTTTGGAAATCCTCAAGAAACAATCAGCCAATTTGGTCAATTGCATTTGTGCTTTTCCAGACAATAGGAATTTTACCAATACTTTACATTTTTGTCTTTTCAAAAATGAATAAAGCGGTTTCTCCTATAACCCCAATAAAACTCCGTGCTAAGAAAAAAACCAAGAGAAAGAAATAATTATTTCATTAATTCACATTTTTTACATATTTCTTTTCTTGCAGGTTCTCCACAAATTCCGCAATAGTTAATTTTGGGGGTTTTCTTCTTGATTTGTTTAGATAATTTTTCAAAATTATTTACAACATTCAATTTTTCTTTTTCAGTTAAATTTTCAGTGAACTTCCTAATTTGAATCCTATAAGAGTCCAGAGCACAAGGACATTTGTCATAAACAACAGGAAGTTTGTTTTCTTTTGAATATTTTTTTATTTCTCCTTCAGAAACATAAAACAAGGGCTTAATTCGGGGAATGAATTTTTTATCAGAAATATTTTTTGTAACAACTCCTATATTTGAACTTAATTCTAAGCTGCCTTTAAACACATTCATTAGAAAAGTTTGTGCTTCATCGTCGAGATTGTGCCCTGTTGTAATATAATTTGTCTTTAATTTCCGAGCTTCTTTATTCATAATCCATTTTTTAATAACCCCACAAATCGCGCAATTCTTCAAACCCTGTTTCCCTTTTTTTGATTGAATTGCTGTCCGCAAATAACACATCCCAGAACCCATTTCTTTTTTTATGTCATAAATATGGGATTTAATCCCAAGATTTTCACAAAGTTCTTCAACTGCTTTTCTACATCTTTCACTATAATTTCCTATTTTCAAATCTATATGAAACCCTCCGATATTATATCCAAACTTTTTCAAAAGATATGCAGTTGTCGCAGAATCTTTTCCGCCTGAAAGTGCAACGAGGATTTTTTCTTTTTTTGAAATTCCAATCTTCTTGAGAGTTTTTTTGACTTGTGTTTCGATGTTCATAATTATACATATAGTAAAGTATTTAAAAAATCTAGTTCTTATTCCAACATGCAAAAATCAGTTCAAATAACTTTAATAATTGTTGCCGGAATTGTATTCCTTACGATTGTAGGATATTTAATTTTCAATTCAATGAGCTCGCAAAATACAGTAACTGTGCAGGGATATTCTGGACTTAATGTTCTGCCTGATTTGGCGGTAGTTTATTTTAATGTTGAAACCAGAGGAACCACAAGCGAGGAAGCAACAAGCAAAAATTCTAAAATTGTTGAAAATTTAACTGCAAATCTTATTAATGAAGGCTTTGAAAAAGAAGATATTCAGACACAGAACTTTAATGTTTATCCCGACTATGTTTATTCAGGAAGTGTTAGAAAAGAAAACGGATATGTTGTAACTCATTCGCTAAAAGTTGAAATGCCTGCAGAGCAAACAGACAAAATTGGAAAATCAATTGACTCTGGAATTTCAGCAGGCGCAGGAGTGAGCTATATTAATTTTGAATTAACTTCAGAGAATCAGAATAAATACAAAGCAGAAGCAATGAAACTCGCTGCAGAAGACGCGACAATAAAAGCAAATTCAGTTGCAGAGGGCTTTGGGAAAAAAGCAGGAAAACTTGTTTCTGTTTCAGTGAATGAATGGGGGTATTATCCCTGGATTGTTTATTCTGGTTCTGGGATGGTTAGTGATGCAAAACTCGCACGCGAAGCATCTACAACAATTCAGCCATCAGAGCAGACAATCACTGCAAGCGTTAGTGCTGTGTTTAAGATAAAGTAATTTTGTTTTTTACAAATAAATATTAAACAACCATCCAACTAAAACAACCAGTGGCACAGTTATCACCGGCAACATTATTGCTGCTCTCTTCCCGATGTTCGTCCAAATTAAACCTATCTCTGTATAATCTGTTACAACTCCTGCCATTAAAAATACAAACGGATTTCCAAATGTTCCAACTTTATTAAAAATCTCAAACGCAATCGGAGAACTTCCTTCACTGCATACTTCAATTATCGTCGCAAAACCAAGAGTTCCCAACAACCCCAAAATACCCACACCCATATATTTCATAAAAAAATCCTCTGGGACATATGCTCCTATCAAGGCCGCAAAAATCACTCCAATCAAAATCCACCACAAAACCATATTTGACAAGTTAACCGCCCCTTTTGTTACACCTGCAACACTTTTCTTAAAATTAAAATTCTTGACATTCTTCCATTCAATCTTTCCGTTTAAAACAACTTCTTTTGATTTTTCAATAAAACCAATCTTTTCCATCCCCATGTAAACATAACCTGTAATAACTGCAATTCCTATTGCAGCCAAGATAAACCACAACGCCTTGATTCCAAAAAACCCAAACATCAGAATAGTAATCGGCAAATTCGCCCACGGAGAAGCAAGTAAAAAAGTAATCACCGCAGGAGTCCCTGCCCCTTTCTTATACAACTGCATTGAAATCGCCAAAATTCCATGTGAACACGCAGACATAAAAAAACCGGCAATCACTGCGTAAAAGATAGTTCGCTTTTTTTTCTGCCCAAGATACTTAAAAATAAATTCCTCTGGAACAAAATAATCAATTACCCCTCCTATAACTAAACCCAAAAGAACAGCCCACCAAATCAACCTCAGATAAGAAAGCAAACTTTCATTCAACGCACTAAAAATAGGTAGATAAGAAACAACCAAAAACACAATAAAAATACTCCCAAGTATTTTCAACTTTTTGCTAATCCTCACCCCTTCTTTCTCTCCTTCCTTTAAAATTTTATAATCCCCTGCACTTTCTACAACCTTTTCAATTTCTTTTTCATCAAAATTACCCTCGACAGTCAACTCCTTTTTTCTAAAATCAACTTCAACATCCTTAATTCCTTTAATTTTTCTGACTCTATTTCCAATATTGATTGCACAGCTTCCACAATGCATTCCACTTATTTTGTATATTTTTTTCATTTTACTTTTGTATTTGCTTAATCAGCCAGACAATCAGTAAGACCAGAGCAACAACTACTAACAGTCCTGTGAGCCAGCTGAAAAACATTCCGCTATATCCATAACTGCCTGACATCATTCCATACATCCCGCTCATCATGTGATACCTGTCATCTGCGTCTGCTGAAACAAAACCCATCAAACCCAACAAGGTTGCTACAATTTCTGTAACTTTTAGTTTGTTCATTTTTTACCTCCTGATTTAACTTTAAAATTATTTATCTTCTTATATTCTTCTTTGCATGTCTCTGAGCAGAATTCTTCGTCAAATTCTTTCAGAGGCATTCCGCACATTCTGCATCCTTCTCCTAATCCGCTGTATACATTTTCCTCGCATAAAGGGCATTTTAGTTTTTTCATTTTATCCTCCGCAACCACAGCTTCCACCAGAAGAGGACTGCTGACTTGCAGAATTTAATTCTTCCTGACTGGCAGTTCCGTCGTCAGTGACAATAAATGTTCCTCTAATCATCCCCATCCAACAACTCCACGGAATGACTCCAACTTCCTCGGGGGTAAACTCAATAATTTGCTCGCCTTTTTTAACATCAAATTTCAATCCGAGTTTTGGAACTTGAATTGCATTATTACATCCTGTAATTTCTTTTCCGTCAATTACCCATTTAACAGGAATGCCTTTTTGCAGAACAAAACTGTCAGGATGCCATCCATCTCTGTCCACTTCCATATTAATAACCTGATAACCCTCGCTGTCAATTAGAACTTTTGCATCAGCTTCGTTGACAACTTTAGCTTTGCTAATAACACTATTGAAATCATAACCCGTTCCTGTCAAAGCCAAACCTCTATTCAACATAATCAATCCTAAAATCAAAACAACTATCGCGGAAATTTTCAAAATCTTTTTTATAGTTTTGTGACTGATTATATTTACAACCCCCCAAAAACCAAGCATTACTGGAAGAGTTCCTAATCCAAAAGCCATCAAGCTGATTCCTCCCTGAACAGCGCTTCCCGTCCCCGCAGCGTAGATGTACAATGCTTGCAATGGACCACACGCAATAAACAAACCATTCAGTAGCCCCGTCATCATCGGACCAAAATAAGCACCATCATATTTTTTTGAAGCAACCTTTGTCAAAAACTTGGGATTGAACTGAAATTTTTTAAAAAATTTAAATCCCATCATAGACATAGAATAGAATATCATAAACACCCCCGCAAAGATTGCTATTCCTCCTCGCAATGCAGGAGAAAAAAGAAAGACGCTCCCAATCAGTCCGAAAATAATTCCAACTATAGTGTATGAAATTGTTTTGCTACCTCCATAAATTAAATGCTGATAAAATGATTTGTGCCCTTCTAGCGCATTTTTAGTTGTATAGGAAACCAAAAAGCCCCCACACATTGCGACACAATGAAAACCAGTTAGAAGCCCTGCAAAGAATAAAAGAAATAATGAAGCATTATTATCTATAGAAGAGAAATTAAATCCGGGAAAATGAATGCTTGTTCCAAATAAATTGTACAAAACAAAAACCAAAAATACAGAGCTTACTCCAAGGACAATCCAGCCAGCGGTATCTGGCTTTATTTTTCTTTCTCTGTCTGCGAATGAATAACCTAATTCACTTATTTTCTTTTTTATATCTTCTTCAGGTATTTTTTTAGGATTAAATTCAATAATCGCTTCTCCTTTTGAATAGTCCACTAAGATGTTTTCAACTTTGTCTCTTAAACTATTCTCAATGAGCTGTGCACAGGAGTTGCAGTGCATGCCGTTTATTTGGAATGTTTTTTTGATCATCATGAATTTTCCAGAACAAGCTTTTATTTAAGCACTTTGGAGAAACTGGTTTCTGAAGAAAACTAAGCAATTTTTCTTTAACTTCTTTTTCTTCTAACAAAATAAGCACATCTCTTGCAAGTTATTTTTATAATCCAAATCAACAAAATCAAAACTCCTAAGGCAAGAAATAAAATTAGTTGATACTGAATATTAACCCTCCCGAAATATGCCCATGCAAATGCAAAAGGTGTTATTCCAATCAGCGTCGCGAGGAGGTAACTTTTCATACTCATCTTAGTAAAAATCCCAAGCGCGTAACTCAAAATATCTACAGGGATGATAATTCTCATCAGAACAACACTCCAGAATAAATGCTCTTTTGGAATTCTGTTTTCAACCTCATGAATTTTATTTATTGAGATAAATTTTTTTATAACATCAACACCGTATTTTCTTGCAATCAAAAACGCCATCCACGAACCAATCATCCATCCGATAATATTCAGAATTCCTGTTAGAATCCACCCCCATAAATTAGCCGCAATAATCACCAGCGGAAGCGTAGTAACAGGGGCAATCACAATCGAGGAAATTTCCAGAATAAGATAAATGAACATCCCGATAAAATTATTAGTTACTAATCCTTCGAGAAACTCAAGGTTGGATTGGACAACATAAGAAAAAAACAAAAACAATACCACTATAATTAGCACTTCTATCAAACCTTTTATTTGTTTTTTCATTTTATTCTAAGAATTTAATCTCTAAGAACAACAATATTATTCATCCCCCTTCTCTTTCTCTCAATCAATTGCTTTGCTTCTAATTTATCAAGCAAACGCGTTATCCCAACTTTTCCTATTCCAATTTTCTCCATCAAGGTTTTCTGGAATATTGCGCCGTTTTCTTCCTGCAAAATCTGGATAATTTCTTTTTCTTTTTTTTCCAGCCCGTCCAGATTTAATTTCTTCTTTGCTTCCTTGATTTTTTTAATCACAATTTTTTCTTTTGGTTTTGTGAACATAATCACCAGTCCAATAATGAGAACTATTGCAACAATGCTCAAACTTATCCATGTCTGCACAGCAATCCCCTGATACATTCCACATGTCGGACCGTGTGAACAGGTTAAATCAAGATTATCTTTCAGAACAGAATTAAAAAGCACGACGATAACTGCCATTACAACTGCGATTCCGACAATTAAAATTCCGACATTTTTATTTTCCATTGCCCCTAGTAAATATTTTTGAAAAAAATGTTTCGGGGTACGCACGAAGTGTGTTCATTCTTTTTCCCTCCTCATCTCGTAATCCTCAATAGCTTTTTTCAGCGCCTGAATTCCAAGCACAGAGCAATGAACTTTTATTGGAGGTATCCCTCCAAGTTTTTTTATAATATCATCTTTGGTTAGCCTCTTTGCTTCTTCTAAAGTCTTTCCTTTTACCAGTTCGCACACAACATCAGAACTTGCAATCGCAGCACCGCAACCAAATGTCTTGAATCCAATGTCTTTTATTTTCCCGCTCTCAACTTTAATCTCAAGATGCATAATATCACCGCACGACACATTTCCGATTTCTCCAACTCCGTCTGGATTTTTCAGATTTTTCACAAACTTCGGATTCTGAAAACGTTTGATTAGTTCTTTTGTGTAACTCATTTTTTCTCCATAAAGAAATAATTCAAGATAGTAGGCATCGTTTTTCCAATTTTTATTTTTGTTTCAATAATATGAAAAAAAGGTCCAAATAAGTTTTTAATCTCTTCTTGAGTAGAGAAATAATGTTTTAATCCTGGTGCTGATTTACCACTATCTCTAACTCTTTCTCCAGCTTTCCCAAAAACAGGACATTGAACATTAAAACAAGCTGAGACATATTTGCCCTGGGGATTTAATAGATTAGCAATCTCTTCAACATACTTTTTCCTCTTTTCATATGGAATGAAATGTATAATTGCCCATTCCAACACAAAATCAAACCTTTCTTTTAATTCAGAGAGTTTGTTAAAATCCAATGCTTCAAATTTAACTTTAACTCCTGCTTTTTTTGCATTCTCTTTTGCATATTGAATTGCTTTTTCAGAGATATCAATAGCAGTTACATTAAATCCCTTTGAAGCTAAATAAATAGCATCTCTTCCTTCCCCACAACCAATTTCCAAAACTTTACAAGATTTGATTTTACTTTTTCCTACTAATTCAACTAATTCGGTGTGGGGTTTTGGCATTGTCCATATAACTCCTGGTTTTTCATATATCTTTTCAAGGATTTCTTTATCATTCATTTTTTATTCAAAGTTTAGTTCTTTCATTCCCTATTTATCCTCTCAACTAATTTTTCAATTTCCTTGTCAGACATTCCGTGCGTCTTACATCCGTCTTCAAGAGTTTCCTGCTGTGCCATTGGACAACCGCAACAACCCATTCCTGCCTCAAACAAAATCTCAACAGCGTCGGGCTTTGTCTTTAAAATCTCTGACAGTTTTGATTTCTTTGTTATTTTGGTTTTCATTATATCTTCACCCCCTCAACTTTTATGCTTTCAAGAGCAATTCCATTGTATTGTTGCTTGCTGATGCTCTTATTTTCATCAAGAATTTTAATCTTAAAACCCGCGTCAGTTATCTTTTTCAAATAATCTTCCTTAAGCAAGGCGCCTGCAACACAGCCAGATAAAAGTTTTTTGTCAGTTTTTTGCTCTTTAGTTAATGATTCTAACAGCACTATGTCCGAGACATATAATCTCCCATTTGATTTTAAAACCCGAAACGCTTCTGAAAAAACCTTGTCTTTATTAGGAGCCAAATTAATTACGCAATTACTTATCACCACATCCACTGAATTATTCTCTAATGGCAATTTTTCTATATCTCCTAATTTAAATTCAACATTGGCGTAATTATTTTTTCTTGCAATCTCTCTTGCCTTCTCAATCATTTTTTCAGTCATATCCACACCAATAACTTTTCCTTTATCCCTAACTTTTCTTGCAGCCAAAAAAGAGTCAAAACCCGCCCCGCTGCCGAGGTCTAAAACTATGTCTCCTTCTCTTAATCTCGCGAGGGCAATTGGATTTCCGCATCCTAATCCCAAATTTGCTTCTGGTACTGATTTAATCTCTTCTTCAGAATATCCAATCTCTTTTGAAATTTTTTCAGATTTGCAACTACAGCAACCATATCCTTTCGCGATTTTCGAATAATCTTCTTTTATAATTTTTTTAATTTCGTCAGGTTTCATTTTAACACAAGGGACTCAGCATCCTCAGTTTATTTACTATTGAAGGCAAAACCTCCAGAAAATATTCAACTTCCTCGTCTGTCGTGAACTTGCTTATTGAAATTCTTATTGAAGAATTTATTTCAACAGGTGTTAGCCCGATTGCTTTCAAAGCATGACTTTGCTCTAAAGTATTTGACGCGCACGCGCTTCCTGTCGATGTCATGATTCCTTTTTGCTCAAGATAACCTCCTATTGCCTCGCCTTCAATATTGTTGAATGAAACATTGATGTTATTGCACAATCTTTTTTCTCCTTTTGCGCCATTAAGATGCGTGTTCTGGATTTTCAAAATTCCTTCAATTAATCTATCTCTTAATAATGTCATCTTCTCGATATCTTTTGCCCCCTTACTCTGCAATTTGGGGTACACCGAGCGGTGCTTATCCGCAATATCAACTGCTTTTCCAAATCCGACAATTCCAGGAATATTTTCTGTTCCGCTTCGCATTTTTCTTTCATGCCCTCCCCCATGCATAAATGTCCCAATTTTAACTCTGTCGCGGACATATAAAGCTCCAACTCCTTTTGGTCCATGAATTTTATGCGAGTTTAAAGTTACCAACGACAAATTCATCTTGTTGATATTAATTGGGACTTTAGTATAACTCTGGCAGGCATCTGTATGGAACAGCACATTTTTTTCTTTGCAGATTTTTCCTATTCCTTCCAAATCCTGAATAGTCCCTATTTCATTATTACCATGAATCACAGAAACAACAATTGTTTTTTCATTAATCGAATTTTTTAATTCCTCAAGATTAACAAAACCCTCGCTGTCAACATCAAGATAAGTAACTTCAGCGCCTCGTGTTTCCAACCATTTACACGAGTTTAAAATGCAGTCATGCTCAATTCGTGTAGTAATAATATGATTCTTCTTTGGGAAATTTTCAAAAAACAATTCTTTAAGTGCCCAGTTATTACTTTCTGTCCCGCCTGATGTGAAATAAATTTCAGATGTCTTCGCGTCAATTGATTTTGCAATAATTTTTCTCGCTTTTTCCATTGCCTGTTTGGCTTCCTGCCCTTTTTGATGAACAGATGAAGCATTTCCATATTTTTTATTGAGATATGGAAGCATCTCCTTCAAAACGCATTCATCAATTTGAGTGGTGGCTGCATTGTCGAAATATATTTGTTTCATTTTATTTTACCACATTTTTTATTTATGCCCTTTAGGGTATTTGTGCAGCATTTGCAGTCACAGAAATTCTTTGAGTGTTTGTCTATCAAATCCAGCATAGGGATAATTGTTTCTTTGTTAAGAGAATAAACTTTTTGTTTTCCCTCTTGTTTTACATTAACAATTCTGCAGTTTCTCAAAGACGCAAGAGCATGGGAAATTTTGCTTTGTTCAACTTTCAGTTCTTTTGTTAATTCTCCGACGTTTTTTTCTTCATCTCTAAGAGAAAGCAAAATATTAATTTTCAAAGGATTTGCAAGTTTTGTAAAAAATATGTGATAAGTTGAATTTGATTTCATATGAAATCTATTTCATACAACTATTTAAATGTTTTGAATTCGGGATGGGCTAGGAGGGAATCAAACCCCCAACTTCGGTTCTGGAGACCGACACGATATCATTTCGCTACTAGCCCGTCAATTAATTTTGGAAGCTTTTCTAATTCTTCTTTTTCCAATACAAATATCTTGTTTTTCCCAATTAAAAACTTATCTTTCTTTGGTTTTTTATGACAGATTAAAAATCCTAAATTACATTCACAATCTTCTAAATATCTATTCAGCTGTTTTATTTGGGAAATTGAAATCTCTTTATTTTGAGAATCTTTAATCTCAATAATAGATTTTTTACTTTTTCTTTCGAGAGCAATATCTGCAAATCCTCTTTTTGTTTTTACGAGCCTATTCACTTTTCCATAGCCAGAGAGTTTTTGAGATATTTCATCTTCAAATGTTTTTGCCCTCTTTCTAATCTCCTTTATGCCAATTCCATATAATTTTAATCTTTCAAAGGGGAATTCTATTCCCGCTTTTTCGTATGCTTCAAAAATTCCTTTTTTGAATATTGTTTGTACTTGGGTCTTACAATTTTTGTTTATCTCCCTTTGAGTAGCAAGAGAATTTTGTTGGATAAAATTAATAATTTTTTGCCTCTTTTTTAGTCTCCATTTTTCTTCTTTCTTTATAAGTTCAACTCCTGCCTCTTTGTAGATCTCTTCTATATTTTTAAAAAAATGATATGGTTGTGTTTTAAGTTTTTTACTTATTTCTGCTGTATTCATTAAAGGGATTTCTTTTTAACATTTCCGCAAGAAATCCGCGTACTTTAGTTTGCGGATGAATTGCGTTTATTTTTTATTTCT
>Ga0180007_10002162_pt1 | contig 24105 bp, 22 predicted proteins | sample MM_PC_MetaG_FD_121122 | JGI IMG/M metagenome (GOLD analysis project Ga0180007, IMG submission 121122) | Groundwater microbial communities from the Aspo Hard Rock Laboratory (HRL) deep subsurface site, Sweden - MM_PC_MetaG | ecosystem: Environmental > Aquatic > Deep subsurface > Groundwater... | reverse complement strand
TAATACAGGATTCGGGCAAATAAAACCATGCCATGTAGAACATACATCATGTTTGAAACCTGGCAGTGTCATCTCTCTGGTCTGAACTCCGCCTCCGAGCATATCCTGATGCTCAACTACACAAACATTAAGCCCTGCTTTCGCAAGATAAGACCCGGCCATTAATCCGTTATGGCCCCCTCCTGCTACTATTACATCATATTTTGACATAATTTCCTCTCCTTTCAGGTTGTTTTTTTGATTTACAAATCTGTTTACTTATTAATAAGGTATATTTTACATATTCAAGCAACCAGTTTAATAAACACTGTTTTTCAGTAGGCTGTATAGAATTTTTTTGTTCTCGGTTATTTGTCCGGCAAAGTCAAGAAAAATTATATTACTGGATAGATTCTGTATATTTCCAAATATCTGTCCAGTTAAATATTTTACCGCCGTATACTTTTTTATATTTTTCTGCTGTGCTTTCAGATGAAAAAATCAACATAAACGGAACCATTGATCCTTTTGGACGTGCATTGCTTTCCACAAGGTAAAAAGCGTTTTTTGCATCAATCATTTTTCCGCTGTCATATTGTCCCGTAACAGTGTCATAATCACGGGCAAGAATTGAACCGATTTTACCTCCAGGTATTCTTGCCTTTAAAATAACCAGGCAATGTAAACAGCATAAAGAATATTTGCCGGCAGAAATCTCTTTTTTGCCTTCGGTGATCTCGATTATAAATTTCGTTTCACTTTTTAAAGCATCCATACCGCACATGATACAACGTTCAGATGCCTGAACAAAAATAACCGGAAAAAGAATAATTACAATAATCAAAGCCATGATAGTTTTAATTTTCATATATTACTCCTTACTGTTTGATCATTTTCTTTAACTTTCTCATCTTCCGTACCATTTTTGTATCCTGATACATATCTTCATATACAGCTTTTATTGCTTCATCGAATGTGGCTGGCTTTCCACCATTTTCTTTAATAAATTTTTTTGCGTCTTCTTCATATATGAATGCCCATTTTGCTCTTTTAGTCATAACACCGGTTTTGCTTCCGCCGATTACCCAGAAAGCTTTTTGTGCATCTATAAGATTTTTTGAATTATAATCTCCAACCCAAATTGTTTCAGGCGACTTATCTATGTTTATTGCAAAGTCAATAGCGGCACAATGGAGGCTGCATGTTCCTTCCGTTGTACCATCGTCGTATTCAATAAAAATCCTGCTATGGGCAAACTTTTCCCTGTCCATACTACAGTATTTGCATGATTTGTGTTTTTGAACATCATCTTGCGCTAATAAAAGCCCTGGCATGGAAATACAAAAAATCATACATATCGTTAAATAAAATATTAATTTCTTCATCATAATACCCCCATGAACATCATATTGTTTATCCGTTGTTCTAAATAGCCAAAACCAAATGAATTGAGAGAATGGCCAGACCTCCGGCTATCAAATAACCAGACCATTTTAATAATTTAACCATTTTTTTACTTAAGGTGGAGTTAACATGTCTGTAGTTTTTTGAACAAACAACCCAGAAATATATTATAAAAAGTGAAAGCCCAACAAATATCATAATGAAAGAAAGCAGCGCATCCCATACTTTTTGGCCAAGACAAAATATACAATGATGAAAAGGAAGTTTGAGAAACAACGGGCTTATTTTAGTGTGCAATGCAAGAATATATACAACAAAGGCGGATGTTGCCAAAAAGGTTTCACAAAGCATAACCGTTTTTTTGCCAAACCACCAGTTGCGACCGGAATTTTTACTTTTATTCTGAGCAATAAAAAAATAAATTATTCCCAAAATAATAAACAGCATAAGTATATAAAACAGGATAAGCCACGTCCATGTAGGTTGTGATACTATTAAAGGAATGTTTTGCCTTGGAATGTCAAAAAGAGATGTGCAGCAAGACACCTGACGGGGGGGATTGGAAAAGAAAAATGAAATATCGAAAATAGTTTCCAGAATTATTAAGATTCCCAGAGGCGCGATAAATAGCAGTTTTTGTTTCATAAAAGGCTGGGATTCTGCCTGACGGTCTAAAAAGTTTAAGATTAACCAATACCCGTATAAGGCCGGAAGAACCAGTTTAAGAGTGCTTGCAATATATGATAAGGGAGCATTGACATTATGCACTCCCACAAGACACATAGCTCCGGGAATCGAAATTATCATGCTATGCAGACTGTAAAACCATAAGGGTACCATCAGGAGCCTTATGGAAAATCCTATGGATAATATGGTAATAAGAAGATAAACCCTTTTTTCCAAAAGATATTGTTCATCCGCATGGCTGTTGATGTCCCATTTTTTCCAGACATAAAATCCGTTAAATGCAGCAACAAGTCCAATGAAGATAGAGGTAAATGAACATACGAGATAAGTAATTATAAAATTGTTTATAATCATAAGCCATTAGCGCTATTATTTTTGTGAAGATATTTTGCCGGAATCAAAATAAATTATTCGGTCAATTAATTTTGCAATTTGCGGTTGTGAATCATGAAAAGATATAATTATTGTTATCCCTTTTTTTTTCAGTTTTTCCAAAACATCTATTACTATTCCGGCATTTTCAATATCTATATTGGAAAGAGGCTCATCTGCTAAAATAATTTCAGGATTATTAATCAGTGCCCGGGCAATTGCTGCCCGCTGCTGCTCACCGCCGCTTAATTCATTTGCGAAAAAATCCGCTCTGGTCTCAAGATTTAAGTCTTCAAGCAATTTTATGGCTTTTGCTTTTCTGTCTTTTTCAGAAAATCCCATTGGTAAAAGGGGAATGGAAACATTTTCCCAGGTAGTGTATCCGGAAATTAAGTTGAATTGCTGAAAAATGAAACCGAATTTTTCTCTTCTTATAGCTGATAAAAAATGATCCGGAAAATGCGATATCTCACGGTCTGCCAGAAAGAGCCGCCCGCTTGAAAGTCTTGTTAAACAGCCGGTTATGTTTAAAAAAGTTGTCTTGCCTGAGCCTGAAGGGCCGTTTAGCACGACAAATTCCCCCTGTTTTATTTCAAGAGAAACATTATCAAGGGCTTTGATTTTAACCTTTCCTGAGCGGTAGTTTTTTGTTACATTATCAAACTTGATCATAAGCGAATTTTCACCTTGGAATTTCAATAACCTTTGTGGGGACCTGCCGATCGCTTCCACCGTCTGACATCCGGGCGGGTTGTGAACCCGCCCCTACAATCCTTTAGAGACGCAAAATCTTGCGTCTCTAAATTTTTCTCTGCCCCCGGATTTTCAGTTCATTATTTCCTTATCGTATCATCCGGGTCGACAACCCCGGCCAGCCATGCAGGGATTGCGCTTATTGCCGTTAGGGGTAGTACTCCCAGAATAAAAAGAAGCGAAACGGACATAAAATCACAGTTTACAGGAACAGGAAATTTTGGATAAATACTGGCGCAACCTAAACAGTAGCCTGATATTCCCGGTGTACCCATCAGAGCGTAAACAAACCCGGCAAGAATTCCGGCGGACGTTCCTCCTATACCAAGAATAAGGGATTCCATCATTTTCATCTCAATGATTTCTCCTGTCTGCCACCCTACAGCTTTTAGTATTCCAATTTCTTTACTCATATCTACACTTATGTGCGCTGATTGCGCCCAGACCAAAAGTAGTATGGTTACAAGCAGTATCAGCCACATCGCCTGAAAAGTTCCTCCCCGGCGTCCAAAAGCCTCCTTTACCAGATTGGTAAGCGCCTTACCCGTTAATACTCTTGTATTTCTAAAACGGCCAACAATTTCCCCTGCGATCAAATCGGCGTTTTGCTGATTATCCGCATATACAAGAAGATCGGATGCCTCATCTTTGTCATAGTTGAAAAATTCTTTAGCATCATCTATAGATACAATGATCAGGTCTGTACTGTAAATTTGTACTGTGTTGTTAAAAATTCCAACCACCTCAAATTCGCCCTTATTACCCAGAGTATCTTCGATTTGAAGTTTGTCTCCAACATCGGCGTTAAAACTTAATGCTACTCCGGAACCCAGTACAGCCTTACGGCGATCACCGGCTACAAGAAAAGCGCCTTTTTCAATTGTCCATGGCAATTTAGAGCTGTACGACAGGTTGTCAAGATCCAGACCCATAAGGGTATAGGCTGTGTCAACTGATCCTATCTTTAAGGGAAGATACCCCCATATCCTGGCAATAACCTTCTTTACATGGGGTATTTTTTCAATCTTAGTTTTAATTTCCAAGGATATTTTCCCCACCCGCCCGGCTTCTATTGCCTGAACGGTTATATCAGGAAGAAAATTTTTAGCTGTTTGCGCATCTTTTGCAAAGCCGCCTCTTGTAAACATCATAAAAGAAGCAGTAGCCATAACCAGAATTAAAGGAATTAATATAGCAAGAGATTTTCCTCTGTAGCGGATAATATTTTGATATGCCATCAACAAAAGGTTTATGTGTTTGACCATATTATTCATTGCTTTATAACCTTCAGGGTAAACACCTTTTCATAGCTTAACCCAGGTGTTGCAACCACATCACAGTCGGAATGAAAACAGAATCCACCCGGCAAGTCGCTGCGGCGGGCATATATGCCTTCTGTAAGATTTCTTGAGGTACAGCATTGAGCGATTATCGGGATAGCCGGCCCGCCTAAAGTTTCTACAACAGCCATACGCATCTGAGTATCTTTCGAGTTGCGATAATCTGTAGAAATATATTCATTGTAAATATAGAGAGCTATGAAGATAATGAAGATAAATAAAATTCTTAAAAGATATTTACTTCTAAACAATTGTATCATAAAGGCCTACTGTTTCCATTGCCTCCAGGTCAAAAAACATCCGATAGACAAAAATCCTGCTCCCATTCCAATGAGTATTAAAGCCTGAGGCCAAAGAACATCAAAGCCATTACCCTTCTGAAAGATAGCGTTTGCTGCGACCATAAAATGTGTAAAGGGCAGACAAAGGCTTACCTTCTGCAAAAATGGTGACAGATTTTCGAAAGGCGTAATGACACCACTTAAAAAAAGGCTGGGAAAGGTCGATGCAACCGACAAAAGTATAGCTTGCAGCATATTATTACAGACACTGCCGATCATGATGCCGATCCCAGCGGAGCTGACCAGAAAAAAGGCCATAAAAATGAAGAAAGTCAGAGGGTTTCCTCTCATGGGCACATTAAACCAAAAGACAACAAGAAAAGAAAAAACAGAGGAAATCAAACCGATTGTAAGAGGAGCCACGGTTTTTGCTATCAATAATTCCCAGGAACGGGTGGGAGTAACTAAAATCTGATCGATAGTGCCACGTTCTTTCTCCCTCACAACAGCTGTGGAGCAAAGAATTATTCCTGAGATCAGACCTGCCGTAGCAACATGAAATATCACAATATAGTAAAGGCTCTTTAACTCCTGATTAAAAAGAGCCCTTATCTTAAGATCTATGCCGGGTATATGGGAAACAGTTATCCCCCTATTATTTAAGCGGTTCATTATGATATCCCGGTTTAATTCGCCGATGATTCGTTTGGCAAAACCACCCCCCTGCCCGGCCTGGTTGGCGTCGCTGCCATCGCCGATGAATTGTATGTAAGCGGGTTTTCCTCTTGCTAAATCACGGGTAAACTCGGGAGGAATAATTAACGCCACGCTTGCCTTACTGCTATCGAGTCTGCTTTTGACGTCTGCCATGGAAGCAGCATAGCTATCCAGATCAAAATATTCGGTGGATAGGAATTTTTCAATGACATCACGGCTGGCAGCAGTGCGATTCATATCATAGACAACGGTAGACATGTGCTTGGCATCAAAGAAGAAGCAGTACCCACAGAGGATTATACAGGCTGTATAAAAATAAAGAATCAAACTCATCGCTACCGGATCACGATAGAAATGTATATATTCCTTTTTAATCAATCCCCAAATCCTGTCCAAGATAAATCTCTCCTTTAAATCTGCTTGTTTTTTACCCGCCATGCGCTAAGCCCGAAGATGACAATGCAATAGATCACAAGTGCCAGGGCATCTTCCCAGTAGCTTAAAATGCCCGAACCTTTCAGAATCTGCGCCCGGCATATGCCGGTGTAAAACCTTGCCGGGAAAAGGCAGGAATAAAACTGCCATCCGGTAGGACTGTTTGCGACAGGCGCGATGGCGTCGGCAAAAATAAAAGCCGGCATCAGGGTAAAAATAATGCCTATTAAAAGTGCTGTAAGCTGGCTCCTGGTCAATGTGGAAATAAAGAAACCAATTGCTACCGTAGCAAAGGTCATAAGAAAAGTCGCTAATGCAAGGATAAATGTGCTCCCCCTCAAGGGAAGCTCAAACCACCATAGTCCAAAAACAACCAAAAAATAAAAATCTAAGGTCAGAAGGATTACATAAGGAGCCATCTTGCCTATGATGTATTCATAAGAATGGATGGGTGAAACGAATATCTGCTGGATAGAACCCGATTCTTTTTCCCTGACAATAGCCAGAGCGGATAACATGGGAACTATGCCCATAATGGACAGGCTGAAAGCACCGGTAATGATGAAAGTAAGCCCACGAAGCGATTGGTTATACCAAAATCGCGTGGTAAGAACGATGGGCTCAAGGTCTGTGACAATTCCCCGCTTTTTAAGAAAAGAGGCTACAATTTCCTCTGAATGTAAAGCGTTGATAGCGCTTAAGTAATTAATGATGTACTGGGCGCTGGTAAATTCCGAGCCATCGACCAATATCTGGATGTTGGCAGGAATATCCTTTTTGATCCTGCGCGAAAAATCGGCAGGGATGATGACGGCGCATTTGGTTTCGCCCCTGGACAATGAATTTTTTGCCTGCTCATAACTGGTCAGGTAATGTTTGATATGAAAAAATGGGGTGTTATCGATCACTTTTATATAATTTCGACTCTCCCGGCTCTGATCCATATCGAAAACCGCGACAGGCATATTTTTTAATTCAAAGCAGATGGAATAACCGGACAAAAAGAGCAAAAACATGGGCATAAAAAGGGCAAGGATAAGGCTTATGGGGTCACGGATAATATGGCGAAATTCCGCCTTCATTACTGTCGTTATTCTTTTCATGGACGCCATTGTTATTGCTCCCTGTCATCCAGCACATGATAGATAAAAACATCTTCCATAGAAGGTTGGATCCTGTTTATCTTTTCTACCATTATCCCTGCCGCCAGCAGATGCTCCAGACTAAGCTCATTATCTTGCTTATCCGTCAGAATATGAATCTTGTCTCCAAATAAGGTGGTCTGGCGTACGAAGGCAAGCTCAGCCAGCCGGCGGCTTGATTCCAGAACCGGGGGCGGGGCCTCTATTTCATAAAAATCGACGGCCAGGTCTTGCTTTAATTGATGTGGAGTACCCAGCGCCACGAGATTTCCTCCGTTCATCAAGCCAATAATATTACAACGTTCTGCCTCATCCATGAAATGGGTAGTCACGATTGTGGTTATTCCTTCTTCCGAAAGTCTATAAATTATATCCCAGAATTCCAGGCGGGCTATCGGATCTACCCCTGAAGTCGGTTCATCCAAAAATAGCACCGCCGGTTGGTGCATAATTGCACAGCCCAGGGCAAGCTTTTGTTTCCAGCCACCTGCCAACTCGCTTGTCAGGTATTTCTCCTTTCCCTGCAGGCCTGCAAAATCAACAACCCAATCTTTCTTTTTTCTTTTTTCCTTTCCGCCCAATCCATAAACGCTTCCATAAAAATCCAGATTCTGGCCTACCGTAAGATCAGGATAAAGAGAAAAGAGCTGTGACATGTATCCTATGCTCTTTTTCACCTGGCGCGGGTTAGTAGCAATATCAAAACCCCCTACTTCTGCCCTGCCGGAAGTAGGAGGTGTCAATCCGCATAGAATCTTGATCACGGTTGTTTTCCCGGCACCGTTAGGACCCAGAAGACCAAAAACTGTGCCCCTTGCCACCTCGAAATTTACATCGTTTACTGCGGTAAAATTACCAAATTTTTTTATAAGAGAGAAAACCGCAATGGAACTGCCACCACTCTCCCCGGGGCAAGCAAATGGCACCCAGTCTTTTTTAGGCCTTTGCTTATCTTGCTCCTGCAGCAATGAGACAAAAACATCGTCCATGGTGGGTGTTGTTTCAAAATAATCCTCGACCATGATCCCGCGCGCAATAAGGCCAGCCTCTATAATCGCCAGGTCTTTTTCAGGCGTATCAAGAAACAAACGGATACAATCACCATATATCTGAACCGGTGTTGACAATTCGTCTCTTAATACACGGCAAGCCCGGTTTATCATGTCCGTCTTAATGGTGCAGACCTTCCGTTTAATCTGTTTCTTCAGATTTGCAGGAGTATCGCAGGCAATCACCTTACCTTCCTGCATCAGGGCAACCCGGTGGCAACGCTCAGCTTCATCCATATAAGGCGTAGAAATAATTACAGTAATGCCCTGGTCGATGAATTCATAAAGTATCTTCCAGAGTTCGGTACGGGACAGAGGGTCAACAGCCGTGGTCGGTTCATCAAGGATCAACACCGAAGGAAGGTGGATCAGGGCACAGCTTAACGCCAGCTTCTTTTTCATTCCTCCTGACAGTTCGGCCGCCCGGCGATGCCGAAAAGGCTCCATACGGGAAAAGAGAAGCAGCCGTTCCTTTTGGCGTTGCCGGTCGGCTTCGGGTACACCGCGCAGGTCCGCCATAAAATCGATATTTTCCTCTACTGTCATATCAAGATAGAGGGTAAAATCCTGGGACATATACCCAATAGCGGAACGAACCCCATCAGGTTCCACTTCTACGTTGAAATTATCCACGAACATAAGGCCGGAGCTCGGTGCCAGGATTCCGCAAAGCATCTGCAAAGTTGTGGTTTTGCCTGCACCGTCTGAACCTAAAAGACCGAATATCTCCCCACGCTTAACTTTTAGATTAAGATCATCAACCGCTGTGACCCGGCCGAATTTCTTTGTTAAAGACTCAACCAGCACGGCATAGTCTTTTAACCCTGTTAATTCCATGGACGGTTCTTATCCCACCTTAAGTCTACATCAGCCGGCATGCCCGGTTTGAGAATACCCTGGGGATTGGAAATATCGACTTTTATCTTGTAAACCATAGTGGAACGGTTTTCATTCATTTGAACGTCTCTTGGTGTAAATTCCGCTTTGGGAGCTACAAGGATAACCTTACCGGGAAAGTGTTTGTCCGGAAAGGAATCAACGGATATGCGCGCTTCATCACCCAGCTTGATTTTGCCGATATCCCTTTGTTCAACATATGTTTTGACATAGAGATTTTTAAGATCAACCACAACCACCAAGGGTGTTCCTGGCACCACATTTTCGCCTAGTTCAATTGCCTTGTCGATCACCGTGCCTTTAACCGGACTATAAACATACGTATCATCAAGGAGGGTTCCGATTTCTTTCTTTTTGGCCAAGACACCGTTTAAAGTTGATCCAGACATATTCTCGGCCCTTTTTGCCGTGGCAAGTTCTCTTTCTAAAGTTAGCACATTATTTTCTTTAAGCATGATATCTGTTAGAGAAGACTTTGCCAGAGACAGCCCTGCCTTCGATACAAAATATTTTTTTTTAATATCATCCATCCTGTTTTGTGCTATCGACTTTTTTTCTGCCAGAGATAAGAAACGATTATAGTCCTTTTCTGCTTTTTCGAATTCCGCTTCAGCCTGTTCAATCATGGCGGCAGATTGTTTTCTGACAAGTTCTAAAGCAATTTTTGCCCCGCTGATCCTGCTTTCCAAAACCATAATATCATCACCTGCCCTCCGCAACGCTTCCTGCGCCTTCGCTACTTCAGCGTCCGCATTGGCAATCTGTGCCTTTATCTGTTCCGCGTCGATCTTTGCAATAAGCTGACCGGAATGCACTTCCGACCCTTCCTCAGCCTGTAGCTGGATTACCTGCCCCCTTACCTTGGAACTTAAGCTAACCTCCGTGCCTTCAACCCAACCATGCAAACGCAGAAAGCCCCTGGGAACCTTTCCTTCGCTGATAACAGACATGTATATTGCAACAATTCCTAAAATAAAGCAGAAAATGACCGCAGGCAATATAAGCTTCCGTCCCGATATTTTCACTTTACCTTCTCCCATTGCCGGCCTCCTCATTTAACACTTTATTTTAAAGCTCACCCATTGCTCTTTTAACTCTTGCATTAGCCACCTGGTAATCAAATTTAGCACGATAATTATCCGTTCTGACCTGGGTCAGAAGCGTTTGAGCATCAATTACATCCGTTGCAGTACCTACAAGTTCCTGGTAACGGTCTTTTGTGATACGCAGGTTTTCTTCTCCTTGTTCAATGGCTTTTTCCGTAGCATTAATGCGTTCTTTGGCTATCATAGCATCGTTTGCGGCGGTACGATATTCTAATTTGATTTGTTCTGTTAACAGGCGAAGTTTCTTTTGGTTTTGCGCTTTTTGCTCAACAGCCCGCCGGTAGCCGGAAGTTGTTGCCAAACCATCGAAGATATTTATCTTCAAGCCGATCATAGCCATTGCAATCGACTGTTCCCTTGCTTTATCATTTTCCGTATAGTCAAATCCGAGCTGCATAAATACTTGAGGGGCATAATTACTTCTGCTGTCTTGCACCTCATATTTACTCGCTTCCACAATCTCTTTCATCGCTTTTATTTCCTGCCTTGTCTCAACTGCTTTTTCAATACCTTGAGCAGGCAGATCTTCTATGTGTTCCAATCTGTCTTCCAATTCAGGTCTGTATGATGGTTCCTGATTTATAAGATAATTTAAAAGAAGCCATCTGTTTTCCAATATGTTTGCTGCGGCCAGCTGTTGTTGTCTGCTTGCCGCGAGTTTAACTTCGGCCTGAAGAAAATCGTTTAAAGTTGATACGCCCTGTTCATAGAAATCTTTCGATATTTGAAGATGCTGTGTCATCTGTAGTACTTCTTCATCTGCTGATTGTAATATTTTTTTTGCTTCCCAGATTCCATAATAGGCTGTTACCACCTGAAGAAATACATCCTGCTCTTTTCCTTTGTAATCGAATCCGACGGCTTTTTCCCTTGCTTTTGATTTATTATATCCGGAAGATGTTTTTCCAAAATCATAGATAGTCTGGTTAAGCACCAGATTTAATGAGCTGTAATCTTTTTCCTGAATTTCAAAGGAACCGCCAAGAGCTTTAAACGCCTGGGGGTTATCCTGTAATGTGTAACCTCCCTGCACATCAATGCGGGGAAGATAACCGCTTCTGGCGATGTTGACATCTTCTTTGGCTAAATTTTTATTGTGGGCTGCCACCATAAGAGTGGGATTCATTTGTGCAGCCCTTTTAAAACATTCCTTTAGGGTAAGATCTGCAGCGGATGCGAAACAGCTCCATAAAAGCAGCAAAATGACAGTCAAATAGCTAGTCCTGAGCATGTTCCCTCCCTCTATAGACTTTTATATATTTCTGATAGTTTAACATAATATCCATCTAAAGCCGAGCTGTTGCAGATGGAGCATTTACAGCGGCGGAGTTGTCATTTTAAGGTCAGATATTTTTTAAAGACCACAAATAATCAGACGGCAATAGGTTAAAGAGAATATTAACAGTAACAATGCTTAAATCATGCCAATATTTCAATACTAATCATATCAGCAAGATAGATATATTCATATGAAAGCTTCTACACATAAAAAAATATTCTCATGATATATCGGTAATTGCTGTATTGCATACGGCACAATATGCTAAATATCATAAATATGCCTGATTGGCTTTTCTGACGGAGGGCAGAAAAAACAGTGGGAGATTTAGAATATTTGGCCAGAAGCTTTATAAAAGTTCACTTTGATATCCTATAAGACCTTTCAAAGCAAATTCCAACAATCAAACAACAAAGCAAAAAATTGAGGTTAGGAACCATTATATATATTTGATATTTAAACTTGATGATCCTTTATCATCATTCAGCCAGTACCTCTTTAATTTTTTCAGATAGCATTGCAAAGGAAAAAGGCTTCTGTAAAAATCCGTTAGCACCGTCATCAAGAATTCTCTGAACCGGACCATCAATCGAATAACCACTACATACTATAACTTTTTGCTCTGGGTTTATTTTTTTTATTATAGAAAATACAGTACTGCCCGTCATATCCTGCAGTCTTATATCAAGCAGTACCAAACTGATATTTTCTTTCTGTTGGTTAATAATATCAATAGCTTCTCCACCAGTTTCGGCTTCTATTGTTTTGTAGCCAAGTCTTTGCAACATTTGCTTATATAATAATATAACCGGTTTTTCATCTTCAACTATGAGTATGGTACCGGTGCCTGACTGCACTGTTGCCTCAGGTAGTTCGGTTTGCTTTATATGAGTTTGAGCAACCGGCAGATAAATACGAACCGTTGTTCCTTTTCCTGATTTTGAATCAACCGTCAGCCATCCGTTATGATTTCTTATAATTCCATATACTGCCGCCATTCCAAGCCCGCGGCCCTGAAACTTTGTCGAAAAAAAAGGATCAAATATTCTGTTTAGAACTTCCTCATCCATTCCTTTTCCATCATCTTCTATTGTCAGGCAAACACGATTGCCGACTTTAGCATGCGGATATTTTTTTATATAATTTTTATCTATTTTTACTTCATTAACACTGATCCTGATACAGCCTTCATCTTCAATGGCTTCAGATGAATTTGTCATAATAGCCGATATAACCAGTTGCATTTGGGTAATATCAGCCATTATTTCAGGTATATCTTTAGGTAAGCTTGTTTCTATTTTTATAGACTTATTGATCGAAGATTTTATAAAGGTGAGTGTTTCTTCTATATAGTTGCATAAAGATATAAGTTTTGCCTGATATTTTCCGCCTTGTGCATAGGCTAACAGTTTCTCTGTTAAGCTTGCCATACGACGAACAGAATTTGCTATTGTTTCAGTATATTTGCTATAATTTTCTTTATCAGGCAAAATCATCTGCAAAAGTTCTAAACTACCTGAGACTGTAAATAATGCATTATTAAACTCATGCGCAATGCCTCCGGCAAGGGTAGCAATAGTTTCAGTTTTCCTGGATTCTCTAAGCTTTCTTTGAAGGATTCCTTTTTCTTCACGGGCTTTTTCTATTTCTGTAATATCTCGGACAAATGACATCACAGCCGGATTTCCGTTGAAATTTACTATAGAAGAAGATGTCTCACAGATTATTATTGACCCATCTTTAGTCGTATAATTAAAAACAGGCTTTTGTGACTTTACCGTTTTCCCGGAGAATAAATCAAACAACTGTTTTTTTGCTTCAGCTTTGTCTTCCTCACAAATACTATCAAATATATTTATCCCTTGATCTATATCCAGCTGCGTAAACCCGAAAAGCTTTGTAAATGCCGGATTTATTAATTGGTGCTGTTCATTTTGTATAATAGCAATTGGATCAGGGCTCAATTCTATAAGAGATTTGTATTTTTCTTCGCTTTCCTGTAATGTCTGTCTAGATTCTTTATAGGCTTCAATAAGTTTTGAGAGCTCATCTATTTCTCTTAGGTGGTTTTTGCCGGTTTCTTCAGATAGTTTCTTGTAGTATAAAGATTCCTTCTTAATTTCTTCCAATTGTCTTTCAAGATCGGAGCATTTTTTTTGTAAGTTTAAGTTTTCCTCGGTCATTTTTTAATTCCCTGCTAAAACCAGCAGAACCCCGGTCCAGTCCAGTCCCCTGCTTTTTTGTAGTAAAGGCGCGATTTCAACACCTGAATAAAAACCCAACAAGGGCGTATTATATTCATTAAATACCTTTTGTACTTCATAAGCTTCTTCGGTTGAAATATTTAAATAATTGGCTGCCCGTCCTGCACAGTCAATATAGATTCCTGCAACAGGTTTTCTTCTGTCTTTAGCAATTTGGTCCATCAATTGTTTGGAATTTATTTTTGCGGAATCTATCATTTTCCCGCTATCTCTTAACATAAATTGTATTTCTGTGCCGTTTTTAAGATCCGGTTCAAAAATACATATACCTTCTCCATTTGGCAAAGCACCGATAATCAGCCTGTTAACATAATCGGATTCTTTCGGTTCTTCAAATCTGCCCCCATGATTGACCCCTATAGTTAATAAACTTACAGGGTTCTGAGTACGCCAGGCCTGATTGCCGTAAATATCATCAATCATCTTAACTATCGGCTTATTGTCAAGCTCGTAAATAGTTGAACCTTCCATTTTTGTAATTCTATGATAAACACCATCTAAAGGAACGCAGCCGTGCATGATCCGGTAATAGGGCTGAAAATCTCCGCTGAATATAATTCCGGCAATGCTTTGAGTTTCAACATTAAATCCGCAAAACTGGTTTGTGGATTTAATGTCATAATCTCCCAATACACCCGCTCCAACAATTGGTATGTCAGGAGAGATAATTTCTTCAATACCTTCGATTAAGAGTGATGAAGCATTTAGAATTGGAGGGGCGTTGCCGTTACCAGGGTTTTTTACAGAATCATAAAGAATGAATAAAAGTTTATTATTTGTTTCTTGAGAAAGTTTTTCTGCAAATCTTTTGCCGGTTTCTTTTTCATCTTTTTCTAATCCGGTTTCCGATACGATCTGAAATCCGGCTTTGCCTGATTCTATTACAATAACTCCGGATGGGTATCCTTCATATGACAAAGACTTGTTTGTTATAATGCCTATTGCCGACCCCCCGATTATCGGCACATCATTGCCCAATACTTTTCTTAGACCATTATAAAATTCATAATGATCCATTAAGCCATGGCAAAATGCTATTGCAAAATCAGGATGATATAAATCTCCTTCGTAAACAGCCTGCTGGGCTATTTTTTCACCTGAAAAAAAAGCATCTTTTTCATTGCAATATCCGGTTCCGGCTTTCATATATTCCCTCCCCCAAGAGATAGGTAAATATATAATAATAAGAATTATTGTCAATAAACTATTTGTCATGTAAAATTACAAATCAACTAAATTGTTAATCAGACATAACTGATAATAAATATTATATAATAACCAATAATACTTGTTGCAAAACTATAAAATTTTGCAAATCATTATGCAGGATACATATTCAAATAAAAACTATGGTGGAACAATGATAAATGGAGAAAAGAGAGCCTGGCATGAAAAACTTTTAGATATTTGTGATTATACGAAAGAAGGTTACAGTCCTGTTGTTGATTATGGTGAATGGCGGGTTGCCATATTAAATTTCAGTGACGATCTCTTGCCGCAAAACCTTGTTGCTATGCAACGGCATGATGAAACAGACGAGGTTTTTGTGCTTTTACGCGGACGTTGCATACTTATTGTTGGTAGCGGAAGTAAAACAATTACGGATCTTCATGCTGAAGATATGCAGTCATTTAAGATTTACAATGTTAAAAAATCTACATGGCATACGCATACATTAAGCAAGGATGCGATGGTGCTGATAGTTGAAAACAGGGAAACAACCTTTGACAATTCTCCATTCTGCCCGCTTACACTAGAGCAAAGGCATACTATAATTGATATGGTTCGTAAGTTGTGGGACGATAAAAAAGCATAATGGCAATTAGATGAGCCACTTTCAAAACGTTTCAGTTTGGTCAAGGTCAAGGCGGGGGTAAATTTTAACCGCAGGAATACATGGATGTAATATTAACATGTTACAGGCTAAAATGCTGTTGCATCTTTTGCGTTAGAATCTCCGGTGGAGTCAGAATTAATTCGTTATCCAAAAGTTTTTGCAGAAAATAATCATCCGTGCGGTAATTTTCATAAACGTTTTGCCGGGAAATAATTCGTATAAAACACCTAAATGCTGAATCGCGCTCTTGAAGCGGTCCTGAATACAGTGCAAAATTAAATGTGGAAATCCCCAAATCAGCATATCCGCACAGCACATTAACCAGACCTCTGGCCAGGGCAAAAATATCGGATTTATCCATTTCTGAAAAACGGTATCGCTCCGGCAACACCCCGATAACCTCATTAGTCCCGGAAGGTGAAAAAGAAGCCACCCACTCCACCGGGCCGGTTGTACCGATATATCGTTTACCGATTGTCTTTTCCAATTCCAAAAGATCAGTCCAAAAGCAGGTTTTATTTTCTTTAAGGTATCGCCTGCTACAGTCTATTATTTTTTCAAGATAGGTAAATGGAAGATCCCCGCCCACCATCTGGAAATGAGGATGCGCAATGCTTGCGCCCCCAGGCCCCAGGTAGTTTCCGTTAACCGTCAGATAGTTAACGCCGGCCTGTGCTTTTGAAAGTAGTTTTGTCAGCTCTAAGGCTGTCAGGAAAGCATCTAAGACTGCTTCCGGTTCAAAATCCGACAAAGGCACATAATGCTTTTTACCCACCCGGATAACTGCATGAATCTGGGCAACCGGAAAAATATTCGGAAACAACACTGCCTCACCAATTTGAATGCGTCCTTTAGGAACAAGATCTACAGGATAGCTCGGTGTTATATCTTTCCAGGCGTCTCCACATAAAAAACATCTACCCTCGCTTTCTTTAGCCATTTTTTCTATTAAAACAGGATCGCTTTTGCCGTAAAACATGGCTACTTTATCTTCGAGTCTTGGGTTGAATACACTCTGGGCGCCAGTCAGCGGGTCTTTTCTGATTTCGACTTCCTGGGTATCAAGTTCATTGTTCATCATGGGATTATGGATAACGGATTTCTGGATGTGTTTAACAAACTTAATTTTATCAGTCATTAAATTGCCTCCTTATTGTCGATAGCTTAGAATAAACACCCCCTATTGTCCGATTACTGCGTCAGGGTAAAATGTTAATCCTCAAAATACTCATATATCATAAAACAGATATAGGTAGTATTAAAGACGTATGCAACTTATAAACTCAATTATAGAAAAGAAGATATTAATGCATTTTTAATCGAATCTTCCGACCACCTTGATTAACCGGATGAACGTTACGCTATGGGGCGTCGAGGAAAGAGCCGATTAATTAGTCGATCCTGGGCATCAACGCCCATTTGATATTCCAGCCTGTAATATCGCCTGTGTGTTGTTCCATGCATACAATCCCGGAATTCTGGAATTTAAAAACAATGTATTCTTCTGAACCTGTTGCAAGGTAGGAGACCAGCTTTTCCATAAAAGGAAGATGCCCTACATACATAATATCAGACTTGGTTTTAAGATTTTGAGCAAAAATTTTCACATCATCCATTGGGGCGATTCCATCCTGCTTTCCTATCGCTTTTTCGGGTTCTAAATACTCATGGAAAATCATTGCTGTCTGTTCAGCTCTTTTTTTACCGCTGTGCAGAATCCGGGAAACATTAATTTTATACATCTTTGCAACCTGTGCAATTCTTATTGAATCTTCTTTTCCCTGATCGGATATTCCCTTTTGGGGGTCTTGATCCTTTGATAGGCTTTTGCCATGTTGTACAAGATATATGGACATAAATGTTCTCCTTTAAAACCATGCTATTAAATTAATATTATTATCAAAATATTTGTTTGCATCTCTGGTGAAGTAATGGGTACGTTAATTTTATTATGCATTTCTCGCCTGCAAACTCAAACAGATTTTAACTCTCTGATATTTGTATTCTCATTTATCATGTCATAATCACTGATCATCCTTTGATGCTGTGAACTGAATGAAAGGCTTATTCCTGAATAGCAACCATAATCCACCACCGGCTATGCCGATTATGATCTGAATTATTCCCAAAGTAGAAATCAGATCTTTCCAGTTGAAGGAGATAAGCATCATACCGAGGCTTCCCATCACCATCCCGAAAAAATTAATCAATGAAGATGCCGATCCACTGTCATATTTTTGTTGTTCAAGCATGAGGTTTGCTGAAGGCGGGCGCATAGCGGTAATGGACATGGTTGCCGGAATCATTGTAATGGCAAACAATAAAGGAGAAGTATGTCCCCAAGCGCTTACCATAAATCCGCTCATGGCCAATGTTATAAAACATGAAGTGATTATGGTTTGTGACTTAAAGAGTTTTGATATCCGGATATATAACAAGGGGCCGAACATAGCAAAAATGGCATTCAGGGAAAAATAAAAACTAAAAGAGCGCTCATTTAATCCAAAACCTTGAATATAAATATATGACGAAGCTGCAATAAATGCCAACATTGCAATAGGTGATAAAGAAAAGGTAAGCAGCAGAGAAGAAAAGCCGGGGTTTTTTATAACTACCCAAAGACGACCCAATGACTGTACGATAGAGCCGTTGTATTGTTTTTCCAATGTTTCCTGCAACAGTCCGGTGGCAACAATAGCAAGCCCGCCGACACCGGATAAGGTCCAGAAAATTGCCCGCCACGACGTGAACTCAAGCAACAATGCACCCAAAATAGGTGCTATGACCGGCGCGACAATAACCATTGCCATCACAAGGGCTATGGCATCCTCTCGTTTTTTTCCACTGTAAATATCTTTTACGATAGCAGTTGCGACCGCAGTAGCAGCACCTCCTCCAAAGGCTTGCAGAACCCTGAAAAAGATCAGTTGGTTAATGTTTTGCGCCAGAGCGCATAGAATGCTGGCTCCGGAATACATTACCAACCCGATTATCAGAATAGGTTTTCGGCCGTATTTCTCACTTAAAGGCCCCCAAAAAAGAATGCCGATTGCAAAAAAAACAAAGAACAAGCTTAGCGTTAGATTTACAAGAACCTGTGATGTTTTCAACACTTCCATCATTTGCGGCAAAGCGGGCAGGTAAAGATCCGTTGATATAGGAGGAAAAACACTGATAAAGGCAAGCATGACAAGCATCCCTTTGCCTTTAAGATATTTTTGTTTTCCTGGTACAACAGTGTTTTTCATCGCAGGTTTCTCTTAATCTTGGCAATGATTTCCAATTCCTGATATTAGCTGACAATGTCATCTATAAATAGTCCTCATAGCTGACATCGTCAACTAAATATGGGCGGACTCTATGACAACGGTAACCCCGGTTAGCTATCTTACCAATTAGGAGTTGCGGCCGTTCCTTGTATTAGCCTTTTAGAATTAAAAAGCCCCCTCGATCCTAACCTGGTGCCGATTATATTACATAAACGTATGTCAATTACCAGAAAATGACATTAATGTATTTTGCTTCGAGCCCCGGAAATGATTATCTCCTTCATCTTTTGTTTTAGAATAATAATTAATAACAATTATATACCGCATTATTTTATCTATTGATGACGACTCGCTAATCCAATCTGACCGCTGGCATCCTTTTTGCTCATTAAATACTATAGCATATCAAAAAGGGTGAAAAATCGCATATAAAGGAGGCGACATGACCATAGGAAACGCCCTGACATTTATTGAACGGGGACTTAAAGACAGCGCATTGCGAAATCGCTTAAATTCCGCAACAAACCCATCGGAACTCCAAAATGCCCTGGGCGATGAAAAGCTTGAGTTTTCCGCCCACGATTTTGACGAAGCCTTCCACCACAGGTTGACCCAATGTCAGGAAGAGGAAGATGCGGATCAGATCAAGGAATTCAAGCTGTGGTGGTATCTGCTCTCCCGGAGTTTGGAGATGACTGCATGTGGAAACCAATGCAGCGGATGAAATTACAGAAGGGATAGAAACCCTTTATAAAGATTTTTATTACATAAATTAAAGAGGCAATGAACCATGAATACACATTCTCTAAACTGGCAAACATGGCTGAAAAATGGTGATCAATACTTAAAGGCGGCAACACCCAAAAGTAAAAAAAGCCGTTTTGGTGCAGGTATAAGATACAATTTACTCTCTATGTCTTTAGAAGGCTACGTTATGGCTATCTTGGATTATCATCATGATTTGCCACAGAATCATACTTATATCGATCTTATTATTGCCCTTGAAACAGTGATGCCGATTGACGAAACACTCAAAAAACGAATTTTACAATACGAAAATATCCAATCTATTTGTTCAATCGAGAAATATCACCGTAGAGATCCGACAGAAGAAGAACTGGACGATTTAAAAGGCGCTATTGTTGAGATAAGCATGATGGCACATAAAACATGCGATGCTGTCACTTTTTAAGCAGCCAACTAAAAGGCCCAGTTATGGTGGTTTTGAAACCGTTTGCTTAAGCGGCCTTTAAGATCATGGCTTCCCGTGTTTTAGCAACTTCTGTGCTTTCAATATACTCATCGAAAGTCATTAGCCTGTCTATAATGCCGCCGGGGGTGATCTCGATAATCCGGTTTACTACAGTATTCAAGAACTCGTGGTCATGGGAGGTGAAAAGAATTACCTCCTGGAAATTAAGCAGGCTGTTATTTAAAGATGTGATCGATTCCAGGTCAAGGTGGTTGGTGGGTTCATCCAGCATAAGAACATTGGATTCGGAAAGCATCATCCGTGAGAGCATGCAGCGAACCTTTTCACCACCGGAGAGCACGCTGATCTTTTTAACAGCTTCTTCCCCGGAAAAAAGCATCCGTCCCAAAAATGTCCGGGCAAAGCTCTCACCCTCAGTGGGGGGAGCGTACTGCAGGAGCCACTCGATAAGGCTCCGGTCGCCGTTGAAATAGGCACTGTGTTCCTTGGGAAAATAGGATTGGGTAATGGTAAGTCCCCAACAGAAAGTACCACTGTCCGCTTTAATCTCCCCAGCCAGGATTTGGAAAAGGGTGGTCTTGGCCAGACTGTTTCCGCCCATAAAGGCGATCTTGTCCCCGCTGCTCACAGTAAAACTTACGTTGTTAAGTACCTTTTCACCATCGATAGTCTTGGTGAGTCCGTCAACTTCAAGAATCACGTTACCACATGGGCGTTCCGGTTTGAAGCAAATAAAAGGGTATTTTCTTGATGATACCGGCATGTCTTCAATGGTTAGTTTCTCCAGGAGTTTCTTTCGGGAAGTGGCCTGCTTAGATTTGGATGCATTAGAGCTGAACCGCTGGATAAAAGCCTTCAGTTCATTGGCCCGGTCAGTACTCTTCTTGTTTTCCGCATGTTTCTGCTTCAGGTTCAGCTGGCTGGCCTGATACCAGAAATCATAGTTTCCCACGTATACCGAGATCTTGCCGAAATCGATATCTGCAATGTGGGTACACACCTGGTTCATGAAATAACGATCGTGTGATACCACGATTACGGTGTTTTTGAACCTGTAGAGAAATTCCTCAAGCCAGGCAATGGACTTGATATCAAGGTTGTTGGTAGGCTCATCTAAAAGCAGGACATCCGGGTTTCCGAACAAAGCCTGGGCAAGAAGCACCCGCATTTTTTCACCGCCCTCAAGTTCCTTCATCTTTTTTTGATGCATCTCTTCGGAAATTGCCAAACTTTTTAGAAGAACAGCCGCTTCAGACTCTGCTTCATAGCCGTTCATCTCTTCTAATTCGCTCTCAAGCTCACTTGACCTGACTCCGTCCTCTTCGGAGAAGTCGGGCTTTGCATAAAGAGAATCTCTTTCGGTTAAAATATCGTACAGCTTTTTATGGCCCATGATCACAGTGTTTAAAACCGTCTCCTCGTCAAAGGCAAAATGGTCCTGCCTTAAAACCGCGATCCGCTCCCTTGGTCCCACGGAAACGGTACCCGAATCCGATTCGATATCCCCGGCAAGAATATTCAGAAATGTGGACTTTCCTGCGCCATTGGCGCCGATAAGTCCATAACAATTACCCGGTGTAAATTTTATATTAACATCTTTGAACAAAACCCTCTTGCCGTAGGCGAGGGTGACGTTGGTAGCACAAATCATTATTATTTTGTTTCCTTTTCATTAAATAAAAAAAACCACAGGAATTAAACCTGTGGTTTAAAAGAGGTTTGATGTATATCATTGTTCGAAGTGAATGGAAACCTTTTTTTCAGGTATGAAGGATTGGAGCTAAATTCCGTTGTTGACTTAAAACACTCTCAAAATACATTCATAATAATAAAGTTGTAGATATTTATTGTTAGAAAATGTAGAATTCAATAAATCGATTTAAAAGCAATATAACAAAATTTGAGAGACCATTGTAGGATTATTATATGTCATTTGAACAACTTGGCCTTCGGGTCGAACTGCTTAAAGCTATTAAAGACAGGGGTTACATAGCCCCAACCCTGATTCAGACCAAGGCCATTCCCGTTATTATTGATGGACGGGATATTCTTGCCCGGGCCCAGACCGGAACTGGAAAAACAGATGCATTTGCACTACCATTGGTTGAAATTCTGAGTCGGAAGATCGGCAATGGGCGACATCCCCGCGCACTTGTTTTGACACCCACCCGCGAACTGGCGCTTCAGGTGGGAGAGAGTATCAAGGCCTATGCAAGAAGAGTTTCCTTGCGTAGCACCGTGGTTTACGGGGGGGTTAACATCAGTCCACAGATCGGGAGATTGAAACGCGGCATCGATATTCTTGTGGCCACACCGGGCCGCCTGTTGGATCTTGCCGGCCAGAGGCATTTGAATCTTTCCCGGATAGAGTTTCTGGTTTTTGACGAGGCGGACAGAATGCTGGATTTGGGATTCAGTGAGGAGATTTCTGCTATCCTTGATCTTGTTCCGGTTAAACGCAGGACCATGTTGTTTTCCGCCACCTACACCCAGGAGATCCGGAATCTTGCCGGAAGAATGCTGCTTGAGCCGGAATATATCGAGGTGACGCCCAGCAATACGGCGGCAGAATCGGTTGTCCAGAAGGTTCACCTGGTGGAACGATCAAATAAACGGGACCTTCTTATCCACCTGATCAGCAGGGGCAGCTTGAGCCGGATACTGGTTTTTACACGCACAATACATGGGGCAAATAAACTCACGGAGAAACTTGCTGCACAAGGAATCAGCGTAGCTGCCCTGCACGGCAACAAGAGCCAGTCTTTCCGTACACGTACCCTCGAAGAGTTCAAGAACGGTGAGATTCGCATACTTGTGGCAACAGATGTGGCAGCAAGGGGCTTGGACATAATCAATTTGCCCTATGTGGTCAATTACGATTTGCCCGGCATTCCCGAGGATTATATTCATCGCATCGGTCGAACCGGCCGTGCGGGTGTAAGCGGAATTGCCGTCTCTCTGGTCAGTCACGAAGAAAAGCCTCATCTTCAGGCCATTGAAAAATTGCTGAAGCAGAAAATTCCGGTGGAAAAAGTGAACGGCTATACAGAAGACAGCGATGTTCCGGATTATGTTCTCTATCGTCCCAACAACCCGTCCAGCGAAAAAAAGGCAGACAAGGAAATAAAAGAAATAGTCGCAAGAAGAGAAGCTTCAAAACAGAAAGCGAAAAACCGTAAAGCGAAAACTACAGGTTCTGTTAAAAAATCGGAACCGGAATCGAAACCTCGTTCCGGAAGGAGAAACGATAAGACGGGGAAAAAGCCACCACGATCAGGATCGCGCTTCCCACAATCTTCTAACCAAGACCAATCCAGGAGAAGGGGGAAAGCATAGGGGCCATTTCGCCCCAGCTTACCGGTATCTCATCAACGGGTGGTTGAAAAAACCAATTGGCCTTGATATGATACCAATATATTGAGGGCATAAAAATCAGAGCTATTTTGTTTGAAAATAAATTGACGGCCAGGGTTGTAATCAGGAAAAGCTGCATTAGCTTACTTGCTCACCCTGCCGATCCGCGGCGGGGTGTTTTTTTACATAATCGCACAACGGCTCAATAACTCAGGAGATAATAAAATGAAAGACATTTCAAAAATTACGATGTTCAGCGGTGGCCACAAGGGAACTGAGGCGGAATTCGGCAAACTTGCCGAAGCATGGCACATGAAAGAGGTGAATATATCTTTTGAAGGGCATGATACCGAACGAACCCGGGGTATACTCCTTCTGACCCGGGAAGAGCTGCAAAAGGGCGATATCAGTATGGAAATTGTATCGAAACTGATGAAACGCAATTACTCCAAGACGGATAAGATCCGACAAGTAATCCAGTCCATTTTCCACATGGTCAATAGCGGTTACCATGTTATTGCTGTAGGGTGGATACAGGCGGACAATACTGTCAAGGGGGGAACCGGTTGGGGTGTTGAGTTGGCAAAACTATTTAACCGGCCGCTTAACCCGACATTCGCGAAGAAGAATAAATCAAATTATATTTAAAAAAAACAATTGATTAAATTCAGCCAGTTATAAACTTTGCCAGTAATTGGTCAAGTTTGCATGCCACATAACCCACTTA
>Ga0180007_10002161_pt1 | contig 24117 bp, 21 predicted proteins | sample MM_PC_MetaG_FD_121122 | JGI IMG/M metagenome (GOLD analysis project Ga0180007, IMG submission 121122) | Groundwater microbial communities from the Aspo Hard Rock Laboratory (HRL) deep subsurface site, Sweden - MM_PC_MetaG | ecosystem: Environmental > Aquatic > Deep subsurface > Groundwater... | reverse complement strand
GTCCCCATCTGAAACCGCTTTTCCATTTTCTCATTTAACTGGATTGATATATTCTTACGCTGGGATTTCTGCGTGGGATTTTCCACTGATTTTCGGGGCGTTTTCGGGGAGATTCAACACCCCGTCACGCACGTCTGCGTTTTCATCCATGTCTCTGTCTTTGTTTGAGGATTGGCTGGTCAGTCATGATGGCTATGCCCAGTTCAATCATCCTGGCCGGGAAAAAAGTATGTTCTATGACTTCAGATACAATGCATCGACTACAGATAACATGGTTGCTGTTGAAACAGGAAACAGGGACACAGGGAATTGTGATGGGGAGTATCTTCAATATTACGCTGACGCCCTTGCCCAGGGCTGGCGACTGGCTCCAACCAATAACCAGGATAATCATCAACTTCGTGTAAATTCACACAGAACCGTCATCATTGCAGACAACTTGACCCGGAATGATCTGCTTGATGCCTTGAAAGAACGGCGGGTCTATTCTTCCGATGACCCTGATATGAGAGTCATTTTCAAAATCGGAGCCCACTTCATGGGCGAGGTCGTCCTTATGTCCAGCGGGTCTTATGAGGCTCACGTGCAGGTAGACGATAATGAACCGATCACACAGCTTGAAATTATCGATGCCTCAGGCTCAACCATCGCCAGCACCACCCCCTCATCGACCTTTGTTGAATGGAATCCCCTGCTCACCGTCACGGCAGATAATTACTATTTTCTCAAAGTGACCCAGGATGATACCCATCATGACGAACCATCCTATTCATTTCAGATCGCCGTGACAGCGCCTATCTGGCTTGATATTCAGTAGAACTAAGACAAGCATAGATCCCATAAGTCCCATAGGTCGTATACGTCCCATATCATTATCATATCATTATGGGTAGGGCCCATGGTGTCCTGTTAACATCCAGGCAACGGCTCTAATGATTCCCAAAAGGAAGCATCAGCTCCTCGCCGTTCTTTTTAATGACCACATAATCCCTCTCGATTCTCAGAATCAAGGCTCCATCCAAACGACGCCCTTCCTTGACCACCTTGGCATTGATCACGGCGATTCGCCGCTCCGGATCCTCAGACCAGGAAATGGCGTGGAGTTTGAGCCAGCCGCTTTCCACCATCTTCTTCGGTGGCAGCATCTCCGGAGGGATGCGTTTAAGGAGTTCTGCCATCTCGGGATCCAGTTCTGCCACGGCCTCTTCCTGGGCCTTGTCCTCCATGGCTGGTATCTCAAGGGCGGGCTGCACAGATTTGTCCGGGATGGCCTTGACGGTCCGGGGGGCCATGATATCCTCAAGGGCTTCCATATCAGCCATGTATTCTTCGTCCTGGGCCATCTCTTCGGGGGTCATATCTTCCGGGCGCGCTTCGTCTGCGATTGTTTGTTCGGGCTCAGGCTGTTCCTGTACCATTGGTGTCACAGGCCTTTGGTCATGGACTTCTGTGACATTGCGAGTCTGGTCAGGGGGCGGGGTGCGCCTTGCCATCCTCGCCCGGGCAGCCCGGTCATCTGCCTTAACCTTTTCGTCATGGGAGGTTGACACCATGTCGTCATGGTGTTGTAATTCGGGTTCCCTTGAAAATACAAACAGAGACACCCCTATAGTAAGGCATAGAAAAAATCCGATCAGAACGGCTTTATAGGGTGATCCCCCTTTCAGGCGATGGTAGAAAGCACCTTTGGTATCAACAGGATGGGGCCAGTCAAAATCCTGGTCCTTATCATCTTTTTCCTGCTCCAATTTTTTCAGTGCTTCAAGAATTGAACTCACGGTTCCATCTCCTGGCCAGTCATTATTTGATCACCCTTTCATCGGCTTTTTTTGAGTCTGTTCCGATGTGACAAAGGGAATGCTGAATATATTTTTTTCGTTGTACAAAAGAATTTTGGTGAGATCCTCAACGATCCCGTCGGCTTTAATCCCGTTTTTTTTCTGGATCTCCATCACGATCTGTGCGGTGGTTTCATCGTAATCGCCGTTAAGCTCAATACCCTCGTAACCCAGGTCAAGAAGAAGCATTTTCAAGCTGGTCACCGATTCTTCGGGGGCATTTCCAGGGATGGTGCCTGTGCAGCCCAGAAAATTTTTCCAGGGCACAAATGCCAGGCCGGTCCACTGCTGATCCGCTTCAATCCGGCTCATGGTTCGGGTTGTGCCATTCCCATTATCAAAGGTCAAGGTATCTCCCTTCACTTTTGTGAGTACCATATAAAGGGGCTCGTCATAGCCCGGCATATAAAATTCTCCCAGAAAGGGCAGATTCAGGGTAAAAATCAATGAAAAATCATCGGTGATCTGGTACAGGGAAAAGCCGTTCATTTTTGAGCCCATGTTGAAATAGGCTGAATCATCAGACACGGTATCCAATTTGTCTGCAATGGCAACGGTTGGATCCCAAAGACGAAGGATGGTCTGCAGAACCGCCCGTCTGCTGAATGGCTCCAGGGCTGGGTCCGGCTTTTTGTCTGGGGTAACCGGGGTCAGAGTGCCGTGTTGCGTGTCCTCTCGTTTGATCCGTACAATGGTATGCCGCTCATTGGGAATGGGGTAGGTCTCGGCCATATCAGGCGGTGAAACCAGTTCCTTGACCGTTGATTCTTCCGTGGCCTTCCCGCCGCTTTTCCCACTGAAAAAGAAAATCAGGGACGCGAGGAACAACACCGTGCAGAAAATCGGCACAGCCACTTTCAGAATGTCTTTCTTTTTGGGTGGTCCGAGTTCCCGGATGGCTTTTACGACAATTTGCCGTGTGATTTTCCGACTGCCCAGGACATAAGCCGTGAGCAGAGCCCGGTCACAGACAATATTGATCAACCGGGGAATACCCCGTGAATATCCGTAGACTTCCCGGATGGCACTGGATGTGAATTTGGTCGTGGCACGTCCCGATGCCACATAAAGGCGGTGACGGATATATTCGAGAGTTTCAACAAGACTCAATGGCAAAAGCTGACAGGATAAGGTAATCCGCTGGCCCAGCTGCCGGAGTTCATAGGAATCCAGAATATTTCCCAGCTCGGGCTGGCCCACCAGGATAATCTGGATCAGTTTGCTTGTGGTGGTTTCCAGATTGGACAGAAGACGAAGCTGTTCCAGCACTTCGGAGGTCAGATTCTGGGCCTCATCAATCAGAATGATGATTCGCTTGCCTTCCGACTTCTTTTTCATAAGAAAGCGGTTCAGGATATCGATCAAATCCTTGATATTGTCGGGCTTGGAATCAATGCCGAAATCATCGTTGACAGCTTTTAACAGCTGGATGGAATCCAGTTTGGGATTAAAAATATAGGCGGCTTCAATACTCGTGTTAAGGCTTTCAAGAAAGACCCTGCACAAGGTTGTTTTTCCTGTTCCAACCTCACCGACAATCTCAACAAAACCATCTCCCTGGGAAATGGCATAGGTCAGATGGGCCAGCGCCTCCTCATGGCATTTACTCAGATACAGGTAGGCTGGATTGGGAACAAGCTGAAACGGTCTTTCTTTGAATCCAAAAAATTTTTTATACATAACATAACATCACAACCGGTTTTGTGAGGGAATCTCACAATGCGTGATCAATTCTTTGAGCCCTGCGATGGCCACGTCGATTTTCTTCCTTACAAAGCCCACGGAAAGTTCCCTGTTAAAAATGGTAATCAGAAAAAGGTCATCAGAGACCTTATTGAAGTGGATATTATCATGTTCTCCCTTGAGGATGAACATGGGAAATTCCTCTTCACCGATGATTCTGGACATGGCGTTCAGTGATCCGATATTGCTGGCCGCTAAAACAGACAGGGACATGGCGTCATACAATGTGTCACCGCTGTCATACTGGGCAATGATATTACCTCCGGTATCGGTCAGAATGGCCTGATGCATTCCGGAATCAATAAGTTCACCATGCAGAATATCCTGCACCGACTTTATACGCACCTTATCAAAATACGATACAACACTCATACTTATCCCATATTTTTTTTAATGTAACCGTTGGCAAAAGCTTCCGGTCCCCATGTTAACCTTAAATCGAGTTAATTTAAGCTCCCCAATCGCCCAAAATCCCTCAATTTCGGTTATTGTTTTCTATCCCTCTGTCAGACAAACAGTTTCCTGAAATCCTTGTCGCCTCTGATGTACTTTCTTCGCAATTTGGGTTTTTCGATCTTTCCCGTGGGATTCCTCGGGACATCATCGAAAATAATTGTGCGTGGCCGTTTATACCGCGGCAGACCCTGGGCAAATGTCATGACATCCTCCCGGTCCATGCGTCGTCCGGCCTTGACCTGAATCACCGCAGCCACGACTTCCCCCAGCCGTGGATCCGGCACCCCGATCACCGCAACATCCTGAATATGATCGTGGGTCATAAAAAAGTTTTCAATTTCAACTGGGAATATATTCTCTCCTCCCGTTATAATCAAATCCTTTTTCCTGTCAACAAGCCAGATAAACTCACTCTCATCTTTCCGAGCCATATCCCCTGTTCTAAGCCACCCGTTTACCAGTGCTTTGGACGTTTCTTCGGGATTTTTGTAATATTCTTTCATCACCCCGGGGCCCTTGAGAAGAAGTTCACCGGTCTCACCTCCGGGCAGAGGGTTCAAATCCCCGTCCACCACCTGGCATTCCCAGCCTTTTCCCGGAAGGCCGATGGCACCGACCTTGTGCTCATTGCCCATACCCAGATGAATGCACCCCGGTCCCGTGGCTTCGGTCAATCCGTAATTGGTATCGTAGTCCTGGTCCGGAAAGACCTTCTTCCATTTTTCAATCAATGATGGCGGCACGGGTTGTGCGCCGATATGCATCAGCCGCCATTGACCCAGTGTGTAATCCTTAAGGTTCACCTCACCGTTTTCAATGGCAATCAGGATGTCATGGGCCCAGGGAACCAGGAGCCAGACAATGGACACCTGTTCCTCGGAAACGGCTTCCAGAATCCACCGTGGGCTCACCCCTTTGAGAATTACGCTTTTCGCCCCCACCAGAAAATTTCCAAACCAGTGCATCTTGGCCCCGGTATGATACAAGGGGGGAATGCACAGAAAATTATCCTGATGGGTCTGGCCATGGTGGGCATGTTCCACGTCACAGGCCGAGGCCAGATTCCGGTGTGTCAAACGTACGGCCTTGGGAGTCCCCGTGGTTCCGGATGTAAAGTACAGCGCCGCATCATCATCCGGGATAAGAGACATGCCCGGATCATGGCAGGGCCCCTGACTCAGAATCGTGTCCAGGGGCTGTGCATATTCAGGCAGTTTATCATCCGGCCCATCAAAAATATAAACGGTGACATGACGGTCAAGACGCTCTTTGATTTGTGCAATGCGCTCAATGAATTCTTCACCGAAAATCATCACCTTGGCTTCCGCTGTTTCTGTACACAAGGCGATTTTATCCGAATCAAAACGAAAATTAAGGGGCACCACCCAGGCTCCTGTCCTCAGAATTCCGAAGTAAACAGGCAGCCATTCCATGCAGTTGGACATCAGCTGAATCACCTTGTCCCCTTTGGACACACCCAGTTCCATCAGGGTATGGGCCAGTCGATTGGCCTGTTCATCAAAGGTTTTCCATGTGATTTCACGCCGTGTGCCCTTTTCGGGTATCCGTTCCACCAACGCGGGTTTGTCTCGATAAAGATCGGCGTTTTCTTTGAGTATATCCGTAATCAACATACGTCCTTATTTCTCATGGGGCGGCATGGTGTCCCAAGCTCTTTTACATAACACCCATATAATAAACCAATAATGGTTTATATTCTCCCTGGCTTATCAATATATGCCTTAAATGTAAAGCCGGTCGTTAAAGAATATAAACAATGTTTATATTCACGTCTTATTTTTTGTTAAAAAAACGGTTACAGGAGCGACAAGGAGGGGTAATCACGGTTCATCGGTCCGTTTTCTGGCTTTTTCGATCAAGTCCAGAATTGATGTCACCTTGCTTTCAGGCTGTTTGAAAAGGATTTTCAACTGGTCCGGGCTGAAGTGCTCTTTCATATAGGCCTCAATGGGAAGCCTTTCAAACCAGCAGTCCATGATTTTTCTGCAGGGGGACCCGTCTGCTGTGGTCCGGCAATACTGGAAATTCACGGCATGCCCCAGCATCCTGCAATATATGTCTTCTTCATCGTATCGTTTCATTGCTTACCTTGGTCGGCTGGGAAAAAAAGGGCATGGTCGTCCATACCCCTTTTTTCACCAGACACGTGTTCATCTGAAAAACCGTGGACATGTCGGATGCATGATTTTACATATCATTGCCATTCCTGCCTTACCATCGTCCGCTTTTTTTTACGAAGGCCTTGGGCTGATCTTTGATCTGATCAAGGGAGGCGTTGATCTCTTCCTGGGTCAGCTCGTTGTTTCTAAGCTCACCGGCCATGTACTTTTCATACCCGTAAAGATCCATCAGGCCATGGCCACTGAGGTTGAACACGATGACCTTCTCTTTGCCTTCTTCCTTGGCTTCTTTGGCCTTACGAATGGTCGCTGCCACGGCATGACTTGTTTCCGGGGCAATGATCAGACCTTCGGTTCGTGCAAAAAGAAGGGCTGCTTCATAACATTCGAGCTGGTTGATAGCCATGGGGCTCATCAAGCCTTCTTCCACCGCATGGGACACCAGAGGTGCCATGCCATGATACCTCAGACCCCCTGCATGAATGGGGGCAGGAATAAAATTATGCCCCAAGGAATGCATGGGAAGAAGCGGGGTCATTTTGGCCACATCGCCGTGATCATACATGAAGGGCGCCTTGGTCAGTGTGGGACAGGACGCAGGCTCCACCGGAATAATTTCAATATCCGCGCCATTGATCTTGTCATAGGTAAAGGGAAAGGCCAGTCCGGCAAAGTTGCTGCCGCCTCCGGCACATCCGATGATGGTATCCACCTTTTTTATACCCGCCTTTTTAAGCTGTTTCTTGGTTTCAAGGCCGATGATGGTCTGGTGCAGCATCACATGGTTGAGTACGCTCCCAAGGGCATAGCGGGTCTGGCCGGTTGGATCGGATACGGCTTCTTCCACGGCCTCGCTGATGGCAATACCCAGACTTCCCGGCGTGTTCGGGAATTTAGCCAGAATCTCACGTCCCGCATGGGTTTCCATACTGGGGCTGGCCACACAGTTTCCGCCCCAGGCATTCATCATGGTTTTTCGGAAGGGTTTCTGGTCAAAGCTGATCCGAACCATGTAGACCTTGCATTCCAGTCCCAAAAGAGCACAGGCATAGGACAGGGCGCTTCCCCATTGGCCGGCACCGGTTTCCGTGGTGATTTTCTTGATGCCGAATTCCTTGTTGTACCAGGCCTGGGCCACAGCCGTATTGGGTTTATGACTTCCGGCCGGGGATACGCTTTCATTCTTGTAATAGATTTTAGCCGGTGTTCCCAGGGCCGCTTCCAGGGATTTGGCCCGGTGAAGGGGTGAGGGTCTCCATCGGTACAAAAGGTCCAGAATACCTCTGGGGATATCGATCCATCGTTCCTGACTGACTTCCTGCTCAATAATATTCATGGGAAAAACCGGAGCCAGCATCTCGGGCGTCACGGGATTCCCGTCCGGTCCCAGGGGCGGGTTCATGGGGCTGGGAAGATCAGCAGCCAGATTGTACCACTGTCTCGGGACTTCATCTTCGGTCAGAGTTATTTTTGTCGGCATGATATGCTCCTTCGATAAATTAGGTATGTGTCATTCATCAGCGGGCGGTTTTGACTTTGGCATTGATATTAAAATCAGGCTCATGGATATTCCATGTCACATGCCGTTGAACAGAAAAACGTCGGCCCCCCAACTATCCGTTTCGTAAAACTAAAATAGATATTTTGCAATCACATGAATGTCAAGTTAATTTACATGAACGGCTCAGGTTCGTCCATACTATTCATGCGGCATTAATAGTGTATCTTTTCACGGCAACAAACTTAAAAAGATGGGCCGGTCTTCGCCAAGGCTTCGCCCCGACACGCAAATGGTTTGGGGCTCCAAGGCCAAAGCTTGGGGACAAGCATGCTATAATTGTGTGTATTTCCCGTTTTCTCAAAGAGCCACAGAGAAACACCCAGTGATCAAATGATATGACAAACAATCCAAAATATATTTGTCAAACTTTTTAAAAGTTTGGCTCCGCAGGGCTGCCAGAGGCCCGTTTTTGTCCATCTTCGTGCTCTTCGTGTACTCAAAAACATCGCCATATCGTGATAAACATCATTTCCAAGCCCCCCTCAACAAAGCCACCTGTTCCTGAAGAACAGGCGCTGTGGCGTCTTCCGGGGACAGAACCCGGCCCACCTTGTATTCAACTTTGGAAAAGAACCGTCGGGGCAGACGAGTCAGGGCCGCCCCCCCCTTGTGACTGAAGAAACTGCCCCAGAGCCCCCGGAGTGCCGTGGGCACCACGGGCACAGGATTCCGCTCAAGTATTTTTTCAATGCCATTTTTAAACTCATTGATATCCCCGGTCTTGGTCAACATGCCTTCGGGGAATATGCAGACGATCTGACCGTCTTCAAGTTCGCGGGAAATGGTTTCAAAGGCCTTTTCGTAGGTCTCCGGGTCTTTTTTTCTGGACACGATGGGAATGGCTTTGCCAGTCCTGAAGATAAAATTCAACACAGGAATATTAAAAATCTCCTTGGCCGTGACAAACCGGGCCGGCCTCCGGACCAGGCTGCCGATGATCAGGGCATCCACATAACTCACATGGTTGCAGACAATAACCGCAGGGCCTTCCGTGGGAATCAGGTCCAGGTTCTCATGCTTGATCCTGTAGAAGAGATGGGTCAACACCCAGATCAGACAACGCATGGTGAATTCGGGCACCAGGGAATAAATAAAGACCGCCACCACCAGATTCATTAAAACAAGAACCCCGAAAAACTGGGGGATCGTCAACCCGGCCACGCCCAGAAGCAGTGCACCGCTTACAGCCGCCACCACCATAAAAAGCGCATTCATGATATTGTTGGCGGCAATAACCCGGGAGCGGTATTCCACCTCGCTCCGTGTCTGGACCAGGGCGAACAGGGGCACAATGTAAAGCCCCCCGAAAATGCCGATGAGGATCAAATCAACCAGAACCCGGATGCTTCCCGGTGTTTTAATAAAATCCAGTATGCCCAGGAGAACGCCCGTATCGCTTGCATGATAGGCCAGGGCCAAATCCAAACCAAAGATGCTCAAGCCCAGGGACCCGATGGGCACCAGACCGTATTCGACCTTTTTGCCCGACAGCCATTCACAAAGCAGGGAACCCCCACCGATGCCAATGGAAAACATGGCCAAAAGCAAGGTGGCCACGGATTCGGATCCGTAGAGAACATGTTTCGTGTAATTGGGAATCTGGGTCAGATAACTGGCTCCCAGAAACCAAAACCATGAAATCCCCATGATGGACAAAAGCACCGTGCGGTCTTTCGCTGCAAAACCCATGGTTTTAATGGACTGGGTCACGGGGTTCCAGCTGATCTTAAGATCAGGACTGGCGGGCGCAGCCTCGGGAATGCCCCGACTGACCCACCAGCCGCAAATTGCCGTGATCACAATGACCAAGGCCGCCCAGATCCGATCCTGCTGGGCCAGCATGCCGCCTGCGATGGTCCCCAGAAGAATGCTGACAAAGGTGCCCATTTCCACAAGGGCGTTTCCCCCGATAATTTCAGACTCGCTTAAATGTTGGGGGATGATGCTGTATTTCACAGGACCAAAAAAGGTGGACTGGGTCCCCATGAAAAAAAGCAATACCAGAAGAATAGCCGTGGCGTTAAAATAAAGGGCCACACCGGCACAGGCCATGATCAGGATTTCACAGAGTTTGACCACACGGATCACTGTTGATTTTTCGTATTTATCAGCGATCTGCCCGGCAAAGGCCGAAAACAAGAAAAATGGCAGAATAAAAAGACCGGCCGCCATGTTGATGAGGATATCCGACTGGCCCTTGGTTTCCTGGACCGCTTGAAACGCAATCATCAGAATCAGGACGTTCTTGTATATATTGTCGTTAAACGCCCCCGCGAACTGGGTCCAGAAAAAAGGCCCGAAACGTTTTTCCATCAGCAGGCTGAATTGGCTGTGTTCTTCGTTGTTTACTGAATCCTTGCTGTCCATGCATACATCCTTTTCATCATGTTTTGTTCTTCCCCAAGGCCTTTCTGAGCCTTTTTCTAAAGACCGATCCTTACAAAAAAATAAAATGCTCAATACCGGCAATTGACCGGAAGATGCCGCGGGTCAACCGTACTGGTGTTCTGGCCAAGAACAGTCGTACCCTGGGGAACCGATGCAAATGCATAGACCCAGGCAATGGGAACCGTTGGGTCATCTTTGACAATGGCAGGTCGGACAGTCACCACTTTGCCCAGCACATTTTGGTTGATCCGATTCCCCAAGCTGATTTCAATCACACCGTTATGCACCTTCACGTGTGTGACGTAGTTGCCAATTATTTTATCAGGGACCGGCAAGCCTGCCTCCCGATTATCCTTCGGCATTTTCTTTGTCGCCCTGTAATATTCACAAATACCTGCCTTGGCCATTTCTGCCAGATTAAAGGCCTCTTCAAGCTGATCCAAATCAGAAGGCCACTGCCCTGTCACGCTGTGATATACATGGACCTGGTCCATCATGTATTTATTTCCAAAGCAATGAATCAGAATTGCTTTTTTTTTATATTCAATAAACTGGGGAATGGCAAGGGTACACAAAATTGCAATGATAAGGATGGAGAACATGAGATCAATGGTCCAGCGGAATGTAAAAGATCCCCCCACCCCTTTGATTCTCAAGGCTTCAAGCGCATTGCCGAACAGAATAAAATCCAGCACGCCGCCCCACCCTTTCCAGTTCAATCGACCCATGTCAACGTCCCCTATTTTTCGTCAGGTTTATTCTCTTTGGTCCAGACAAGAGGTCCGGTGGGATTGTCTTCATTGATTTCAGGAATCAGCTTGAAATAATATTCGGCTAAAGACGCTTGGGAATCATTGAACGCCAACGTGATCATGCCATGGTCCACCCCGATACTCTCCACATATTTCCCCCGGATATGCTCTTTGGGAGCCAGCCCGGCCATGGGGTTGTCATCGGGCAGTCTGCCCGTTGCATCCACATAGTCCTGAATATCATATCTAATGGGAGAGACCAGGGAATACCCTTCACAAATGAACGCCCGTTCCCGATATTTGCCGAACTGTGGGATAGCAATCGCCGCAAGAATACCAATGATGGCGATGACAACCATCAGTTCGATAAGTGTAAAACCCTTTTCATTGTTCATATGATCTGTCCTTACCCATGACGTGGTTCCATATTCATATCAATGCAGAGTATAAAGATAGCTCTGAAAAAGTAATCGTTTATACCATATCCCAATCCACGGCACAAACATCAATTACCTGACAGATCACACCGGGGTTCATTTTCCACTGGTGTTTTTAGGTTTAGATCTTTTAAGCAAACTATGATAAAATTTACAAATTATCGGGTAAATCATACACGTTCCCAGGCTCCGGGTACCCTATTTTTTATGAACCACCCGCTCCCGTTGGTCGCTTGCGAACACGGAGGGCACAAAAAAATTTGCCTCCGGCGGCCAGCTTTTAAAAGCTGGACAAATGGGTCGTGGGGTTTGACGTGTCACACGTCAGTTAACCCTGAATGACGTGAAATAAATTACTAAAATTATTTGTTTTTCTTCGTGTCCTTCAGTGAGCTACGCGAACGGGTGGTTTAAAAAAAGAAAATACAAGTTTACAAGACTCGAAGAGCACGAAGAAGGGCAAAAGATTATCCCTGCCGAGGGCCAACCTTATAAAAAAGTTGGCAAACATAAATTTTGGGATGAGTCAAATGTCCGCTGTCGAGATGCAAGCACAGGCACGAAGCATCGTGCCCCTACCCTCCGTGGGATGATCTCACTCCGTACTCTTTGTGCCTCTATGAGAGACGAGGCTTTTGGTTGTTGCTTTGCCACGCTGTGTTCTTTGTATTCTTCAGGAAGCGAAGCAACCGGGTGGTGAGAAAAAAGGACAGCATGAACACCATAACATCCGCCATTTCCGAAAATCGTAACGCCTTTATGACCTACACCATCGCGCGGATCCGGGAACTGTTACGCAATCTGCCCCAGTCAAAATCAGACCTGTTCCAGGGCCTGCCCTTTCTTCTCCATATAAACGCGCCTGAATTCCCTGGCTATATTGAATCAAACGAAAAATTTTACGGCATTGACCGATTTGAACATTCAGGCTTTTACAAATACGCCCTGCGACGATTTGGCCATGACCAGGACATCATCAAGGGCATCAGCCCAGATAAGCCTGTGATCCTGGGTCTTTACCTGATGGGAAGTGCCGGGACTCTCACCCAAAGCAAAAACTCGGATTTCGACTACTGGGTGATCATCCAGGAAAAAAATCTGGGTCCGTTTCGCCTGTCCCTGCTTGACAGGAAGCTCCGCAGCCTCGAAACCTGGTGCCGGGAAAAACATAACCAGGACGTCACCTTCTTTATCATGGACATAGAAAAACTAAGGCAGAACGAATTTTCAACTGTGGATGGGGAAAGCTCGGGGTCTGCCCAGCGGACCCTGTTGAAAGATGAATTTTACAGGACCTTTATCATGATCGCCGGGAAAATTCCCCTGTGGGCTGTTCTTCCCCAGGATGTTCCTGATGATGAACTCCAACGAACGATGGTGACCATGGCCACTGACGGAGAGGATTACATGGATACGGGGCCCCTTTTCAGTATTGACACCCGTGAATGCCTGGGTGCGGTCCTGTGGCAGGTATACAAGGCCCGGAAAGATCCTGTCAAAGCCCTGATCAAATCATCCCTTGCGGCCTTCTATGCATTCAATGCCTCGGATCACAGTGCCCTGATCTCTTTTCAAGTTAAAACATCTTTTTCCAAGGCACGAATCGATGATTACCTGTGCGATCCCTATGTGACCGTCTTTGACACCATCATGGCCTTTTACAAAGACATGGATGATCACGAGGGCCTGGACCTGATCATGGAATGCATCATCCTCCGCATCCTCAGTTATCCCCTCATCGAAATCCCCGATGAAACGAGCCCCAAAGGACGGATTCTAACCCATTTCGTAAACACATGGGACAAGGGCAAGGAATACCTGGCGCTGCTCAGGAATGCCGCAACCTGGAGTGAACCCGATAAAAATGCCTTTGAAGACAGAATATTCGATAAACTTTCCTTTCTTTATGAACTTCTTCTTCGAAACGCGGAAGATGAGGGTCCCGTCATCTTCATGAAGCGAGAGGATCTGGACATCCTGAAAAACAGGACATCGGCATTTCTCCAGAAAAAACCCGACAAACTTGCCCATTGTTCCACCTTCCTCCGACTGAAAGCCCCGGACCTGAGTCTATGGATAAGCCCCACCCGGGAAAACAAGGACACCTGGGCCGTATACGGAGCAGAAGATCCAATCCCCCTTTTCACGGGGCCAAATTACCTGAAAACCCTGGGCTGGATTTTCGCCAATCAGCTTGAAAATGCACGTTTTATTTCCACACCCCCCCATTTCGGATCGATCCGGTCTTTTTTTAAAAACCTCTTTCCCCGGCCTGATCATGTTTTCACACGTGCCCCCCTTTGGGAAAAAATTGTGGTGCTCCAGAAACATCCGGATCACGGGCATGAACAATCCGCCGAATATCTCCTGTTCAATTCCTGGGGAGAGTTTTATTTTAATACCCTTGAATTTTCACCACTTGAAAGCATGGACCAGAAATGTTATAAAATAGCTGAATTGATATTTAACATTCAGCTAAAAAATCAAAATGTGACGCTTCAACACCTCATCTGCCAACCTTATGATGGGACACATCATTCATGCGCAGACATTGTCAAGAACCACCTTGACATGATGGGGCAAGCTGGTCCAAAAATGGACATTACCCCCAAGGGCAAGACCCTGCCTGGTGAAACGAAGCCTCCCGTTAAAAAGAAACCCTTTCTTGATCTGTTATAAGAGCACTTATGAAATCTGAATCCTTTCTCCTTGTTGATGAAAATGCCTTTGCACTCAAAGAGCTCAAAGATCTAATGAAATATCTGGGTTATAAAGATCTCCAACTGGCCGAAAGCGCCAACAACGCCTGGGCACTGATGCGTGTCAAACCCTTTGCCTGCATCATCGCGGCCTGGGACATGGATGACATGTCCGGGATCGCTCTGCTCAAAATCATCAGAAGTGATGACAAACTTAAGGACATCCCCTTTTTCCTCACCGATTCGGCCTTTACCAAGGTCAAGGTGGTCAAGGCCGGATTGTCCGGGGTCTCGGGGCTGATTGTCACACCCTTTGATCAGGAGAACCTGAAACTAAAAATGGAAGCCGTCACCCAGTGGGAAGACAAGCCGGTATTTGTTGAAGAAGGGAAAAAGCTGGAAAAAGGCATGGATCTCATTGAGAAGGGCAAGTACGAAGATGCTCTGGATGTCCTGGACGACATGGTCAACAAAGGTGAAACCGCCGAATATTATTACAACATCGGCTACATCAAAACATCCGAAGGCAAGTACTCGGAAGCCATCGAAGCCTTTCGCAAGGCCACCCAGCTTGACCATCTGTTTGCCAAGGCCTATGAAGGCATGGGCCGTGCTTATCAGGCCATGGGACAGGCTGAACAAGCTGAAAAATATCTCCAAAAAGCCGCTGACATCTACATGGACAAGGAAAATGTGGAAGACGCAGAATCCATATTAAACGACATCCTGGAAATCAGTAAGGATTCCGCCAATGTCTTTAACAGCCTGGGCGTGTTGTACCGAAAAAAAGGGGACTTCAAAAACTCCCTAAAAAATTACGAAAAAGCCCTTCGCATCCATCCCGAAGAAACATTCATCCTTTACAATGTGGGTCGGCTCCATCTTGATTTGAAAGATCCGGGAAAAGCCGCCGGCTTTTTTGAAAAAGCCGTTCTCATCGATCCGGATTTCACCGAAGCAAGACAAGTCCTTGATGCCATTGAACTGGGAACTATCTGAAGTCTGAACGTTGAATCAGACCCTGCTTCTCAAGTTCGTTCAGCTCTCCTTTTTCAATGAATTTGGTGAGCTGCCCCAGTGCCTTGGAATAATTGTCCAGGCGTTGTTTCCAGCGAATGCCTTCAGCCATGAAGTCAGACTCCTTTTTTATTGATCAGGTGGCGGCTAAAATCAATCAACAGATGAAACGGTCAACAACTCATGGTCCTGTTATCATCACGTTTGCCTTCAGATCTATCAGATGCATGGTTCAAGTCGTATGGTTTATAACGTGCAACTGATCCATTTGTCCAGATTTTTTGAAATCCAAGCACACTGAAGAGTTGGTCTCTGATTTCACCGAAACCAGACAGATTCTTGATGCCATTAAACCTGAACCTATCTGATGGAGTTCCACCATTTGAATATTCCCAAATTTGAATGGTTTCAATGGAAAAACCTTCATCTTGACAGAAATATATTATTTCTATAGGTAATAATTTATGCCTTCAAGGAACTTGCCAAAAAACGGACCTGGAAGGAACTCTATTTGTGCATAATATGTTCAGCATGGTATTTTTCAATACCTAACCATCATTATTCTGGAGTGTGTCATGGGGATACTGTTCTTACATTTGTCCGATTTGCATTTTGATAACAAACATGAGGACATTTTTTATCAGAGATTAGCGCGTTCAATTGCTAAAAACATAAAAGAAACCATGCGCAATGAAAAGGTCACAGATGAAGCCATACAATATGTATTCACATCCGGTGACATCACTGCCACTGCACACTATAAAGAATTTGAAAATGCCAGAACATTCTACTCAACCCTCTCAGACTATCTCCTGACACTCAAACAACAGTTTCTTTTTACGCCTGGCAACCACGATGTGGCGTTGAATCAAGCGGATGATGCGTACACCCCCAACGCATCTGAGGACACGCGAAAGCGCCAAGTTGAGGCGAAATCAGGACCATACTATAATTTTCTTGACAGTTTTTTACCTCGAGGTGCCCAAATATACCGAAATAGTGAATTTGGATGTTATATTCAAGACTATGAGCACTCAAAACTATCCGTTGGGATCATCAATTCATGTGAAGCCGAAAGTGATAAAAAACATTTTGGATTTATCGGAAATGAGCAGCTGAGTTACCTTGAAAGAAGCTGGGGCAGTGAGCGTTATAACAACTGGGTTAAAATCTTGCTGCTTCACCACAATCCAGTTACTGTGCCCAATGAACAGGAAATAGTAGATGATTTTGAAAAAAATCAAAGGCACGATGGCAACAAACCTGAAGAATTTGTTCATAATGCTTTATTTTTAAAAAACTCTGATAAGCTAAAAAATTTGGCTCAAAAACGCTCTATAAATATGATACTCCATGGGCACAGACACGAAAGTCATATTGTCGGTTGGAACTGGCAGCATGATAAATCAGGAAATTCAATCGGCGCTACTCAGGTCATTGGCGCAGGAAAATTATCTGCCAGTAAAGATGGAAACGATATCAAACCATCTTTTAATCTTATTTTCATAGATCCGGACAAACGTGTGTTGAAAATTTGGCACTTTTCATACGACAATAATCAACATGACAATATTCTTGAGCAAGGTAGTTTTCAAAAGTCCAGTGTGAGCCCTAATCCCAGGACGATATCATACAACAACAAACCGCCCATTCGTGGAGGTGTTGTACCGATTAACCGATTGAGGAATAATACTAAAATCGACGGAGAGGTGTTTGCGGCTGAATTGTTAACCCAAAACATAGTCTTTGAAAAACCAAAAGACGATCAAATCAATATCACCATCAACAGGGATAAGGTAAGTGAGGCAGTCATTTCAACAAAAGGAAAAAAATTATTATCACAAACGTATGTCTTACCGAACATGCCTGAACTGATGGCTATTGATAATGGAATCCAGCGTTATTTAACCAGAAATAATTTACATCAAGGTCCCATATCACTTGAGAATCACCCATTACGCTGGGCTTCAGGGGGTGTCCTCCCAATTGTTAATTTCAAAGATGAGGATAAAAAATATGTGCCTTTGTTATTCAGAGACATCAAACCCTATGGTTGGAATATCCCCCTGGGGTCTTCGGAAAGACAGGAGATAGATAAAGACAAAAATCTTATGGACAATGAAATACTTGAAGATGAGTTGTGTAACCCATGGAAAATGGTAATGAGAGAATTCCTTGAAGAATTACTGATTCTACAGAACTCTCCCCGTGGAGGTGCCGCACAAAACAAAAGACTTTTTAAGTCTAGGTTTGCAGACCGTATTACTCGTCAAAGTAACGAGTTAATTCAAATTCATTATGAAAAACGTTGTGGTAACCCGGATAGGTTTAATATTGATGATAAGAATGGACGTGTTATTAATTTAGATAAAGAGTCTACGAATATTAATTTAAACGTTATCAAAGATGGGGCTTTGGTAAGCGACAACAACAACGATGGTGTTCTTGTCTGCTTTAATTTCATGGAACTTGGAATAGAAATCGTTAGTGTCATAAGTTTCGAAATTGATAAGGGTAATTATTTTCTGGATGGCGAAATTTTATATGATCCAAACGGTGATCAATTGGTTCGTATGCCATTTGCCTTATTTTCTCTGGAATACTTAGAACGTATATTTGGTAATAATCCGGATTTTCAGTATATTGACGGCCCTGAAATACCACCTCAGGGTGAAGGGAATATGCGTGAAAACCCGTCTGTGAGGGGTGCAGAAATAACCAAAAATGATATAATCCTTTTTACATGGGATTTGGAACAACGAGTTAATTATTTATATGACTACCGTGGCGAAAAAAAATTTGCAACGAATATCAACGAATATAATAGATACCAGAAATGGGTTTGGAATTTTGGCGAAGATACATTTTTAAGGTATAACCAACAAAGCAATAGGTACGAAATGTTATACAATGATGGTAAACCTGTCAATGACAACAGGAACGCTTTACAAAATCTTCATATTTTCACTCCAGCAACAGCAAAAATACTGAATTTGTATTTTAATGACTTGAAAATAGGCAATGGAGAGTAGCTGTAATATCGTATTACCTTATCAAGTAAAAATCGGACTGGATAATACCTCCAAGTCTATTTGACCCCTAATTCAACTCGGCTGGGTTTAAACTCGTCCGTGGCCGTTTTGAATGGACTGTCAGGCTCTTTGAGATAGATCCGATCACCAGAGATAAGATCACCTTCAAGCAGATTCTCCTTGACCTGCCCGGCCCGTACCATGGCAAGAGACTGAAGGTCGGCGTCGGTGATAAGGGTTCTTTCAAGAAGGGCCGCTTCCATGTCTGCCTGGGTCAAGGTGGGATCGTTTGTCTTTTTTACAATGACACCGTCCGGGGCCTTTTTTTCCACCTCTTTTTTGTACAGCTTCCGAAGTGATTTCTCCCGCTGTTCGGGCGTCATGACAATGGCTGCCAAGGTGTTCGCATCCGGGATTTTACCATTTTTTGCCGCATCGACCAAAAAAGGGGCCTTGATCATTCGGTCCAGAGCCTGTTGTGCCAGGGCCTTTCGGTCAGTCTCTTTGTCAACGTATCCCACAATTTCCAATTTCAATGCCGGGCGCTCAACCAAAAGAGTTCGCACAGCATCGAGCTTCTTTCGACCGATCTCATCAAGCTCTGATATGCCATTTTCAAATTCGATAAACCGCAGTTCTTCACCACCGCCCACCAGGGATCCCACCAGGGCAAAGGGCGAAGTGGCCGCCTTCATGATCAGATTTCCCAGGGCCTTGAGCACAACCTTTCCCCAGGCAAAATCAGGATCATCCGTACGGCCTGAAATGGGCATATTGATATCGATCACCCCTTTTCTGTCCGTCAACAGGGACACGGCCAGACCAACGGGCAGGTTCAGGGCATCCTTGCTTTCAACGGTTTTCCCCAGGGTGAACCGGTCCATAAGAACATGGTTGTCCGCCGCAATGGCCTTTTCTTTGATATGGTATTTCACATCAACGTTCAGTTTGCCCTTTTCAATGGCCCGGCCCACATATTTTCCCGTGTAAGTTGAAAAAGGCACCATCTCCATATTGGCAAGACCCACATCCAGATCCACGAACAGATCTTTTGACAGGGGATTGATGGTCCCGGTGATACTCACCTTCGCATTGCCGTCAATGGTTCCTTTGGCAACCACATCAGCGGCCTTAAAATCCTCCGAGGTCAGACCGGTCACTGCCAGGTCCTTTAAGGACAGCCGGGTGGAATAATGGGGAGTCACACTCCGATCCACAAACCGGAACTCCGTATTGCTCATCTGAAATTTTCCAATACGCATGGGCGTAACCGTCTCGGCTTCCGATGTTTTTTCGGAGGTCTCCGGCGGCACCTCTTGCTCAATGAAAATCGTTCGGACACTCGTACTCCCATCCTCAAACACCACCAGCTGGTTTTTCAGACCTGTGAAAGCGATTTTATTCACGGAAACACGAAGGGGCCATAAGGACACCGTCACACCATCTACAGTAAAATCGCTCCATTTTAAAAATGATTCGGCCTTTTCAGGGTCCACCGAGGCAAATTCCCTGATGTTCGCATCACAGGTGATGGTTGCAGAAATTTGATCTGCATTGTCCATGGCCAGGGCAACATGGCCCGAGGTGGCAGCCGTCCCCCCGGTAATCACAAGCTTGACATTTTCCGGAAAATAGGGCTGGCCCCAGGCAAGAGCCAGCTCGGAAAGGCTGTAATCACTTTCAAGGGAAAAGGGAGACAGGGTCATGAGCCCCTTCAGTCCCACAGGGGCCCTTCCATTGATCTTCGTACTCACATCAAAGGCCGACTGTTTCGAAGGATCGTTGGAAAAGGGGGCCACGGTGACATTCAGATCGTTTATCGTTGTTTCAACCGGTGAGTCGCCCCCCGGAACAGAATCGGTAAAACGGACTGTGCCCTTTTCCAGGACAAACCGGTCCACATCCACCCTGAACGTTTTCCCGGAATCCGTGTCCTTCTCCTTGGCATCACCAGCCGCGTCGGGTTCACCATCAGGTGACCCGGTATCGGAGCCTGTGACCAGCCCGGCCAGATTGATCGTCCCATCGGCCTTACGAAGGGCGGAAAGACTTGGGGCTTGGACAATAACCTCACCGATGTGCACACTGTTTTCCGTCACCACCGAAGGAAGAAGGGTCATCTGCAACCGGGGCAGGGTCAGGATATCATGGCCATCCTTGTCGACCACCCCCAGATCTACCACGGCCAGTTGGCCCTGGGCACTGACCAGGGGTGCCTGCCCCTCTTTTCGAAATGAAATCCTGGCACCCAGGTCCAGTGATCCTCGGGTCACCTGAAAATGGACCAACTCCGAAGGGATATACGCCGTGTACCGGGGAATAGACAGACCGGTCACAGACAAATCCACCACGGTCTCCTGGGTATCTTTGAAGGGCTTGACACGGACATCCACGGACACCGAAGCCCCATCCACCATACAGGCCAGAGTCGGTTCCGAGAAACTGTCATGGAATTTGGTGAAATTGGATATAAACGGCACATGCCAGTTGATGGGATCCATGGTGTGGGTTTCATTCAAAGGAGCATCCCTGTAAACAAGAACGCCATCGATAATGCTGATGTCAGCCGCCTCAAAATAAAAGGGACGGGACGGCTCCTGCCCTTCGGGCTTTGGCTGTTCATCACCTTTTTTTGCCGTGATCAGGTCGGAAAAATTAAAGGCTGTATCTGTCTGGCGCACAATCGTGATCCGGGGTTTTTCCAGATGCAGGGCCTTTAAAACCAGCCCCCGCTTAAACAGGGAAAAGACTTCCGCGTTCACATAAAGGGTTTCAAAACGGACAAAAGAATCTGTGGTGTTTTTATCCTTGATATCCAAGCCGCGCACGGTCACGGACAAGGTCAAGGGATTGACCCGGATATGGTCGATGGCAACCTGACGCCCCAGCTGCTCAGCCAGTTTGTCCGGCACCATACGCGTGAGAACAGCAGAAAGAACAAAATAGACGGCCATAAGATAAACGGCAAAAAGGCCGCCTGTGATCACAAGAATTTTACGTCTGCGTGTCATGGGTTCTGCACCTTGGATAGTGTTTTTAAATTTAAATCATTTCTGAAGAAATCCTTTAGGCGTGGCTCGCATTGGAATACGTGACGCCTCCCCCAAGGACGGCACTCTTAAGCACCGGGAAACAGCACCCGCATAATACCAAAAATGTCGGGAGAAACAAAGCAGGAAAAATATGACAAACCATTCATGACTGAACGGAATCAGCCTGAATTGAATCAAGAAAGAAACGTGCTGGATGAACTTTTTTATTGATACCAATCATATGCATCTATATCATGGACAACCATCCACCAAAAGTCGTTCAACGGCTTAAGGCTTCGGATATTTGCCAGATTGGTATATCCTCCACTACTCGTGTCTAAAAGCGGGCGGCGGAAACGAAGCGAAGCCTATTTTGGGTCCTAACGAGCGTCTTGTTATGTTTTTTACTTTAGCTTTAAAATTCCCATTGCGATACAAATGGCACCCCCAATCATTCCTGCCCACGACTTAATCGGTGCGTCACCACTCAAGGCTCGACTAACCTGCGAACCTGCTGAGTCATAAATAGAGTAGCCCCAGAATGCCAACCCAACACCAACGATAATAAGTATGATTCCGATATATTTATTATTCATATTATACCCTTTATTTTTAGCAGATTATAGCTGCACTCCTAATGCGTCATAACTGTATGTTACCTTAGCATCGCCTTCTTTTTTGTAAATGATCCTCCCAAGGGAGTCGTAGCGGTATTCTTTTTGAGTCCCATCCCAAAAAACACTTTTAAGAACATTGCCCCTGTGGTCATTGTTGTATGTCGCCACAACCTGACCGTCATCCGTTTCGATTCTAATAAGGTTCCCATGCGTACTGTAAAAATAATATAGAGTCGGGGCGTCATTCTGAGCCTCTGACACCTTTTCGCCGTATTCATTGTATCTTCGTATTATTTTTGCACCATTTGGATTTCGGATTTCAATGAGGTTCCCGGAAGAATCGTATCCAAAAGATTTATATGAATCATCAGAAAAAACAATTCGAACAGGTACTGCATATTCCATATTCCATTTATATAATGTAACGCCGCCGTCCGAACATGTCTCTCTGACAGTTTCCCCGATTTTATTGACCTCATATCTTGTAATTTTATCATTTTCGTCGGTATACGAAGTCCGGACCACGCCCCTCATATATTAGATCAGCCTTGCTGATATCTACTCTTCCGCAATCAATATTTATACTACCAAGCATAATCTGACCAAGCATATGACCACTGATACAGGATGCTCTAACACCATTTATCCGCTGTATTACTTTTAAAGGGTCTTCAGCATTGATACTACCTCGGAGTTCAATGATAAACGTATGAATAGGACCAAGCTTTGACAGGACGTCCTGATATGTAACAGAAAAGCAATACTCACCCTTTTCAAGGTGTTTCCGCTCAATGAGAGTGTATGGTTTCCCAAATCGACTCTTTCTGATATTCACATCGAGAAAGCAATCCTTCTTCAGGCGGACAGGAAACAATCTATAATTATCGGTAATATTACCGATACCGGCTACATCATCAAAAATAGCATTTTCATAGGTCCTTATCAGTGTCACTGGTTGTTCCTGAGGCACAATATCAATAAAATTTTTATACTCCATGTCGTTTGAGCATGAAAAAAGGAATACCGCAAAAAATAAAGCTAAGGTCCACTGATTTTTATTAAATTTCAATCTGTTTTATCCATTCATCAAAAAATATTGGAAGGTTTAACCATCATAAAGCCCTATTAAGCAGTCCATTTTTGACATGTTGCATAAGCCTCTCGCGGTAGGAACGCCAGTTACCCAGCACCTACCGCACAGACCCGGACGTGCGATTTTCCCGCATCCGGTTCCTCGGTTGGACTCGTTTCCGCGTAGTCATATGGTCAAATCTAATTCGAATTCCGGGGACCCGTGAATTCCAGAATAACGCAGTGCATTTATTTTTGGCCGATAAATTCAGTGAAGAGACCCGCATTTGTCGCAGCTTTATACTGTCTTCTGTCGGCAGTGACAAAAAGCTCTGCCTGCCATTCTATTGCACATGCTATATGCAACGCATCCATAGCTCTTAATACATTAGTTTCCAAAAGCTTTATTGAATAAAAAATGACCGCAGGGGTAACCTGAAGGATAACAGCGTCATGGACATCTTCCATCAATTGTCTTTTAATTGTCCGATAATCATCAGTTGACAGATTATCGTCACGTCGTCTTCGATTTAGTCCCGATATTATTTCAGGGACTAAAATGGTACATAGACCCAATTGTGAAGCATTCTGTAAAAACTGATCAATTTTATCACTGCCCACTTCAAGGACATATCTTTTTGCAAGTGCAGAGGAATCGGTTAATACCTTCATAGTTCTGACTCACGCTCTTCCAGTATTGCTGACGAAAGATCGCTCCCCTTAATTTGCAGGCGAGTACTCTGGCGTTTCCATGACGGCGTTTGTACCGAATTATCAGTAAACGGAATTATTTCTGCAATAGGTTTTCCCCGCCTTAAAAGGACAAGAGTCTCACCATGTTCCACTTCAGTTATGAAATTGGAAGCGTTTTTTCTGAAATCTGTGAATGATATTGTTTTCATATCGCATCTCCTTTCTTTTATGTACACCCAACTGTACACATTCAAGGACATAGTGTCAAGGAGCAATTCCGAATTCCTGGGACATCCATGATAGGAAATCAAGAAATCAAGGAAATCAAGGGACAGGCTAATAATACACTTCCCAAACAATGTTCCTTCTGTTATGTTCATTCTCACATAAACAGCAACCCCATTTTCACAATCTATGGAGGTATTCTATGCCACGAACAACACGAATGGTTATTCGGGATGAAAAGAGTGTTTATCATGTGATATCCCGAACCGCCCTGGACGGTTTCCCCTTCGGAGCGGTGGAAAAAGAAAAATTTGTATCAATTCTCAAGCGGTTTGCCCGCATCTATTTTACGGAAATCCTCGGTTACGCAGTTCTAAGCAATCACGTTCACATCCTCGTAAAAATGCTTCCTGAG
>Ga0180007_10002160_pt1 | contig 24120 bp, 17 predicted proteins | sample MM_PC_MetaG_FD_121122 | JGI IMG/M metagenome (GOLD analysis project Ga0180007, IMG submission 121122) | Groundwater microbial communities from the Aspo Hard Rock Laboratory (HRL) deep subsurface site, Sweden - MM_PC_MetaG | ecosystem: Environmental > Aquatic > Deep subsurface > Groundwater... | reverse complement strand
GGTGGCGCCGAGGGCTGTCTTTTCCATGTCGGGTCGCGGGGGTGTGGCGGTCATGCCGGCGAGGTACAGTCCCGACAGGCCGGCGGCGTCGGCGGTGCGGAACATGGAGCCCACGTTCCAGACACTGCGCACGTTGTCGAGCAACCCCCAGACTGGAGCCCGTTCCAGTTCATCGAGGTCATGGCGGGCGATGCGATCGCTCGGGCGCTGAAAGGGGTCGTTGATCCGGGTCATGGCGTTCCGAATTTGCGTTATGGTGATCTCTTGAGCGGCTTTCGATTGCCATCATGAGGAAGGGGAGCGTCGTGTGCAAGTCCTAGATCAACCTGATGTTTGTTTCGGATTCCCGCTCAACTCACCGTCCGAATCGTCGATACATGATCGAGAGGGGCATCGAGCACATCAACACTCAGGTGATTGAAGCATATGAATCGGAAAACGGTCAGTTTGTGTATGATCGCCCGCGACGAGGAATCTTCCATCGGGCAGACGATCAAGTCGGCATTGGCGATCGTCGACGAGATCATCGTCGGGGACACTGGATCCGAGGACAACACCCGACTCATCGCCGAGGGGTACGGAGCCAAGGTTGTCAATGTGCCCTGGGATGACGATTTCGCTGCGGCGCGGAACGCCGTCCTCGAGGTGGCCAGCAGCGATTGGATTCTGATCCTCGACGCTGACGAGCGCCTGCAACCGGTTCGCCCGGTCGAGTTCCAGAAGCTGCTGGCGGACGACGGCGTCGCTGGTTATCGACTGGAGATCCAGGCAGCCGAAACCCCTGACGGCAGCAGAGCTGACAATCAGATCCGACTCTTCCGCAATCACCCCTACGTCCGGTTTTGCTACCCGGTCCATGACACCATCGAGATCGCCCTGGAAAACTGGGCCACGGCACGCCAACTCTCCATCGAAGCCTGCCGGCTGAAGGTTCAGCACGATTCGGGTGACGGCGTCAGGGCCACGGCCAGGCACGACCGCAATCGACGACTGCTGCGCGATGCCTGGCGCGAATATCCGTACGAGCCCTATTTCGCCTACAGGCTGATGACCGAATCGGTCACTTCGCTCGAGGATGAGGCGCTGCCCCAGTCGGGATTGGGCAAGTCCTGTGAGCAGATCGCCAAGGCCTGGTCGATCGTCGAAGGCATGTCCGCCAACCAGGTCAGTGAATTGACCTACGGACCGGATCTGGCGGGTATGCTCAGTGCGATGTCGATCGCGCTCGGACACTCGCAGCAGGCTCTCGATACCGTGTGGAGCGGCATCGAGATTTTTCCCGACAGCAAGCTTCTGCTTTTCCGTCGCGCTGCCGCCATCACCCGCCATATCGAATCGGGGGAGAAGGCGGGCCTGACCGCTGCCACGATCGTCAATCTCCGTCGACTGGCTGAGCGCGACCTGGACGATTGTCTCGCCTCAGCGGCGAACGGTCGTCACGACGAACGCTGGCTTTGGCTCTGGCCTTGGCGTTACAAGGCCGAACTCGCGCTGATGGACGGTCAGGCAAAACGAGCCCTGCAGTACTTCCAAAAAGCCCTGGATCTGGATCCCGACTATTCGCACGCCTGGAGCGGCAAGGCCCGGTGCTTCAGCACCCAAGGCGAGGAACGTCGAGCTCTTGGACTGTACCTGCGGGCGGTGACCCTGAATGAGCTCAATGTCACTGCATGGTTGCAAGGAAGCGAAATCCTTGAGATTCTCGGCTTCACGGATAACGCACGCAGTTGGCAGCGACGGGCCCAGGATCTGTTTCCGGAGTCTCCTGCCTTCGCGGGCGAACGTCCATGGTTGACCGATCTGCTCTCTACGGCCCTGGAGCCCACGTCCTGAGGAGACCCTGGTTCATATGTCAGGTAAGTCCGCCACCGCCTGGAGCGAGCGCCTGCCCGCACACCAGCGCGTCTTCGCCAATCGTAATCTCCGCATGAGTGCCATCGAAGCCATCGGCTTCGACATGGACCACACCCTGGCTCTCTATCGCGACAAGGAATTCGAAGGGCTTTGTTTCGACATGGCCGTGGATCAACTCGTCGCCCGAGGGTATCCCGAAGACGTTCGGTCGGTTCGGTACGATCGCGATACGGTCGTTCGCGGCCTGGTGGTCGACAAGAGGCTGGGCAATATCCTCAAGCTGGACGCTTACGGGTACGTGGCGCGTGTGCGTCACGGTGGTCGGCTTCTGGACAGGGAGGAGCGCCGCAGCGCCTACCGTCGAGGAGGCATTCGCCTCGGGGCTGATCGGTATCGCGTCGTCGATACCCTTTTCGACCTGCCGGAAGGTTCGCTCTATACGGCGCTGGTGGCGTTGAAGGACGAGCGGCCCGAACTGATCAAGGCCAGCTACCGCACCCTGTTCGACGACATCCGCGAGTGCATCGATACGATTCATCGGAACGGCAGCCTGAAGCAGCGCATCATGGCGGACCTCGACCGCTATTTCGAGCGGGATCCCGATCTCGCCTTGACCCTGCGCCTGTTCCGGGACGTCGGCAAGAAACTCTTCGTCCTGACCAACTCCGAGCCCGAGTACACCGGCGCCGTGATGAGCCATGTGCTCGACGACGAAAACTGGAGCGATCTTTTTGACCTCGTGGTCTGCTCGGCGAGCAAGCCGGGGTTCTTTCTGAGCCAGGGCCGCGGCAAGAGGCTGGCCAATCCGGGAGTGCCCGGTCTACCGGCAGTTCCCGGCAAGGTCTACACCGGTGGCGATGCCTTCTTCCTGGAGTCGAAACTCGAAGCCCTGGCCGATGCGATCCTCTACTTCGGCGATCATACCTACGGCGACATTCTGCGCAGCAAGAAGAGCGTAGGCTGGCGCACGGCCATGATCGTGCCCGAAGTCGAGCGGGAGATCCTGGCGCTGGACAAGGTTCGGGATGCGGTCGAGGAGTTGGAGGAAATCGAGGACAATCTCGAAGACCTCCATCGGGAACGTGAACGTCTGGAAGACGCGCGACAAACCGAGGGACGTGCCATCGACGGCCTCGACGAATACCTGCGGGCCAGTCTCGGTCGGCGCTCCCTCCTGCAGGGACGCATCGCCAGCGTGCTGAACCAGGCCTGGGGATCGCTGTTTCGCGAAGGGCGGGCAGCGAGTCGATTCGGCGGCCAGATACGCGACGTGGCGTGTGTCTACACCAGCCGTGTCAGTCATTTCGTCCACTACCCGGTCGAGAAATTCTTCGTGAGCGCCAGGGAGCGTCTTCCTCACGAATGATATCGGCAAGGTGATTCGGGTGGCGACCCGTGGGGCGTCATGGTAGCATTTTCTGGCTCGTGGGCGGTCGCTCCGAGGACACGGACGGCTCGCAACACCAGCTCAACGACGATCAGGAGGAATCATGCAGGGCACGAAGAACGTTCTCGTGTTGGGAACCGGAACCATTGGCGAACCTCTCATCGGGCTGCTCGCACACTTCAAGGACAAGCTCGGCATCGATGAGGTCCTGTTCCACAAGAATTCCCCCCTGGTCACCGACCGTTCCAAGGTCAAAAACCTCGTGCGCCGTGGTGCCAAGATGGTCGCCAACAGGAGCAGCATCGAAGGTTTCAAGGCCATCGGCATCAACGTGGATATCGAGACCGAAGAGGCCATGGAGCAGGCCCGGGTCGTGATCGACTGCACACCGATGGGCAACCAGATGAAGGAGAGCTTCTATTCCAAGTATGAAGACTCCACCGATCTCTTCATCGCCCAAGGCAGCGAGTTCGGCTTCGGCAAGCCGTATGCGCGCGGCATCAACGACGAAGTGCTCGACATCGAGACCGACAAATACCTGCAGATCGTTTCCTGCAACACGCACAACCTCTCGGTCATCATCAAGACCCTGGGATTCGCCGACGTGGGCTCGGACAATCTCAAGGAAGGGCGTTTTGTCTGCATCCGTCGTTCGAACGACATCAGCCAGGACGACAAGTTCATCCCGAGTCCGGAAGTGGGCAGTCACGGCGATTCGAAGTTCGGCACCCATCACGCCCGCGACGCCTGGCATCTGTTCAGCACCATGGGCCACGACCTGAAACTCTTCTCGTCGGCCATCAAGCTCAACACGAACCTGATGCACACTCTGCAGTTCCACCTGAAGGTCGACAAGCCGACGTCCCAGGCCGAACTGCTCGAGCGCTGCGAAGCCAACGACCGCATCGCCATGACCCACAAGAGGACGGCCAACTCGATTTTTTCCTTCGGCCGCGACCATGGGTTCTACGGACGTATCCTGAATCAGACCGTCATCCCCTACAACGGGCTCCATGTCTCGGAGGACGGGACCGAGATCACCGGCTTCTGCTTCACGCCCCAGGACGGCAACAGCCTCCTGAGTTCGATCGCGGCGTCTGTCTGGTCCCTGTACCCGGACACCTATGAAAAGATCATCCAGTGTCTGCGTCCCTACTTCTTCGACGAGGTCTAGGGCAGATTTGAACAGGTAGGGCTTGGCGCCTTCGGCTTTCAGTCGGTGTTCACGACCTGGAGCCGTGCGAGCACTTCCCGGTAGGTGGATTGCGGGGGCAGATTGTCGTCGGCCTTGGCCATCAGGGGGCCCAGCTGATCCGCCGCCGTCCGGGCCACTTCGAGCTGGTTGAGGTCCAGGGCCGCCCGGGCGATCACCAGCAGTGGGCGGATGCGCCGGGGATTCGGGTCGAGAGCCTTCATGGCCAATGGCAGGGCCATGCCCGGCTCACCCGCCGCCAGCCTGGATTCGGATTCCCGCCAGAGTTCCCACCAGCGTTCCTGGTAATCGATATCCTGTTCGCGTGCTTCCCTGAAACGGGACCAGGCGTCCGCCGCGTCGGCGTGGCGTTCCTGGAACGAGGCGATGATGGCGGCGTACTGATGTGGGAAGCTCTCGACAGCACGCATGTATTCGGCGCTGCCCGACATTCCGGCCTTCATTCGGGAATCCTCCAGGAACGCGGCCATGATAGCATCGGCATCGTCGAATCGATCCTCGATGCCGGCGTGTATGGCTCGATAGAAGGGCGTCGCGTTATCGTCCGGGTACCGTTCGATGAACGAAGCGATTCCAGCGTAGGATTCTTCGTAGAGCTCGTAGGTGTACAGGATCTGGATCATTTTCTGATCGATCTGCTTCTCGACAGGCGTCCCGCTGATGTGGGGACGGAGTTGAGCGATGATGTCGCCACCCTTTTTGAGCATGCCCTGCTCGAGGTAGATGTTGGCGAGACCGAGAAGGGAAAAGTAGAAGTCGGGTTCGATGTTCAGGGCGGTTCGATACTCGCGCTCGGACTCTTCGTATTCTCCCATCCAGGACAGGATCTGACCGAGGGAGTCGTGGGGATTGGCCAGGTCCGGAGCCAGGAACATGTATTTGCGGAGGTGGGCCTGGGCGGTCTCGAAATCCCCCTCGGCTGCGGCCATGTAGCCGAGCATGTTGTAGGCTGGGGCGTTGTTCGGTTCGATCGCCAGGATCTCCTCGAAGATCTCGCGCGCCTTGACGTTGTCCCTCTGGTAGAGGGAACTGCCATGGGCGGTCAGGACCAACAGGTTGTCCGGATCCTCGGCCACCAGGAAATCGAGAATGGAGTCGCGGCGGACCGTGTGCTGGTCCTTCAGGCCGCAGAGAACGAGTTGGATCTTGGCTTTTTCGACTTCGTTCGGCAGCAGCCAGGACAGGCTGTCGGCGATGACCTTCTGTTCTTCGGCCAGCTTTCTCCGCCAATCCCTGTGATAGACGACCGCGAGTTGGGCCCGCGCCATGGCGAAGGCGGGATCCAGGCTTGTGGCCCTGGTGAGGGACGACTCGGCCAGGGCGAACTGGAAGGCCATGATATGGCCGAAGCCTCTCTGGTAGGCCTCATATGCCTCGGGAGACGTCGTTGTGAATTCACGGGTCGGTCCGCCGAGAAAAAGGATCGCTGCTGCAGCGACCACGACGACCAGTGGAACGACGATCAGAGAGCGTTTCATGGATTGTTCTCCTGCCCGGGTTCCCGTCAATGGGGATCCTTTCCAATACGAGGATGATCGACTCGGGTTGCATCTCCGGCTTCGATCGGAAGAATTTTCAGGGCCACCAGGGTCACGTCATCGTCGGCCACCTGTCTCCGGCAGAACGATTTCAGCTCCTGGTGCATGAACGTCAGCAGCGCCGCCGTCGACAAGTGATGGCGTTCCCCGAGCAGCCGCTCGACGCGTTCAGTGCCGAACTCCTCCTCTTCGGGGCTCTGGGATTCGGTCAAGCCATCGGTGTACATGAACAACAGGTCACCCGGATCGAGCTGGACCTGCCCTTGCTCGTATTCGCTGAAGTCGAAGGCGCCGATGGGCATTCCCCCCTTTTCAAGCAGTTCGAGGCTGCCGTCGCGTCGCCGGACGATCGGGGCGTTGTGGCCGCCCGAGCAGTAGCTCATGGAACGGTCCGCAGGGTCGTAGAAGCCCAGGAAAAGTGTCGCGAAGTGGGAAGGTTCCGTGCTCTGGTAGAGGTAGAGATTGACCCGGGACAGGATTTCCGCCGGTGAGGCGGCGCTCTGGCTGTGGGCGCGCAGGGACGCCTGGAGACTCGACGCCAGCAGGCTTGCGGGAATGCCCTTGCCGCACACGTCGCTGATGATGAGGACCAACTGTCCGTCTTCCCGTTCGATCAGGTCGTAGTAGTCGCCACTGACCTCGGCACTGGTGATGTTCACCGCAGCCAGATCGATCCCCGGAACCTGCGGAATGCAGGTCGGCAACAGGCGGCTCTGGATCGATCGAGCGAGCGTCAACTGCTCCTCGAGTTTCTGTTTCTTCAACTCCTCGTCGTAGAGCCGACTGTTCTCCATCTGGAGCGCGATCTGACCGGCGACCATGCTCAAGAGTTCCAGATCCTGGACCTGGAACCCGTCGTCGCCCCGTTTGGAGGGCATGGCGAAGACACCCACCAGACGCCCCTGGGCGAGCATGGGAACGAGCAGGGATATGCCGGCGTCTGCCAGCTCGTCTCGCTCCTCGAGGCGCTGGAGTAACTCGGCCTGCTCGCGTGTCGCCGCCGCCCGTATCGAAAGCCGACTGCCGGTCCGTTCGATCCAGTAGGGCTCGTTGAACTGTTCGAGGCGTTTGGATGTCGCGTCGAGTCGAATCGTGTCGGGGCAGGTGAGTGTGTCGGGTCTTTCGATCGTCGCGGGCCGGGCGGACGCCTTGGCGGCGCCGACCAGGGTCCAGACGGTGAGGCTGTCGACGATTTCCGGACGGTAGATGGCGATCTTGGGCAGATCCAACAGCTCGCACAGCCTTTGACCGATACGGGCGATCAGAACGTCGAGGGAGATCAGGCGGGGGATGTCCTGGCTGAATTCGCTCATGGCCTGGGCCAGATTGCCACGGCTGCGGAAGAAACGTCGATCGATCTGGCCCTGCATTTGAACCCGGCCGGGCCAGAGCGCAGCGGCGGCCAGCAGCGTCGCCGCGACGATGGCGATCTGGCTCGTCTGTCCGCTCAGGTTCAACATGACGGCTCCAAGGCCGAGAACAAGGGCCAGGTAGGCCGCTAGCAGTCCCACCGTCAGGCAGGTGTACAGCCAACTGCGACGCAGCAGGACTTCGATGGCCATGACCCGATAACGGACGATGCCGTAGCCGAACGAGATTGGCACGGCGATCATCGGCGCGATCCCGGCGAAAGCGACGCCGGCTCCGAAACGCTCTCCGGGCAGCACGGTGAGGATCAGGAACGGCACGACACCCACGATGGTGCCGATGGTCAGGATCCTCAGTCGTTGGCGATGCAGGGGGTCCCGCAGCTGAATGTAGGTGTGCATCAGCACCACCACGCCGGCGGTGAAGTACAGTCCGAGGATCATGCCGCGCGTGGAGTCGATGCGCGGAGCCCCGCTGCCGAAGAACTGATCGAGTGTGAACTGCACATAGAAGATGACGGGCAGGACATAGAGCGAAGGCTCGATCCAGGGATGGCGGGCGACGACGATTTTCTTCTCGGGGAAAGTGAGGAAGAAATGCAGGAAGGTGGCCGGCAGCACGAAGCGGGCGAAGGCTCCGGCGTTCTGGGTGATGATGTCGCCCCAGAAATAGCTCGATCGACTGAGGCTGGTCATGAAGAAGACTGCGAACAGGAGGCAGAGCCGGAAAAACAGCCGTGCCGAAAGCAGCTCCTTGCCCCGCGTGTAGATCATCAGTCCGATGACCCAATAGACCAGCGCCATCACGGAATAGTAGATGGAGTAGCGATCGGCTGTGCGGAATCCCGAGAGCCGTATGGGGATCCTCAGCAATCGGCTGTCGCGCTCGACGAGGTAGGGAACGGTCGAATCGGCTTGTTGTCGCCCGAGCTCCCGGGCGGCCGCCTGGGGCGAACTGACCAGCGTCGTGCCGATGCCGCGGATGATGTCGCCGGGTCTCAGAAGGTTGGGAGTTCCGTCGGGGTGGCTGGAGACCTCGAGGACGGTCACGTCCTGACGTCCGAGCAGCCACACACTTCCATCGTTGGGCCGCATCTGGCTCGCGTTGAAAGCTGCGAAGAGGCAGACTCCGAGGACAGCAAGTGCGCTCAGCAGATGGACCCAATAGATGGTCCTCTGCCGACCGGCTTCCGAATGGCCGCGTCCGCCTGTCTGGTCCTTGGCCATGGAGCTCCCCGACATTGGTCATGGTCGAGCGGAGGGACATCAACCCCGATCGAGTCATCGTGCCCGATGTCCCGATCAAACACAAGAAAAACGCGGCACAGGGATGAAGGTTGCACCGTACGTGATCATGAGTTAAGAAAACGACATGGATGATTTCAACGACAAGAGGGCCTGCGGGTTCCCTACCGAAACTCTGGCAATCGGCCAGGGACGCGAACGTGTCGACCTGAGTCTGAGACGCCAGGGACGGGATTGGATCCTGACTCTCGGCGGCGGCGACACTCATGTCGGCGCGGTGGCCGTGGCGGCGCGCGAGTCTCTGATCGACAAGGAACCCTGTGAATCCCTGATGGTCGTTCCAGGCCACAAAGAAGGGCCGATGGCGCTGGCCGCGGCCCGAAGGCTGGCCGAAGCGTCAGGGCAAACGTGTGTCTGCATCGCGGGCATTCATCAGGATGAGGCGACCACAGCCGAGATCCAGGCCATCGTGGCCAATGCCGAACGTGGTCTAGAGTTGCTGATCCGGAAACACTGGTCCTAGAGATACTGCAGGGCCAACTCGCCCGCGCCCACCAATCCGTAACTCAACCACAGGGGATGATCGGCGCCATGGCGCTGCTTCGCTTCGAGGGCGGCCTGACGCTGCGCCGCCGCCGCGTTCATGCCCAGGGCCATGGCATGATAGAAATCCCCGGAGTAGGTGCGGGCGTCGTCTGTCGAGATCACGGCCTGGGTGCCAAGAAAAGTCGAGGCTCCCGAATCGAGAAAACGGTGCCCCAGCGCTTCCAGGCTGAGATAGCTGTTCGAAAAAACCAGGGCCGGCATGACGCCGGACCGGGCCAGATCCTCGGGACGCAGATGGCCGTCCTCGAATTGCCATGCCGGTTCGACCAGCGTGGCTGTCGAGCTGAATGCACCGGATACGGCAGCATCGGCGCGTCGGGAGACGACCTCGTCCAGAAGGACGTCGATCGGATCGACACCCAGGACTTCCAGACTCGACCCGGTTTCCGGGATGTCGGCCCACCGGCCGAAGCCGTTTTCTGGCGCCTCGCCGACGGGTTGCGGCCAACGGGTGCTCGCAAAGTAGTGGAAGGCGGGATAGCAGGAACTGCGTCGGACCAGTTCAGCCGGAGTCAGGACATTCGCTTCGGAGTCGAGTCCGGCGAGACGAATCCCACCGCAGGATGTCGCCAGGGCGGAGTCGATGATGTGTCGCTCCTGCCGGGCGTGAATCTGCACCGAAGCGTTGCCGCCGGTGGACAGGAACAGAACCTCGGGATCGGCGCATTCGATTGGTCGGTAGCGACGGGCGGTGGCATCGGGCGAGGATGTGCCGAGGGCCTCGTCGGTAAAACGGGTTTCATGATGGCGCGCCAACCAGGGTTGATCGCCGGGGATGGTTTCCGGGATCAGCGGTCGTGTCGATGCGCAGATCGCCGCACGTTCCAGCAGGAACCTCAAACCGTCGTGCAGGAGATTCCAGGGAAGAGTCAAATCCGAAGCCTTGACGTGGAGATGGAAACCGACCGGATCGTCTCCCTCGAGAGTGAGCGATTCGGGAACGTGTCCCTGCAACACCCTGAACAGACGCTGGCCCTGCTCGGCCATGAAGCGCACGATCAGGGGACTGTCGAGTCCACAGTCGTCCTGAAGCCTGGGCAATTCCAGTTGTCGATCCCGAACAGTTTCGAGCCGTTCACGGAACGTCTCTTCCTCGTGCGGCATCGTCAGGTCGATCTCGATCCAGCGCATGATCCTCCAGGGGCGGTGACCCGTGTGGGGCCGGCCTCGGTTGGGGTCGTGACGCTGTTATCGGCAGGATTTCAGGATCTTTGAGTGGGATCCTTGAGAGGGTCGGATCGAGTCGAAGAGACAGGACAAAAAAAGACACCGTCGCCGGTGTCTTGATCAAATACACTGATCCGATGAAATGGTGGTGCCCGAGGGGAGACTCGAACTCCCACTGGGATAAACCCAACTACGACCTGAACGTAGCGCGTCTACCAATTCCGCCACCCGGGCAGCCACATGCAGAAGCGATGGACCTTGGCCCTTTGCTCCGCAGCGCACCAATCTAGAGCGCCCATGGAGTCGTGTCAACCTGGGGGAGGTTTTTTCTTCTGTGCCCGTCGGCCAGGTGCTAGGTTCGCAGATCCGACTCCAGGATCCAAACCGATGGAGCCTCATCATGGCAGCCAAGAAGGCCAAGTTCGTCGAGGACGGGGTCAAGATCATCGCCAAGAACAGGAAGGCTTTCCATGAGTACGAGATACTCGAGCGATGGGAAGCCGGCCTCGTGCTGCTGGGCACCGAGGTCAAGGCGCTGCGCAACGGCCGCTGCAACCTGGGTGATTCCTACGCCGAGATCAGGGAAGGGGAAGGCTGGCTGTCCAAAATGCACATCGGGCCCTACGAAATGGGAAATCGAGAAAACCATGATCCCTTCCGTCGCCGGAAACTGTTGCTGAACCGCCGGGAAATCCGCAAGATTCGGCCCAAGCTCGAGGAAAAGGGGCTGACCCTGATACCCCTTCGGATCTATTTCAAGCATGGGATCGTGAAAATCGAGATCGGCCTCGGTCGCGGCAAGAAGATGCACGACAAGCGCCAGTCCCAGGCCAAGAAGGACGTCGATATGCGCATCCGCCGCGAGATGGGACGACACTGATGCGCGGGCGCCTGGGATGGCTGCCGGTAGCGGTGGCGACCATAGCGGTCAGCGTGGTGTGCGGCGTGATCAACGATGCCTCGGCCACCCTGCCGCCCCTTCGACTCGATCCCGACGGCGACGAACAGAAGATTACCGTGAATTTCGTCGGCATCGACCGACCATCCCTGACGGTGACCGGCCGCCGCCTCTGCGCTGATGCCGGGATCCTCTACCTGCCCCTTGCCGACGTGGCGGCGATCGTCAACGGAGGCCGCTTCTGGCGGGACGAGACGATGCAGTTGCGGCTCACCCTCGCCGGCCGCGACATCCTGCTGACCCACGGGAGCCGGCTGGTCATTCTCGATGATCGCGAGGTCGTGCTCCAGGCGCCGCCCTTCGCTTTCGAAGGCGACCTTTGGGCGCCGGTGACCCTGTTCGAACGCGTGCTCGCACCCTTGACCGGCGAAGCGACGAAATGGGACATGGCGACCGCGACCCTGAGCGTGGGGGGTGTCCGTCCCAACATCACCGCTGCGACGATCCGTTCCTCGGGACGCAGCACCACCCTGTCACTCGACTGTTCCGAGGCTCTGCGTTGGCGACTGGAGCGTCCTGATCCCGAGCGTGTGCGCTTGACCATCTACGGCGGAATTCTGGACGGAAGTCGGATCGGGCAGCTGAAATCCCGGGGACTCATCCGCAGCGTGACCGTACGACAGGACCGGGACCGGGCCGTGATCGATGTCTCGGTCCTGCCCTTGACCTCGGGCGCCCGAACCCATGCCGAGGACGACGGCCGCACCATCGTGCTGGCGCTCGATGAATCGGCCTCGGGGCTGCCGACACCGACGGTCCGTGGCACCAAGGCGATGGCTGAACCCGAAGTGTTCGGACAGGGAGCTCCGAAGGTCGAGGTCGTGGTCATCGACCCGGGCCATGGCGGGGACGACGTCGGCGTGATCGGTCCCGACGGGGAAAGGGAAAAGGACATTGTCCTCGCCCTCGCCAGGGAGCTGAAGAACGTGCTCAAGGAGGCCGGTTTCACCGTCGTGATGACCAGGGACGGCGACGACGACCGCACACCGGACGATCGGGCCGAGCAGGCGAATCTCGTCGGAGGCGACCTCTTTCTCTCTCTTCATGCCGGTGCCTGGTTCGACACGAATCGCCGAGGCGCAGCGGCCTGGACGATGATTCCCGGCGGTCCGATCAGCACCGAAGAATTCGCACCTTGGGGAACCATCCAGCAGCGCCATCTGACTGAAAGTGTCTTCTTGTCCGAGACCGTTCTGGCCCGCCTGGCTCTCGACCTGAAAATGACCGTGACCGATCCTGGTCTGGTGAATTCCACACTGCTTCAGGGCGTGGACATGCCGGCGGTGATGCTCGAGGTGGGGATGCTCACTCATGCCGCCGACCTGGAGAGGCTCACCGATCGGGGCGAGCGCCAGCGGCTGGCCAGATGCCTGGGATCGGCCGTCGTGGCCTACCGGTCGACTCTGGCCGAACGCCAGGTCGACGACCAGGGAGGTCGACCATGAGCACGAGTGGCCGGCAACCGGATCGTGTGGTGGGACGAGGGTTCTGGTGGTCCCTGGCCCTGCTCATCGCCGTGCTCGGTGCCGCGGCAGGATTCCTGGGCTGGTCGTTGAGCCGTGGCGCCGGAGACACCGGACCGTTGCTGCCGGCGGCGCCGCCGACCGAGACCAAGGAGCTCGCCGGCACCCGCTCAGCCCTGCTGTACCACTTGCGGAACCACGGCGACGACCTGATGGTCGAAGGCCGTCAGATCCCGAGCCGCGATCGATTCGAGGAAGACCTGCAGGCCGTTCTCGAAGCCCTCCTGTCGGCGGCGCCGCCGCCCGGAGCGGTGCGGACGATGCCGGTCGGCTGCCGTGTGAACACGGTCTTTTTCGACGCCGACCGGGGGCATGCCGTCATCGATTTCTCGGCGGAACTGGTCACCGGACATCCCGGCGGCGTGGCCGCCGAGCAGGCGACCCTGACGGTGCTGATGCGCACCATCGCCGCCAACTTCCCCCAGATCCACTACTGCAGTCTGTTGGTCGACGGCGCCCAGGTGGAGACCCTGGCCGGTCATGTGCGGACCGACCGCCGTTTCGTTCCGACAAGGTGGCACTGACGTGGGCCCCATCGGCGTTTTCGACTCGGGTATGGGGGGGCTCACGGTCCTGCGGGCCCTGCACCGTCGTCTTCCGGCTGAAGATTTTCTCTATTTCGGTGATACCGCGCGTGTTCCCTACGGGACCAAGGGCGAGCGGACGGTTCGGGCCTTCGCAGAGCAGAATGCTGCCTTCCTGATGAGCCGTGGCGTGAAGATGATCGTGGTGGCCTGCAATACCGCTTCGGCGTTCGCTCTGGCCCACCTCCAGGATCGACTGCCGGTCCCGGTTCTCGGGGTGATCGAGCCGGGTGTTCACGCGGCGCTCGCGAGGACCCGGGGAGGGGTCATCGGAGTGATCGCCACCCGGGGCACCATCAACAGCGGGCGTTACCAGGAACTGCTGGCCCGCGAGATTCCGGCGTCGCGCGTGCTGGCGAGGCCTTGTCCCCTGTTGGTGCCGCTGGTGGAAGAGGGAATGATCGAACACGAGATCACCCGGCAGGTTGTCGCCGCCGACCTCGGTTCCCTGCAGGGAGCCGGTGTCGACACCCTGATCCTAGGCTGCACCCATTATCCCTTGCTGAAGGACGTCATCGGTCGTTTCATGGGGCCGGACGTGGCCCTCGTGGATTCGGCCGAAACCCTGGCCGAGGCCGCCGTAGGACTCCTGAAGGAGCGAGGCCTGAATCGGGTCGGGACCCACGCGCCGGGTAAGATGGCGTTCTGGCTCAGTGACATTCCCTGGAAATTCCAGGAAGTAGGATCCCGATTCCTCGGGCATCCGATCGACGAGGTTCAGACTGTCAACGTGAACGAAGCCAACTGGGACGGTCATCTGGACCTGCCCGAGGTCCGGGAGGACAACACTTGAACGAACGATTCGAGGGGCGCACGCCCACCCAGCTGCGACCGGTTCGCATGACCCGCGATTACTTGCCCCACGCCGAGGGATCGGTGCTGATCGAGACCGGAAAAACCAAGGTCATCTGCACTGCCAGCATCGCCCACGGCGTGCCCGGTTGGTTGCGCGGAAGTGGCCAGGGTTGGGTGACCGCCGAGTACGGCATGCTGCCGAGGGCGACCGGCGACCGCACCCGGCGCGAAGCCGCCAACGCCAGCGGTCAGGGTGGACGCACCATGGAGATCCAACGCCTGATCGGCCGCAGCCTGAGGGCCGTGACCGACATGAACGCCATGGGGGAACTGACCATCACCCTCGACTGTGACGTGATCCAGGCCGACGGCGGCACCCGCTGCGCCAGCATCAACGGCGCTTCGATCGCCCTGTACGATGCCATGCGCCGCCTGAATCTCAAACGGCATCCCATGGCGACGCTGGTCGGAGCGGTGAGCCTCGGGGTGATCGACGGCGAAGTGATGATCGACCTGGACTACGCCGAGGATTCCCGGGCCGGCACCGATATGAACGTGGTCATGGCCGAAGGCGGAGGCATCATCGAGATCCAGGGCACGGCCGAAGGCGCTCCGTTCAGCCGGGAGCATCTCGACTCGATGATCGATCTGGCCGCCGGCGGCATCAAGCGCCTGATCGAATTCCAAAAAAAATGCCTGGAGGCCTAGAGTGAGCCGACGCATCGTGGTGCTGGCGAGCCGGAATCCCGACAAGGTTCGGGAGATGGCGGAACTCTGTGAGGGCCTTCCCTTCGAAATCCGTTCCACGGCGGACTATCCCGGACTTCCTGAGATTCTCGAGGACGGCACCACGACCCTGGGCAACGCGACCCGCAAGGCGGTGGCCACCGCCGCCTTCACCGGGGAGATCGCCGTCGCCGACGACACCGCCCTGAGGGTGGAGGCTCTCGGCGGCCTGCCCGACGTGTTCGCGGCGCGGTTCGCCGGACCCCGGGCCACCTATGCCGACAACTGCCGATTGCTCCATGAACTCATGACCTCGGTGCCCGACGGTCGTCGGCAAGCGCTGTTCCTCACCGCCGCTGTCTGGGTCGACCCGCGCCCCCGGGACCGCGGGCCTGGAGCGGACGCCGTCGTGGGAGCCGACGCCCGCCTGCGCTGGCTGCACGCGCCATCTCGGCGCCCGGTTCATCTCGCCCGCTCAAAGGAAGAGGCGAAGGACCGGGACCCGTTGATGGATCGTCGCACCGTCTGGCGGGACTACCTGGACTGGGCCCAAGGGGACGGTCCGGTTCCCGGTGTGGACAGGGAACGTCTCGCAGCAATCCTGGGTGGTCTCGCGGCCTCGGTGGCCCATGGCGGTCGGCCCAATGATGCTGACGCCGAAGCCATCCATGTCTCCGACACACGGATCTGGACGGCTGCCGGGCTCGACGACACCCAGGCGCCGACGGCCCAGATGGTACCGAACGGTCTGCCGAGCCCAGAGCCAGGCAGCGCGGTCAACGAGGCGGTCTGGTGCGAGGTCTCCGCGGTCGGACGGGTCATCGGTGAGATCGTGCACCTGCCTCGCGGCCGTCAGGGATTCGGGTATGACCCGCTGTTTCGTCCTCTTGGCGGGGATCGGACCCTGGCGGAAATGTCCGCCGAGGAGAAGAACGCCCTGAGCCATCGGGGTCGTGCGATCAGACGTCTCCTGTCGGCGGCGTCGAGACTGTATACGAGGTGAGGGTCGGGCGGTCTTATCGTTGCGCGCGGTTGACACCGGGCCATCGAGGACGTATTGGTGTTCGCTTCCGGTTTGGCCGTCGATCCGGGCTTCCCGCCCGATTCTGACGAAACCAGATCCGGGGCCCGGCGATTGCCCTGCCACGGGTGGTTCCGAGGTCGCTGATCGGGTTGCAGACCGGAGATTCCGCTTCAGGCGGGAGAGGAACCGATGCCCGGTCGGGGCGTGGCGCAGCCCGGTAGCGCACCTGCTTTGGGAGCAGGGGGTCGAAGGTTCGAATCCTTTCGCCCCGACCACTTCCGCCGTTCCTCCGGGAGCGCGGTGGCTTGACAGAGCCCGGTTCGTATCCCATCATTCCGGTCCTGTGCCGGCCGTGGCCAGGACGCTTGGACGACGGAGTCGCGCCTGTAGCTCAGTTGGATAGAGCATCGGACTTCTAATCCGGCGGTCGCAGGTTCGAATCCTGCCAGGCGCGCCAGATCTTGTGGATTTTGGTGGTGGGTGTAGCTCAGTTGGCAGAGCCCCTGGTTGTGGTCCAGGTGGTCGTGGGTTCGAATCCCATCATCCACCCCATCTCCTTGCCTCCGCCGTCTTTCGAGGCGCGCGGGGCGACTTCGGCCCTAGCGAATCATCGCGGGGCCGTTTTTTTTCGGGGCAGGGGTGACAGACCGACGTCCGTCGGCTAAGATCTCCGTCCGCCACCCGTTTCGACCTCGGGTAGGCACGAGACTGCGGCCAAGCCGCAACAGAGGAGGATCCATGGCGAGCGTCAACAAGGCTATCATCGTTGGGAACCTGGGCAAGGACCCGGAGATGCGCTTCACCCAGAGCAACACCGCGGTGGCCAACTTCAACGTGGCCACGACCGACACCTGGAACGACCGCGACGGCCAGAAGCAGGAGCGCACCGAGTGGCATCGCGTGGTGGCCTGGGGTCGTCTGGGCGAGATCTGCGGCCAGTATCTGAAGAAGGGCAAGCAGGTCTACATCGAAGGCCGGATCCAGACCCGCGAGTGGGAGGATCAGCAGGGCCAGAAGAAGTACTCGACCGAGATCGTGGCTCAGACGATGCAGATGCTCGGCCGAGCCGGCGATGCCGGCGATGGCGGTGGTCAAGGCGGCGGCCTGGCCCGCGAAGCGCAGTCGGGGGGAAGTACCACCGAAGCGTCGGACCGCGGCTCCTTCCCCGAGCCTCCCATGCCGGGGGCGATGGACGAGGACCTGCCGTTCTAGTCCTGTCCGATGACGATCAAGAGGGGCGCCCCACCGGGGCGCCCCTTTGTGTTAGAAGCGTGCAGCCGAACCGTTGATCTCCTATTCTGTGCCCAACCCAAGACCGGAGGGATCGATATGCCTCGCATGTTCTTACCGCTGATCACAGTCCTGATTCTCTCTGTCATGGTAGGGGGATCGTCGGCGATCGAGTGCGAAGACTACAGCGGGACATCCCGGGTTCGCGACGTGCGGAATCTCGGGAGTCCGATCACGGATCTGGATCTCGATGCGGGGCGATTGCTGCTCGGTCATCAGGATGGAGGAATTCGTCTGCTCGATGTCGGCGCGGACCCGGCGTTCCCCTGGGCCCTGGATCTTCTCGATCTGGCCGGCTCCGCTCCGCAGGTGGCCTTGACCGGGACCGACGCCGTGGTGGTGACCCGTTCCCCGGCGACGCTGATCCGGTTGAGCTTGAGTGGTGACCTGATAACGTCCGTCGGCTCGCCGCTGGTGCTTCCGGCGCAGCCGGTGGACTTGGTGATGGTCGGAGAGTGGGCCTATGTTCTGGTCGAGGATGTGGACGACACACCCTGGACGTCGACCCTGGTGACGGTGGATCTCTCGGATCCCGGCCAACCGGTCATCTCCGATCAGACAGGCGTCCCCTATCCCTCGGTAGCCCTGGACGTGCACGGACCCCTGCTCGGAGTCGTGTGCGCCGGTAGCCCCAGCCTGACCCTCTTCGATCTGACCGATCCGGCGGTTCCCGCCTGGACGGGAACCTGGCATGGAGGCAGCCTGGCTCGCGACGTGTTGATCAGGGCGAGCAAGGCCTGGGTGACCGGCAACGACAAGCTTATGGCCATCGACCTGACCGATCCCTCGCAGCCGGTCGCGAGCGAGTCGTGGGCGGACCCCCTGGGATGGGTGCACATCGTGGATACCGGCGGTCCGCTGCTGGTGCTGCGTGAGACGATCCAGGGTGGCGAAGACGGTGGCTCCCTGTTCGGCGTTTCGGTCGCCGCGGGACCCGTCGGCTCCTTCCGCGTCCACGGCGAGGCTGCGGCTGCGTCCAACGGCTGGGCCTACGTGGGGGAGGGGCAGACCCTGGTCAGCATCGAGATCCGGGATGGCGTCGAGCCCCTTCCCGGCGGAGTCGTGCCGGCCGAGTCCCTGGACGACGATGTGCGCCTGATCGCTTCGATGGATGATCTTGGCGCTGCATTGCTCGAAACACGCGATGGCGGGCTTTCGATCAGCCGTCTCTGGATTCTCGACCTGCCGACCGATGGTGTTCCGGTTCGTCGAGGAAGCCTCGATCTCCCGACCGGGATCGTTTCCCTGGCGATGTCCGACACCGTGGTCGCGGTCGGGATCTACGATGCGGCGACCGGAGTCGGCCGGGTGCACATGATCCATGTCGGGGATCGGGATCAACCCGTTCTGCTGGCCAGCATCCCGGTGACCGGCAGCCCGGTGGTAGTGGCGATCCGGGGCGAAATGCTGGACGTAGTGACGCGCTCGTTCAACCTCGAAAACAGTCACCTCTACACGCCCTACGTGATCACGAACCCGGAGGCTCCGCTAAGGGCGCCGTCGTTGTATCTCCCCGAACCTCCTCAGGCCTGGGCTCACGACAAGATCGACGATCTGGTCTACATCGTGGGCGACGGCCTCTTCGACATCTATGACGTGAGCGATCCGATCTACCCCGTCCTGGTGGAGGACTACATCACCAGCTTCAACTTCACCTCTGTGGTGCAGGATCACAATGGCGAGATGCGTCTCGGCACCGACAACGGTTGGCTCGTGCGCGCCGATCGCTCGAGTCCCGGAATTCTCCTGATCAGGGACGCGATCTGGCTACCGGGCATTCCGAGGTCGCTGGCTGTCCATGGCACGACGGTCTGGGTGGCATGCGGTGACCTGGCTCTCGTCGACGTTGCCTTGCCGTCGGCGCCGGAAATTATCGGCCATGTCGGAGCCGGTGATGTGGGGTTCCTGACCCTGACTCCGGCCGGTCCGGTGACCGCCTCCGGTGCCCAGGGCGTAATGGCTTGGCCCGGCCACTGCATGGATGTGGCGGTCTGGTATCTCGGAATGCAGACGGAAACCGCGCCCCGCGAAGCGGTGCTGCGCTGGAACGTCGCCGGCGTGGCTTCGGTCGAAGACTTCCGGGTCAGTGCCGGCCATGACAGGCAGCGCGACATAAGGGTGGCCCAGGACGAGCAGGGGTTTCAGGCGCGGGACAGCCTGGCTCGGGGCGAAGAGTTTTACACCCTGGAATTGCGCACCGAGTCGGCCTGGGTCATCCTGGAGCAGATCTCCTTGTGGATTCCCACGATCGACATCCCGTTGGCGACCGACCTGGGAACGCCGCACCCCAATCCCTTCAACCCGAGGGTGAAGGTGTCCATGGCGCTGGCCGTGCCGGGCCGTGTGACCGTCGATGTGATCGACGCCGCCGGGCGCCGCGTCGCGACACTGACCGATGGGTCTTGGCCGTCGGGTAATCATGACATCATCTGGGAGGGAAGGGACGACCTGGGGCGAGCCGTTCCGTCGGGCACCTACTTCATGCGTCTGATGACGGTCGATGGAACCCGGTCGCGAAAAATGATGCTCGTGCGTTGAGACGGAACAGGTTCACGCCCGGACTTCGCAGTGACGGTAGAGGGGACAGTCATCGCACTGGGGCCTGCGCGCCCGGCAGGTGTTGCGGCCGTGCTCGATCAGGAGATGGCCCAGGGCGACCCAATGCTTGCGAGGCACACATTGGTTGAGGTCGCGCTCGATCTTGACGGCTTCCTTCGGTCCATGCCCGGTCAATCCCAGCTTGACGGCGATGCGACCCACATGGGTATCGACCACCACGCCCTCCGGTTTTCCGAGCGCCACGCCCAGCACGACGTTGGCCGTTTTGCGTCCCACACCAGCCAGCTTGACGAACTCCGACAGCGTCGAAGGCGGCTCGCCCTGGTGCTGCTCGATGATGTCCCGACTGCAACTCTGGATGGACTTGGCCTTCTGCCGGAAAAACCCGGTGGTGCGGACAGCTTCCTCGATCTCCTCGATCGGCGCATCGGCGAAGGCGGCCGGATCCGGGAATTGCTCGAACAGAGCCGGAGTGACCTTGTTCACACGTACGTCGGTACACTGGGCGCTGAGGATCGTGGCGATCAGCAGCTGGAAAGGGCTGTCGTAATCGAGACTGCAGCGTGTGTCGGGGTAACGCTCCGTGAGGATTCGGATGACCTTGAGGACGCGTTTTTGGCGGGCGTCGAGATCGAGCACAAGCTGCCTTTCGACTCGGGTCAGCGGGTGAGAACCCATCCAGGGCGGTTTTCTTGACTTCGCCGGGGAGCGGTGCTAGTTTGCGAATCCCGGCGCGGAAGCATAACACCGCTTTCGATGCCGTACCACATTGCTGATACTGTGCGCCGCTAGCTCAATTGGCAGAGCAACTGACTCTTAATCAGTAGGTTCGGGGTTCGATTCCCTGGCGGCGTACCAAGTGAATAAAGGACTTACGGGAATTCCGTGAGTCCTTTATTTATGTCAGGGACACGCCGGGGACACGCTCTCGTGCTGCTGGATCTCTATAATCACTGGCGCACAGCAGCGGGGTGCTCATCACGTTGCCCCTACCGTTGAATCCATCTGGCCTCAGAGTAGGTTATTAGAGATAGATTCGGGTCTCTTTGTGATATGGAAATTTCGACACTGGCTCGATGACGTCGTTGCAATCGAAGGCAACGGACGCAGCGGGAACGCAAAGGGATACGACGGCGAGCAGCACAATTGTGTTCCGGATCATATCTATCTCCCTGAGTGTCCCCGAACCTCGATCACTTCACCAGGACCATCCTCTTCGTCTCTCCGAACGACGCCGACCGGACGCTGTAGAAATACACGCCTGCCGGCGCTTGCCGTCCTGCGTCGTCCCGGCCGTTCCACACGGATTCATGGGGACCGGCAACCAGCGCTTCACCGGCGATCAGCGTCCGCACCAGACGGCCCGAGACATCGTAGACCGCCAGTGTGACCCGTTCGGACAGAGCCAGTCCGAAGCCGATGGTCGTGCTCGGGTTGAAGGGGTTCGGCATGTTCTGGTGCAGCGCGTTGAATGACGACGGCATGCCGCCAACTCCTGTGACGCTTGTCGGCACGCTGAACAGGCTCTCGTTGCCGGAAAAGTCGACCGCCGAGATCACGTAATGGTCGTCGAAGGTCCCCCCGGTGTCTGCCCAGTCGGCGGCGGCCGTGACGTGCAGCAGGTTGGTCGGCCCAGGCGTGAAGCCCTCAACAGCGTCACGGTAGATCCTGAAGTAGCGGAAGTCGATGTCCTCGCTTGGCTCCCAGCTCAGGGCGTTCTCGGCACCGTAGGCTACGAGGAATCCCGTTGGTGCTCCCGGCGCCAGGTTGTCGATCGAGTAGCCGCTGTCCGGTTCGCAGTCGAAGAACGCGGTGGGCGCCGCGGTATGGGCGCGCACGAAGAAGACCGACCAGCAGACGCCGGCCTCGGTCGAATCACACAGGGTCTCGGCCAGGGTGTTGTACACGGCTTCGCCGCTGGCGGGCAGGTTCAGGACGAAGTCCCACTGGCCAGGCAGGGTCTTGTGGCTGATGGAAGCAACGTCGGGGGCTGCCTTGTTGGCGTCGATGCGTCTGTACATGGAGTAGGACAGGATGGGTGTCGGTGATCCGGCCGCATCCAGATCCGAGGGCAGCCAGTTGATCCGGACGCGACGTCCCTGGTCGTTGCCCACGTCGGTGATAGCGCCGATGTCCGGGGCGTGAACGGTGAGAGGGCTCGAAGCGGGATCGTAGGGGTCGGAACCTGCGGCGATCTCTTCGGAGTCGGTGTAGCCGTCGTTGTCGCTGTCCAGGTCCAGGTAGTTGGGAATGCCGTCGGCATCGATGTCGGCGGATCCTTCCACGACCGTGGGGATGCCGTCGCCGTCGTCGTCGGCATCGCGATAGTCGGCCACGCCGTCGCCGTCGGAATCGGTAGTGCCCTCGATCGAATCGGGGATGGAGTCATCGTCGCTGTCGGCGTCCAGGGCATCGATCAAGGTATCACCGTCGGTGTTGATCGGGAAGCCGCCGTCGGTCTCGATGAAATCGTCGATGCCGTCCGAGTCGGAATCTGCCATGGAGGGGTCGGTGCCTAGCGTGCTCTCGAGCGCGTCGGACAGACCGTCGCCGTCGCTGTCGCTGGTCGGCGTATCGGGATCGAGGAAGTTGGGGATGCCGTCGAGGTCGTCGTCGCCGGTGCCTTCGAGGGGATCGCCGTCGTTGTAGCCGTCACCGTCGCTGTCGAGGTCGAGGTAGTTGGGGGTGCCGTCGCCGTCCGCATCATCGTTGGCGCCGCCCTCGATCGGGGTCGGAATGCCGTCGTTGTCGTCGTCGTAGTCGGTGCGGTTGGGGTCGCCGTCCATGTCGGTGTCAATGTCCAGTTCATCCAGATCCAAGACTCCGTCACCGTCGCTGTCGGTGTCCCGGTAGTCGGGAATCATGTCGCCGTCGTAATCACTCGTGCCCTCGACCATGTCCGGGTAGCCGTCGTTGTCGCTGTCGGTGTCCAGGGCATCGATGGTGCCGTCGCCGTCGGTGTCGATCGGGCTACCTCCGTCGGTTTCGGTGCCGTCATCGATTCCGTCGCCGTCGGTGTCCACGACCAGGGGGTCGAGGCCGAGAATAAACAGTTCAACCCCATCGCTGAGGCCGTCGCCGTCGGTATCGAAGAGAAGAGGATTGGTGCCGAAGACGTTGACTTCGTCACCGTCGGTCAAACCGTCGCCGTCGGTATCGTCGATGTTGGGATCGGTCTCTCCCGCATCCACTCTGCCGTTGAAGTCGGCATCCTCGACACCGTCAGCCAGGGCATCCATGTCGGTATCGGTGCTGAGCGGGTTCGTCGTGGTCGCGGGGTCGAGGTCGGGCGTGAAGCCCATTCCGGTTCCCGTGTAGTTGACTCGCAACGGCGAGGAGGCACCGTCGCTCGTGCCGCCCGGGACGGGACCGGTCACGCCGCGTTCGAGGCCGTCGCTCAGGCCGTCATTGTCGGAATCCATGTCCATGGGGTGGGTCTCGTTCATGTCCTGGACGCCGTTGCCGTTGATGTCCTCACTGCTGTCTTTCAGGCCGTCGTCGTCGGAGTCGGCGTCGATGGGATCGGTCTCCATCATGTTGTGATTGCCGTCGGCGTTCAGGTCTTCCTGACCATCAAGCAACCCGTCGTTGTCGGAGTCGGGGTCGAGGGGATCAGTCTGCGTCATCGGGTTGCTGTCGGGGACGAACACTGTGGTGTTGGTGCCCAAGTAGGGTATGCCCGAGCCGTCGCTGACACCTGATGGGATGCTGCTGGTGCGGCCCATTTCCTGGCCGTCGCCGAGGCCGTCGTTGTCTTCGTCGAAGACCAGATTGTTGAGAATGAAGGTCACTTCTTCGCCATCAGAAACGCCGTCGTCGTCGGAGTCGGCGTCGAGGAGGAAGGTGCCGTACGCGACCTCTTCGAAGTCGTGCAGGCCGTCGTTGTCGGTGTCGGAATCGAAGGGATCGGAACCATAGATGCCAGTCTCTTCGGCATCGCTCAGGCCGTCGCCGTCACTGTCGCTGGTCGGCGTGTCGGGATCGAGGAAGTTGGGGATGCCGTCGAGGTCGTCGTCGCCGGTGCCTTCTAACGGATCGCCGTCGCTGTAGCCGTCGCCGTCGCTGTCCATGTCGAGATAGTTGGGGGTGCCGTCGCCGTCCGCATCATCGTTGGCGCCGCCCTCGATCGGGGTTGGAATGCCATCGTTGTCATCGTCGTAGTCGGTGCGGTTGGGGTCGCCGTCCATGTCGGTGTCGGTGTCCAGTTCATACACGTCCCAGATACCGTCGTTGTCGCTGTCGAGGTCGCGATAGTTCGGAATCATGTCGCCGTCGTAATCGCTC
>Ga0180007_10002159_pt1 | contig 24124 bp, 21 predicted proteins | sample MM_PC_MetaG_FD_121122 | JGI IMG/M metagenome (GOLD analysis project Ga0180007, IMG submission 121122) | Groundwater microbial communities from the Aspo Hard Rock Laboratory (HRL) deep subsurface site, Sweden - MM_PC_MetaG | ecosystem: Environmental > Aquatic > Deep subsurface > Groundwater... | reverse complement strand
TATAACAGATCGGTCACATGTCGGTTTCTGAAAAGGTACGAAAAACCCCTTTAGGGGTAATGTGTATAGAATGCCCTTTTAGGGCTTTATCCAAGCCACCGGCTATGCCGGTGGTCATGACTTAAAGATGTCTACTATCGAGCTTCACGATTTACCTATACACGACGACATTAATTCTTGCGCATAATGCCCCAAACCTTCTGTATCGCACTTGCGAGAGAGCGATTGAATTTTAAAGTCATGCGCAATTACTTATGACGTCATGTATATATTGGTGGGGAGATCTATTTCACGAGTACGCAAATTATCAGATCAGGAACAATCTTTAAGAGTAAAGTAAAAAGTCTCCGTTTGACTTTTCTTTGGTGTTCTTCGGCTGACCCTAATCATTATGAGCAGACCACTACGAATTCCCTGACTATCAAAGGTGGCAAACTTGCACGCCGGAAAACATGACGACGTGATCACGGATTATCATTACGAAACCGCGAATCCGGCATTGAATCTCACCAACGCCCCCGGGAAAGCCCGGCTCAGAGGTTTGCCAGTTGATTGGCTATCCGGCCTGTGCCGTTGATTGTCCATAAACAGGGGGCCGCTGCTGTCCGGCTGTGGAATCGAATTTTAGACTGATAGTTTTTCTGTGATGATCTTTTGCCCTGTGGTGTTCATGTAGTCCAATATGAAATTTCGATTAGTTTTTATTATAAGAGACCATTTCTGCTATAAGCTGTTGACTTTTTCTTCTGAAAAATAGTTGACTATATCTATGGGTAAGTTGTCCGTTGTCTGGGTAATGTATCCCAAAATTTTCGTTGAGAACATGGATGAATTTGGGCAGATAACAGATAGCCCGACGCTCATATCACCAGGCAAATGTATTCCTTTTGCTATAGGCTGATGTGCTGCAGTTGATAAATGAAAAGTGAAAATATCTCGCAGTCTGAGATGATAAGTGTTTTGAGCCGGAAACTTGCGGAAAATCAAAAGTTTCCATGTAATTGACAATTGATATTGGAGGGGAAAATGAAGAAAGATAGGATTTCCATGAAATTGTTTGGCGGCAGTCTGGCAGTGGCGGCATTTATAGCTTTGGCCGGTGCCGGTACATCCATCAGCGCTACTACGGACATGGCCGGCATGATGTGTGAAGGTATTCCCTATGGATGTGCCCCGGCACAGAAGAGTTTTACTGTCACACACGACAATCTTGCCGACACTGCGGCCTTAATGGCGGAAGGCATTGTTTATGAGGATTCTGTTATTGCCGGCGATAAAGTGCTGATTATGCTGGACCACCGGCAGGCGGTGCTGCTGAGCATGGAAGCATGTCTCTGTGAAGATCCCGCCTCATTGTCTGAGAGTCAGATGGCCAGCTACTAAACTCAGGCTTTTGAGTCAAAATCGGCAGCAGGGAGCAAGAAATAAATAATCCGCCGCATTAAGTGCGGCGGATTATTGTAACAGATATTCCAGCTTTTTTTCAGCATGCGGCACAATCCTTTGTGCCGCCTTTTATTTTGTAGATGGCATGCTTCAAGGCGGGCAGAACAACTTCAAGATTTTCCCTGGCTCCCTTTTCACTGCCAGGAAGATTGATGATCAGGCTTTCCTTTCTGATGCCGCCGATGCCGCGGGACAAAATGGCATTGGGTGTTTTGGCCAGACTGGCCATGCGCATGGCTTCGCCGATGCCGGGAATTTCAAGATCAAGCAGGGCTCTTGTTGTCTCGGGAGTCCGGTCGGTGGGACTCACGCCGGTGCCGCCGGTGGTGATTACCAGATCGATCCTCTCCTCATCCACCCATTTGATAATGGTTTCCCTGATCAGTTCGAGCTGATCAGGGACAATGGTATAGCCAACCACCTGGAAACCGGCATCAGACAGCTGTCGCTGCAACTGTGGGCCACTGGTGTCGATCCTCTCTCCCCTTGAGCCCTTGTCGCTGATCGTCAGGACAGCACAGGTGAATCCGGATTTTTCCAAGGTCGGCCGTTACTCCTGCTTGTTGGCTGCGGCGATGATCTTTTCCGCAATCTGCGCAGGTACCTCTTCATAATGTGAAAATTCAGCAGTGTACGTGCCTCGGCCACCGGTAATGGAGGTGAGATTCGGGGCATATTCCAGCATCTCGGCCATGGGGACCTGGGCTGTGACAATTTCCGCGTTGGACTGAGAATCCATTCCCATTACCCTGCCCCTTCTGCCGTTAAGATCGCCGATGACATCACCGACACATTCCCCTGGTATGTAAATCGTTATATTCATGATCGGTTCAAGCAGAACAGGGTTGGCTTCCTGAGCTGCTTTCTTAAAGGCCAGCGAGCCGGAAATCTTAAAGGCCATTTCCGACGAGTCGACCGCATGGAATGAACCGTCCACCAGGGCAACCTTGATATCCACCATCGGGTAGCCGGCAAGCGTTCCCTTTTCCATGGCCTCGATGACGCCTTTTTCCACGGCGGGAATATACTGGCGGGGGATGGCGCCGCCGACGATCTTGTCTTCATACTGGAAGCCTCCTCCTCTGGGCAGCGGCTCCATTTCAATCCAGGAGTCAGCAAACTGACCACGTCCACCGGACTGTTTCTTGTGTTTGCCCTGGACGCGCGCCTTGCCCTTGATCGTTTCCTTGTAAGGCACTTTGGGGGCGTGCAGCTGCATTTCAACGCCGAATTTGCGTTTGATCTTGTCGCCAAGCACCTGCAGGTGAATCTGGCCCACACCGGAAAGAAGAATTTCACGGGTCTGCTGATCGCGGGTCAACTGCAGGGTCGGATCTTCTTCAAGCATCTTGGTAATGGAAGAGAATAGCTTGTCTTCGTCATCCTTTTTGGCCGGAGAAACGGCAAAGTTCATGACCGGTTTGATGGGATCAAGCCCCTCATAAAGAACCGCCTTTTCTTTGGTGCACAAGGTGTCGCCTGTGCCGGTTTCCTTCAGTTTAGCCAAGGCGACGATCATTCCCGGGCAGGCCTCGGCAATGGGCCGTACTTCCTTGCCTTCCATGAGAAAAAGCTGGTTGAAGCGCTCGGTGACGTCTTTTTTGGCATTATAGAAGTTATCCCCGGACAGGGTGCCGGAAAAGACTCTGAAAATGGTGAGCTGGCCGGCATAAGGGTCTGCGGTGGTTTTGAAGACCAGACCGGAAAATGGCGCATCAGGCAGCGGCGGCATTTCCACAAGGTCCTCTGTCTGCGGATGGGTTCCTACCTGGGCGGGCCTTTCGGCAGGCGAGGGGAGGTATTCGACGATGGCGTTCAGCAGCAGTTCGGTACCGAAGTTTAGTGTGGCGGCGCCGGGGATAACCGGACATAATTTGCCGGTTCGCACTGCTTTTTTCAGGCCGGTGATCAGATCTTTCTTGTCAAGGGTTCCCTCTTCAAGAAACTGCTCAACCAGTTCATCGTCAGTTTCGGCAACCTGTTCCATCAACTGTTCCAAGGCAAATTCAACATCATCCTTCATCTCATCCGGGATCGGTCCTTCCTTGGCTTTGCCGTCCCCGGAGAAGAAATAGGCGGTCCCTTTGATGATATCAACCGCACCCTTGAAATCGGCTTCAGCGCCGATGGGCAGATAAATAACCGCAGGTTCCTGGGGAAGCTTGTACTTGATTTCGTCAACGACTTTCTCGAAATTGGCCCGTTCCCTGTCCATCTTATTGAGAAAAATGATGGCGGGAAGCTCGGCGTCCTGGATATAGCCGCCGATTTTTTCCGTCTGAAATTTAACGCCTAAAACCGCGCCGATGGTGAAGATGGCGTTGTCGACCACCCGGGCCGCGAACTTGGCCTCGTTGATGAAGTTGTCATCGCCGGGGGTGTCCGTCAGATACGTCGTATGTTTTTTCCAGGTAAAATTATTGAAGGAGGAACTGATAGTGAGCTTGCGCTGAATTTCTTCCGGGTCATAGGACATGACGGATGAACCGTCATCAACCTTGCCGAGGCGGTTTGTTTTCCCGGCGGTAAAGAGCAGAGCTTCCGCAAGTGAAGTTTTGCCGCTTTTCCCATGACCAAACAGTGCAACATTTCGAATCATCTTAATATCCTGCATGAATTCCTCCGTTGTCAAGAAGAGACAGTTGCCGACAGTAAAAGACGAAAGAGTCAGATTTCACCAACCGGCAAGATTCTCAGGTTTTTAGGTATATGCAATATTGATGAATCGCAAAAAAGTTCCCGAACGGACGGGGCGGCATGTTAAATCAGATACCTGTCATGCCAGATCGCCGGACGGGTGAATTCTGCGAGACCGTCAAATGCTCAAATACGTTATGAAGTCAGTTATACAGCTCCTTTGCAGGCTTTTGTCGACGACGCTCAGAGATTACGGATTTTTTGATTCTTTTCTTTCCGTTTACTGAATGAGTGGGCTTTCATTGCATCATTTTCATTGCATCATATCGTACCAATGACGCATAGTATTCTGATATTAATAAGAAAGGCAAGATTCTGCACTGAAAATGGTAGAAAGTTTGTGATTTTTCTTTGAGCAGGGCGGCTAATCCATTAAAATCAAAATAAGAACGGATGGATAGGATGGAATGTTGCCCCAAGCGGCTTTTTTATCATGCCCCAATGCAGGGGTGGTTAAAGGGTAAAAAAATGAATACTTTCTCAGAGGAATGTGCATGAAACTTGCCCGGGCTGAACAGATGCAGCAGATTGACCGGACAGCCATTGACGATATCGGCATTCCCGGTTCTGTTCTGATGGAAAACGCCGGACGGCAGACCGTATATCACCTCTGCAGTTATTTCGGCAAGATGAAAGGGAAAAAGATCGCGGTATTTGCCGGGCCCGGCAATAACGGCGGTGACGGTTTTGTCGTGGCGCGCCATCTCCAGCAGCTTGGCGCTCAGGTAAGGGTGTTTCTGCTTGTCGGCGCCGACAGGATCAAGGGCGATGCGGCCGTGCATTTTCGTATCGTCTGCAATCTGCATATTCCTGTAAGTTTTCTCCTTGGTCCGGAAGATCTCCAAGGGCTTGAGCCTGATTGTTTTGACTTGATTGTCGATGCGCTTTTCGGCACCGGTCTGAAACGGCAGATCGAGGGACATTTTGCCCGGGTCATCGAGATGATGAACTGCGCTTCCTGCCCGGTGGTGGCTGTTGACATGCCCAGTGGTCTGGACAGTGACACGGGCGGGATCTGCGGAGTTGCGGTCAAGGCGGACCTTACCGTCACCTTCGGCGTGGCCAAGCCCGGCCACTTTGTTTTCCCCGGCCGGGAGTTGGTGGGCGCGCTGGAGGTTGCTGATATCGGCATACCCTCTCAAGTTGTCGCGGAGGCTGGCCTCACCTGCGAACTGCTGGACAGAAAAAGCGCGGCACAATTTGTTGCGCACCGTCCCATCAACAGCCATAAGGGAACCTATGGCCATATGCTTGTTTTGGCAGGCTCAATTGGGAAAACAGGGGCCGCCATTCTCTGCTGCCAGGGAGCTCTCAGGGCGGGAGCGGGGCTGGTATCTCTCTGTGCCGCCCGTGCTCTCAATGCAATTTTTGAATCAGCCCTGTATGAGGCCATGACTATTCCGGTGGCCGGCGGAGATGATGGCGCTCCGTCAATCAACGATTTGGAACTGATTCTTGCTGCCATGGAGGACAAACAGGCCGCTGTGGTGGGTCCGGGGCTTGGGACGGCGGATGAAACGGCAGAGCTGATAAAACGTATCTATCAGCATGCCGATATTTCTTTGCTGGTTGATGCCGATGCCATCAATATCCTGGCGGCGGATAAGAACTCGCTGTCAAGAGCCACGGCAGCAGTGCGTATATTGACGCCCCACCCGGGGGAAATGGCCAGATTAACCGGTAAGACCAGCCGCTCCATCCAGCAGAACAGACTGGCGGCGGCACGGGAATTTGCGCAGCAACACAATGTTTATCTGGTCTTGAAGGGGGCAGGGACCATCGTTGCCGCTCCTGACGGAACCCTTGCGGTGAATGCAAGCGGCAACCCCGGAATGGCAGCCGGCGGCATGGGTGATGTTTTATCGGGCATCATCGGCGGACTCCTCGTTCAGGGACTGGATCCCTGGGAGGCCTGTTGTCTCGGTGTTTATGTACATGGTCTGGCGGCGGACCGGCTGGCTGAAAAGGCGCCTTGCGGTTATCTGGCAGGTGAAGTGGCGGAGAGAGTGCCGTCGGTTATTAACGAACTGTTAAATGAGGAGAACTATGCTCTGTGCAAAAGATATCATGACAAATAATGTGATTACCGTCACCCCTGATCTTGGCGTTGAAAAACTTGCCGCCCTGTTCTGGAAAAACAACATCAGCGGCGCCCCGGTTGTCGATGCGGAAGGCCATGTGGTGGCGGTGGTGACGGAGAGTGATCTGATTGATCAGGCGAAAAAAATCCATATTCCCACCATGATCTCCTTTCTTGATTCGGTCATCATGTTCGGCAGCGCGGATAAGGTGGAAAAGGAAATCGGCAAGATCACCGGAACCACGGTGAGTGATATCTGCACTAATGAGGTGATCTCGATCAATGAGGATACGCCCCTTGACGAAATTGCCACCATAATGGCGGAAAAGGGCGTTCATACCCTGCCGGTTCTTGCCGGGAAAGTTCTTGTCGGCGTGGTCGGGAAAAATGATATTATTAAGACCCTGGCCAGGCAGGAGAAAGTTTAACAGCTGCAATTGCTGATCATTGTCCGGCGGGGCTCTACGGAGACCTGGACCATGCCCCGCACCGAGTTGGCAACATAAACTGCATCCGCATCCGCCAGATCTTCGGGGAAAAGGATTTTTTCGACAACCCGCTTTGGTGAAACCGCCATGAAATGTGATCTGAAAACGCCGGGCAGGAGACCGCATAGAAGCGGAGGGGTATAAAATACCTCACCTTTTTTTATGAAAACTGTAGAAATGGCGCCCTCGGCGACCTCTCCTTTTTCATTGCAGAACAGCACCTCGTAAAAGCCGTCGTTCACCGCCTTTTCCCGCTGCTGATTATAGAGATTGCGCCGGGTTGTCTTGTGATAGAGAAAGGCATCGCGTGAATCTGTTCTTTCGGCGGAAAACCGGACCTTCGGCAGTTCCTCTGTGCTGCTTCCGGCCAAGGTCTTCGCTGGCTCGCAGGGCGTGGCGACCAATGACACTGTTCCGTCTTTGGACAGCAGCAGGCGCACTCGCTGGTTTTTTTTGCCCGCGCCAAATGTCTTCGCCAGCCGGCCCAGTTCCGCCGTGATTTGCTCCTGGTCACAGGCAAATTGAAAGTAACTGGACGAATCTTTCAGCCGCGCCAGATGTTCGTTAAGAAGCCAATAGCCATTTTCCGGCTGCCAGAGGATTGTCTCGATCAGCTGAAAGTCCTCATGGGGCAGGGTGAGGAAATCTGCCTTCAGCCGGCATTCCTGCCACTCGTTTTCCCCGTCAGACTCATAAACGATGCCGGAGCCGATTCCCATTTCTCCTTTGTCATGATCGAGGACGATGGTTCGGATGGGAACATTGAAAACAGCATCGCCGTCAGGGGAGAGATAGCCGATGGCCCCGGTATATACCCCCCGGCTGCCGTGCTCCAGTTCTTTGATGATTTCCATTGTTCGTATCTTGGGGGCGCCGGTGACAGAGCCGCAGGGGAAAAGGGCCTTGAACAGATCGAAGAGTTGCAGATCGCCAGGCAGCTCACCGGAAATGGTCGAGGTCATCTGATGCAGTGTTTCATAGGTTTCCACATCAAAAAGTGAGGAAACCCGCACGGTTGCAGGTCTAGCCAGTCTGCCCAGATCATTGCGGAGCAGATCGACGATCATGACGTTTTCGCTCAGATTTTTGCTGTCTGTTTGCAGAAAATGTCGGTTTTGCCGATCTTCCGTCGTAGTCCGTCCCCGTCGCATGGTCCCCTTCATGGGGCGCACGGTGCAGATGTTTGCTGTCTTGCGAAAGAAAAGTTCCGGGGATAACGACAGGATACGGCGTGGGCCGTTCTGGATGTAAGCCCCATAGGCAACGCTTTGGTTTTTGCGTAAATCGCGGTAGAACGCCGCCGGGTCGCCGCTGAAATCAAAAAGAAGTTTTAAGGTGTAGTTGACCTGGTAGGTGTCGCCTGCGGCAATGTATGATTTTATGGCGGCAATTGCCGCGAGGTAGTCTTTTTTGTCGATGTTTAAGCGGAGATTTCGGATCGAATAGACGGATTCCCCGGGCAGTGGCGACCGGGCGGACTGCAGCGGCATGCATGCATCCTGTTTTTCCGCCGTATCAAAGTGGTCAACAATGACAGGAGCGGTAAATACACCGAGATCCGCAACGATTTGATTCTTCTCAAGGCACATTTTATCAGCAAGGACCGGTTCAAGCAGATAGCCGAATTCATAGCCCAGCCAGCCGGCGAGAAAATAGCCGCGGCCCAGCCAGCCGCTGGCCTCATGCAGAAAATGATCGGCTTTGCCTTCTCCTGTTAAGGTAATACGGTTGACAGGATTGCTGAACAGCAGAGAACGGTGGTCATCCCGGGTGATTCGCGTGGTTTCAAGCAGGACAAAGTCCTTGTTGCCAAGACTTGCAAGCAGGCGGGAAAGGGTCGAATCTGAAAGAGATGAATGGTTTGTCATGTGAGTGCGGCGTTATGCTTGATAAATTTTTTCGAAGGTGCTTTCTATACCCCCGTGACAGGAAAAAATCAAACGGCTTGTCAAAAAAAGTTTCCGCAACAAAATGCTTTTTCAAAAGCACTATTTTTCCTAAAACCTTGCTATATCAATGGGAATATTTTATAATTACAAGTTTGTAACATGAAATTTATTTCTTTTCTTGCGCTGCAGAAGAAATGTACCCTGAGCAATACTGTTTAGCCAGCAATATCAGATTTGATTAGAGAGAGATCAAGGAGGAAATTACATATGCTGATTCGTGATTGGATGGCGAAAGATGTTCTGACCGTAGATGAAAACACATCACTCATGCGGGCCACCCGCGTTATGAAAGAAAATTCAATTCGCCGCCTGCCTGTTGTTTCCCACGGCAAACTTATTGGGATTATTACTGATCGTGACGTTAAAGACGCGTCACCATCAAAAACGACCTCACTTGATGTCCATGAGCTTTATTATCTGCTGTCAGAAATGAAAGTGAAAGACGTGATGACGCCGAATCCCATTGTGATCCATGGCAATGAATCCCTGGAAAAGGCGGCTGTCATCATGCTCGATTGCAAGATATCCGGTGTGCCGGTAACCGATTCCTCCGGCTACCTGATCGGGGTGCTCAGTGAAACAGATGTGCTGCGCGGTTTTATTCACAGCACCGGCATCAAGGACGGCGCCATGCAGTACGTTTTTGACCTGGTGGATGAACCTGGCTCCGTAACCCAGGTTGTGAAGTTGCTGCGTGAATATGATGCCAGGATTATCAGTGTATTGACAGCCTTTGAAGACGCTCCGGATGGCATGAAGCGGGTTGCGATCCGTGTCATGGTCAAGGATGATGGAGCGCTGGAGAAGCTCTCTCAGGTATTGCAGGAAAATTTTACGGTGATTTTCCAGGGCAAGGACGAATTGAAAGACCTGCCGCAACGCCGGAAGTCTTGATCCTCTTTCCTGCCTAACTATTTTTCGAGCCGGGCTCTGATCCCCGGCTTTCTTTTATTGTTCATTTTGACCTGAAGAGTCCGGCTGCTCCATCCATGGCATTCTGTCTTTTCTGAAGGCCATCCAGGTGGATTTGTCATTGTTTGAGGGATTGAATTTCCCTGTTTGCTTGTCAACAGGAAGAAAAACGATACCATCGGGAACGGGGAACTTTTCCACTTGCAGTGGGACCTTCTGCATGAAATCGAGCCAGATTGGCGCGCAGGCCAGCCCTCCTGTTTCGTTATTGCCAAGGGAGTGCTTTTTGTCAAAACCCATCCACACTCCGCAGACCATCTCGGGGGTATAGCCGATGAACCAGGCGTCGCGGTATGTATCTGTCGTTCCTGTTTTCCCTGCTGCTTCCTGGGGCAGGCCCCAGGCTTTTTTCCCTGTTCCTTCTTCTATGACGCCTTGCATGATGCGGGTTATCTGGTAGGCGGTCTCTTTATCCAGAACCTGCCTCTTTTTTTCTTTGAACGATTCCAGCGTGTTGCCGTTGCGATCAGTGATTTTAGTGATAAATACCGGCTTTGCTGTCTGGCCAAGATTGGCAAAGGTGGTGTATGCGCCGGTAAGCTCAAGCAGAGTGACCTCTGATGAACCCAAGGCCAGGGAAAGATTTTTGTTGAGCTGTGAGGAGACGCCCATATCCCGGGCCAGTTGCCGAACGGGTTCAATGCCGATTTCCTGGAGCAGTTTAACAGTGACGACGTTTCTGGAGTGGATAAGAGCGGATTCCAGAGTCGTAGGACCGGTGAACTTGCCGTCGAAATTCTGCGGTTGCCAGGTTGATCCCGGTCTTGATCCCGGCAGTACAAGCGGCTCGTCCATGATGATTGATGCCGGGGTAAATGGGTCTCTTAATGCTGCGGCATAGACAATGGGCTTAAAGGCGGATCCCGGCTGTCTTCTTGCCTGGGTGACCCTGTTGAACTGGCTTTTGTTGAAATCAGTGCCGCCTACCAGGGCCCGGACTTCGCCGGTGGAGGCGTCCATGGCAACCAGGGCGGCCTGGGGCAGCCCGGCAATCTTATTCGGACGCCGCACCACCCATTTGGCAACCCCCCTGCTGACAGCCGCTGTCGCTGATTTCTGCAGGTTCGGATCAAGGGTTGTTTTAATGGTAAGCCCTCCTGCCACCAAAGCCTCCCAGCCATATTTTGCCTGAATGTACTTTTTAATATACTGGACAAAATATTTAGAGTCATCGTCCGTCTCAACCAGGGCGCCCCATAGTAGTGGGTGGGCAAAGGCCTTTCTTGCCATGGTGGAGGTAATGTAACCTTCTTCCGCCATCCTGTTTAGGGCGTAAGCCTGTCTTTTTTTCGTCAGGTCAAAATGCTTGAAAGGGGAATAACGGCTAGGCGCCTGAGGAAGACCGGCAAGAATGGCGATTTCTGCCAGATTAAGATCAACGGCTTTTTTGCCGAAGTAAACCCTGGCAGCTGCATCAACCCCGTAAGCTCCCTCCCCGAAATAAATCTGGTTCAAATAGATGTGAAGAATCTCCTTTTTGCTGAGAACCTTGTCGATGCGATAGGCAAGAACCGCCTCCTTTATTTTTCGGGTATACGTTTTCTCTGGTGAAAGCAGGAGGGCGCGCGCCACCTGTTGGGTGATCGTGCTGCCCCCCTGGCCCTTTTCGCCCTTGCGGAGATTATGCAGAAGAGCGCGGAGGGTGGACCAGGCGTCAATGCCGGCATGCTGAAAAAAACGGGCATCTTCCGCCGCTACAAAGGCGAGAGGCAGGTCTTTTGGCATGCTGTCAATGGGGACAACAAAGCGGTTCTGGGTAAAGATGGCGTCAAGCTGCCTGCCGTTTTTGTCAAGGATAACGGTGGTGGCTGGTGGGGTATAACTTGCCAGTGAGCTGATATCCGGAATGTTGAGGGTCAAAAACAGGAAAAGAACGATGCCGATGAAAAGCGTCAGCAGGCAGGAAATGGCAAGAAGATAAAGCGAAACATGGACATGGGTCAATGTCCATAATCGATTTCTGTTATTTGTTTTGTTTCCTGCCGCCATGATTTCCTGTTAAGGGGGAAGATGCTATTATTCATAAAATGATAATAAAAAAAGGCCGCTCATTCGAGCAGCCTTTTTTTACCATTAGATGGAATCAGGTAAAAGGATTATTCTTTATCGTCTGAGCTTCCTTTATGGCAGTCAGAACATTTTTTCTTCCAATCTTTAATTTTCTCTTTATGGCAGCCTTGGCAGTTGGTATGGGCTGCATCCTTGAATGTCGCAATTTTTTTCTCAAGACCGGCAGCCTTGTTGTGGCAGGTTTCACATTTTTCGATCGTCATGCCGTCGGTGTAAGCGGTCTGTTTGCCCTCAGCGTCTTTGCCATGATGGCAGTCGCCGCAGGTCATTTTGAACTCTTCGTTATCCTGATGTTTTTTATGCGGGAAAGTGGCTGGTTTGGGTTTTTTTGCTGGGTCGACTGTGGCCTGGAGCACCATCTCCTCAGGCCCTTTGTCGGTCTTAGTCTCAGCCATGGCGGAATTAATGCCGGTGAATCCGGCAAGAAATGCGAAAGCTGTTAAACATACAATGGTTTTTTTGAACATGTTTCATTCTCCCCTTGATTGAATTTGTTACTTAACCTAACACACACAAAAATTCGATAAATGGTTTCTATTTACGTTGTCGCCCTAAATTTGTCAAGATGGAAAAAGGAAAAAGATGAACCAACGGTTATTAATTAGCTGCCGCCGTAGCTGTGCAGTCCTGACAGGAGAAAGTTGACGCCGAAATAGGTGAAGATCACCGACAGAAAGCCGATGATGGCCAGCCAGGCGATGCGTTTACCCTGCCAGCCCCTGGTGAAACGGGCATGGAGAGTGGCGGCGTAGATGAACCAGGTGATCAGCGACCAGGTTTCCTTGGGGTCCCAGCTCCAATAGGTGCCCCAGGCGGAATTTGCCCAGATAGCGCCGGTAATGATTCCCGCGCTCAGCCAGAGAAAACCGAAAATGATGGTTTTATGAATGATGTCATCAATGACACTGAGATCCGGCAGGGTGCCGATTAGACCTGCGTCAGGTTTATCCTCGGCGGTGCTTTTCATCAGATACATGCAGCCCAGACCACAGGCAACGGCAAAGGCGGCGTAGCCGATGAAGCAGGTGACAACGTGGGCAATGAGCCAGTTGCTTTGCAGGGCAGGGATAAGTGGGGATATCTCCTGGGTGATCCCTGTGCCGAATGAGGCATAGGCCATGCTGGTAAAGGCAAAGGGAATGGCAAAGGCGCCGATGAGCCTGTTGTTGAATTTCACTTCAAGCAGCAGGTAGAAAATAACGATGGCCCATGAAAAGAAAACCAGCGACTCGTACATATTGGACAACGGAGCATGGCCCATGCCCATATTATATGATTCATACCATCTGAGACCGATGCCGGCTGTCTGGGCCAGGAAGGTTATAAGTGTGACAATGGATGCCGCAATGCCGCTTTTTTTCGTTTTGAAAATAAGGGTGGCTATGTAAAGAGCCGAGGCCAAAAGATAGCCGAGGGTGCTGATTCCAAACAGTTGGGAACTTGTCATTGTCTATCCTCTTGTATGCTTACAGAAGTAAAAGAGTATCTTTCCGGCAGTATATCTGATTATGCTGTTTTCAGGAGTGGCTTTTTAATTTTTCATCAAGACTCCGGTTCACTGCCTCAAAGTTCTTTTCAAAAGCCGGTCTGTTTTTATTGGTGTTTCCGCTTATCAGGACGCTGGTCTTGTCGTCTTCTTTCTTAATGTATACCCAGATGCGGCGGTGGGAAAGGAAAAAAGCAACCATCAGGCCGAGCAGCATGAGGGTGCAGCCGATATAAACATACCAGACCCCGGGGTCTTTTGTAACCTGCAGACCTGTTGCAAAAAATTCTTTCAGGGCAAAGGTGTAATCCTTGCCGTCACGTTTGACGATGGTTGTGTCCCCATCCGTTATCCAGAAAGGTTCCGCGACACCGGTGCTGTCTTTGAGCCATATTTTATATTTGAACCTGAGAGGGGTTTCAGTCATTTCCCGGTTGATGATGCCGAATGATACATCCTTATCGGGCCATTTGATTTCTTTGCCTGGCTCAATGAGAAAGAGTTCCGCGTGTTTCGTCTGGTTGTCGGTAAGGGAAACAAGGAATTTTTTATATGACTGGTAGCTGGACTGGTAAAAGGTGTGGCCTTTGTAGGAAAGAGGATCGTTGACAACAATGGATTTTGTAAGCACCTCCTTGCCGTCTTCCAGTATGGCCAGGTCGGAGCGGAATTCCTTGGGTGCGCCGTTGGCATAGTGCGTCAGGGTAAAGCGCTTGCACAACACTTCAAAACCCAGCTTGATCGATTCTTCGTTGCTGAATAATTCGATGGTGTCGGTAGAGCGTGTCTCCGGGATCATGACGAAGCCTTTGTAACCAAAATGGGAGCCGATCATTGACCCGGCAAAGATGACGAGAATGCTTGTATGAACCATATAGACGCCAAGGCGGGTCCATGGCCCTTTCTGAGCAAAAAGCAGAATACCGCTGTCACGCGGGACCTCTTTCGCCTTCCAGCCGTTTTCCGCCAAACTTGCCCTGGCCCTGTTTGCGGCTTCTTCAGGGGAAATGGAGGAGAGGATCTCTTTGCTCGGGCGCATTGTGGCAAGCCGGTCAATATCTGTTGCCAGATTGTCCTGCACGACAAGACGCCATACATTGGGCAGTCTTTCAATGGTGCAGATGGTGAGATTAAGAGCCAGCATGATAAGCAGGCTGACGAACCACCAGGAGTTATACATGTCCGGAATATCAAGTATTTGAAAAAGTCTGGCCATGTTTTCGCCGAATTCCCTTACGTAAACATCGGGGGGGCTTTTCTGGGGAATGACGGTGCCTATAACGGAGGCTATGGCGAGAAGAAAAAGAACAAAGAGGACGAGTTTAACCGATGCAAAAAAACTCCATATACTGTTTTTCTTGTTACTCATGCTATCCTTGGTGGTGGTTTGGGTTAGTCGTGGATTTGCTTAATATGCGGATAAAAAATTATGGAAATTTGCCAAATACCATGAAGTGTTACAAAGTGTCAATATAATAGCCTGCAAAGAAGAAGTTATGGATTATTATTGTTTTAGGACAAGGAGCTTTGCAGAAAGTTCAAAAAAAGATAACGCTTAATATACACTTTTCCCAGCTTCTGTTTATTCGAAAAAAAACTTGCCATGCAGGGGCGGACAAGGTATAAATCATGTTTCTTATAAAAAATATGCTCATTTTGAACCTTTCCTCGAAGCCTGCCGTGCCGGCTGTTCGTTTTTTAAAGGAGTATGATTATGTCTAGATTATGTGAAATCTGCGGCAAAAAGCCAGTTACCGGAAACAATGTCAGTCACGCCCATAACAAGACGAGACGGCGTTGGCTGCCCAATCTGCAAAAGGTTCGGGTTGCAACCGTTGCCGGCAATTCCAAGCAAATTCGTGTATGCACCCGCTGCATCCGTTCCGGTGCGGTGGTGAAGCCTGTTGTGCAGAAGGCATAAACCTGCCCGCCACCTGCAATATTTTTTCGTAGCTCTTTTCCTTTTCATCCACCTGAAAATGTGACATCCCTCATGTTGCATTTTCAGGTGGATTTTTTTTATCTTCTTCTCGCCTCGATTACCTGATCGAGCTGTCTCAGATGCTGCAGCAGTGTGCTCAGGTGTTCCATGTTGTTCACTTCGAGAATAATATTGAGTCTGGCCAGATCGTTTTTGGTCGCATGGGCGTCCACATTGAGAATGTTGGCATCATCATTGGTGATGGCATTGCAGATCGTCACCAGAAGACCTTTCTTATCCTGGGCGATGATCTGGATATGGGCACGATGCTGGGTCTTGGCCGAGCTTGACCATTGCACCTCGATGCGTCTGAGCGGGTCCGTTGCCCGCAGATTGGGACAACTGGCCTTATGGACGGAAATACCCCTGCCGACGGTAATGAAGCCCATGATGTCATCACCAGGCATGGGCAGACAGCACTGGCTGATTTTAATCAGCATATTGTCAATGCCGTCGATTTCAATAACGTCACCCGAACGTGGTTTTACAGGCCGTGACGGCGTGGCTGTCTCTTTGGGAATCTCATGAATTGCCGCAGCTGCTTCCTCCTTGCTTTTCCTGACTTCAGGAGGCAGCATCAGATCAACAATCTGATCAGTGCGGATTTTGCCGGAACCTACCTTGCGCAGCAGATCCTCCAGGGCATTGGAGTTAGCTCTCTTGAGAATCTCTTTTAAATGACCGGTTTTAATCAGTTTCTTTAAACTGAGGTTATGCTTGCGTAATTCCCGTTCGCAGATCTCCTGGCCAAGTTTCAGGCTTTTCTCCATCTCCTCCTGGCGGAGGAACTGCCGGATACGGCTTTTTGCCCTGCTTGTTCTGACCAGCGACAACCAGCCTCTGTTGGGCTGCTGGTGAGGAGATGTGAGAATTTCAACCGCATCGCCATTTTTTAGATTGGTCTTGAGGGGCACCAGACGGCCGTTAATTTTGGCGCCCGTACAGCCGTTGCCGACCTGGGTGTGAATTGCATAGGCAAAGTCGAGAGGGGTGCTGCCTTCCGGCAGCTCCTTTACCGCACCGTTGGGAGTAAGCACATAAATTTCCGCCTGATGGAGTTCATCCTTGAAGGCATCAAGAAACTCCCGCGGGTCCTTGAGGTCCTGCAGCCACTGGATGAGCTGTTTCAGCCACTGAAACAGCTTGGCATCCTTCTGGGAAATAGCGGCACCTTCTTTATAGGCCCAGTGCGCGGCAATGCCCTCTTTGGCAATATTATCCATTTCCTCGGTGCGGATCTGGATTTCCATGAAGTCGCCACGGGAGCCGATGACTGACGTGTGCAGTGACTGATACATATTGGATTTCGGACTGCTGATGAAATCCTTGAATCTGCCGTCAATCGGCGCCCAGAGGGAATGGACCAGGCCGAGCACTTCATAGCATTCCCGGACGTTCTGCAGGATGATGCGGAAGGCCACCTTGTCATAGACCTTTTCCAGGGGGATGTTCTGGGCGATGATCTTTCGATAGATGGAGTAGAGATGTTTCGGGCGGCCAAGTATCTTGAAATCGGTGAGCCCATGTTCACGCAGCTTGTTTGACAGTAGCTCTTTGACTTCCTCCACATAGCTTGCCCTGTCCATGGTGGAGGAATCTACTCTGGCGGCAAGGTCCTGATACTCTTTGGGGTGAAGGCAGGCAAAGGCGAGATCTTCCAACTCCCGTTTCATCCAGTCAACCCCGAGACGGCTGGCCAGGGGCGCATAGAGGTCCATGGTCTCAAGGGCAAAGGACTTTTCCTCGTCATCCGGCATATCCATCAGCTGCATGAGATGGAGGCGATCCGCCAGTTTGACCAGCAGAACACGGATGTCGGAAGACATGGCCAGGAGCATCTTGCGGATGTTTTCGGCCTCGTAGTCAAGATTGGTATTGAATTCAATCTTGTTGATCTTGGTAACGCCTGAAACGATTGCCTCCACAACCGGGCCGAATTCCGCACTTACCTCTTTGGCGGTGACGGGGCTGTCGGGATCTTTGAAGATTCCATGCAGCAGAGCGGCCTGCAAGGTCTCCAGATCAAGCTGCATGGAGGCCAGAGTGTAGGCAACGGTCAACGGGTGATTGATGTAAAGCGAACCGTTAGGCCTTTTCCGGTCGCCATGCACCTTGAGGGCAAAGTCATAGGCCTTGCGCAGGCCGTCGGCATTCTTCTCTGGCAGGTATTCCCGAGCATGTTTGATCAGATCGTCAATGGTGATTTGATCATTTCTTGCATGAACATAATGTCGTGCCATGAAAACACCCTTAGAGTTGGCAGTTTTTCATAGCGGACGCTATCATCTGTTTGAGCCTCGTTGTCGTTTCTTCAAAGGAGACGGCAGTTGTCCGGCCGCCGGCGCGTTCCCTGATTTCAATTTTCCCTTCTTTGGTCAAATTGTTTCCGACCATCACCCGGAAAGGGATACCGATGAGGTCGGCATCCTTGAATTTGATGCCCGGTCTTTCGTCGCGGTCATCGAAAAGCACCTCGATGCCGTTGGTCGTGAAATCCGCATAAAGGCTTTCCGCGGCCTTGCTGATCGCCTCATCCTTGGTGGAAAGATTGAGCAGCATGACCTGGAAGGGGGCGATGGGAAGAGGGAAGATGATGCCGTCTTTGTCATGATTCTGTTCGATGGCGGCGGCGACCGCCCGGCTGACGCCGATTCCGTAACATCCCATGACAAAGGGCATCTCTCTGCCCTGATCGTCGAGAAAGGTGGCCTTGAGCGCCTCACTGTAGGTGGTGCCCAGTTTAAAGATATGGCCCACTTCGATGCCGCGGGTCAGTTCCAGCTGCCCGCCGCAGACCGGGCAGCGGTCTTCTTTGGTCACCATGCGCAGATCGGCGGTTTTGGCCGGGGTGAAGTCCCGGTCGATATTGACGTTCTGCAGATGAAAGTTCTTCTCATTGGCGCCGACGGTGAAATTTGCCATTTTGGTTACTTCCAGGTCTGCGACAATCGGCAGGGACAGTCCCACAGGTCCCAGGTAGCCGGTAGGGGTGCCGGTGAAGTCAAAGGTTTCCTTGTCGTCGGTCAGCCGTACCTCATTTGCCGCAAGGAGGTTCTGCAGTTTGACCTGCTGCACCTCGTGATCGCCGCGCAGCAGGACGGCAACAGGCTTGCCGTCGGCCACATAGATGAGAGTTTTCACCAGATTCTTGGGCGAGATATCGAGGAACTCGCATACCGCCTGCACCTTGCGTTTGCCCGGTGTTTCGACCTTTAGCAGGGGATGTTCCTCCACTGCCTGCGGAGCCGGAGTTTCCATGGCCCGCGCCTTCTCCATATTGGCAGCGTACGAGCACTGTTGGCAGATGACGATGATATCTTCACCGGTGTCGGCCAGCACCATGAATTCGTGGGAAAAGCTTCCGCCGATGGCGCCTGAATCCGCTTCAACGGCGCGGAAGGTGAGTCCGCACCTTTTGAAGATCCGGTGATAGGCATCATTCATTTTCTCGTAGGTTTCCTCAGCCCCTTTATCCGTGGCGTCAAAGCTATAGCCATCCTTCATGATGAACTCACGACCCCGCATGAGCCCGAAACGGGGGCGTATCTCGTCGCGGAATTTGGTCTGGATCTGGTAGAGATTGAGCGGCAGACTACGGTAGGAATGGATGTTTTTCCTGACCAGGTCGGTAATGACTTCCTCATGGGTGGGACCGAGGCAGCTTTCCCGCTGGTGGCGGTCGGTAAAGCGCAGCAGTTCGGCGCCGTATTTGTGCCACCGGCCTGATTCCTGCCAGAGGTCGGCGGGTTGGACCATGGGGAGGAGCAGCTCCTGGGCTCCGGCGTTGTTCATCTCCTCTCTGACGATTTGTTCCACCTTGCGGATGGACCTCAGTCCAAGAGGCAGATAGCAGTAAATGCCGGAGGCCAGTTTGCGGATAAAACCGGCCCGCAGCATCAGTTTATGGCTGACGACCTCAGCCTCGGCAGGTGTTTCTTTTAATGTTGGCAAGAGGAGTTGGGAAAAACGCATGGAGAATCCTTTTTGACAAAGTATATACAGTAGAAATTATTTTTTGTTGTGCACCATGGCGTCCAGTTCATGAATAAAAACTTCAAGCAGCTGGTCCTCAGGCACCTTTTTGAAAAGCTGCCCCTTTTTGAAGATAATGCCTACCCCGTTGCCGCCGGCAAGACCGATATCAGCCTCTTTTGCCTCTCCCGGTCCATTGACCACACAGCCCATTACGGCAACTTTGAGAGGTGTTTCAATGCCCTGGATATGTTCCTCCACCTTCTCGGCAAGGTTGAAAAGATTGATCTGGCAGCGACCGCAGGTAGGGCAAGATATCAGTTCCGGCCCTCTCTCCCGGATACGGAGGCAACGGAGAAGTTCAAAAGCGACGCGGATTTCCTCAAGCGGATCACGGGTGAGCGAAATGCGGAATGTGTCGCCGATTCCCTCATATAGGAGCATGCCCAGGGCAACGCTTGATTTTACCGTGCCGGCAATAAGACCGCCCGCCTCGGTTACCCCCAGGTGCAGGGGATAATCACACTGACCGGAGAGAAGGCGGTAGGCATCGATGGTGGTCAGGGTGGCGGAGGATTTAATGGAAATTTTCTGCTCGTAAAAATGGAGATTTTCAAGCAGCCGGATATTTCTTATGGCGCTTTCCACAAGGGCCGCAGGAGTCGGATGTCCATGGCGGGCCAGGATATCTTTTTCAACCGAGCCTGAATTGACCCCGACGCGGATCGGTACCTGATGGGCTTTGGCGGCATCAACCACCTTGCTGAGTTTGTCCGGCCCGCCGATGTTGCCGGGATTGATTCTGATGCCTTGGGCGCCATTCTCCATGCTGGCCACTGCCAGACGATAATCAAAATGAATATCGGCAATGAGTGGGATGGTGATCCGGTCGCGGATAGGGCGAATGGCCTGGGCTGCCTCCAGGTCCGGAACAGCAACACGAATAATCTCGCAGCCTGCTGTTTCCAGTCGGTGAATCTGGGCAACCGTTGCCGTCACATCACGGGTGTCGGTGTTGGTCATCGACTGCACGGCTATCGGGGCATCGCCGCCAATGGGCACATTCCCCACCTTGATTTGTTTTGTCGGTATTCTCGTAATCATAATCGTTGGGATTATAATCTTTTTTGCAAAAAGTTTTAAGTGCTAAGTTGTGAATATTTGATGCAATGGTAAAAAAATACCAGTGCTTCAGGTAAGGCGCAGCCTGTGTCCTTGAGGGTATAACTTGTTGATTTGCGGTGACATCTTCATGGTTTGACTGAAAAACGGGCGTAATCAGGATATTTTATTCATCAATTTGCAAATTGTTGAATTCCTGTCCCGCTCCTGCTAGTATTGCGGCAATGAAATACTTAATATCTTTAATAGGTGTCGTTCTGATTCTGGAATCCCTGCCGTATGTGGCCTGCCCTGAGGCCATGCAGAAATGGCTGAAGCAGCTCTCTGAGATGAATCCGTCGGTTTTGCGGGTTATCGGGCTGCTGGCCATGGGCGCGGGTCTTTTGCTCTGCTATATTACCCAGCAGACCAACTTGATATAGATTTTTCCTGCACAGGCAGCAAGCAAAAATTAAACTTCAGATCATGGCAGAGAAAATTCCCCTGATATTTAACATTGACTCCTATCAGTACGATCTTCCGCCGGACAGGATTGCCCAGCAGCCCGCCGCGTGCCGCGACCTTTCCCGCCTGCTTGCCCTCAACTCTGTAACCGGTGCAATCCGTGACCTTTATTTCACCGATATCGTAAATTTTTTCTCTCCCGGCGATCTGCTTGTGGTGAATAACACCAGGGTTTTTCCGGCCAGGCTCCTGGGCCGGAAAGAAACCGGCGGCCGGGTTGAACTGCTTATCCTGCATTACCCCCAGGAGATTTTTCCGGCAGCTGACAGCCGGAGGCAGGTCGAGGTGACAGGTCTGCTGAAAAGCTCCAAGGGATTCCGGCCCGGGCAGAAAATAATTTTTGCCGAGGACTTCTCTGCCGAGGTCATTGAGCTTTTTGCGGCAGGAAAAGCCAGCCTGAATCTGCATTTTCAAGGTGAGCTGGCGCTCCTGCTGGATAAGTACGGGCAACTGCCTCTTCCTCCTTACATTAAACGGGAGCAGGGGGAAGAGCCCCATGACAGGGAAAGGTATCAGACGGTTTTTGCCGCTGAGACCGGTGCCATTGCCGCCCCCACGGCCGGACTGCATTTTACCGATGAGCTGCTTGCTGCCATTGATAAAAAAGGGGTGGAGCGGGAGAGCGTGACCCTGCATGTCGGCTACGGCACATTTGCCCCGGTGCGCGTGCAGGACATCCGGCAGCATCAGATCCACTCTGAATTTCTGACAGTGTCGGCAAAGACAGCCGGCAAAATCAATGAAGTCCGCAACAGAGGCGGGCGGATCTGGGCAGTGGGCACCACCACCGTCCGCGCCCTGGAATTTGCTGCAGATGCTTCAGGACAGGTTCAGGCAAAAGAGGGCTGGTGTGATTTGTATATGTATCCGGGCTATCGTTTCAAGGTTGTAAGGAATCTGATAACAAATTTTCACCTGCCGCAATCTTCACTGCTCTTTATGGTAAGCGCTCTGGTCGAGCGGGAGAGGATTTTAACCGCTTATGCCCATGCTGTGGCCAGTGGTTACCGGTTTTTCAGTTATGGAGATGCGATGATCATTTCCGGTGCATGAGAAGAGAAGGCCGCTAGGAGGTTGTCCGAGAATAGGCATTTTTTCTCAAATTGAGGCATTTTGAAAAAATAAGCGCAGTCATATATTTGATATTACGAGCATTATTTTTTCAAAATAACGAAGAGTTGGGGAAAAAGGGCATTCTCGGACAGGCTCCTAGGAAGGATGAGAACCGCTCATCCTTCCTGTACGGCAGGGGAAATCAGGAGGTGCAGGGGCAGGCGGCGGTTTCCTTGCTGCAGCCGCTGGAAGCTGACGGGCTCGATTCACACTTGTCCTGCTTTGAGCTGCAGTATCCGTCCGCACACCAGCCGCCTCCCTTTAACTGGAAGGAGCTGGAGGAAATCAGCTTCTTCAGACTGCCGTGACAGTCCGGACAGCTGGTCAATGGTTCATCGGATACACTTTGAAATGCTTCGGTCACTTTGTTGCATTTCTGGCACTCGTATTCATAAATAGGCATTTGAGTTCTCCCTGAAAAAGGTATAAGCTTACTATATCTATAAATTAAATTTGATTTGCAAACGGAAACTGATTCACGTTCTTCTCGTGAAGGAGGTTGCAAATTTTGTTTCTGGCCCTTTACAGGTCAATATAACGCTTTTAAGTGTAATGTTGCTTAGCCCGTCTGTCAACTGTTTGGGAATTTTTTTGCTTGGGGTCAATGTCATGTATAGGAGGAAACTGTGCAGCAGATATTAAGTATGCAGGCTGCTGAAGGTATGGTTCTGGCCAAGGAGGTGCTGACCTCCGAGGGGCGGATTCTGTGCGGCAAAGGTACTACCTTAACCACTACCATCATTGAAAGAATAAGGAAAATGGATATCAGCCAAATCACGGTTGAGGGGCACCCTGTGCAGGTCGAGGGGGAAAAAAGTCTGGAGCAGGAACTGCGCGATATTGAAAAAAGATTTTCCCAGGTCAAACATGTTCCCCCTCTCATGTATATCAAAAAAAAGATTATGCAGCGTAAGGCTGCAAGCAGAAAGGCCCCCTGATGGAAGACACTAAAAAATCCCAGTTTCGCAGTGCTCTGCGGGAGGTGAAAAATCTTCCCACTCTTCCCGGCATTATTGCCAAGCTGACCAGGATGGCGGAGGACCCCGATACGACCACTGAGCAGATGGGCAAGGTGATCAGCAAGGATCATATTCTGGCGGCGAAACTGCTCAAGCTGGTCAATTCAGCCTTTTACGGGTTTCCGCAGAAGATCAGCTCCTTAAACAGCGCTATCATTCTACTCGGTTTTAACGTTATCAAGAGCCTTATTATCAGTTCTTCCATCTTCGAGCTGATGGAATCCCAGGATGTGGAACTCTGGGAGCACTCCCTAGGCTGTGCCGTTGTCTGCAGCGTGCTTGCCAAACGTCTGGATGTCAGTGATCCTGAGGAGGTAAGCACTGCCGGTCTGATCCATGATATCGGCAAAGTGGCAATCAAGATGGAATTGAAGCAGGAGTTTGAAATTTTACAGCAAATGGTTCATGACAGGCAGATTTCCATGTTTGATGCCGAAAAAGAGCTGCTGGGCATTGATCATGCCGAGGTGGGAGGCTGGCTGGCCAAGAGCTGGAATCTGCCTACCAAGCTTGTAGAGCCCATTGCCTGTCACCACAATCCGCTGGAGGCCAAGGATGAGCAGCTGTCCACTTCCATTATCCATTTCAGTGATATTCTGATACGGGGACTCGGCTACGGACACGGAGATGACGTCTGGGTTCCTCCCCTGAGCAAGACGGCCTGGCAGCTCCTGAACCTGACCCAGAAGGATCTGGATGAAATAATGGATGAGGTGGAAGAGAAGCTGTGGGATGTCAAGGGATTCAGCCTGGAAATTCAGGCGGAACTGGAAAGCGGCATGACAACATCGTAACCTGCCTGTGCCGCAGATAACACCCTTATACCTGCTGGATGATAAAAACAAAATCTTATCGGAGTCCCGCACTTAAAAGCCATGAAACGAATTCTTGTCGCAGGCGAAAAGATAATCAGTACCCCTGAACACAAGATCGTCCTTGAAGCCAAGGGCTATCAGCTTCTGTTGATGAAGGATCTGCATTCAGCCCTGTCTCTTATTCTTGAAGACCCGCCGGATATGCTGATCATGGAAAAGGCCTTTGGGGAAGAGAAGGCCCCTCTTGCCCTGTTGAACGCGGTAAAAGACTGTCTGCAGAAAACCAATATTCCCGTCATTCTCATTGTCGATGAGAAGCAGGTTTTATCGGGACTGGACTGGCAGAAGTATGCGGTGGATGACTTTATCGTCTGTCCCTTTAGCCCCGAACTCCTGCGGGCACGAATCCG
>Ga0180007_10002158_pt1 | contig 24128 bp, 32 predicted proteins | sample MM_PC_MetaG_FD_121122 | JGI IMG/M metagenome (GOLD analysis project Ga0180007, IMG submission 121122) | Groundwater microbial communities from the Aspo Hard Rock Laboratory (HRL) deep subsurface site, Sweden - MM_PC_MetaG | ecosystem: Environmental > Aquatic > Deep subsurface > Groundwater... | reverse complement strand
TATTTATTTATGAGCCAATGGGTATTTTCTAAAAACTAATAGACTCTCCAAGTATGCCCGCATTTAGTGCACCTGAAAAATCTTGTAGCCGCCTCATCAGCAGATCTGGTTTGCAGCAAAGAATAATATGCTTCTGGGTTTTTACACTTCGGACAGGCCTCTTTAGTTTTAGGTAAAGTTTCTACCCTCTTATCAACAACCTCTATCCTATCCTCTTTCTTCTCCACAACGTCTTCTTTCATAACCAAAGAAATCTTATTTTTTTCTTTATAACCACAAGAGCATACCATCTTTGTTTTTTTCCCAACTTTTTTAGGAACTAAAATCGCACTACATTTGGGACAGAAAATTATTATCACCCTCCTGGATTTTTTCAAATAACTTTTTTAAACTATATAAATTTGTTGATGTTACATCTCATAAAACAGATTTAATAGGATTCCATATTAAGTCCACAAAAAGTATTTTTACATAGCCTAGATAAGGAATTCTTAATACGGCCTTTCCTATAATATTTTCTTTCGGGATATTACTTTCAAAATCATGAATAGCATTATTATTGTCCCCCTTTGTTTGTAAAAAACTATTAGTTTTCACCAATCTATGAATTATTGGCGGACTATTTCCATCTCTATTAAAAACAACCACATCACCAACTTTAAGTTCTTTAGAACCCCTTAACACCATTATATCTCCCTTACTAAACCCGTTCTTAAACGAAAAATCTCTAAACCCCTCTTTACTTATACCATTATCAATATACCAACTACCTTTTTGCGACCACCAATCATCAAATTCAAAATTATTATGCTCCATACTTCCAGAAACAACTGCAACTAATGGATGACTCGTCATAAATATCAAACCAAGTCCAGGATAAATAACAAACTTAACAAGAACCAATGCCAAAACAATATTCACAATCCATGACAAAGCAGAATCATCATGCCATATAAAATCCCATAGTTTTTTTAACCAATGCATAGTACTGCCTTAAAAATATATGTTAAAAAAGTTTTGCTTTTTATTTTGCAGCCTTAGGAAACTTTTGACCAGCTTCCTTAACTAATTTTTTCAATCTCCCTGTAGCATCCACTAAAACCTTCTCAGGACCTTTACCTTCGGTTTCCAATATAACTATAGGAGAACTTTCTAAAGTATGCTCTATTTTATATCCAGCAATCTTAACAGACCTATCATTCCAGAGCTCCTTTCTTAACAAATTACAAAAAGTATGACCCTCTCCTCTAAGCCTAAATTTTACACTATTTTTAGATGATTCAAGAACTTCTAATTCCATATCTTACTTGCTTTTTAAAGCGTTTTTAAAGGTTTCGGGAGCATAAAGTAGGTTAAGAATCCTCTGAATTGTCTGTAAGAGAATTACAGTCTGAATCTCCCCCATACCAATACTCATGATACACTACATCATTTTTCCAACAACCATTGTAATCACAGAAACCATCCCCACCATTATCCTTCCCATCATCACATTGGAAGTCTGGAGTAAGTTCTGTAAAATCTTCAGGAGAAGTACACCCAGGATCACAATCGGTCTCAGGATGAGATACACAATCCAGAATGTAATCCCGCAAACCATCCCCATCATTATCCGACCCATCCTCACACTGAAATCTATCCACAAACTCACAAGACTTTAGACAACCAGTGCTAAAATCTATTTCCTCAGCAACACACACATCGGCATAAGCTCCTGCACACGGGATAAGTGCTAATATGCCTATAAAAAAAGCTATATCTAATTGATTAAAAGCGCCATCACAATTAAGATCTTTTTCTCTACAAGGAAACTTCCTTTCATATGTTTCTGGAGAAGTCCAAGCTTCTTGAAGACCGTTTATGTCATAACCATCACAATCTTCTTCATTATTAAAATTCCCTCTTTGATACCGGGAATGACCACTGCACATAAATTTTCTAGTTCTTGCTTGAACTTCAGCTGCTTGTAGCTCTCCAAACTGATCTCTAACAACAGGAACAACTACTACCTTATCAGCATAAAAATCTATATACTCATAACCAGGAAAATGAACATCAAACCTTTTTATATCGAAAGGATCCAAACCTTCACCCACATCCGTATTACTGTAAACCGTGTCGTAAGCATAAAGTGGCATAATAAAATTCTCTATCTCTCTTTCTTTCAGATTCTCAATTTCAACATTAACATAATCAGAATCTTCAGGTACCTCATGAAAAACTCTTACGTTTTTAGCAAAATTAACTTCAATTCCAATTTCCTTAGCAAATTCTAACTGAACATCCTTTTCTTTACTAGCACCCTCAGTTGTTTTCCTCAAAACATCCGAACTCCAAGTTATTGTAATCGCAGCCAAAGCAACAACAAGTCCAATTAAAAGAACAACTCCGATTAAAGGACTAATACCTCTTTTCATAAAAATAAAAAGAATCTTCAAGATTTTAAAGCTTTCTCAACAAAAAACACCCTACATCCACAGCATAGCTCTCTTTTTTATGAAATTCCTGAGTTTTCTTCAATTTGAACTTAAACTTAAACAAACTTTTTAATTTAAAACCATGATCTCTAGCAAGAGCATCTACAAAATTCTTGCTCTCTAACTTATGAAAGGAATAAATACTCTTAGCGGTTTCCATAGACTTAATCAAAAAACCCCTATCAGCATGCTCGTCTTGTACACCAAATGGAGGATTCTGAACCACAGTATCAACCTTATCAACAAACTCAGAAACATCTTTATTAAGATAAATAGAATTTTTTAACCCAAGATCTTCAAAGTTTTTTTTAGCAACCAAAAGTGAAGAATTATCGCAATCCAAAAATACGACTTTTTTAGCACCTAACAAAACAGCCCCAATACCAAGAATACCATTACCACACCCAAGATCCGCAATAACTTTATCCTTAATATCACCATTCATACCACCAAACCATAAAACTTCTGCAGCAGCACTTGCAGGAGTCGGATATTGTTCTAATTCAACCTTAGGAGATTCAATTTTATTCAGTTTAGAAAGAGCAACTTCAAGTTCTTTTTTAGATTTCATTTTTTCTTCAGCTTAAGCAAGTCACCGATAGTTAAAGAACTATCTGAAAAATCAAGACTTTTCTTTCCACTTTCCCTATATCTCTCAATAAGCTTAATCTTCAAAAACTTCTCTAACTTCTTAGCCAGAACAAAAGAAGGTTCTAATTGACCAGACTCCAAGTGATGGATAACAGATTCTTTTTCAGCAATTTTTTTAGCAAGTTCTTCCTGTTTCAAGTCCAATCTCTCTCTACCATTTTTAATCAATTTAGAATAATCTGGATTAATAAACTCTGTTTCCTCCTCTAGAACTATCTTTCTAGGCACTCTCCTACCAACCTCTTTTTTCTCTGGAATAGCAATAACATTCCCAAACTCAGTACATTTAGAACAAACAGAAAGTGTAGTCCCTTCGATAATAACATCCCTTAACTTATCATGTTTTCCACACAACTCACAAGCTTCAAGTCTTTCTTGCATTTTTATTAACTAACCTTTCTTTAATTTAAATTTATTTATAAGGTACATTACTAATGTTCCAGCCAAAGCCCCCAAGAAATTATAATTTAGGTCTAGCATAGTATTTATCCAGCCACCTCCAACTATATCCATAGCTCGTAAATTTTCTTCATTAAAAGGAGTATCTCCTAACCCACCAAATCTCAATAAACCAGCGCCAGTCCCAAACTTCAAGTATCCAACATATTCCACTTGCTCGATTATAGAACCTATTCCCAAACTAGCAAAAAATATCATCAGAAGCAATACAAAATTTAGAAACCGCTTCTTACCAAAATATGGCTTCAAAATATCGAAAACAACAGCAGATATTGCAAACAATCCAACCAAATGGGTTACATGATCATATTGGAGAATAAATGGAGAGGCATTATACCATCCAAATACCCCAGACAAATGTGAAACTGCACCAAGTATCACTAAAATCAAGGAAAAATTACTTAAGTTTAATGCTCTATTAACCAAAAAAAGCACGATTAATAGACCAATAAGAATAACCGAATCTGAGATATAGTCAGTCACACCAGAGCTATAACTATACCAGGCATAAAATAAAAATACCAATATCCCAACCAAAAAAATAATTAATGTAGATTTTTTCATTTACACGCATCTATCGGATCTTTATACTTCGAACATATCTTCTCTTTTAATTCTTCTTTCTTAGTAAACCCCTTTATCAGCTCATCATTTACAACAAGAGTCGGAGTTTCAGTAATCCCAAAAGAGTCTTTTAACACACTAACCATTGGTTCTTCCTCAAATAAGGAATCTATTGAAAAAATCAATAAGTTGCTTTTAAAGGTTTCCTTAAGAGAAGTCAATACTGCACCTTGATTCGCACACTGTTCACAACCCTCACTCGAATAAAAATACAACACACTAACTACATCATTCTCCCCGCAAATCTTTTTCGCACTTCTAGACAAAAACCAGTATCTCAATTCAGACAAAATATATTCTCTTTTTACAGCTCTTAGCTTTGTTTCATCATCTTTTTCTAAATAGTTCTCTAGTTTTACCCTAATAGTATCCAGGTTTTTAAGATTCTGATCTAAGGTGTTCATCACAGCAGGACAATTTTCATCTGCCAAAAATTCAGTAAGGTAGAGATATTGCAATTGCAAACTATCGTACTCTAACCTTTGTTGTTCAGTTAAATCCTGAGTGAAACTCACTCTTGAATTAGTTAAAGCAGTACCTATCAAAACCCCAAGAGAAAAAATTAGAATAGTCAAAACCAATGCAAAAACATATCTAGATTTTTTTAAAGAAGCTCTTACCATCGTTGTGTTTTCATCTTTAGAAGATCAAAAATTACATACCACCACACTATAAAGATCGTAATAGAGTAGATAAAAAGAAAAGCAATTGGAGAAGATTTCCTTTCCTTGAACAACTTCTTCTTAGTAACCTTATGCGCCCAGACTATAAGAACTAACTGTATCACAATCAATAACCAAAACCAAAACAGCATATCAAAATTTAAATCAAGTATTGAAAAATTTCTTAACCATTCAAAAAACAAACCAAAATTAATTCCTCCATAATAATATGCTTGAAGTTTCTTAAAAGCAGGTACAAGCAGTTTATTTATAGTAATTATAGTAAACACCAACACTGATAAAATTGCAGCTCCAGGAATAAATGGCATCTGCAACATTCCAAAGTCCCCGTATTTTCTATTCAATATAAGATCTCTATGCTTAAAAATATTAAATAAGGCACCCTTATACCACCTATTCCTTTGATTAAAATAATCTTTAAATGTATGGGGAGTGATAGTATTCGCTTCTACATCTGTTGTTTGTATAATCTTATAATGGTTCTTCTGTAATCTCACAGCAAGTTCCATATCTTCTGTAAGGTTCTCTGCATCGAAACCACCAACTTTCTCAATAACGGACCTTCTATACAAACTAAATGGCCCAGGAGCAGTATACAAACAATCAACAGCCCCCATCATCTTTTTGAAAAAGAAAACCACAACATACTCGCAATATTGAATCTTTTGAATAAAATTTTTAGGCTCACTCGGAATTATCTTAGGTAAGACTGCTCCAAGCTCTTTATCCTCAAAATAAGGAAGCATCTTATGTAAGGCATCCGGCTCTATTGACGAATCAGCATCTAAACAAGCAACAAATTCTCCTGTAGCAATTTTAAGCCCAAAATTAACAGCCCCGCCTTTCCTTTCTTGACCTTTTCGTCCATATGTAACTACCTTTACACCTTCCCTATATCTGTTCATCACTTCTAGAGTATTATCACTAGAACCATGATTAACCGCAATAATTTCTAATTTCTCTTTTGGATAATTTAACCGTAAAGCGCTCTCTATTGTTCCAGCAACCTTCTCTCCTTCATTATACGCTGGGATAATAACAGATACTTTTGGAAAAGATTTCAATGGTTTTAAAACAGAATCCTTATAGCCCTTCTCTAATAAAACTAAAATCCAAAATATTACAAAATATAAACTAACAAAATAAGCACTCCATATTATATAGAATGACAAATCAGGCATAAAATAATAATCATAGCCGCATTTATTAAATTTTCCTAAGTTCAGTGTTCTATTTCAGATAGAATAGCTCTTAAAATCCCTATTTAGCTTAGTTTTGGGAGCTCATCAAGAATAATTTTAAAATTGCTAGGAATTACCTTAGATAATTGTTCTTTAACCTCTTTTTCACTTATATCAAAATAATCATAAAAATGAGAAGTTAGCTTCAACAATCTTGTCCTTCCTTGTTTATCAGATGAAATCAAACCAGAATCTTTTAAATGCTTAATATGATCGTACGCCTTATTCCCTCTTATCTTAATAATCTCTGATTGACTAATAGGTGATTTATAAGCGATAACAGCTAAGGTTTTAGTCGTCGGAGAGTCCATATCTTTTTCTTCTAATAGTTTATTTGTCAAAAATCCAAACTCTTTTTTAATATTTAATTTAAACAAATTATCCTGTTGATGAATACTCAAGGAAGAGTCTTTTTTTTCATAATCTCCTTTTAGCTCTTCTAAGACCTTAATTACATCTTCAGAACTAGACTCCGCATGCCTAGCTATTTCATCCACAGATACAAACTTCCCTAGTGTAAACAAAATAGCCTCTACTTGCTTTTTCAGTTCCATACTAAAAAGAATAAAGAAAGTTGTTTTTAAAGGTTACTGGCGTTTCTAAGAAAGAGAATACCTCAGTATAGCACCAACACCACCAAGATCCCTTAATTGTCTCCCTTCTTCAGTATCAACTGAAACAATATGGAACTCAGAATTTGTTCCTTCAGCTAATGCTTCAAACTCATCAATCATTTTATCATCCAAGCTCTCACACAAAATCAATTTTTCAACAGCACCATACTCCAAGGCCTTCTTAACATTTCCATATCCATAAGCAGTTTTTTTAGGATATTTTGAAAGCATCTCAAAAAATTCAAGTAAAAGTTTTCTTTCTTCAGCAATAGCTTCCTTAGCTAAAGTATCTTGAGAAACCTCTACTAAATATTTTAATCCAAACTCATCTGTGTAGGTAACATCTTTTACTGCAATAATCCTCTTTTTAATTTCATTATTCAAATATTCCATGAATTCTTCTTTTGTAGGTCCAGGCCCACCAATAATTATTCCTTTCAAATCTTTTTTACCTAAAAATTCTTTATTTGCGGCCTCAGAAATTCTTTTATAAAATTCTTTAGCAGCCCCCTCTCTTAATCTACTAAAACGAGCAGCCGATTGTCCTCCCGCTCGGATCTTGCCAGGAACACCAGAGGTCATATGAGTTAGTTTTTTTACTAACGTGCCCTGTAATAAGCCCAAAGTAGCTTCTCTTTTGTCCATAACAATAAGACCATAAGATTCTTTAACTTCAGTCATATCTTCAAGCAAATCAGTCATAAAAGTTTGATCACATCTATACAGTCTCGTCTTCAAGGGTTCAGGAGGCTCAATGCTCCAAACCTTAATATCTATCTTGCTATCAGTTTCAGAAGCATTACCAGCAAAAACAGCAAGTCCATTGGGAGGCGTTCTCTTAAACAATCTAAGATGCCTGATCAGTTTCTCTAAAGAATCAATAACATTTCCCCTTGTTCTTGCATCTTTTATATTAGAAGCAGTTCCTTGCTCTTGCTGTAAATGTTGAATAATCTTAATCAAATCATAGTCCGCAGGAACATAAACAGAAACAAGTTCAGTATGCCTCCCTCTAAACGATTTCAACTCTCTAATAAATCTCCTCAATTTTTGTTTCTCTTTTGTATTCATTTTAAAAAGAAATCTTAAACTTCCCGAACTCTATTTTCTTTGCAAAAGTCACAGCCCCTAAGTCCCCTATGAAAGGCTTGAGTATCTTCTCATCTTTTTTATCTAAAGTTAAATAAATCTCTTCTTTAAGTGATTTCTTATTTTTAGCTTTAAACTTTCTAACCTCGGAAATTATCTCTATTGCTCTATCCCCGCCTTTTTCTATATCTTTATCTTCCAATTTTTCAATTTTTGGCCACATAGACACATGAACGCTTTTTTCTTTTTCACGTTTAGAGTAATACATTTGATAAATCTCTTCTGTAATAAAAGGCATAATAGGAGCAAGTAATTTTATTATTGCTAAAAAAGAAGTATACGCAGTGTATTGGGCAGATACTCTCTCTTGTTTTCCTCTTTTTTCAGGGTTATACAATCTATCTTTAATGATCTCTAAATAATAATCAGCAAAGGTATTCCAAAAAAAGTTCTCAACTCCTAATTTAGTTTTTGAATACTCATAATTTTCAAAACCCTCAGTAGATGTTTTTATTATTCTGTTTAATTTAATCAGGACCCATTTATCAAACCCTTCCAGTCTAGTTTTCTTTAGTTTATAACCTTTCAGATGCATAAATGAAAATCTCGCAGCATTCCATAATTTTATAACGGTTTTTTGCCCAGTAAGCACGTCTTTTTCTTGGTAAGGCAAATCATCTCCCAATCTAGATCCTGCTGCCCAAAACCTAATAGCATCAGCAGGATATTTTTTCAATAATTCAATCGGATTGTAGGGACTGCCCTTAGATTTACTCATCTTCTTTCCTTGAGGATCCAAGCCGTGTCCAGAGATCATAACATCTCTCCAAGGTGTTTTTTTACCATGCAAATACGACTTAACTACTGTATTAAATAACCAAAAAGTAATAATGTCATGCCCCTGCGGTCTTAAATCCATAGGATAAATTTTCTTAAACAAGTTTTCATTATCTTTCCACTTAGCATTAATCTGTGGAGTTAAAGAAGATGTCGCCCAGGTATCCATAATGTCCTTCTCAGGAACCACCTCTTTAGAACCGCATTTACAAAATTTTTTTGGCTTGTCTTTTAATGGATCAACAGGTAATTGAGAGTCTTCTGCTAAAATAACTTCACCGCATTTTTCACAATACCACACTGGAAAAGGGATACCGTAATATCTCTGTCTCGAAATCAACCAATCCCATTGCAAACCTTTAATCCAGTTATCATACCTAACCCTCATATGCTCAGGATACCAATTTAATTTTTTTCCAAATTCCAGAAATTCTTTTTTCAAATCTAAATATTTAATAAACCACTGTTTTGTAACCATAAATTCTATCTCAGTTCCGCACCTTTCATGAACATTCACAACATGCGTGATATGTTTTTGAGTTGTCAACAATTTATTTTCTTCCAAATCTTTAATTATTTCTCCTCTAGCTTCTTTAATCGATAAACCTTCATACTTCTGAGCCAACTTATCCATAACACCATCTTTTCTAATAGACATCCTCAAGGGCAAATTATGTTTATACCACTTATCAACATCATCCACATCACCAAAAGTACAGCACATCATTAATCCAGTACCTTTTTCAGGATCAACATTTTTATCTTCCAAAATTGGAACTTTATAATTAAACAAAGGAACTTTCGCCTTTTTTCCTTTCAAGTGTCTATACCTTTCATCATCTGGATGAAAAAAAATAGCAACACACCCAGGAAGCAACTCTGGTCTTGTTGTAGCTATTGTAACATGTTTCCCTTCAATCTCAAACAGAATATCATTAAATGTAGAACTTAATTCCTTATCCTCCAACTCGACCTGAGCAATCGCCGTCTGACATTCAGGACACCAAATTGTCGGAGCCTCTTTTCTATACTCTCTACCTTTTTTATACAACTCAATAAAAGATCTCTGACTTAATCTCTGAACTCTTGGTTCTATTGTAGAATATAATAAACTCCAATCGACGCTTAAACCCAACTCGCCCCAGAACTTCTTAAACATATCCTCATACTCTTTTGAAACCTGCAAACACATATTGTTAAACTTTTTTCTAGGCGTATCTTTAGCTCTGACGTTTTTCTCTTTCTCAACCAGTCTCTCAGTCGGAAGCCCATTATTATCAAAACCAAATGGATAAAAAACATTAAACCCTTGCATCCTTTTATACCTAGCAATAATATCTGTATGTGTATAAGAAAAAGCATGTCCCATATGTATGCCACCAGATACGGTCGGTGGAGGCGTATCTATAGAATAAATCTTTTTTTTAGATTTATTATTAAAACAATAGACTCTACTCTTTTCCCAATGTTTTCTCCATTTTTCTTCCGCTTTTCTAGCATCATAATTTTTAGACATTTCCATATTAAAATAAGGATTCTACCATCTTTTTAAAATCTTTCCATCAAAAAACTTCTAACCTAAAGTTCCCTTCTAAAAACTCTCGGTCCTTTTCTATTAAAAACAAGCACTATTCCAACAAAAAACACAATAGCGCTTCCAACAATAGCAATCAACCACGCCGCCACAGGGTCCACAATTTTTTCAGGGTTCTCTTCACGCACATTTTGTCCAATGAGCGGTCCATCTCTTCTAGTCCCTATCTCCACAGGAGTTTCTTCTCCAACATCCTCTTCAACTTGAGGCTCTGATTCAGGTTCCACAACTTCTTCGATAACGCCCTTAAGAGTAAGATACTCAATATTATCTCCATCAATTATGCTCTCAGCAATTAATTTTAACTTTTCTCCATAAAAATCTAATTCAACCTCTTGGTTTACATATAAATATTCATACACTCCCATCCCAGAACTTCCGATTCTAATCATCGCATATTCTTCTCCTTGACCATCAAAAGCCACATCTTTTACCTCTAGGAAAAAGTTTCTTTCTCCAATAGTAAACGGAATTCTAGTCCCAATAATACTGTAATAGTAAGTAGCCTCTTTCTCTCCAGAAAAGTCTAAAATCTCCATGTTTTTATCTCTCAAAATCAAATCAGGATACCTTTCAAAATCTGGTTTTGTAAATACGTTTACAGTAGGCATCCCAGTAATAACAAAAGATGTAGTAAGAACACCCAATGCAAATACGCAAAATACTAAAATTACCACAAGAACTTTTGTGCTGGCCATCTTTTTAATCAACAAAATTGCTTTTATTCCTATTAAATATATCGTATAAGAAAATGTGGGCCCGCGGAGATTTGAAGACCGGGATTAAAACCTCTCCGGATTTAGGAAAGATTGCAATTTCTGCAAGCCCTTTCACCTAGATCTTCAGTCTAGTGCTCTCCTAAGCCAACCAAAGGTTTCAGGCTGAGCTACGAGCCCATAGACTTTAGAGGCTCTTTCCTCTTTTTTAAACTTAACTATCCTTAAAAAATATCCCCTTAAAGAATCTCCAAAGTCTCTTTATCAAACTTACTTTTTCCTTCCCCTCTTCTTCCTCTAATCCAACAACATCTTTTTTTAAATTCTCCTCCAAGAACTCTATTCCAACAATCTCGCCTTCTCCCCCATCAATACAATTTTGTATTTTTTCATTAAAACAATCATTATTCCTACATTCATCTGTAGTACATGCCCGTCCATCATCACAGTCAGAATTATCTATACAAACAGTCATAGCATAATTTTTACATGTTTTAGGCCTACTCCCTATACACTTATCTAAGGTGTCTTCATCGCTATCATCGCAGTCAGAATCAGTATCACACTCGTCCTCAACATGAACCAAACACTCCCCATCTACACAATCATAACCAGAATTACATCCGCAATCTTGACAGCAACTTTCTTTTGTTTCAGGACCATCACAATTCCCATCCCCACAGACATACAAAGCAGAAATATCTATTTTAACGTTCCCTTCAGATTCACCAATATACAAGATTTCATTGAGTTTTATATTAACACCCAAAATCGTTTCTTCTTCTTCAATCTCAAAAATAGCAGATTCACCATTTACAGAAATTACAGCTTTATCAATCTTCAAATTCTTTAATTTTATATCATACCCTTCAAATTCCTGTACCTGCCCGACTTCTAAAGTCATTTCAGTAGCAAAAACTTGCAGTACTAAAACAAATACCAACAAAATAATGACCGCTTTTTTCATAGAAATTTGATATGCCCACAATTTATTTAAGCCTTTCCGATAGAAACCTATATAAATAAGTTTTTAACATGTATATTATAATGATATCAAATAAAAGGGGTGCCGTAGAACTTTCTATAACTACAATTGTCGTAGTTGTTATTGGTATCACTTTACTTACTCTTGGTTTGATTTGGGTGAATAATATTTTTGATAGATTAAGTGGAACAACCGGAGGAGCTTTTGAAAAGGCAGATGCACAGATTGAAAATATTCTGGGTGCTGGATCTGATGAGAGCCCATATAGACTAGTCCCTGGTACAGTCACATTAAAACCAGGAGATTCAACAAGAGTTGTGGCAGTTTTTTCTAATTCCTTTGAAGGAGACATATCTGGTGTAACAGTGACAGTAGCATCGGTCGATAGCACAAAGGTTAATTGTGAAGCAGGAGATCGAGGTGGCACATCTTCAAAAAGTTATATGGTGAAAAGCGCAACAGCACTAAAAATACCGATTTTTGTAAAAGTAGATAAAAATTCAGGAGTTGGAGACTATCTCTGTAGGATAACAAGTCCAGGAGATTTCGGAGGCCACGTCAGCTCTGGAACTGTAGAGTTATTAACAGTAAAGGTAAGAAAATAAACATTTAAAAACATCCTTTCTATTTCTTTTCTATGCTTAAATTGTATAACACCCTAACAAGAAAAAAAGAAGAATTCAAACCATTAAAAGGAAAAAAAGTAAATCTCTTTGTATGTGGGCCAACTGTCTATTCAGATTCACACATAGGCCATGCCAAAACATACGTTCAATTTGATATTATTGTAAAATACTTAAGATACTTAAAATACAATATATTCTACTTACAAAATATAACAAACATAGATGATAAAATAATCCAAAAAGCAAAAGAACAAAATCAAGAACCGTTAAAACTAGCAAAAGAATTTGAAAAAAAATTCTTAGAAGACACAAAACAATTAGGAATAACTAGTGTAAACAAGTACGCAAGAGCAACAGATTACATAGAACAAATAAAAAGCCAGGTAAAAAGATTAATAGAAAAAGGCATTGCGTATAAAATATCAGATGGTTACTATTTTGATTTAACTAAATTCTCAGACTATGGAAAACTAGCAAAAAGAAAACATGAAGAGGCGGAAGATGCAGTTTCAAGAATAGATGAAAACAAAGAAAAAAAGAATAAAGGCGATTTCTGTTTATGGAAATTCTCTAAAAAAGATGAACCTTCTTGGAAATTTGAAGGGGACGAAGGACGCCCGGGCTGGCACATAGAAGATACTGCAATAACAGAAAAAGAATTTGGTCCACAGTACGATATCCACGGAGGAGCAGTAGATTTAATCTTTCCACACCATGAAGCAGAAATTGCACAAATGGAATCAATCTCCGGAAAAAAACCTTTAGTGAAATACTGGCTCCACACAGCATTCTTAAATTTAAACAAAAAAAAGATGTCTAAATCACTAGGAAATCTTGTAACAATTAGAGAAGCATTAAAAAAATATGATCCCAAAGTAATCAGATACTTCTTCGCATCAAACCACTACAGAACACCAATAAACTTCTCCTATGATGTACTAGAACAAACTAAGAACTCTTTACAAAGATTAAATGATTTCACAAACAATCTAAAAAATTCAAATAAAAAGGATGATTTAAAATTAATTAAAAAAACAAAAGAAGATTTCTTAAAAGCAATGGACAACGATTTTGATACTCCTAAAGCACTTTCAATAATATTCAACTTCATAAGAGAAGTAAACAAAAAAGGCGGTTCAAAAAAATCATATGAATTTATGTTAAACATAGATAAAATCTTTAATATACTAACAATGCAAGACATTAAAATACCAAAAAATATTCAAAGTTTAATCAAAGAACGAGAAAAAGCAAGAAAAAACAAAGATTGGAAAAAAGCAGACTCTATAAGAATTAAAATAAAAAAACTAGGCTACCTACTTGAAGATTCTGAAAAAGGCCCAATAATAAAAAAGAATTAATATACCTTATCATGGTGCTCAAAATCTGTAAATAAAATGAAATTATTCTTTTTATCTACCCTAAAACACAATACAAAATGTTTATCAATATGGACTCGCTTCCTATCTTTGAGGCCATACCTCAAATTTTTATAATGCTCAATTGTCTCTAAGTCATTATTTATGATATCTTTAATTTTTTTTGCAATTATTAACGAAAGTTTTTTGTCTTTTTTATTCAACTTTTTTATTATCGCTTTTAACTCATCAGTAAAGTCATAATCAAACATTTAATTCAGCTCAAATAATTCATTAAATTCTTTCTCACCCATTTTTTTATTTTTATACTTTCTAAAATGAGCCTTCTCAATCTCAATCAACTTTTTAATATACTGATCATTAGCTTCTTTTTCTATAAATTCATCTCCAAACATATCTGCAAATCTGTTTAAAGCCTCACTTTTATTCTTTAATCCAAATTTCTCTTTGATTACTCCCAAAATCCTATTGGTATATTCAGAGATATTTAATCTTAAATTTGTTCCCATTTTGTGTGTTTATATCACCTAAAGTGAGTTTAAATCACTTATAAATCTTTCTATTTTTAAAGCAAATCTTTATAAATTACTAATCGAAATTCTATTTAAGCTATAAAAATAGCTAATCTAATGCCGAAAGGTGTGCAAAAATGCCAAACGTATTTGATATAAATCCAGGAGAACTCATTAAGAAAGCCGCAGAAGAGCTAAAAAAGGTTGAAGTAATCAAAAAACCAGATTGGGCTAAATTTGTAAAAACAAGCGCAGCAAGAGAAAGACAACCAGTAGATCCAGATTGGTGGTACATAAGAGCGGCCTCAATTCTAAGAAAAATGTATACTTTTGACAGACCTATAGGGACAAATAAACTAAAAGGTTTTTATGGTGGAAGAAAAAATAGAGGCCATAAACCAGAGAGAGTTTACAAGGGTGCTGGAAAGATTATACGTGTAATTCTCCAACAATTAGAAAAAGCAGAACTAATCAAACCAATAAAAGAAGGCGCCCATAGAGGAAGAAGAATCAGCAATAAAGGAAAAAGCTTCCTAGATAAAGTAATGAAAAATGCAAAATAACGAATTTCAAGAAAAAATGAAATTGCAACAACAAATTGAACAAATAGAAAGAAATGCGAAATTATATCTAAATGATAGGGCTTTACAAAGATTTGGAAATATTAAGGCAGCCCATCCAGAAAAAGCCATACAAATCGCAGTAATGATTTTTCAAGCTGCACAAGCAGGTCAAATAAAAAACCCTTTAACAGATGAAGAATTCAAAAACATACTAATCAATCTACAAGAACCAAAAAAGGAATTTAAAATTATGAGAAAATAAAATGGCAACAATAACTCCTCCCGCAAAAAAGAAGAGGTTAAACAAGAAAAGAAAACAAACTAGATGGGCTCCTTTTTGGACTGTGGTAAAGATTTATGGTCGGGGACGAAGAGTTCATCCAGGTAGACATACCGCTATAAAAAGAAGCTGGAGAAGGACTAAATTAAAGACGTAAAATGGCTGATTTAGAAAGAACTTACAACATCCCATTAAGAAAGGGTATAATGAAAGTCCCAAAATACAAGAGGGCAAATAAAGCAATCAGAGTAGTTAGAGAATTCTTACAAAGGCACATGAAAAGCCAAACTGTTAAATTAGGCCCAAACTTAAATTCAAAGATTCTAGAACACGGAAGAAAGAATGTTCCTCACCATATTGAAGTTAAAACTGTAAAAGATAAAGATAATATTGTGAAAGCAGAACTTGCATCAGCAAAAGACTTAAGCTTCTTAGAACCTAAAAAAGAAGAAAAAGAAGAAAAAGTAAAATTAAAGATTCCAGGTCTTGGAAAGAAAAAAACTGAAGAAAACAAGGAACCAGAAAAAGAAAAAGCTCTTGAAAAACCTAGTGAGGAAATAGAAAAGAAAATAACAAAAGAAGAAAGAGCTCCAGAAGTAAAAGTGGATAAAGAAAAGTCCATAATGACAAAAGAAGACAAGGTTTACGGAAGGTCTGATAAAAAACCTAAAGTGAAAGAGAGAGCAAAGAAATATAAATAATTCTATTTAACAATCATCGTGGAGGTTAAAGTGGGAAAATTACCTTTCGAAAAAATAGAAAGAAAAGTTTTAACAAAGAAATCTGCCAAAACAGATCCAAAACTTGGTAAAAACCCGGAAGAGAGATCCACTGAAGAATTAATCAAATCTGGAATTATTAACTTAAACAAACCTCCAGGTCCAACTTCTCACCAAGTAGCAGACTACATAAAAAAAATTCTTAATATAAAAAAAGCTGGACACGGAGGAACACTCGACCCAAAAGTAACAGGCTGTTTACCAATCGCTTTAGAAAAAGCTACAAGAATAGTTCAAACCTTGCTTCCAGCAGGAAAAGAATATGTTTGCCTGATGTATATTCATAAAAGAGTAGAAGAAAATAAAATAAAAAAAGCATTTGAAAAATTTTCAGGAGAAATAAAACAAATCCCCCCAATAAGAAGCGCAGTTAAAAGACAAGAAAGAACAAGAAAAATCTACTACATAGAAATTTTAGAAATTAAAGAACAAGACGTTTTATTTAGAATTGGTTGTCAAGCAGGTACTTACATTAGAAAATTTGTACATGACTTGGGTAAGGACTTAGGTATAGGCGCACACATGCATCAGCTAATAAGAACAAAAGCTGGCCCTTTCACAGACAAAGAAATGTACGCCATGTATGACCTAAAAGACGCCTATGAATTCTACAAAGAAGGTAATGAAAAAGAACTAAGAAAAATCCTAAAACCCTTTGAAACAGCAGTTAATCACCTAGGAAAAATCTGGGTTCTAGACTCTACAGTAGATCCCCTATGCCACGGAGCTGATTTATACTTAGTAGGAATAAGCAAATTAACAACAGGAATCAAAGAAAATGATCTAGTAGCAATATTTACACTAAAAAATGAACTAATCTGCATAGGCAAGGCTGTTTTGGACTCTGAAACAATACAAAGGCAAGAAAAAGGAGAAGCAGTAAAAACAACAAAAGTCTTTATGGATAGAGGAATATATAGTTTGAAGAATATAGATTAGAAAGGTTTAAAAGGCCAAAATTCATTTTATTCTCTATGGCAGAAGAAACTTTTATTGGGTTGCGTAGAGCTCTAGCCAAGCTTTTCAGTAGAGAACTAGCAGATAGACCTTTGGAAGATATAATAAATGGAAGTATTGCGAAAAAAAGAGCAAAATTCAAGCTATCTCACGAGGATATCCAAACTTTCTGTATAGGCATAGGAGACAATAACCCAATTCACAGATCAGGGAGATATGCCAAACTCATTTTAGGAGACCAAATTGAAAAGGAAACTATCGTCGCACCAGGAACACAGCTTACTGCACTAGCTGAAGCATATATTGATGATGCAATAGAAGCAATGCAAGATGCATGGGGAGTTATTCTTAATTTTACAGGATTAAACATAAAGTTTAAAGACTGGGTTTTTCCTGACGAGCCAGTTTATTGGCAAGTCCTTGGCTATAGAGAAACTTCACGAGGTACAAATTTAAAAATAGGGGGTTTGCGCAGAGTTGGCAAAGATGAAACACCCAAGATAGTAATTGAAGCTATGCTTGCTAAAGATAACAATGGAAGATCAATGACTCAGGCAGGCCCATTATGGACAAATCATTATTTTATAACTAATGAAAAATTAAGGTTCTTTTATCCTTCAGTAGGCGAAACTATCGCCCCCATGATCCCTTGGAGTTATCCTATCTCTTTTGTAACTAGTTCACTTTTAGACAAATCAATGGACAATGATGGAGTCCCAACTGGTATTAATAGAGAGATGCAGTTTGATTTCTACAAAAAACCAGATTTAGGAAAAATTAGTGTAGATTTTTTCTCTGCCGAAGAACCAAAAGAATTAAGAGGAGGCCTTGGATTTAAATATACATTTAATACTACAATTAGTCAAAATCATGAGCCTTTAATTTCAGGACAGGTTGTGGCTCTCTCAAAAAAACAGATTGTATATTGAAAATGACCTTTTTCACAGCAGAAGAATTAAAGAGAGAAGGATTTGTCCCAGGAAGACCTGGATTCCATTATGATTTCAGTAAAGAGACCTTACCAAGATACATGTGTATGCAAGTCGAGGATGTTCCAGTACTTTTCAAGCGAATAGGAGATGGTGACAATTATGATTTATATTTTCCTGACTCAATCTATCCGGAAGAGGTTCTAGGGATGGAGTTAGATGATTTACCTGTAGGGGGGATAGTTAGAAAACTTGTCGATGCATTAAAAGGCAAGACAATACTTAATAGTTTATTATGAAGCACCAACTATCCTCGCAGGAAAATAAAACTAATTCTAAGACAATTAAAATCACAAAACAATCAGGAATTCCTTTAATAGGTTGCATAGCTTTCGGAATTCTTGACAGAGGAACTAATCTTTTACAAGTTCGCTGCACTTCTATATGCAACGCTAATTGTGGTTTCTGCAGCACCGACGGAGGTTCTAATTCTAAATGGCACAAAACAAATTATTTAGTAGACATAGATTACTTAACAGAAGAACTCAAAAAAATAACAAAAATAAAAGGAGATAATTTAATCATTTTTTTAGATTCAGTAGGAGAACCATTAACACACCCAGACTTCATAGAATTAATTAAAAAAATAAAACAAATTCCAGAAGTAAAAGAAATAATAACAATAACAAATGGAATCTTGCTAACAAAAGAAAAAATAAACGAATTAGAGAAAGCAGGCTTAACTAGAATAAATATAAGTTTACATGCAACAGATCCAGAATTAGCAAAAGAACTTTTTGGAATGCCTTCTTACAATATAAATAATCTTCTTGAAATAATCAATTACATCAAAAACACAAAAATAGACCTAATGCTAACACCGGTATATCTGCCAGGCATAAACGACCAAGAAATTGAAAAAATAATACAACTATGCAAACAAATAAACTGTAAAATTGGCCTACAAAAGTATGAAACTTACAAATATAGTAGAAAACTAAAGCAAGCAAAAAAAATAAACTATTGGAAATTCAAACAAAAATTAACAGAATGGGAAGAAAAATACAAAATCCCTTTAAAAGTCATCAAACAAGACCTAAACATCGAAAAAAGGCCCAGAATCCCGGAAATATTCAAAATAGGAGAAAAAGTTAATGTAAAAGTCATAGCTCCTGGCTGGCTCCCAAATCAGATGATTGGAGTAGCAAAAGACCGATGCATCAGCATAAATAACTGTAAAAAACCCATTGGAGATTCTGTGAACATAAAAATCCTCCAAAACAAGAATAATCTATACCTCGCAGAGTAATCACTTGGTAGTCCCAAACCTTTATATACATGCTAGGCCTTACTTAGACTTAGAATTTTATATTTTATAGTAAACGAATAAGGGGGGATTATTGCATGGAAAAACTAGGAAATTGGGCATTTATTATCGGCCTGATTATAGCGCTATTAGTGGGGTTATTCACAGAAGCCACAGGCGTTGTAGTGTCGATACTAGTTATTTTAGGGCTCATAGTGGGGTTCTTGAATATAACTGATAAAGAAGTCCAGAGCTTCTTGGTTGCTTCCGTTGCCTTAATCGTAGCAGGACTTGCAGGAGAATTCTTAGCAACAGTTCCAGCCATCGGCAATCTACTAGAAAGGATACTAAATAATTTTGTTATCTTGGTAGTTCCTGCAGCGATAGTAGTGTCAGTTAAGGCAATTTACGGAATGGCAGGCTCTAAGTAAACTTTTTATTTCTTCTTATTTCTTTATTTTTTAATGAAACAGGTAAAAGTAATAATTAGCGGAGTTGTCCAAGGAGTTTTCTTTCGCTCTTTTGTTAAAGACACTGCTAATAATTTAGGACTAAAAGGATGGGTTAGAAACACAGAAGATGGAAAAGTAGAAGCTGTTTTTCAAGGAGAAGAAAAAAATATAGAAAAAATAATATTATACTGCCACCAAGACCCACCACCAAGCCATGTTAAAGATATAAAGGTAATTGAAGAAAAACCAGATAACTCTTTAACTAGATTCAAAATAAAATACTAAAATGGAAAAAATAGCAACTTGCATCCAAGGTTTTGAAGATATTGCAGCAAAAGAACTTAAAGGAAAAAAAGTCTGTAAGGGAAGAATAATATTCTCAACTAACCCTAAAAATCCAAGAACCCTAAACAACATCTATGAACTTTTTAAAGAATTCAAATTCAATACTATTGAAGACACTACTAAAAAAATAATTAAGTTTAAATTAAATAAAAAAATAAAAGTATCTTGTAACAGGGAAGGCAATCACAATTTCAAAAGCGTTGATGTTGAAAAACTAGCCTCAAAAAAATTAAGAGAATTAGGATTCCAAGTTGACTTCAAAGACTATAAAGATACCTTTTACATAGACATAATTGATGATTATTGTTTTTTTGGTAAACTCCTAAAAGAAAACTTATGCAAAAGAGATTATAGAGTAAAACTAATTTCTGGTACAATAAATGCATGCTTAGCAGCTTCTACATTAAAATTAATAAATCTAAAAAAAGGAGAAACCTTTTTAGACCCATTATGTAAGGATGGGGTTATCGCAATAGAAGCAAGTTATCTAACAAGCAAATCACATGGTTTTGGCCTAGACGTTTATGCAGCAAGAATAAATGCAAAAATTGGAAAAAGAAAAGTAAACTTCGAAAAATATGATCTAGACTGGCTTACAACAAAATTCACAGAAAACTCTGTTGATAAGATAACTACATTCCTGCCAAGCCCTTCTAAAAGAAGAAAAAGTGTAAATTCTCTTTATAGAAAGTTCTTCCATAGTGTTGAAATTATCTTAAAAGGAAAATTAGCGATAATATCTCAAAAGGCTGATTTATTAGAAAAATTTACAGATCTAAAATTAATAGAAAAAAGAGAGGTTTACTCAGGAAATCAAAGGTTTTTTATCTCGGTCTTTGAGAAAGCCATGTAACTTCCTTTATTTCTATTTTAAACTTTTTATTAATTCAGGTATTTTAACAAGAGGTTTACTTGATGTTATTAGAACATAAATAGAAGGAGTTAAAACAATAATGCTAAAAATCCCCAAAATAGTCATTTGAAAATAATCTCTTAAATTTAATTGTTTAGTCATCCACGCAATAACGATCGCAGCAACATATGTGAAAGAGATAATTATTGCAGTTGTTTTATACTGAAAATGTTTATTATAATTTAAATTAAGTATATCCTCCTTCAAGCTATCGCTTATTTTAATCCGAGAATCCATAAATAGCAAGTATTATCCCAACAATAGCTATAACCGCAAAACCACCAATCCCGACAGCAAATTTATTTAACGCAGGGGGATGGTTCCTGTAATTCCCGCCAAGATAAGAATTATTCCTATTACCCCCATAATGGTCTTTTTATCTTTCCTATTCATATACTTCAATAAAGATCATAATTATATAAACCTTTTTGTCTCCATCACAATCATAATTTTTGAGAAACCTATATAAATAAAAATTCAATTTAAAATATCATGGAAGACATCCACTGGGCAGATTATACTGCTACAAGAGTAATAAAAGATAAAGGTAATAAAAAAGAATATGTGTGCGCTTCAGGAATAACTCCCTCAGGACATGTACACATTGGAAACTTTAGAGAAATAATCACCACAGACTTAGTAGTTAAAGCATTAGAAAGAAAAGGAAAAAAAGTAAAATTTATTTATTCTTGGGATGATTTTGATAGATTCAGAAAAGTTCCTGAAAATGTCCCAAAAGAATTCAATAAATACTTAGGAATGCCATTAATCAAAGTCCCAGATCCCTTCAAATGCCATAAATCTTATGCAGAACATTATGAAACAGAACTTGAAGACTCTATAAAAAAATTAGGTTTTGATATAAACTATATCAAACAAGGAGAAATGCACTTGAAATGCAAATATGCCCAAGGCATAAAAATAGCCTTACAAGAAAAAAAAGAAATAATTACAATTCTAAATAAATATAGAAGAGAACCATTAGAAAGTTCTTGGTGGCCAGTAACAATTTACTGCGAAAAATGCTGGAAAGACACTACAAAAGTCTTAAACTACGACAAAAAATACCAAATCGGTTATGAATGTGATTGTGGATTTTCAAACGAATTTGATTTTAGAAAAAAAGGAAATATTAAGCTTCGGTGGAGACCAGATTGGTCGTATCGTTGGTTATATGAAAAAGTTGACTTCGAGCCAGGTGGAAAAGATCATTCAACTCCAGGAGGAAGTTATGACACCTGTAGCAAAATTATAAAAAAATTATGGAACAGAAACGCTCCAACATATCAAATTTATGAATGGATTTATATCAAAGGTGGCGGAGCATTTTCAAGTTCAACAGGGAATGTAATATTGCCAAAAGAAGTTTTAGAAATTTATGAAGCTCCAATTATAAGATATCTATTTTCCGGAACAAAACCAAACAAAGAATTCTACATAAGTTTTGATTTGGATGTTGTAAAAATATACGAGGACTTTGATCATCTTGAAAGAGTTTATTTTAATAAAGAAAAAGTAAAAAGTGAAAAAGAAAAAAAGAAACTAAAAAGAATTTATGAATTATCCATGGTAAAAACTCCTAGTAAAATGCCAGAACAGCCATCCTTTAGACATATGACAGTCTTAACCCAATTATATGAAGGAGATATTGGCAAAGCAAGTAAGGGTTTTAAATCTACCAGAGTAAAAACTAGAGCCATCAACGCTTGGAATTGGATACAGAAATATGCCCCAGAAGATATGAAGTTCAAAGTCCATGATAAAATATCTGATGAAATCAAAAAGACCTTGACTAAGGAGCAAAAAAATGCATTAAAAATCTTAGTTAAGAAATTAGAAAAAAAGAAATACACGGAAAACAGCCTTTTCAATGAATTTTACAGCATCATAAAAGAAACCGATATCAACAACAAACTCTTCTTCAAGGGAGCCTATTTAGCCCTAATCGGCAAAGAAAAAGGCCCAAAACTAGCAAATTTTATCCTTACGTTGGGCCAAAAAAGAGTTTTAAACTTATTGAGGCAAATATAACTTAATAGTAATAAAATGGCTCTAGACAGCCTCTACTATCAAAAAACAAAAGGTTTATAAACAAACAAACACCTTAAATTAATGAATTTGGGCTTTAGAAGCCTTCTAGACCCAAAATTTTAAATGATCATATGGAGGTAATCTAAATGGCAGATCTTTTAGTGGTTAGGTCAAAATTAAAGGAATGCACTAAGTGCAATGTAGCTGGAGATGTTGCTGAGGCTCTGAGTGATAAAGTAAGAGCAATGATGACAGATGCTGAAACAAGAGCTAAAGCAAACGGAAGAAAAACTGTTAAGAGACAAGATCTCTAATTCTTTTTTCTTTTTTTAATTAATTTTATATATCTCGACCCTCTTTCTTTAGGTATGGGTGTTAAATCAATAGAAAGATTCTATAATGAATTTGATTTTGAAAAAATGATAACAGGCCCTCCCAGGCCAATCCAAGAATATTTAGATGAAGAGGTCAACTTCTTAAAGAAACATATCCAACCAAGAAAGAATATTCTTGAAATTGGTTGTGGGTATGGGAGATTGCTTGAAGTGCTCTCTCTAAAAGCTAAAAAAGTAATAGGGATAGATTATAGCAAACAATTACTTAATAAAGCAAAACAGAAACTTATTGGTAAAACCAATGCTGAATTGAGATTAATGAACGCAAAAAAGCTAGATTTTGAGGATAATTCCTTTGATTATGTGGTTTGTTTAGATAATACTTACGGCAATATGCCCGGAATTGAGTTTCAGGTGCTGAAAGAGATGGTTAGAGTCTGTAAGCCAAAGGGAGAAATTATCATCAGTGTTTTTTCTGAAAACGCCAAAGATGTTCAAATAGAGAACTACAAAAGAATAGGTTTAACAAATGTTAGAAATAAAGGAAATGCTATCCATACGGATGAGGGTTTTTATTCAAGAAGATTTACTAGGGAAGATCTGATGAAATTATTTTGGAAAGCGAGATTGAAGTCAAAAATAACAAGAGTATGTTCTGTAAACTACATGGCTTTTGCTATAAAACAGATAAGCAAGGAAGATTTCTTAGTTAAGAAAGAAAGCGAGATTCATAGACACGGCATATTCGCTA
>Ga0180007_10002157_pt1 | contig 24132 bp, 25 predicted proteins | sample MM_PC_MetaG_FD_121122 | JGI IMG/M metagenome (GOLD analysis project Ga0180007, IMG submission 121122) | Groundwater microbial communities from the Aspo Hard Rock Laboratory (HRL) deep subsurface site, Sweden - MM_PC_MetaG | ecosystem: Environmental > Aquatic > Deep subsurface > Groundwater... | reverse complement strand
TATAAGGTGAACCATTTCAAAATCTTGTTCATAAAGATTACCTACTCCTAAAAGCCTTTCTACTCTTCTTACCCCAAGATCAGTTAAAGTTGCGTATCTAAATTTTTCATCGACTTCATAATCTGAATCTTTTTGTAAAGATTTTAGTATGGTATTTGCCTGGTGATATCTTTCAGAAGGTTTTGTATCAGGAGCAGAAATAATAAGAGGAGTACGGGCAACATCTATTAATATAGAGTCCGCTTCGTCAACAATAGCGTAGTTATGAACACCCCAATCTCCATTTGGATTTGTTTGAACCATATTAGACAAGCCCCTAACCATATTATCGCGAAGATAATCAAACCCAAATTCATGGTTTGTTCCATAAGTAATGTCACACTGATAGACTCTTTGCCTTTCAACCTCCTTTAGATGAACACCAAAAACATCCCCAAACTCAGTTCCCTCATATTCAGGGTCATAAAGATAGGCCTTTTCCTGTGTAATTACCCCAACTGTTGCACCTAATACTTCGTAAACGCGTCCCATCCATCCAGCATCACGACGTGATAGATAATCATTAGGAGTAACAAGGTGAACACCTCTTCCAGTGAGCGCATTTAAATAAAGTGGGAGGGTTGCTGTTAAAGTTTTACCTTCTCCAGTTTTTTGCTCAACAACCTTACCCTGGTGAAGTGTTACACCAGCCATAAGTTGTACATCATAGTGTCTCTGGCTTAAAGATCTAATAGCAGCTTCTCTAACAAGCGCAAAGGCTTCAGGCAGTATCTCATCTAAATACCGTTCTTGATCATCAACTGATAACTCCTTAAGAGCATCTTTCCACTCTTGTGTCTTGTTTTTAATATCTTCATCAGAAAGTTTCTTAAATCCCTCCTCAAAAGAGTTTATCTTTGCAACAATAGGTTCAATCTTATTTAACTGCTTCTTGTTAGGATCAAAAAGTTTACCAAACATAACAGAATGATTATATCGTATAAATCTGGTACAATCTGCATAAAATAGAAATAGAAAAGGAGTAGATAATGCATAAACAATTTATATGCGATGGCTGCAAGGCTGCCCATTCTAGTGAACAAGCAGCTAAAAGGTGCGAGGCACAAGGAGAACCTAAATACAAATACAGTGCCAGGGAGGAGTTAGTACTAAAAACTCCGGGAGAAGACCCTCAAGCCATTAGGATCTGGCGCACAGTTCCATATAGGTTTACCCACGAACCTGCTTATTGGTACCAAGAATTAGGACTCGCATGTCCTAATTGCAAAATGCTCATTACCCATAAAGAACCAGGTCCAAGTAAAATGATCACGGAAATAGAAATCGAAGAAAAGCTCCTGGGAAAACTCGTAAGATAAACTCAAGAACAAAAATAGCATTAGGCCCCACTGGAATCCAATTCGGTGGGACTTTTTATTGAAAGAAAGCTGCTAAAACTATCGCTGCTAAAACTAAACGGTATAAGACAAAAGGATAAAGATTCCTGCTTTTTACAAATTTAAGTAAAAACCTTATTGCAAATATTGCTGTTCCAAAACTTGCTAAAAAACCAATAACTAACGGTTCTAAATCTAGATTGGCTAAACTAGAAAAGGAATCTTTTATTTCGAAAAGCCATGCCGCAATAATAATAGGAACTGAAAGAAGAAATGAAAACTTTGTAGCATGTTCCCTATTTAACCCTAGAATCATTCCCCCAGAGATAGTGGCTCCTGATCTTGATACTCCTGGAAATAATGCTAATGCCTGGAATATACCTACTTTAAAACTTTGCTTTATTGTAAGCTCATCTTTAGACAAAAGTCTTTTCTTCTGGATTTGTTCTGCAATAGACATCAATACACTTCCAAAAAGTAGAAAACCCACAATAAACAAAAGGCCCCGAACATCATTCTCAAAAAAATCTCTAAAGAAGTAACCCATTAGTCCTGCTGGGATAGAACCAACTAATATTTTGTACCCAAGTTTTGAATCTTCTGAATATTTATTAAATGTTAGTCTGTTTGAAGAAAAATCTTTAAATACTGAGGACACAATTTTCCAAATATCATTTCTAAATACTATTAGAAGTGCAAGGGCTGTGCCTAGATGGACAGTGGTATCAAAAACTAATGGCTGCTGTGGCCAATTAAAAAATCTTGGCAAGACTGCAAGGTGACCAGATGATGAGACCGGAAAAAACTCTGTTATACCTTGGATTATTCCTAATACTAAAGCTTGAAGTAGGCTCATATTTACTTAAACTCTACCATAAATGAGGATGTTATCTGAGTTAGTATACCCTGCTACTACTTCTGTTCTCACATTCCTTAGGTAGTTTCCTAGATTCTCAGCAAAAACATTAGCATCTTCTTGAAAATCAGTAGTGTAGTTTCTATTGAACACAACAAGCCCGTCAGGTCTAACAAGTTTTTTAAGATGAGCTATGAAGTTTCCTGTCTTAATAAGACCTGGGGATGAATTACCAATAAATATATCTACTACAGCTACATCAAAATCCCCTTCTCTAATATTATTATCTTCAGGCTCAATAACTACTCTAAGAGCATCATCCACAATGATCCTGTGTCTGGGAGTTGAATCTAAATCATAGTATTTCTTTGCTATATCTACCATCTTTTGATCAATATCTACACTTACTATATCTGCATTTTGAAAACCAAGAGAGATTAGTTTTTGCATTGTACCTGCACCTAGCCCTAATACTAAAAAGTCAGCTGCAACAGGAATTTCTCTTTTTATTAAATCTACAGTTTTACCCATAAAAAGTTTGCTGCAAGCAGGAGAGTTATAATTTACAGACTGAATATATCCTTCTACTGTTAGTCTTAGTGTCCTTCCTACTTTAACTATCTTTATATCAGGATTATATTTTGAGGAACCCTCGTATACTACTTCAGGAGATTTAAGCTCACTGAATATACTCATCTATTTTTAGGTTTAATTTTATTAAAACCAGTATATTTTCTTAGAGCTTTAGGGATAGTTATTGAACCATCCGCATTCTGGTAGTTTTCTATTATCGCGGCTATTATTCTTGGGGTAGCAATAACGGTATTGTTTAATGTATGAACAAACTTAGTTTCTCCTTCTTTTGTTTTGTATTTAATATTTAATCTTCTCGATTGAAAATCTAAAAAGTATGAGTCAGAGTGAGTTTCCCTATACTTTTGCTGAGAAGGAAACCACGTTTCGATGTCATATTTTTTTCTTTGCCCAGCACCAACATCTCCAGTACACATTAATAGGACTTGATATGGTAATTTGAAATCTCTCACTACTTTTTCTGAGAAAGAAAGCATCTTTTCGTGCCATCTTCTAGAAACATCCTCGTCAGCCTCACACAGCACAACCTGTTCCACTTTATAAAATTGATGAAGTCTAAAAACTCCCTTCGCATCTTGCCCATAAGTTCCAACCTCTCTTCTAAAACACGGGCTAATGGCAACAAGTCTAACCGGTAAATCATCCTCATTTAGTGTCTCTCCCGCATAATACGAGGTTAGAGACACTTCAGCAGTACCAATAAGCGCTTTATCATCAACTTTATAATGATCTTCTTCTCCCCACGGAAAATAACCAGTTCCAGTAAAAAACGCTGGGTTTACTATCCAAGGAACGGAAAGAGGGGTAAATCCTTGTCTTTGCATAAAATCAAAAGCATATCTCAAAATAGCTTGCTCTAAAATAGCCCCCTCATTCTTTAAAAAATATCCTCTAAACCCTGCTATCTTTACTCCTCTATCGGTATCAATAATATCTAGGTCTTTTCCAAGCTCTAAATGATCTTTCGGAGTAAAGTTAAATTTGGGTAACTTCCCTTCTTTTTTATAAACAACATTCCCAGTTTCATCTTTTCCAATAGGAACGTCATCTGCGGGAACATTCGGTACCCAAAGCATCATTTCATCAAACTTAACTTGAAGATTACCCAACTCCTTTTCTTTTTCTTGAAGATTCTCTTTTACCTTAGTTGCTTCCCCTATTAAGCCCCCTCTTTCTTCTTTAGGTGCTTTTGCTACCTTTTCAGATATAGTATTTCTCTGACTTCTTAGGCTTTCTACTTCTCTTAGTACCTCTAAGTAGCTATCGTGCAACCTTACTAGTACCTCTATATCAACTGTCCCATCAAGCTGTTTATCCTTTACAGCTTTTATTACCTTATCTTTGTTTTCTTTTATGAAATTAATATCTAGCATCTCCTATATTAAAGCCGTTTTTTGTTGCATTTTCAATATATAATGGTAACATATGATGCATGGCTCTAGACCTCAGAGTCTGTTTTTAAGTTGTTATTGACCTAAAATACAGGCTTTGATACAATCTAGCGCGTTTGTTAATTTAATGAGTACAAAGGACACAGTTACAAAAGACGGAAAAGTTACTGAGACTCTGATGAGCGGAATGTTCAAAATTCAGTTCGAAGACGAAACCGAAGCTTTGGCCATGATATCAGGAAAAATGAGGAAATCTCATATTAGAGTTTTGGTAGGAGATCAAGTTCGAGTAGAATTTTCTCCTCACGACCTCACTAGAGGTAGAATCACCTACCGTCTAAAATAAACTTAGTATAATTATGAAAGTTAGGGCATCTGTAAAGCCAATTTGCAGAGATTGCAAAGTTATAAAAAGAAAAGGTGTTGTTAGGGTTATTTGTAAAAGAAATCCTAAACACAAGCAAAGACAAGGTTAAGTATGCCAAGAATTAAAGGTGTTGATATACCAGAAAATAAAAGAATAGAAATATCACTAACCTATGTTAAGGGTGTTGGCTTAACAACTTCTCAAAAAATATTGAGAAAAGTGGGTATAAATCCAGATACCAGAGCAAAAGATTTGAAGGATAACGAAGTTGCTACTATCACTAAAGCCCTTAACGATATGGAAATAACTGTTGAGGGTGAGCTAAAAAGAGAGGTTACTCAAAATATTAGAAGATTAAAAGAAATTAAGTCATACAAAGGGCTTAGACACCATCTCGGACTCCCTGTTAGGGGCCAAAGAACAAGGACTAACGCTAGAACAAGAAAAGGTAAGAAAAAAACTGTAGGGGGCTTAAAGAGAAAGTTAACTAAGACATAATGCAAAAAGGTAAAAAGAAAACAAAAAAGAATATTACTCCAAGCGGTAAAGCATACATTACTGCAGGTATGAACAATACTATCATTACAGTTACAGATAACGAGGGAAACACCCTCTTTTTTGGTAGTTCTGGTAAAGCAGGTTTTAAAGGTAGCAGAAAATCAACTCCTTATGCTGCAACTAAGGCTGCAGAAAAAGTTGGGGCAGAGGCATACGAAGCTGGAATGAGAGAACTATCTGTTTTTATTAAAGGTCCTGGCCTTGGAAGAATATCTTCGGTCAAAGCTTTAAAAGGGTCCGGTCTTAATGTTGTATCAATTTCAGATCAGACTCCCATGCCACATAATGGGTGTAGACCTAAGAATAAGAGAAGGATGTAACGATGGCTAGATATACTGGACCAAAATGCAGATTATGCAGAAGAGAAGGAATGAAACTTTACTTAAAAGGTGCTAGATGTGATTCAGAAAAGTGTGCTTTTGAAAAAAGACCCCAACCTCCAGGACAACACGGTTTAGGAAGACGAAGAAGAAATCAGTCTGAGTACGGAAAACAGCTTAGAGAAAAGCAAAAAGCTAAAAGAATATATGGTTTACTCGAAAGACAATTTAGAAAATATGTTAAAGAATCTCTAAAGACAAAGGACGTTGCTGCCGGAGATGCATTAATGCAAAAACTAGAATCAAGGCTTGATAATCTAATTTACAGAAGCGGTCTTTCTGTGTCTCGAGCCCAAGCAAGACAGTTTGTTAGAAGAGGGTTTTTCCTGGTAAATGATAAGGAAGTGAAAACCCCATCACAACAATTAAAGCCAGGTGATATAATAAAGCCCGTCAGTTTTGAAAAGCTTCAGCTAAAAGAGGGGTTTGTACTGCCAGAGTGGATTAGTGCAAATGTTAAAGAGAAGTATGTAAAATATTTAAGGTTACCCACACCGGGTGACCTTCAGGAAAGAATAGATGTTCAATCTATAATTGAGTTCTATTCTAGATAAATTTTTAAGGAGGATTTTATGGAAGTTACAAAAGAAAATTTAAAAGTTAAAGAAGTCGAAGAAAAAGGGAATAAAGGAACGTATTCATTTGAACCACTACCTACCGGTTTTGGTTATACGCTTGGTAATGCCCTAAGAAGGGTACTTTTAACAAGTATTGAGGGTGCAGCGATTACCCAAATTAAAATACCTAGTGTAAGCCATCAGTTTACGAGTATCCCTGGAATTAAAGAGGACGTAGTGGAACTAACACTTAATCTTAAAAAGGTTAGGTTTAAGATTCACTCTAATGCCCCTGTTATTGCTACCATTGAGAAAAAAGGTGGTGGTAAGGTCACAGCTAAGGATATTGAAGTTCCTGGAGAACTTGAGGTAATGAACAAAGATCAACACATAGCAACACTTGCCGATTCAAAATCTAATCTTGAGATTGAACTTATTGTTGAACCAGGTATTGGATACTCCCCTATGGAAGAGCGACAAACACCAAAAGTAGGTGTAATAGTTCTAGATGCCTTGTTTTCACCTGTTCTAAATGCAAACTATCAGGTAGAACCAACTAGGTTTGGGGGAAGAACTGATCTTGACAAGATAATTATTGAAATTGAGACAGACGGAAGTGTTACTCCTAAGGAAGCTATAGTAAAGGCTTCACAGATTCTCAAAAACTACTACAGTACATTTGAAATTTGGCAAACTGAACCTGAAGAAGAAGAAAAAAGAGAAGTTAAAAAGATAAAATTGTCAGAAGATATCTCTGTAGATGAACTTCCACTTCAAACCAGGACTGTAAATGCTCTTAAAAAGAGTGGTATAGAAACACTACACCAACTTGCAGAAAAATCAGATGAGGAACTTGCAGATATTAAAAATGTTGGTGAAAAATCACTGACTGAGGTTAAAGAACTTTTGGAAAAAGAGGGTTTAAGAAAGTAAGAATTTGTAATGAGACATAGGGTTGTAAAAAATACATTAGGAAGAGACAAAGAACATAGAAAAGCCCTTATGTCTAACCTTTCATCCCAGCTTATTGAACACGAGAAAATTAATACAACCTTACCAAAAGCTAAAGCCTTAAGACCATTTGTTGAAAAGCTTATCACCAAAGCAATAAAACCTCATAAAGGTGGGGATAAAATAGATAAGTTTAACACTGTTAAAGACCTTAGAAAATATCTTAGAAACGAAGAAGCAATTAGAAAATTAATTGAAGAGGTTGCTCCAAGATTTCTTGATAGAGACGGTGGATACACAAGAATAATAAAAACCGGAGAAAGGGATGGGGATAAAGCCCCCATGGCAAGAATTGAGCTGGTAAAAGATAACGAGGTTAAAAAAGAAACAAAAAAAGTTCCTTCCAAGAAAAAGGCTAGCAAAGATGAGAAATAATACAACCGTACCAAAACTAAAAGATAGGCAAGCTAGCTGGCACCTAATTGATGCTGGTGGAAAAGTATTAGGAAAAGTCTCAACAGAGATTGCAAGTCTTCTAATTGGCAAAGACAAGATAGAACAAGTTTCCAACCAAAACTGGGGAGACAAGGTAGTTGTTATTAATGCCGAAAACGTTGCAGTTACTGGTAAGAAACTAAAAGATAAGCTTTACCACAGATACACTGGTTATCCAGGAGGTATAAGAACAGAGACATTAGAAAGTTTGAAGAAAAGAAGACCTACTGAAGTTATTAGAAGAGCTGTAAAAAGAATGTTACCTGACAATAAATTAACAAAAGAAAGAATGGCTAATTTGTATATTTATGTAGGGGAAAAACACCCTCATGAGGCACAGTTAAGTTCCAAGAAAGAAGATGCCAAAGGAAAATAATAAAAATACAACTGAAAAGATAAAGGTGGAAGAGACTAAAAAGAAGAAACCACTAAAAAAAGGTTTTATCTCAGGTACAGGAAGGCGAAAAACTGCTACAGCTAGTGTATTTTTATGGCAATCAAAGGGTGATTTTATTGTTAATGATAAACCAATAAAAGAATATTTTCCCTCAGAAGTAGACCAGCTTGAATGGGTTAGACCATTTCACAGTGTTGGAATAGCCCATCCCGAAGCTAAGTTTTCTGCAAGCATAAAGGTAGCGGGGTCCGGAAAAACAGGCCAGCTTGGTGCTGTTATGCATGGGATATCAAGAGCTTTAGCAAAGATTAGTGAAGAAAATCAAATAGCTTTGAGAAAAGACGGGTTACTCACAAGAGACCCAAGAATGGTAGAAAGAAAGAAGTACTTCCTCCATAAAGCTAGAAAAAGGCCTCAATACTCTAAAAGATAACTTAATTTTTTATCAATATATCTTCTATTTCCGTTAGAGAGCTCTTTATTTGTTGTATTTTAAGCTCCAAATCGGTCTTTTTTTCATCCTTTAAGTGCAAAAAACTAGTGTTATAGTTATCTGCTATCTTTTCTATAACACGCAATGGGGGTACTGAACGCCCTGTTTCATAAGAAGATACCGCTTTTCCAGAAACGCCCACCTTTTTACCGAAACGCTCCTGAGATAAATTATATTCTTCACGAATCTGCCTGATTTTTTTACCTACCTGTATCATATTCCACTCTCAATAGAGGAACATATATTGATACCTCCATTGCAATAACCTACATTGTATACATAGATTATTAAATTTTAGTTAAAAGGGGGTGATATATATGAACAGAAAGTATTTTATGTACGGATTTACTACTATCTTAATATTGGTAGCAGCAGGCATTGTATACGCAGCTTTCTCCGATAAAGGAAAGGTCTTAGGATCATCCTTTAGTGTTGCTAACTCTGATATAAAGATTATGGCCGACACAACTCAGGGTACCAATCCTGCAAATTTAGTTGACGAAATTGCAGGGCCTTCATTTGATAACATTGGTCAAACATGGCAACAAGATTACGCAATAAAACTAGTTAATGGCGGAACTACAAAACTACAAGTAATGTCTAATGCTTACTATGAAACTGCCAACGATCCAGAAAACATTAGAGAACATATTTATGTAGAGATATTTGAGTGGTCTGATGCCAATAACGATGGGATTGCAGATCCTGGAGAATATCCAAATAGTTTAGGAAAAAAGACAATCATAAAATGGAAAACAGAAGGAATTGCGCTTGGGGAGTTTAATCCTGGACAATCAAAACCCTTAGTTATTAGATTCTCAACAGAAAATTTAAGTGAAACAAAACAAGGTGCTACAGCACTCTTTGACTTCATATTCGAGGGAATAGAGATGTAAAAGCATAGGGTATAATCAGTTATATGCAAGGAGACTTAAAAGAAAGACTTGATCAGCTTAAAAAGACTCTTCAAATAGAAGATAAGAAAAGACAAATTGAAGATCTTAAAGAGAAACTTGGTAACGAAGAAGTGTGGAAGAATTGGGAGGAAGGCCAGAGCCTTTCAAAAGAACTTGGTATTTTAGAGACTGAGATTGAAGATTATGAGATGTTAAAAATATATGCGGAAGAAGGTGATAATCAGAAGTTTGAAGAAGAAATTAGAAAACTTGAGTTTAAAACCTTTCTTTCGAGTGATCACGATAAATCAAATGCCCTCCTCTCAATACATGCAGGACAAGGCGGTACAGAGGCCATGGATTGGTCTGAGATGCTACTTAGAATGTATAAAAGATACGCAGAGATTAAAAATTGGGGTGTAAAAGAGATAACAAGAGCCCCAGGAGAAGAAGCAGGAATTAAGACGGCTGTCTTGGAAATAGAAGGCTCGTATGCTTATGGATTTTTAAAAAACGAAAGTGGTACCCACAGACTTGTTAGACAGTCCCCTTTTAATGCAGATAATCTAAGGCAGACATCCTTTGCTTTAGTAGAGGTAATTCCAATTATCGAAGATGAAATAGAGATAGAGATAAGAGATGATGACTTAGAGTGGGATTTCTTCAGATCAGGAGGAAAAGGTGGTCAAAACGTCAATAAAGTATCGACTGCAGTAAGGGTAAAACATATTCCAACAGGTATTATTGTTGAGTGCCAAGAAGAACGTCATCAAGGGAGAAACAGAGAAATAGCTCTGAAGATTTTAAAATCCAAACTTTATCAAAAGGAACTTGAAAAGATCAACGAAGAAAAAGGTGATCTTAAGGGTGAATACAAAACCCCTGGATGGGGAAACCAAATTAGAAACTATGTACTTCATCCTTATAAACTAGTTAAAGATTTAAGAACTGATGTTGAAAGCACTAATCCGGAAGAAGTATTAGATGGAAATCTAGATATATTTATTGAAGCTGAAATTAAACTTTAACCTAAAAGTAACCTTATTCCCAGTATTGCAGTAATGGAGAACAAAAGAAAAACTAGGTTTTTTAATATTTCCGTAGAAAAACTTTTATTATTCATCTAAATTGTCTTCTTTGTCAAAAGAAAGTCCCTCAATATCTTGACCTGGTATAGAAGAAATTAGCACAGCTCTTCCCCTACTCCCAGAAACTGGGGGTCCTATAACCTCCTTTTCTTCCATTTCGTCTATAATTCTTGCTGCTCTTGCGTAACCTATTGATAGCTTTCTCTGAAGAATAGATGCTGATGCTTTATCTGCTGACACAACGATCTCTACGGCATCATCAAAAAGTTCATCTACGTCATTCCCCCATGTCTTAGAACCTCCACCCCTTCTTGTATCTGTAGGCATTGTTAACACCTCTGCTTTATAATCAGGCTCCATACCTTGTTTTTTAAGATACTCAACTAATGTCTCAATTTCTCTATCCGAAATAAAAGCACCTTGCAAACGAACTGGCTTTAAAAGATCTGGGGGAACAAAAAGCATGTCTCCCTTACCAAGAAGTTTCTCTGCACCAGGTTGGTCAATAATTACTCTTGAATCAACTTGGCTTAATACCTGAAATGCAGCCCTACAAGGAATATTTGCTTTAATAAGTCCTGTAATAATATCTGTAGATGGTCTTTGAACAGCCATTATAAGGTGAACTCCTGTGGCTCTAGAAAGCTGGGCTATTCTAATAATGTTTTTCTCTATACCAGCAGGATCTCGGGTCATAATGTCACCTAACTCATCCACCACAATAAGAATATATGGCATAACCTGTATTCCAGATTTTTCGTTGTAGGCATCAATATTTCTTACCTTTGCCTGCTCAAAGAGTTTGTACCTTCTTAACACCTCATCATTCGCCCACCTAAATACTGACGGGGCCTTTTCCATATCGGTAACTACAGGAGTCAAAAGATGAGGAACACCTTGATAGTGAATAAGTTCTACTCTTTTTGGATCAACAATGATTAGTTTAACTTCAGAAGGCGTGGCTCTGTAAAGTATTGAAAACAAAATATTATGAATAAAAACAGATTTTCCAGATCCAGTAGTTCCAGCAATTAAAAGGTGGGGCATTTTCCCAATATCGTATCCAAGAACCTTTCCTGAAACACTCTCTCCAAGAACAATTCCAAGCTTTGATTTGAGGGTTTTCATAGTATCTGATGTAATAAGCTGCTTAAAAGAAACTATAGTTCTATTTGTATTAGGTACTTCAATACCAATAGCAGATCTTCCGGGAATTGGAGCTTCTATTCTTACTGATCCTGTAGGTGACGCCAAAGCTAACGCTAGATTATCTTGAAGACTAGAAATTCTTGATATCTTTGTTACGGACTTAGGAACAACAACATACTGAGTGACAGAAGACCCTACTTTAACATCAGCGATTTCAACCTCTACTCCAAAAGACTTTAGAGTACTCTTGATAATCTTTATTCTCTTTTCAACATCAGTATCATCCTTCATCCTTGGAACTGTGTCTGTTAACAGATCAAGTGGGGGATATTGCCAAATTTTATCTGACGGAAAAGATGAAAATCCTAACGATGGTTGTGAGGTTATTTCCCCAGATACTGCTGAGCCCTCCCCTAAACCGTGTTGAGGTTCCGCCATAGAAGGAATGATTTCAAATGAAGATTCCTCGTTATCTTCCTCACCCGCATCTTCCATGACAGGGTGTTCCTCAGACCCTAAAGTATCTACTACTTCAACGTCCCCCTCATCTTCAGATTTCTTCTTAAACGGAATAATTTTCTTAAAAATCTCAATAACCTTACCAAACACTTTGCTTTCACTTAGAAACTTGAGGATCCTATCAAAAGAAATGTTAAAAAGAAGAATTAAAGATATTACAAGAAGTACTAAAATTATGAAAACTCCACTAACTTTGCTAACAGAGCCTGACAAAATACTTGCAACTTTATACCCGAAGAGCCCCCCTCCTTCTCCTTTTATAGCTACCTCATAGGCCTTTTCTTTAGAAATAAAAATGTGGAAAAGGCTAGAAAGAGAAAAAAGCATTAAACTTAAAGAGAGAATAATTCTTCCTTCTTTAAACTTTATTTTTAACTTATCAATAAATAAAACTCCAACACTTGCTAATAAAAAGGGAAAGATTATGGCAGCATTTCCAAAAATCTTCTGCAAAAACCCTAATACCTTCGAGTTTACATAATAGGAAGAGGCAAAAAAGGATACTAAACTTATAACAGATAGTGTTAAAAAAACCAAAGCAATAATGGACCTAACAGTATCTGGTCTGATTTTAACTCTAAATTTAAACTTTCTTCTTCTACCTCTAGGCATTGAATTTATGATATCAGAGTTTTTCCTTGTATTAAACCTATATTGTGATGAAATGGACTATAACAAGGGGGCTCATACCAGTCTGTTTGTACAAAAAGCTACGGATATCAGATTCGAGCTTCTTCTTGTGATCTGTGATATTTTTTGACTTAGAAGATACCTTTCCCAGCCTTTTTGATATGTGTTTCTTAGACTTATCCATTAATTCTTTCGATTCTTTAACATATATAAATCCCCTTGTAATAATCTCTAGCTTATCTGAAAAAATGATACCTTTCTTAGAAACAGGTATAGCAACAACAAATACCCCATCATTGCAAAGGTGGTTTCTATCTTCAATGATGATAGGATCAAGCTCTTCTGCTTTAGATCCGTCTACGTACACAGGCTTTGTATTAATATGTTTACCCTTTTGTGCTTTCCCACCAGAGAACTCTACAGAGTCACCTTCCAGACACTCAAAAACCTTATCTTTAGAAAATCCTAGTGTTCCCACAAACTTAGTATATATTCTCATCTTGGTAATACTTCCACCAATTGGAATAAAATATTGCGGATGAACAAGCTTAACCATTCTTTCAATATCACCTCTTCTAGCGTGACCTGAGACATGTAAATTGTCCTGAATCTCTCCAAAAACAATCTCCGCACCCCTTAAAGTTAGAGCGTCCATAACTTTTTCTACCGTAATGCTTGCTCCTGGAGGAGCCGGGTCTCCAGAAAATATCACCAAAGCATCTTCTCGTAACGAGATACTTTCATGTTCCCCTCTGCTTAATCTTCCAAGAGAGGATCCGGGCTGACCATAACAACCAGCTATTAAATAAACTAAATCTCCTTGCATATATTTTTGAGATTCTTGTTCTTTTACAAAAAAATCATCAGAAAATGGAAGATACCCTAAACCACGAGCAACACCAACCATCTGTTCTATAGATCTACCACTAGGAACAACCTTTCTACCATGCTTTTTAGCCGCATCCATAACCTGATACATTCTAGAAACATTTGAAGAAATTGTTGTGACAAGCACCTGGCGTTTACCAGCCCTCTCAAAAAGCTTAAAAAAGGTATCTGTAAGAGTTTTTTCACTCTCAGTGTGCCCCTCCTCAGTAACAAGTAAACAATCTGACAAAAGACACATTACTCCCTCGTCAGCATATTTCTTGATTGTTTCAACGTCAGCAGGTTTATCCAAAACAGGCGTTTCATCAAATTTAAAATCTGCAACGTGTAAAAAAAGTCCCTCTGAAGTTTTTATTGCAAACCCCATCGACTCTGGGACAGAGTGGTTAATCCTAAATGCAGAAATCTTAAAAGAACCCAAATCAACTTCTCCAGTTGTTGGATCCATTAAGTGATACTTAAAACCTCTCTTTCCTAAATCTCCGTATCTTTTATCACTCATCTTTACCTTCAAAAATTCTCCAACAAGCTTACTTGCGTATATTGGAACATCAGGAAGTTCCTGTAATAAATTGGGGACAGCCCCAACGTGATCTTCATGCGCATGTGTTATAAATACACCTTTAATCTTATATTGATTTTCTAGCAAGTAGGTAAAATCGGGTATTAAAAAGTCTACACCAGGCATATCAAAAATATCTGGAAAACCAATTCCACAATCTACAATAATGATTTCATTCTTATATTCATAAACTGTAAGGTTTTTGTTAACCTTCTCAGTCCCTCCAATAAGAATGATCTTTAAGGGATCATTAAAACCGCTCTTTTTATTGTCTTTAACGTTATAAAATCTCACAATTATTAATTCTACAGTCCTAAACCCAGCTGTCCATCTTCTTCCTGGCCATCGTCATTACCGTTGCCTTCTATCTTTCCTTCTAAAATATTTTTAGCTTTCTTCAAAACATCAGGAATCCTTAGGAAATCCTCTCTAAAACCAGACATCATAGATCCACTTCTTAAAGCCGCAGCTGGGTGGTAAACAGGATAAACTAAATAACCATTAACTTTAATTAAATTTCCTCTATCTCTACTAATCTTACCTTCAGGATAAAAGTAGTTCATAGCAAACCTACCTAGAGTTATTACTAAAACAGGATTTATTGTTTTTAATTGAAGTTCTAGATAACCCTTACAGAAATTTATTTCATCTGGAAGTGGGTTTCTATTGTCTGGAGGTCTGTGCTTAATTATATTCCCAATCCACACTTCTTCTCTTTTGTATCCAATCTCACCTAGAAAATTTTCCAAAAGCTTACCAGCTCTACCAACAAAAGGCCTTCCTGAAACATCTTCGTAATATCCGGGAGCCTCACCAATAAACACTATTTCTGCATTTGCATCTCCTTCTCCAGGCACTGGGTTTCTTGCCGTTTTAAAAAGCCTACACTTTGTACAACCTTTAACGTTTGATTTAATTTCTGAAAGAGTTTTTTCTTTATCCATTTTTACTCTACTTAGGCAGGTAGTACTTAAGATTTTCTGCGGTAATAAGAACCTTTTTGGATTTGCCCTCTACAATTTCCTTTGCAACTTTTCTACAAATTGCCTCCATTGTCCTACCAAGACTTCTTATACCAGAATCATAACCAAAAGGCCTTACAATACCAGGCCATAAGTCAGGATCAACTTCAAGCTCCCCTGGGTTAAGACCAGATTTTTCAAATATCTGGGGCAAAAGATAGTCTCTTGCTATAACTATTTTCTCATCATCTGTATATGAGGGCATCTTAATTATTTCCATTCTGTCCATCAAGGCAGTTGACAAGGTCCCAGTAGTATTTGCAGAGCATATAAACAAAACGTCCGAAAGATCAATGGGATAGTCCAAGTAATGATCCCTAAACTCCACATTCTGTTTAGGATCAAGTATCTCAAGTAGTATAGCCATAACATCAAACCTCAATCCTTGTTCTCCACTAGCCTTATCAATTTCATCAAGTAAAATCACAGGATTTCTAACACCAGTTTTTATTAATGCTTTTATTATCTGACCTGGCTCAGCTTCAGGAAAAGCTTTTGACTTTCCTCTCAACTCTTGGGTCGAACCGATACCTCCCATAGCTATTCTCACAAACTTTCTTCTCAGAGTTTCTGCTAAAGAATAAGCCATTGTTGTTTTTCCTACTCCCTGAAGACCTACAAGAAGCACTATTGGAGCTGAAGAAATAGCCTCTCTTCCACGTTTTTTAAGAAGCATTAAGGTAGCTAAATACTCGGTAACTCTCTCTTTTACATAATCCATACCATAATGGTTTTTATCCAAGATTTCTCTGGCGCCCTTAAGTTCTAGATAGTCTTCAGTCTCTTTTATCCAAGGTACTGAGGTTACTAACTCAATATATCTAGCTAAAGTGTCAAATTCTGCAGCGTAATGACCAATATTTGCCATTCTCTCAAGTCTTTGGACCATTTCAACAAGTCTTTCCTTTAGACCTTCTGGCAAACCTTTGGTACCTTCTATCTTTTTATTTAGAGTATTAAGCTCTTTAAAAGCGTATTCTTGTACTGTTTTTTTCTCTGGCATATTATAAAATAACTAAATAATTCGACTTACTATCCTCAAAACTCTGAATAAGATCAAGAAAGTCACTTGGAATATCAGAATTCTTTAATCCTAAAACAAAGTTTTTCCCCTCTTCTGTCAAAGATATCATAAAAATCTTACCCTCAGGAGGTAAGCTGCTCTTTATAGAAATATAACTAGAATTTAAGGCTAAATTTTTTGATATACCTGTCTTTGCAAATTTAACTTTTCTAATAATCTCCTCTGAGGGAGTAATTACGACAACGCCCTCCACTTTATCTATATATAAATCTTCATATTCCCCACTAACGCCTCCATAGCCTTCGGCAGGAAAGAATATGAAATTCCAGATATAGTTTTCTTCTTCCTGACTTATAAAAACCGCAAAAAATGGTGAAACCTTACCCTCTAAACTCTTAATCAAAGACATATAACTTGTATTCAAAAAACTAAAAAGCTCATTAAACATAGATAAATCAGAAAACTCAAAATAGAAAGAAGAGTCATCAGGGACATAGTTTACAGACCCGAATTGATTAAAACCACTCACGGCCATCTCCAAATCACTTTGTTTAGTATTTTTATACGAAATTTCTTTCTCGCTCTCACCAGACTGTTTTATAGAACTGTTAATACCTTCGTTTTCCCAAAAGTTAGAGTTACTAAAGAATATAAATGCAATAGTAACAGCCAAAGAAACTAAACCCAATCCTATTACAGTCTTTTTAAATCTGAAATCAGTTAATATATTGGCCAAAGGGGATGATTTCCTTCTAGAAACATACCTCTTAGTATTTCTTACAGATTTAGGAGTAACTTTGAGTTCTTCAGGTAACCTCTGACCACAGAAACTACAAAAGTAGCTACTTGAAACATCTAATTTAGATTTACAATTAGGGCAGATTCTAAGCATCTATATATATTATATGTTATCTTCGGTTTCTTCTGAAATGGTTATTGTCTCTACCATTACTTCTTTTATCACTGCCTTGAGTATCTGCTCCAGGGAGTAATGCCTTTTTAGACAAACTAATCTTTCCATCTCTTTCAACACTCAATACTTTAACTTTTACGGGGTCTCCAACCTTAAGAAAATCTCTAACATTTTCTACATATTCATTTGCAATCTCACTAACATGAAGCAAACCTACCTTACCAGGTAACACCTCAACTAAGGCCCCAAAATCTAATATTTCTTTAACCTCACCATCTAATATTTCTCCAGGTTTTAGCTCTCTTGTAATATTTTTAACAATCTCTAATGCTTCGTTTGCCTTTTCTAGATCTAGGGAAGAGATGATCACTTTACCGTCTTCTTCGACTGCAATCTCCGTTCCAGTCTTTTCTTGAATTTCTCTAATTGTCTTACCTCCAGCCCCAATTACCATCCCGATCTTATCTGGATCAATATTAACTGTAACCATCTTGGGAGCATACTTTGAGACATTTTCTCTTGAGCTACTAATAGTCTTTTTCATCTCATCAAGAACCTGTATTCTTGCTTCTTTTGATTGCTTAATAATCTCGGAAAGAATTTCCATTGGAATACCTTTAACTTTAATATCACATTGAATAGCTGTAACCCCGTCTTTGGTACCTGTCATCTTAAAGTCCATGTGACCACAAGCATCTTCTTCACCAGCAATATCAGTCAAAATCTTGTATTTAGAGAGATTATCATCTTCAACAACAAGACCAATTGCAATACCTCCAACCATATCTTTTATTGGAACTCCAGCATCCATCAAAGCAAGTGTAGAACCACAAGTTGCTGCCATAGAAGAGGACCCGTTAGAAGAAACTATCTCTGATACAAGCATTATGGTGTAAGGAAAGTCATCCTGAGAAGGAATAAGTGGCCTTAGCGCTTTTTCTGCGATCATTCCATGCCCTATATCTCTTCCTTTAGGACCACTAAATCTTCCAATTTCTCCAACAGAATATGGAGGGAAGTTATAGTAGTGAAGATATCTTTTTTTTCTTTCGCCATACATGTCCTGAATCAAAAGCTCTTCAGATGGAGAGCCTAGGGTACAAACTGTTATAGCTTGGGTATTTCCCCTTGTGAAAAGACCACTGCCGTGAGTTCTAGGTAAAATACCAACCTTACTCCATATCGGCCTAACATCTTTTAATCCTCTGCCATCAAGTCTCTTTTCATCCTCTAAAACAAGTTTTCTAACAACTTTTTTCTCTATCTCATCAAAAGCTCTCAACATATCGACTTTCTTGTAGGTTCCTTCATACTTTATCAAAACTTCTTCCTTTATCTCATCGTACTTTTCTTCCTTTTCCCCTAAAGGGAGACCTTGTTTTAATATCGTTTTTACCTTCTCCTCAGCAATTTCATTTACAGCATCAACAATTTCTTGATCTAACTTTTTAGATTCGTACTCATATTTCTCGTCTTTTGGATTTATTTTTTTCGCGAAATTTGTAACTAACTCTAAAATAGGAGATACGTTATCCCTTGCGAAATTGATTCCTTCTAAGATCTTTTCTTCAGACAAAACATTTGCTTCTGCTTCACAAGCTAAAAATCCCTGGTCTTTCCCGACAAAGGAAACAATCATATCAATATCACTTTTTTCTTCGAGATCAGAAAGACTAGGACATAAAACAAATTTATCATCAACTAACCCAATTCTTGCTGTTGTCATAGGACCATAACAAGGAACATCGCTGGCTTGCAGAGCTGCAGAGGTTGCAACCATACCCAAAAATTCTGGGTCAGCATCCTCATCTAAAGAAAGTACTGTTATTACTACCTGTATCTCATCATAGAAATCATTTGGAAAGAGTGGTCTAATAGCGTGATCTATTGTTCTTCTTGTTATCACAGCCTCATCTGTAGGTCTTCCCTCCCTCTTAACAAATCTAGAACTCTTAATACTTCCACTTGCGTAAAGCTTCTCTTCATACTCAACCCTTAAGCCTAAAAAGTCGGCATCGGGCATAGAATCGCCGTGAACTACCGTTACTAGAAGCACAGTATCCCCATAAGTTGCTTTTACCGCCATATCGGCACGCAAAGCTAATTCCCCAGTTTCAAGCGTGAGCTTTTTACCGGCGAATTCTATTTCCTCTTTGATAATTTTATTCATTTTTTATTTTTAGTGAAGGAATGGTTAGAAAGGGATTAAGGTCCAAAATATTATGCACCTGGTGCACAATACATTACCTCCTAATCCAAGCTTTTTAACTCCTTTACACTACCTTTTAAATTTTCTACGTACAATTACTTACCTATTTCTAGCTTTTCTACAAGAGAATTATACCTTTCCTCATCTCTTTTTTTAAGGTAAGCTAGCAACCTTCTTCTTTTATTAACCATCTGAAGTAATCCTCTTCTAGAGTGGTTATCCTTTTTATGCTGTTTTAAATGATCACTTAACTTAGTTATCTTTTCAGACAAAAGGGAAACTTGAACCTCAGGAGATCCAGTATCACTTTCGTGAATTCTACTTTTTTTGATAATTTTTGTTTTCTTGTCTTTTTGTAGGCTCATATAAAACTAATGAATTTTAGCAAAACAACAGCATTTAATCAATATTAAACGCCTTTTCTCTCGACAATACCTTTAAGTAGAGACTTTGCTGCGTTTCTATCAAGTCTTAAATCCCACTTTATTGAGTTATTCAAAACTAACAAGCTTAAACTTGACTCGTCCAGATCAACAAGATTAATCTTTCCAAACTTCTGATTATTAGCATTATTATCTAAATTAATAATATTTGAACTACTAAATTCATTCTCAAGTTCACTAAAAACCTGTCCAAAATCACCTGGATCTTGTGCTCCAACTGTAAATATTAAATCAAAATCAAATCCTCTAATTTTTGCCTTGATTTTTTCAAGATCAAAGCTTCTACTTACAGGACTGATGGTTAAAAACAATATGTCATCTTCAGTTGAGTAATGTACCTTAGAGGCCTCTGTACCAGAATAATCAACACTAATAACCAACTCTCTTTGACCAACATTAGTAGTTATCTCTTTATCATCAATGAGCCCCTCAAAACCTTCAGGTTTTTGACCCTGGTACACTATAGAAACATTTTTACCTTCACCTTTCAGTAAAAAGTAAAGCCCCAAACCTGCACCAAATGCGTCGACTCCCCCTACTTTAGAGGGTACAACAGCTATATTTCTAGCCTTTTTAATTAAATCTGATATTTGCTCTATTTTATTCATTTCACCATTCATTTTATATATGTTTGGGCAGCGAGAAAGTATGATAACAGTATAGTCCTATAGTGTCAATATGTGATTATATAGCCTCTATCCACATATCTACTTTAATATCTTTAAACTGGGGTTTTAAAAGAATTCCACACTCATTGTCCTTACCAGCAATATCAATCTCATCTTTACCTTTTTTAAGACTTTTAATCTTTGCCCTATGCAAAGGCTCATCCTCTTCAGTTAAATCAGCCGGATCTTTATCATAAATGGCTACTCTTCCTTTAACCTTTAATGCTCCCGCAAGTACTTTACACCCTGCAATAATATCTCCAGATTGAAGTTTAAATATCTTTAAAACCTGAGCTCTTCCTCTAATCTTAGATTCTTCTTCTATAGCAGTACCTTCTAAAAGCTTCTCAACATCTTCAATAAGCTCATATATTGCCTTGTATGTTTTTGTAATTACACCTAAAGATTCGGAAAGGTCTCTCATGGCAGGGGGTATCTTAACATTAAAACCTATAACTACGCCCCGTACACTCTGAGCTAACGTAATATCTGACTCAGAGATGTCTCCTGTACCTGTATGTAGAAATCTCAAAGCATAGGTAGCCTCAACAGATGATGTAATTAATTTTGCCAAACTTGCCTTTACAGCTTCTAAACACCCCTCGGTATCGGCTTTTAAAATGATGGAAACTGTTCTTTTAGCATCTTTTCCAACTATTTCAATCTTATCCTCATCTTCAGAAAGCTCAGTAAGTTCACTCCCTTTTTCAACAATTAAATCACCAACGTGGGGAGTCTCTTTAAAACCAAGTATTTCGATAGGCATAGAAGGAGTAGCCTCTTTGAGTGTTTTTCCTTTGTCATCTTTAATAGATTTAACTTTTGCAAAAAAGCCACTACCTGTAACCTTATCTCCAACTCTTAAGGTTCCATTCCTAACAACACAAGATACAGACACACCTTTCTGTTGATCAAGCTTGGATTCAATAATAGTAGCTTCGAGTTCTCCTTCAGAACTTCCTGTAAGCTGAGCTACCTCAGCAACCGTCAAAATTGCGTCTAAAAGATCATCTAAACCCTCGCCATTTTTTGCAGAAACTTCAACACAAACTTCTTCTCCTCCCCAGTCCTCAACTAATATAGATTCTTGAGCTAGTTCTTGTTTAACCTTATTTGAGTCAGCACCAGTCTTATCCATTTTATTTATTGCAACAACAATAGGAACAGAAGCAGCTTTTATATGGGAAATTGCTTCTTTTGTTTGAGGTTTAACTCCCTCATCAGCGGCAACTACTAACACAACAATGTCAGCAGCTTTACCACCTCTTGATCTCATTTGAGTAAAAGCTTCATGCCCTGGGGTATCAATAAAAGTAATATTTTTATCTTTGTGAGAAACTTGATAAGCACCAACGTGCTGGGTTATTCCACCATACTCATGTTCTTGTACGTTTGTTTTCCTAATGGCATCCAAAATACTTGTCTTACCGTGATCAACATGTCCCATAAAGGTAACAATGGGTGCTCGAATATTCTCTTTAGTTGTGTTTTTTCCTCTTTTTTCAGCCATAATGTATTTTTAAAGACAGTATTTAACCTCATTTTTCTTCAGAAACTTCAGGTAAATCTTTAACTTCTTCTTCCTCATCACTTTTTGTATCTTCAACGATCTCTTCTTTTGGTTTTTCCTCAACTACCACTTCTTCTTCAGGAGTTTCTTCTTTTTTCTTTTCTGCCTTTGCCTCTGCTTCTTTTTCTGCTTCTTTAGCAACCTTTGCAATAACTTTATCCCAGACACCTGCAATCTTTTCACTTGCTTCCTTAGTAGCCCCACCAAATACTGCATCCTCAGAAGAGAATACTCCAGTAGCACCTTTAATATCTATCTTCCATCTAGTAAGTTTATTTGCTAGCCTTGCGTTTTGTCCTTCTTTTCCAATTGCTAAACTCTGTTGGTCTTCTGGTACCATAACTGTGGCTCTCATTTCTTCTTTATCTAGTGCTACCTCAGTAACTTTAGCGGGGGACAAACTTGAAGCAATAAATTTCTCTGTAATGCTAGAAAACAAAACTATATCAATCTTTTCACCAAAGAGCTCAGAAATTATTGACTGAACTCTTACACCCTTTTGTCCTACACAGCTGCCTACGGGATCAACCTTCTCATCAGAAGAAGAAACTGCCATTTTAGTTCTACTTCCTGCCTCTCTTGCAATAGCCTCAATTTTTACAACACCTGAAGCTATTTCAGGAACCTCTTGTTCAAAAAGCTTAGATACAAACAAAGGATCAGACCTACTAACGACAATTTCTGTTCCTCTTGGACTTTCTCTAATGTCTTTTATTAAAACTTTCAATCTCTGGGCGGTTCTATAACTCTCTGTAGGTACCTGCTCGCCTTTAGGCATTACTCCCTGAGTTCTATTTTTTCCTAAATCTAGCGTAACCATTCCTTTTTCCATTCTAAACACTATACCTGTCGTAATTTCCCCTATTTGTGTTTCAAATTCGCTCTTTATTACTTCTTTCTCTGTTTCTCTAATCTTTTGCAAGATTACTTGTTTTGCAGTTTGTGCGGCAATACGTCCAAATCCAGATGGGGTAACATCTTCATTATCTTTTAATATCTTCACCTCACCAGTATTTGAATCTAGATCAACAGTAATTTCTTCAAGTTCTACTGTTTCTCCAGCCTCTTTTCTATCTTTTTTATATGCTGTAGCTAAAGCAGATTCAACCGATTCTAGGACACTCTCAATTGGTATCCCTCTTTCGGTTGCTACTTGCTGTATAGCTGCACTAAATTCTGACATTGCCATAGTTATTTTTTATCCTTTTTATTAAAAAAAGCGGGCTAAAATCCCACTTCTCATAATATCATCTAAATATTTTACTTAACAGGATGATTCTATACTAGAAGTAAAAAGAGGTCAAACTAATTTCCGTAATCAAATTGTATATCAAAAGTTCTTAGACCGGTATAGTTTGTATAATCTGTTTTAGATTTTTCAAGATCAGAGAGCTTACACATCAAGGTTTGATTATGAGATACCGCTATTGCAGGATAAGCCGCATTGTTTATTCCTAGATTTCTATCTAAACTAATATTTAGTCTTGAAATGAGAGGTCCTAACATCATAATTGGTATATCTGAGCCTATATCAGTCCCTTGAGTATCAAATGAAATATTTCCCTTTGATATTATTGCAGCCTGAATATTTGGAGTTGAATTTATGGTAAAGGTGTTAGTAGGGTAGCCTACTTCTTTTGATATATATACATCTGGTTGAATAACAAGAATTAGTCTTCCAGACCCTGAAGATGTTAAAGAGTATTTAAAATCAACTGTATCTTCTCCTGTGACATAAAGAATAGCTATTCCTGAGGGTAGGGAATAGATAACATTAGATGATTTAATAGAATCATTAAAGTCTTGCGATGTTATTGAGTAAACCCCACCATTTAAGAATAAATATGACAGATCTTCTATTACCTCTGCGTGAGCTGGAGGAGTAAATGTTAATTGATTAAGAGCCCTATCATTGTGATTATCTCCAAATAGAGCTGCATAACCTCCCTTATCTTCAATAATATTTGCAAGTGGGGTTAAGAATTCATTTTGAGAAGAAAGAGCGTAACCCCCACTATCATTTACTCCTTGATTGATAAGAGAGTTAACAAATCCTCCAAGTGGTGTTTTATCTGATATTTCTATATTAACAGACTCTGCATACAAATCTCCATCTACTACTGTTTTCCAGGACTC
>Ga0180007_10002155_pt1 | contig 24142 bp, 44 predicted proteins | sample MM_PC_MetaG_FD_121122 | JGI IMG/M metagenome (GOLD analysis project Ga0180007, IMG submission 121122) | Groundwater microbial communities from the Aspo Hard Rock Laboratory (HRL) deep subsurface site, Sweden - MM_PC_MetaG | ecosystem: Environmental > Aquatic > Deep subsurface > Groundwater... | reverse complement strand
CCAACCATTCTGCGTAACAGCAGCCAAGCAGATCTCTGGTGTTTGTTTTTTTACATATTGTAGAGCATAACCATCCCGAGTAACAGCAGCCATACAGATCTCTGGTGTCTGTTCTTTTACATAGTTCAGAGCCTCACCATTCTGTTTAACAGCAGCCATACAGATCTCTGGTGTTTGGTTAGAACCATGAACATACCTTAAAGCAAATCCATTCTGAGTAACAGCGGCCACACATAACTCCGGAGTCCTGTTTTTTACATACACCAGAGCATAACCATTTTCTCGAACAGCAGCCATACATAACTCTGGTGTTTTGTCTTCCACATATTCCAGAGAATAACCATTCTGTTTAACAGCAGCCATACAGATCTCTGGTGTCTGTTTTTCTACATACATAAGAACCAAACCATCCTGTTTAACGAGGCTTAAATCTTTGTTTTTCGTTTTATTTACTTTTTCCATGATAAATCTCCTTTTTAGAAAAGCTAAATTGCTTTCCATACCACTATTATACTTATAAAGGTAGTAAGGTCAATTTTCTGTTACCTTCTATCTCTCTTTTCTGACCATTGGGAAAGGTAACACTTATTTGACTTAAGGTAGCTTAAAGGTATAATGAACCTATGAAGAGAGTCTACTGTGAAACTTGCGCTCAAATTTTGAGCGCAAGGTAGACTCTCTCTATAATTCCATTATAAGGAAAAAGGTAACACTGTCAAATTAGTGTTACCTTTTTCGAAATCTATACCTGTTCTTTTACATACTGTAGAGCGAGGTAGCAGTTTCTTTCAGGCGGTGTGGATTCAGTGATCCACTGTACGGGGCCATGAGCGAAAGAAACGCTACCTTTGGCTATAGGTAGCCACCCTATAGGGCAGAAATAGTTTCATGGTTATCTCCTCCTTCAGATTGCTAGGGTTTTAAAGGTACTAAAATTTTAAAATGAAATACTGCTGCCATGCAGATATCTGGTGTCTGGTTTTTTATTGGCTATAAGGTAACCACCCTACATGCGAGATAGTAGGCACATTTTATACCTCTTTTTATATTCAGCTCGGTATGGTTGTATCTGAATGGAAGCAGAACCCGGTAATGGCTTCCTCGTTTTACTAGGTCAGACTTTTAACCTAGTTCCGTTTTTACCATTAAACGGACAAAGGCCGCAATGAGAATTTTGAGTATCATGGTACACCTGTCCTTTCAGTGATTTTGTATTGCACACACCTTTTCTAGTACCCTGTTGTCTATAAATGGATACTAGTGCCTATATTGGGGGTACCGCCGGCATGGGCGATAGGCTGGTTATGTGCAAGTGGGTTTCTATTCATCGTTTCTATTTAGTTTTGAAAGAACATGGGAAACATTGTTTCCATACCTCTATTATACTCAAAGGGGATGAAAGGTCAATTTTCTGTTACCTTCTATCTCTCTTTAGAAATCACGACGATATTTTGCAAAGGATTGCGCGTGTTCAGGGCTAACGAAACCTTGAGTAGTAACGCCCTTCAATTCCACAACCCAATTGCCATCATCGTCGTTTTCGTATATAACACCGATGACTTTTTCTTCATAGTCTACATCATTGGGATCATCCCACTTGTAGAAAATTACGATTTCATAATTTCCATTCTCTAACAGGTCAAAGCGTACTAATGTTTCCATGATAGACTCCTTGAGAAAAGCTGGATTGCTTTCCATGGTTCCATTATACTTATAAAGGTAGGAAGGTCAAATTTATGTTACCTGCTATCTCTCTTTTCCAAGGTAACACTTATTTGACTTAAGGTAGCTTAAAGGTATAATGAACCTATGAAGAGAGTCTATTATGAAACTTGCGCTCAAAATTTGAGCGCAAGAAATTGTTACGTAGGAATTTTGTACGTAAGGTAGACTCTCTCCATAATCCTATTATAAGGAAAAGGGTAACACTGTCAAATAAGTGTTACCCTTTGGGGGGTGGGGTGGAGTGCGGTTATTTGGTGAGGTTTTCTTTTTCTTCTTTGAGCAGCATGATTTCGATTTTCAGAGACTCCCTTTCATCCCGGAATTCCATGATCGCTTTACTCAGACTATCTTGTTCTCTTTTAAGGAGATCCTTGGCCCTGAGAATAGCAATATTAAGTTCTTTCAGTTTCTGCACTTGTGTATCAACTTCTTTTTGAAGTTCTTTTTTGTTTTTCATGATAGTCTCCTTTGGGAAAAATTTGGTTATAGTTCATATTAAAAGTTAAAAGCAGAATGGCATAAACATATTGGAAAGTGTTTCTGCCATGAAGTCAAGGATCTGCTCCTTGTTTTTTACATCGGACGGAGAAACGGTGAATTCAGCAACGATAGGGGTAACGATGGAGTCGATATCCATGTTGAACTTGTCCTCTTCGATAACGGGCATAACAGGGTTATTGAGGGTATTAGTGTTAAGCATGACGGTCACCTTTCGGTTTAGAAAAGCTGGATTGCTTTCCCTACTTCCATTATACTTAAAGGGGAAAGAAGGTCAATTTTATGTTACCTGCTATCTCTCTTTTCTGGCCATGGGGAAAGGTAACACTTATTTGACTTAGGGTAGCTTAAAAGTATAATGAACCTATGAAGAGAGTCTACTGTGAAACTTGCGCTCAAAATTTGAGCGCAATAATTTCTTGCGTACAAAATTCATAAGTAAGAAGTAGACTCTCTCTATAATTCCATTATAAACAAAAGGGCGACACTTGCAAATAAGTGTTACCCTTTTGTTCACTTTCTTGATTTTAACTGAGAATACCGGGGAGAGTGAAGGCACCTGTTGATATGAAGTAGTGGATACCCATACCAACGAAAAACAGCAGATTTGCACCAGAGAACACCATAGCGGCAATGATAAGTGCATCCTGTTTTTCTATCACTACATTAGTTAATTTTTCCATGATGATCACCTTTCAGTTTAGAAAAGCGTAATTGCTTTCCATACCCCTATTATACTTATTAAATTGGGTAATGCAATTTTCTGTTACCTACTAGCCGAAAATCCAGTTTTCCAGTACGTGAATAAGGGCAATACCCTCATCGTTATCCATGTGATAGTTTGGTTCATAGCCGAGGTTTTCCGCTACCTCATGCTCCTGAAAAGCCACTTCCCCGATGATCCCACCATCAAGGTCATAGCAGGTCAAAGAGACAGCAGGAAGGCCGTCGTCATAGGTCAGAACGCTATTGTAGGTGTCGTTTTTTTCTTCAAATTTGCGTGCCATGATACAAGCTCCTTTTTAGAAAAGCTGGATTGCTTTCCCTGTCACCATTATACATATTAAGGATGAAAGGTCAAATTTCTGTTACCTTTCAGAACATAAAACCAGAACGGGTTCTTTTAATTGCAAAGAAGACAATTCGCCCGAAGTGATAAAGTCCAGTGCTTTATCAATATCCATTTTTTTATTCCCTTTCAGGATAAGGATTTCCTTTTCCAATTTGCGTTGTGATACTTCTACCGTTTCATTTTTAGCGGTAAAGAGAAAAATGGTTGCCCCTTCAACGGCCAAGTCAATAATACGCTGCTTTTTGTACTGCACGTTAAATTCACTGTAGGCAACAATGATAGCCAATTTAGCGCAAAGAGTATAAAGTGACATAGTTTCACCTTCCTGTTTTAATAGAGCGCAATTGCCCTATCTGTGGTTCCATTATACTTATAAAGGGTAGAAGGTCAAATTTCTGTTACCTTTTATCTACCTTTTTTCAAGGTAACATTTATTTGTCTTAAGGCAGCTTAAAGATATAATGAACCTATGAAGAGAGTCTACTGTGAAACTTGCGCTCAAATTTTGAGCGCAAGAATTTATTGCGTACAAAATTCATAGGCAATAATAGACTCTCTCCATAATCCTATTATAAGGAAAAAGGTAACACTGTCAAATTAGTGTTACCTTTTTCAGTCAGGGGGTAGGTACCTACCGAGTAACGTACCCGTTTTTGGGAGTGTAGCCTTTCATGGCATTTTTTGCCTGAAACTTAATATTCCGGACAAGGGCTTTATGGAGAAGAGAAGCGAATTTTTCACCGGCAGTCGTGTTAGTGTTATACATTGTAAATCTCCTTGTTTCAGAAAAGCTAAATTGCTTTCCATGGTTCCATTATACTTATAAAGGTAGTAAGGTCAATTTTCTGTTACCTTTCATCTACCCTTTTTTCTAAATACAAAAGGTAACAGAAAATTGCTTTTTATCACGCTATAGGTATAATGGTGAAAAGGAAAGTAATTACACTTTCTGAAAAGGAGCTTGTATCATGAATATTTATATTAAAAAAATGTTAGCAGCGGTAGCAAAACACTACGCTCTACTGGGCAAAGAAGTGGGATTCTCCGTTGTGGACCTGTACAGGATTGCCCAAAAAGGGGCAAAGGTGGCCCTTATGACCTATAGTGGTAATGAGGGAGAAAAGTTTAGTCAGTGCATAGTATTCTATGCACGTAAAGCAATTCTTTGCGAGATTGCCTTGCGTAAAGAAGCCAATTACACTTCCCCTATGTTGTCTTCTTTTGACGCTTAATACCTTGGAAAAGGGTAACACTAATTTGACAGTGTTACCCTTTTCAGTATAATAGGATTATGGAGAGAGTCTACTTCTTACCTACAGAATTTGAGAGTAAGAAATTCTTTCGTATGAATTCTATATCACCTTTTCGCGGTAGACTCTCTTCATGGTTTCATTATACTTTTAAGCTAGTTTAAGTCAAATTAGTGTTACCTTTCCCCATGGAGGGAAAAGAGAGATAGAAGGTAACAGAAAATTGACCTTATCCCCTTTATAAGTATAATGGAACCATGGAAAGCAATCGTGCTTTTCTAAAAAGGAGCTTGTATCATGTCACTCATTCTTTCTTCCTACAATAGCAAAGACACCGAACGTGCCATCAGTACCATTCTCGCCTACGAGCACGGCTACGGTCCTGACTTCACTGCCATGGTAAACAACTTCTACCAGAAGCTTATTTACCTTGATCACTACAGTAGATCCACTGAGGAAGGGAAATACTACTTTGGTGGAGATTCCACCATGGACGTGGAATTGTCTCTGGACGGTACCTATGAGGAATGCGCGAAAAGCGGAAAGTGGAATTTCCACGTAACGTGGAAAATCAAAGAAGGCGACACCGTTTACATGGTGGGAGGACTGGTTCAGTCCGGGGATCCCCTTAACTACGATACGTTCAAGGATATGGATAAGGATAGAGATCTCTCCATTAGATGGAATGTTCACACCTGAGGTCTCTAATTGGGAAGCAGCAGGGTAAACCTGCTGCTTCCCTAAGGTTACTTCTTTCACTTCATTTATTACATAAAAACCACAGGGGAACTATTTTTAGGGTAATGCTGTATACAGCAATATCGTTGTTTTTGTATATATTTTAAAAATAGAAAACCCCATTGCAATACCCCCCTAAAAAGAGAGATAGAAGGTAACAGAAAATTGCCTTATGTCCCTTTATAAGTATAATGGAGTAAAGGAAGGGCAATGAAGCCTTTTTATAAAGGAGCTTGTATCATGTCAAAAGAAGCAAAAGAAGCAAAAACCTATAAAGAGTCATCAGAAGTTGTATGTGAGTATTGCGGTAACTCGGAACAGAACAACCCATATTCCATGGTTAGTGCTACCTATAATTGCGAAAGGCCACCCCGTATTGGCGACTGGACAATTCTATGCCTTAAGTGCAATAAAAGGACGTGGTACACCTTAGCAGTAGAGGAGTCTATGGAGTAAAGGAAAGCAATCGTGCTTTTCTAAAAAGGAGCTTGTATTATGGCACGCAAAAACAAAAAGCCTTTTACCTTGGCGAAAGTGAATAATTTTTTACTTAAACTTTCCAAAGCAATGAAAGAAAACCGTGTTGAAGTTTATTATGATCCCCCAGAACAAGGTGGAGTAAACACAAAATTGTGGATTATCAAAGTTGAATCAAACAACGTAACCTTGCAATCAAATTCTTTCACTACCTACAAGTGGGAACTTACTACTGAAAATATAGATGAATTTCTTTCTTGCCTTACCTTTTACTTCTACACTGATATTTATACCGCTGTGGATAGATTGAAATAACAAAAAATGAAAAAGGTAACACTTATTTGACAGTGTTACCTTTTTGTTTATAATGGAATTATAGAGAGAGTCTATTATTGCCTGTGAATTTTGTAGGCAATAATTTCTTTCGTATGAATTTTGTAGCCACTTTTAAGGTAGACTCTCTCCATGAACTCATTATACTTTTAACTGCCCTTAAGTCAAATTAGTGTTACCTTTCCCCATGATCAGAAAAGGTAGATGGAAGGTAACAGAAAATTGCTATATTAACCTTTATAAGTATAATGGAAGTAAGGGAAGCACTCACACTTTCCTGAAAAGGAGATTTATTATGAAAGATTTTACTGCTATTCTTGTAAATAACTTTTCCCTCCTTATGGAGAAAAACTACACGGTACTTTATACGGAGAAAATTGAATTAGAATACTGCTCCAATGATGTATCACATGAAGTTATAAACGTGGAATACTTTAATGAAAACCTCTTTGTTCATTTCTTTCCATATAACGCTAAAATAGCCAAAGTAGTTTGTATAAAAGGGGCTACCACTGAAAACTACATCACCATTCTCAATCCTAAGGAAGACTGCATAGCCCTTGATCATGCTATAGAGGAATGTACTGAACTATTCATATAGAACGCTAATTTGACAGTGTTACCTTTTTGTTTATAATGGAATTATAGAGAGAGTCTATTATTGCCTGTGAATTTTGTAGGCAATAAATTCTTTCGTATGAATTTTGTAAGCACTTTTGGTGTAGACTCTCTTCATAGGTTCATTATACTTTTAAGCTGGATTAAGTCAAATTAGTGTTACCTTTCCACGTGGTTAGAAAAGAGAGATAGAAGGTAACAGAAAATTGCTATATTAACCTTTATGGGTATAATAGAGGTATGGAAGGCAATGGAGCTTTTCTAAAAAGGAGTTTTATCATGTTTATACTTAATGTTGACAAGATCGCTGAGCTGGTAGCTGCAGAAGTGGAAAACTGCTGGAAAGAAATCGACAAGATCGCTCCTGCGCTTCTCCGTGACTATGCAGCATTGCAGCATACTGGAGAGAAAACAAAGAAGGCTGCTGCCCTCAATGCCCGGATAGCGCGTATGGAAAAAGAGTACGCGGATCTTGAGAAACTGGTAGCTGCGCTCAATGCTAACAAAGTGGAATTTGAAATGAAGAAAGGTGTATTGGTTATGCGATACGTAGAAAACTAAAACCGAAAGTTCTGAAAAAGGTAGCACTAATTTGACAGTGTTACCTTTTTCAGTATAATAGAACTATAGAGAGAGTCTACTTCTTACCTACAAAATTTGTAAGTAAGAATTTCTTTCACAGGAATTTTATAAGCACTTTTGGTGTAGACTCTCTTCATGGTCTCATTATACTTTTAAACTACCCTAAGTCAAATTTATGTTACCTTGGAAAAAGGTAGATGAAAGGTAACAGAAAATTGACCTTATCCCCTTTATAAGTATAATAGAGTAAAGGAAAGTAATTCCACTTTCCACAAAGGAGTTTTATCATGACTACCTACGTAAAGAAAACAAAAGAAGAAAAAGTGAAACAGTCTATCAGGTTATTAATGGAAGTAGTGGAAAAAATGGATAAAGAAACCTACAAGAAATACCTCGAATCTGTTTCAGTAGGCTTCCCGCACTCCTATTCCATATCCAATACCTTTGCCATCGTAGCTCAATTCTACGCCAAAACAGGGGAGTTCCCTACCGTTGTGGGGGGTGCCAAGTCCTTTTGGGCAACCATGGGTAGAAGGGTTAAAAGGGAAGAATACGGAAAACACGGCTTGTGGATCTTGATCCCTATTTTCAAGAATTTCACTGCCAAGGAAAAGGATGAAAAAGGCAATGATGTGGAAAAACATGTTAAATATATTGTAGACTTTCGCTATGGAAAGGTATATGATCTGAGTCAGACCGAGGGGAAGCCCTATGAACCCAAAGTATTCCAAAGGGTATCCGAAGACACTTTCAATATTGATATCGAGGATCTGATATCCTTTATCAACAAAAAGAATATTGGTGTCAGTATTGAACGTAAAAAAGATATTCTATCCCGTGGTGGATATGTTACTCCTACAGGATATACATGCTTAAATTCCGCAAGGGGAGATAGCGATAACAAGTCTACCCTTTTCCACGAGCTTGCCCACTGGTTCATGGGTCACACTAAACAGGAATGTAGGTTGAGCAGAAACCAGAAAGAAGTCGATGCAGAAACAACCGCCTTCTGTTTAGGTCAAAAGTATGGAGTCCGGGCAGCTAGTGAGGAGTATGTATGGGGTTGGGGAGAAGGAACCAATGCAAAGCCTAACTTCGAAGCTATCTTTAAAGCCTTCAATGCTATTGACCGACTGCTGGTAGAATACCTTGGGGTAGAAGAAAAAGAAAGCGCCGAAGAGAACGTAGCATAGAACCTCTATTTATACCTAGTACATAAATCACATATATGCTGTATACAGCAACAGGGGGTATTTAATACAAAGTAGTATAAATTACCTGAATAGTAATACCCCACCAAAAAAACACAAAGGTATTCAAAATATACATGGGTTAAAATGGTAACACTAATTTGACAGTGTTACCATTTTCAGTATAATAGAATTATAGAGAGAGTTTAATGCTTTATTAGATAAAATGAAAAAAGGCAGATAGAAGGTAACATAAATTTGCTATTTATCTCTCTATGAGTATAATGGGAGTAAGGAGGGCAATGGAGCTTTCCTACAAAAAAGGAGATTTATCATGAAAAGAGTAAAACAATTAATTAAAGATAAAAGTGGAACTCCCATGGGTCATGTAAGGTACCTTCTGTCTTATCATTATATAAACGTAACCAAAGCAATAGAAGCGGTAAAAAAATCCTACTTAGAAGTTGATGGTTATACCACTGATATAACTATTCTTTCAGATTCAGAACTACGAAAAGGAATTATTGAAAGGGAATCTCAGGGCACGTTCTATCTTTCAATTATCAAATGGGTATGTGACAATAACCCCATGAGTATAGTAGAGGCAAAAGACCTTGTGGATTATATGTTAAAAAAATAAGCAAGGTAACATAAATTTGACCTTCTTTCAATACTGAATATAAAGGAGTCTATCATGCTAACATGTGAAAAATTCAATAATTTAGATGATCTTATTAATTCCCTGCGAGTATGTAAATATTTTGCCTCCCACAAAAGGGGATTCCGGGAAGTAAGTGAAATGGACGTTAACCTTGATAATAATACGGTAACCGTTAGTTTTCTCTTTGCTACCGTTACCCAATACGATCCAGAGATTGCTATTACCTACAATCTTGGATATGCCTTGGGATGCTTTAAAAAATATAGCACTACTTCAGAACATATAAGTGTTACTTGAATTTTTTCAAAGTTTCTTTAAAAAGGTAACACTAATTTGACAGTGTTGCCTTTTTGTTTATAATGGAACTATAGAGAGAGTCTAATTCTTACTTACAAAATTTGTAAGTAAGAATTTCTTTCGCAGGAATTTTATAAGCACTTTTCAAGGTAGACTCTCTTCATAGGTTCATTATACTTTTAAACTATCCTAAGTCAAATAATTGTTACCTTTCCCCCCCTGACCATAAAAGAGAGATAGAAGGTAACAGAAAATTGACCTTACTACCTTTATAAGTATAATGGAGTAAAGGAAAGCAATTACGCTTTTCTAAAAAGGAGCTTGTATCATGACAATTTTTAAATTTGCGGTAACGATTACTTCGGAGGGTAGAGAAACTACACTGCGGGAAGAGTATTACAGGGATAAAAATGTAGCCCTTGGATTATTTCAGTCAGAATTGGAAGATATGAAAAACTACGGCTTTTCTGTTATACGCAATAAGTATCCTCTTTGCTGCCACTTGCGTTGCCCTGACACGGGTGATCGTCGGTGTGTGTACGTCAAAGAGATCACGGTCATCTAACAACCCCTGACTGTAAAGGAAGACACTATGAGAACCCCATATTTAAAAGTAAAAGAAATAGATATAGAATACCTTTCTACTTTTATTTCCGGTAGCGGTATTCCCAATAAAAAAAGTGACAAGGTAGCAACGGAGGTTTTATCACGTATTCCGCTTTATGAAATAAACGATACACCATCAGAAGACTTGAAAGAAATAGGTCTCAGTGATATACAAATTAAAAAGATAACAGCGGCTTTTAACCTTGTGCGTAAAGCTCAGAGTACCATCCCTGATTTTTCTTCTCCCCTAACTTGTTCTAGGGACGTATATCAGTATATAATAAACAATAAAGAGGCTTTTCCTTATGACAATAGCGGGGAGAGTTTTTTCGTAATAGGTTTATCCATGAAGCAATGTATCACAGGGGTTTCTCTTATAGGAAAGGGTACCATGGCAGAAGTACAATTACAATTATCTTCTATTTTAAGAGAAGCCATTAAAATGGTGGTTCCTCGCATAATGCTTGCGCACAATCATCCCTCAGGCAACCCTAACCCTTCTGATAGTGACATTCGCTTAACCCAGCAGGTTGAAAAAAGTATGGACGTTGTTGGACTTTCTTTAATGGATCACATTGTAATAGGTCAGGGCAGCTACTATTCCTTTGCGGACTATGGCTTTATTAAATAAAAAGTAGCATAAAAAACACAGGGGGTAGTTTTTATAGTAAATGCTGTATACAGCAATATAGCATTCTATATATAAACTGGGAAAAACAGATACCCCGTTGTAATATCCCACTATAGAGGTAGACTCTCTTCATAGGTTCATTATACTTTTAACTGCCCTTAAGTCAAATAATTGTTACCTTTCCCCATGACCAGAAAAGAGAGATAGAAGGTAACAGAAAATTGCTATATTAACCTTTATGGGTATAATGGAATAAAGGCAATGGAGCCTTTGCATAAAGGAGTTTTATAATGACACTCAACGACTTTGAAAAATTACAAAAAAGCAACAAGAAAATGATTTATCACTATAATATAGCTGTTTATGCTTCGGGGTGCTTTATCACTAAAGAGCAAACTACCGATATTTTGGAGACTGTTATTGAATATAAAGTATGGTGTATTCCTGCCGATACTGAAATGTCTATTTATTGGGTTAACACTTTCAAATATGTTGAAGATGCAATGGAGTGTGCTAAAAATCATATCAGCGCGGGCTTTGTTATGGGTTAACACTTTCAAATATGTTGAAGATGCAATGGAGTGTGCTAAAAATCATATCAGCGAGGGCTTTGTTATGGGTTATCTTGCAAGAATTTATATTGACGAATCTATTGCTCTTCAAAAAGCAAACAAAGGAACGTGGAAAGTATCCGGGATATATAATGGTAGAACCATTTATCGTGTGTGCCATAACTGGGCAGGTGCTCAGTGTGCGCTTAATATTCTGGGAAGAAAAGGAGCTATTTGTAGGCTCTACGAAAGAATAAAAAAGTAAACACAAGCTACAATTGATCTTCTTTACCTAATGAAGTATAATGGAAGTAAGGAGGTTATAATGAAAATTTTAAAATGTCCTAAATAGGGCCATGTTTGGCTGATGTTACTCAGAATGGTTTGGCTTTGCATTATGTTCCCCCGAAAGGGGGATTTTTTTGTTCAAAAAAATCTTTGAACAAAGGTAACACTAATTTGACAGTGTTACCCTTTTCAGTATAATAGAATTATAGAGAGAGTCTACTTCTTTCGCATGAATTTTATACGCAATAAAATATGCTGTATGAATTTTGTACGCAATTTCAAGGTAGACTCTCTTCATAGGTTCATTATACTTTTAAGCTATCTTAAGTCAAATAATTGTTACCTTGGAAAAAGAGAGATAAGAGGTAACAGAAAATTGCATTAAAGCCTGCTATAGGTATAATGGAATAAAGGAAAGGCAATGGAGCCTTTTCCGATAAAAGGAGATTTATCATGGAAACTAAAGATCTTTACATTGAAATAGTATTGCTCAATTCTACAGTAGAGAAATTGGCAAAAGTAATGAAGGAACTACAAGAAACCGGGACAAAGATGGAACGTTTTAGGAATAACGTAAATGACCTTGAAGAAAGGGAAAAACACTTTAGAAGTAATAATATAACCCATAACAGTGATGAATTGCAAGAATGTATTGCTGAATGGAAAGCAGGAGAAAACCGTACAAAAAAGGATGTAAATACTTTGTTGAAAGTTCTCCGCGATCAAGCAGAACAAATTAAAAACAAACTTGAAAACTTTCTCAAATAAAAAACACAGGGGGTAGTTTTTATAGTAAATGCTGTATACAGCAATATAGCATTCTATATATAAACTTTAAAAAACAGATACCCCATTGTAATATCCCATCATAGAGGTAGACTCTCTTCATAGGTTCATTATACTTTTAAGCTATCTTAAGTCAAATAATTGTTACCTTGGAAAAAGAGAGATAAGAGGTAACAGAAAATTGATCTTTCTGCCTCTATAGGTATAATGGAATAAAGGCAATGGAGCCTTTACTTAAAGGAGATTTATCATGGGCAAGTCAATAAAAGCAACAAAAAACCCACTCCCCCCGGTAGCACAGTACCTGAGAGAAAATACCCTTGATAAACTTAAAAACACTGTGGTGGAGTACAAAGCTAAGAGAAAATACCGACCACTGGATAAAGGTAATGCTAAGCTGGAAAAGCATATCTTTTCCTTTTCACTGATTCCTGTGGTAACCTGTCCTGCACCTTGTAAGAAGTGTTATGACATTAAAGCAATTAGACAATATAGGGAGTGTAGAATCAAGCGTAGATATAACACATGGCTAGCCATCAATAGACTAGACTATCTTGAAGAGCAGATCAAAGATCAAGTAAAACGAAGTAAAACCATAAAGTTTATCAGGATTCATGTAGGGGGAGAATTCTTTTCCAAAGAATACGTTGATATGTGGGTAAGAGTAGCAGCATGGGTACGTGAAAACCGGCCTGATGTGGCCATTTATACCTACACAAAGACAGCCTATGGAGATACCCTTAGAAGCGCTGGAATCAATTGTGTAGCCAGTATCTTGCCCTGTGGCAAGGTTAATCACGATACCCTTGAAAACCTGAAAGCCTATGTAGCAGAAAACCCGGAATATGTTATTTGTCCTGTTACAAAGAAAAACAAGAGTGTAACCTGTGGTACTTCCTGTAACTACTGTATGACAAGAACAAAGGTACTCTTTGTAACACACTAAACACAAGGTAACAGAAAATTGATCTTTATCTCTCTATGGGTATAATGGAGTAAGGGAAGCAATGGAGCTTTCCTACCACCACTATATGTTATAGTGGGATAATGCTAAGGAGCATACCATGGCAACCTTTCCTGTATATAAAAGTCATAATGAAGTAATGTGTTATAACTGTAAAAGTATGTACGGTGAAGATATCCGTACTGAGAACCTTAAATTATCCGTGTTTCCAACGGGTCAAGGAGCCTATCAACAAACATGCCCACACTGTGGTACCATTACCTGTTATGACCTTGAGGCAGATAAAAAAATACTGGAAAACCTTTTGAATAAAGAGGGCTTCAAACAGGCTTTGGAGATTGCCCGTAATGAAGTAGAGGAAAAGTTAGGGCCAGACATCGAATGGCCTGCATAAAGGGACTGAAAAAGGTAACACTAATTTGACAGTGTTACCTTTTTCAGTATAATAGAATTATAGAGAGAGTCTACCTTGCGCTCAAAATTTGAGCGTAATAAAATATGCTGTATGAATTTTGTATGCAATTTTCAAGGTAGACTCTCTTCATAGGTTCATTATACTTTTAAGCTGCCCTAAGTCAAATAATTGTTACCTTTCCCCATGACCAGAAAAGAGAGATAAGAGGTAACAGAAATTTGATCTTTATCTCTCTATGGGTATAATGGAATAAAGGCAATGGAGCCTTTACTTAAAGGAGCTTTATCATGTTAAACTTTGTTGAAGAGAGAATTAAAACTGAATTGAAAGCTGCTGATTCTTTGATGGAACGTATTAGAGAAGAGCTTTCCGCGCTTCCTGACGATGGAAATAAAAATGCAGCAGTGGCGATTCTCTCTAACCAGTATGATATTGTGGAGGCTCAGTGGTATGAGTGGCAAAGAGTCTTAGCTGTATCTTTTCCTTCAAAATAGGAAGGTAACAGAAAATTGACCTTTATCTCTCTATAGGTATAATGGAATAAAGGAAAGCAATTTCGCTTTTCTAAAAAAGGAGATTTATCATGTATGTTTTAATTAACCTCACTTACAATAATGAAGTCGAATTAATTTGCTGTCACCCAGATAGAAATTCTCTATTAAAATATAGAGAAGTTAAACTTAAGTTGGGGAATTACAATTCAAGGAATGACAATTTACAAGTATGGGATGTAGAGAAACTTAAATTGTCAGAAATGGACGAGGACGAAAAAGAAATCTTCGATTCCGTAGTAGTCCCTGAAGAAAAATGGTAAACAAGTAGACCACTTTCTTTATATATCACACAGTAGTCTATATATCACATATATGCTGTATACAGCAATAGGGGGTATTTAATACAGATTGTTAAATATGAGTCGAAAAGGAATACCCCGCCAAAAAAGCGCAAGGTATCTACTGTATTTAAAAGTATCCAAAGTATATAATGTTTTAAAAAGGTAACAAAAAATTGCTCTTTATCTCCCTATGGGTATAATAGAGTTTTTAGAGAGATTCTGTTCTTACGTACAAAATTTGAGCGTAATAAAATATGCTGTATGAATTTTGTACGCAATTTTGAAAAGGCAGGTGAAAGGTAACATAAAATTGCTATTTATCTCTCTATGGGTATAATGGAATTAAGGGAAGCAATTTTAAGCGTTCCATAACAAAAGGAGTATTAAAATGAATAACCGCATAGACGACCTACTTTCAACAGAAAAAGATAATTCTAGTGTAAATAGTCCTCACAACCTAAAATTGAATGGAAACTGCCCATACTGCCAAATTGGAAAATTAGAAGATACAGGTAACGCATATGAGTGTTCTTGTTGTGATGAGGTCTTCTACAAACAGGGTCATGAACCCTCAGATTGTATTTGCGGTTCCTGTGGAAAACAGGCAGCGTTTACAAAAGAAAGCAATGCAAAATACGTTATAATCCACGTAACGGGGTGCACTGACCGAAATTGTATAGGATATAACAACCCCGAGTGGGTAGAAGAAGTTTTCTCTAATACGTCAGAAAAAAACAGTGAGTATTCATTGTTAGAAGAAAACGAAGCATTAAAAAAAGAGCTTTCAGAATTACAATTGTTAGAAGAGAATGAAAAGTTGAAAAAAGAAATACAAAGATTGAAAAGTGTTAAAAAGAGCAGTGGGAGGTAACATAAATTTGCTTTAATGTAGATTTTATGGATAATGGTGGTAATGGAAGCAATTTTTAGGCTTTCCGCAACAAAAGGAGATTTATTGTGGAAACAGTAAAGCAGTATATTAAAGATAATATTGGTACACCGATGGGTCATGTAAGGAATTTGAAAACACGACTGAGCACGGTATTTTCCTATGAATGTACCGTAGAAGAGGCCGTAAACAAAGTAAAAGATGCTTACATAGAAATTGAGGGGAGCAGTCCTGACCTTACTATTCTTTCGAGGAAAGAATTAAGTGACGGTGTTCTGGAAAGGTTAGTTAAGGGGGAGCATACCCTTGCAATTCTAAAATGGGTTTGCAATAATAATCCTATGAGTCTCAGGGAAGGCAAAGAGCTTATTGAGGACATTAGAAAAAACAAAGATATAGTAAAAGAGCAGGATAAAAATCAAGCCAAAGAGAGACTGTTTATTGCTGGTGTTGAATTGGCGGCTGTGGTGAGAGAAGGCAAAGATCCGACTAAAGCACTTGCGGTATTTGATAAATGCCTTTCAGAATATGAAAAAATCTAAGATTAAGAAAAACAGGTAAAGGGTAACTGAAATTTGACAGCGTTACCCTTTTCAGTATAATGGAATTAAGGGAAGCAGTGGAGCTTTTCTAAAAAGGAGATTTTATCATGACACCTACAGACAAAATAATCAGTGACATAGAAAAAGTAATTAACATGACTCCTCTTGAAAAAGTAGTTGACGCCATGGAAAGAATTCTTTGTAGTGACAGGGATATGCTTAGAACCACGAAGAGCAAAATAATTATTATCGCGGGTAACCCTGACGCCTGTCCTAAGGATCGTTATGATATGGAAGCCTACAAGGAAAAGCTGGAAAATGAAATTGATCGAATTGAGCGGTATATTCACATGTTAAAACAAATAGGGCTATAACGAGTAACCGTTAACTTTAGTACTCTCCATAGAAAGGCTAGATACATTATGAAAAAGTATATGTGTAATGGAAAAACAGATAACGGTAATGGTGTTAGTTATTGTTGTTACAATTCTGTAACCAGCCCTGATGATGTAGAAGTCATTAACGGTGTACTTCATTGCCACGAGTGTGGTCATGATACTCCTTTAAAGGAAGCAGAAGAGGCGTACCGGAAAAACGCAAATTCTGGTGATGAAACTTCTCACTATAACTGCCTGTTGTAGTATCACAATTAAAATTAAGCCTTCAATGGTTATACGCCAAATGTATACATATTGACATTACAGGAGAATAACTGTGTTTAAAATTAACCCTGTTAGCAATATCCTACTTTAAAGGTAGGTAGAAGGTAACAGAAAATTGCATTGAAGTGCTTTATGGGTATAATGGAATAAAGGAAAGCAATTTTAAGCGTTCCATAACAAGGAGAATTATCATGAAAACAAACTATAAAAAAATCAAATCCGCAATGAAAATATACTCTGATGCTCATACGCTGTACCAACGCCATGCCAGTCTCAATAGGTACGGCGGGGCTTTTATATCCGGGATGAAAAATGATATGTTGTTAGCGCTCGACGACATAACTACTCTGATCGACGCAGCATTCAACGGTGGATGCAGGGAGTCAGCACTGCTAAAGCGGCTGTGGGGGTACCCTGAGAAATATGCCATGGAATTGTTCGCGCAGCGCAGATTTGACCGCGACTGCGAGCGGTATCACTACTGACCACCCATCCCTGCAGAGAGATTGTACGCAAAATACTTTTAAGCTGGTTTAAGTCAAATAATTGTTACCTTTCCCAATGGCTATAAAAGGTAGGTAGAAGGTAACATAAAATTGACAAGGTTACCTTTTTAAGTATAATGGAATAAAGGAAGGCGTTGGAGCTTTCCTAAAAAGGAGATTTATTATGTACAGTAAATATGCGATAACTAAAAAAGGATTTTTGGGTCTTTTGGATTTGGGTCCGTGGACTCTTAAAGAGATACTACAATTACCAAAATTGTATTATCAGGAAGAATTATTATCAGGAAAGATGAGCAAAAAAGAGGTTGAGGAATTGACTGATTCCATAGAAGTGAAAAATGGTATTTTGTATTATGATGGGGAAGATATTGGTTTTGAATATAAATATTACCTTGTAGTTTACGGGTCTCCTCTTGATATTTTTCCGGCGGAAAGCGATGCTGATGCAGTAGACCTTGTGTGGAACAACATTAACGTCATGTTGAGTGAGGATGATGTTTATGATGTTTTTTTTGTCGGGGTTGAAAGCGATATATCGTGCTTCCTTCATAACTTAACCGGAAATGACATTGCTTCTATATATAAACAAATTGGGGAAGAGATTGAAATATATTTAATTCCCGAAAAGGTAAATCATGAGGAAGCAGTGGAGGTAGAAATAGCTTACAAACGTGGAGAATTGAAATTAATTTCTTAACTAGGTAACAGAAAATTGCATTGAAATGCTTTATGAGTATAATGGAATAAAGGAAGGCAATGGAGCCTTTCACAACAAGGAGAATTATCATGTATTTGTTATCTAGTGTAGAACTTGTGAAATTTTACGATGAAACAAAAAAGTTGCTGGATATAGTTGATGCAGAAATTTCTGAAGTAAATGATAAAATTTCTAACTTTGATGGCGATGAACAATATGAAAGCAGCGGTATGATCCTTCGGGGTTGGTACCAAAGGCTTGCCTCACTGGACGAAGATCGCCAAGGACTTAGGTTTGAGGAATACGAAGATCTTGAGTTTCACCAGTGTGAAAAGGAGATAGGGCTTCTTAGGGAGTTGGCTAAAAACAACAAAGTTTTAATTGATGAAAGTGATTTTGAAGAGTACACAGTAGTAGTATGCACTGACCTTGGCTTGGTTGGCGGTGATTCCTCGGTGCTGGTTATTGATTGGGAAGCTACGGCTAACAACCTGATGGCGGATTATGGTTCTGTTGTGTTAGGATACACCAAATTCTTTTACAGAAAATAGAAGGTAACATAAAATTGCATTGAAGTGCTTTATGATTATAATGGAATAAAGGAAGGCAATGGAGCCTTTCACAACAGGGAGAATTAAAATGGCTTACACAGACATAATGGAATACAATAAAAAGATAGTTGAAAACATTATTGCAAGTACTTCTGAGGGACCTCACGCTGGTGATTATCTGGAACCTGAAGAGTGCCCTGAAAATGCTGTAGATTATGGCTGGTTTAATAGTGCCTGTGTTAAATACCTTGATGGTGATGTATGCGGCGTAATGATTGATGGGGATGGGGGGGAGTATTACTTGCCCTTACAGTGGGGGTTAGATTATTCCAAGTACAAAGAAAAGAGAGATAGGTGGTAACAGAAAATTGCATTAAAACCTGCTATAAGTATAATGGAGTAAAGGAAGGCAATGGAGCTTTCCTAAAAAGGAGAATTAAAATGGAAACTATATCCCTAATGAGTACTGGAACGGTATCCCATGGAACGCACAGACCTCAGGATCTGATACCTACCTTTGTAGAGTTTATTGCAACATATATAGAGGGGGATGGAAAAGTTCCTGAGTGGGATAACATTACAAAGCAGTATCAAAAACTTGGAAACATTATGCTAGATCAAGAACATACAGGTAATTCTCCTTTTACATGGGAATGGAAAGAAGATAATGACCCTGAATGGGATTCTGAGGATACCTCTATACTTCTTGATTATTTGTTTGAAACCATGGACAGTATAGCTCCTGAAGGTTTTTACTTTGGAGCAAATGAAGGGGATGGTAGCGACTATGGTTTCTGGGCGCAGTGCATTAAAGATGCGGGAGGTTCCTGTGCCGATTGTCCACACCTTAATACAGATTATTGTCCTGAATTGGAATGTGACCTGTAGATTGAAGGTAACAGAAAATTGACATAAAGACTGCTATAGGTATAATGGAGTAAAGGGAAGCAATTCGGCTTTCTACCATAAAAGGAGAATTAAAATGAAAGCTAAATTAATATCAATGATACGACAAGCGGCACAATGTATATTAGATAAGACTGCTCCTCCTGTTAAGATTCCTAGAAAGGAATCCATTTTTAAAGTGGACGATATAACACCAGAATACCTTGAGGGTCTACGTTGCATTGTTATTAAGGGTATTGGGTATGTTTGTGTTACTCCTTCTCAGTTTACCCCCGAAGACATGATAAAATTGGGTAACCTTGTAGCACTGGCCATGAAACACAATTCCGAATCTTTTGACTATTAAGAAGAATGAAAAAGGTAACACAAAATTGACAGTGTTACCTTTTTCAATATAATAGGATTATGGAGAGATTCTGTTCTTACTTATAAAATTTGAGCGTAATAAATTGTTACGTAGGAATTTTATAAACACTTTTGAAAAAGTAAATAAGAGGTAACAGAAAATTGCATTAAAACCGGCTATAGGTATAATGGAGTAAAGGAAGAGCAATATCGATCTTCCGCCAAAGGAGTCTATCATGGTTAACAAAGGCGATACTGTAAAAGTTGTAAATACGGATTCTGACGAAAAAGAAGCTGCAATGCACGTAGTAATTAAAGTAACTAAAAATACCATTACTTTAGACGACGGAAAAACCTACGATAAAAAAACTGGGAAAGAGATTGTTAAGAAAAATAATTACATCTATATTCTTACAGTAGAGGATATGGGATTTAGAAATTTTCCGTTTTCTTCATATAAAAAAGCCAAAGAGGTGTTCATTGCACGGTGTGAGGCTTTTCTAAAAGACCCTTCTTATGCCTTGCTAGATATGTTAGGGGAAAATATAGACATGGAAAACATGGAAGTTAGGGAGCAATTCTTTAGGCCATACAGGGAGTCTCAGGGGGATAGTATCTATGTTTCCTTTTTTGATATAAAGGGCAGCGGCGACTCTGTGAATTTTACGTTACTAAAACATATTTTAGATTGAGGGTAACAGAAAATTGCATTAAATCCTGCTATAGGTATAATGAAGTAAAGGAAGAGCAATTCCGCTTTTCTGCTTAAAGGAGAATTAAAATGACTATCAGTAATACTAACCACACTGTTGTTGATGATCGTGCCTTACTTAGAAACATTATCATGGACATAAAATTCTATTTCTTTTCCTTTATGGAATATAATGATCATGAGATTGCGCGTCAGATCAATAATAACCTTGAGCGGAAAGAAAGCCCTTTTCGAGTTCTCCCCTCCTTTGTCCGGGAAGTGCGCTGTAACAATATCTAGCACATGTAGAAGATTAAATGTATACATTTGTGCTATGTGCTAAATTAAAGCACTATAATAATCCTTGAACCCCAATACACCACTATAAAAAGGTATTGGTATTTACTATAGTTGAAACTACTTTAGAATAAGGATAGTGAAGGTAACATAAAATTGCTATATTAACCTTTATGGGTATAATGGAGTAAAGGAAGGCAACGAAGCTTTTCTATTAAAGGAGATTTATTATGACAAATTCTCAGATCATTGAAATGCTGGAAAAAGAGCTTACTGAAATTGAAAACTACATAGAGAAAATGGAAGCGAGGGTTAATTCTAATCTTTCCTATAAGGGTAGGGCTCATGATAAAAATAGAATAATAATTATGGGGTGGTCAGTTGACCGGTGCAAGCAGAAAATAGAAGCTATACGATATCTACATGCGGATACTGTATGGCCTGACAATACTTCTGCTGTAGGAATATCGCATGATGATTCACTTACAGCTATTGTTTATGCACCAGCGGTAATTGGTGGCGGTGTGGAAGTTCATCGAGCTACTGTGGTGTATTACATGGGTACTATTACAATGATAGATGGTGAAATGAAACAGCGGGAAAGTAACTACCTTGGTAAGGTTTCAACTATAGAGTGTCTTTGCGGATCTGCTAAACGCAATTCTTCCGTTGGCATCCTGAGCAACCAAAATGAAAAGATTACTTGTGCGAAGTGTCTTAAATTAGAGGTAACAAAAAATTGACATGGTTACCTTTTTAAGTATAATGGGGTTAAAGGCAATATAAGCCTTTCAACAAAAGGAGTATTACGATGAATGAATTTTTTAAAAAAGCAAAACAAATTAGTGAAGAGTTGTCCTGCGCAAAAGAAAAACATTATGCTTTAAGAAAAGAAATTGAAGTATGGTTCTCTAAACTGGAATGGAAAAGAATAGGTAATATTGAGAGGGTTAATGTAAATGAAAACGGAGATATTGTATTAACAATACATGAACATGGCCGTGAACCATGGGGTTATACTATAACTGAAGCGGAATTTGAAATGTCCCCTGAAGATTATGTTGAACATAAAAGGGTTGAAAATGAGCAGTTAAAATTGGCAGAAGAAGAGGAATATGATAAAAAACAGCTTCAAAAAGAGCGGGAATACTATGAGAAGCTTAAAGCCAAATTTGAGAACCCTGAATGTAAAAAAATATCCGAAATTTGAAAATCCGAAAACGCATTATTAGTCTCTATTTCATTGCCTAAATGGTAACACTTATTTGACCTTACTATCTTTATAAGTATAATGGGGTTTAAGAAAAGCAATGGAGTTTTTCTAGTAAAGGAGAATTAACATGAAATGTATAAACACTAAGTGTCCTCATTTTGATGAAAAAGATAGTGATGGGAAAAATTGTAAAGCGCTATTTCCAGAAAAAATGAACATCTGCTTGCTTGCGGTTTTTGAAAAAACAGAAAAGCAAGTAATTGAAGAACTTAGGACAGAGATTGACCAGTTGAGAAAAAACCAAATTCCGGGATACTGTAAAGATTGTGAGGAGTCTCAAGGCCACAAAATAGAAAATGGTAGGGGGGTATGTAGTATTCATAGTTATGCTGATCCTGATGAAGGATTTCAGCCCAAACTGGTTGAGGCACATAGTTTTTGTTGGGAGTGGCATAAATGTTATCGAAAAAGTATATGGGGTTAAAGGAGATTTATCATGCGAGAAGAAACACTCAAAAGGATAATTGCCGCGATAAAAAAGATTGGTTCATATAGTAGAAGTGCTACTGTGGAGAATGTAGCCTTTACCGCTAATTGTTCAGATAGCACGGTACGTAAAGCACTAAAACTAGGGTTAATTGGTGAGAGAAAATGCACTGTCTTTGGCTGGGAATCAAAAACAAGAGGTCAGGCAAAAGGAAGAACGTATGAAAAAACCATTCTTGGAATTAAAGAATAGTAGAGATAGAAGGTAACTAAAAATTGACCTTACTTCCACTTTAAGTATAATGGAGTAAAGGGAAGCAATGGAGCTTTTCAACAAAAGGAGATTTATTATGAAATTTTTTAATGTTATTTTCGTGGATTCTGCGCTCAACCTTTCAACTTTCTATTTTCGCACTTATTATCAAGCCTCACAGAAAGTTGAAGAACTTGTTAACCAGCTTGTTATTAATGGAGATAATATTGCTGAAGAGGTATATGACAATGAGGAAGAATATACAGTGGAAAACAATCTCAAGTATATTCATGCTGCTTTGAATTCTGATTGTATAAATAAAGAGATCCGGTTGAGAGATAAAAATTATGATCCTGCTACGATATTGATTGTAAGAGCTTCCTTGAAATTAGGGAAAGGGGAATAGTCATGAAAGCAAATAGAAATTACAAATATTGCGTAAGAACTGTATATCTTAACGGTCCTATTTACACTAGGCATAAATCTATTCAAGCTGCTATAAAAAGCATTAAAAAAGAATTGCTGTTAGGAAGGGTAGGTTTGCGTGTAGGTGTATGGGATGCTGGGCAGGAAAAATATCGTTTACTTAATGAAAATGATGCAGAATTTGAAGTTGCTTATAGGTAACAGAAAATTGACCTTACTTCCACTTTGAGTATAATGGAGTAAAGGGAAGCAATGGAGCTTTTCAACAAAAGGAGAAGTATCATGAAAATAAAAGCTATTGATGCGTTAAAAAAAGGTGAAGTGTTGTGTTTGCAGGGCATTTACCTCATAGCGGACGGAAGCATTAGTGCTGGTGATATTTATATTGCACAGCGTAATACTGGGCCTCATTTGTTAACAGCAAAAGAGGTCACAAAAACGGATTGCGGAACTGTAGACATTGTTCACCCTGTAGATTTTCCTGCTTATAGTTTTAACGGTTCTGACTGCATTAAAGTTAGGGAAGCTACTTGGGAAGAAATTAGTAACAACGTTGTCACTTTTATATAAAGGAGAATTACAATGCCGTTTGGTGCTGCTGATGACTATCAAGAAATGCAAAAGATAATAGAAGGTCTTAAAGACGAGGTAAAGAAGTTATTAGAAGAGAAAGCTATACTTATAAACCACGTTAAACTGCTGCAAGAAACTGTAGAGGCAAAGAATGAAACTATTAAGTTGATCAATGTTTCTGTGAATAGAAGGTAACACAAAATTGACTTAAAGCCTGCTGTGAGTATAATGGGGTAAAGGAGATTTAAAATGGAAAAAGTAAATAAAACGAAAAACAAAGATTTAAGCCTCGTTACACAGAATGGTTGGGCTCTTGAGTATGTAAAAAAACAAACACCAGAGATTTGTTTGGCTGCTGTAACACAGAATGGTTATGCTCTTGAGTATGTGGCAGAACAGACACCAAAAATCTGTTTGGCTGCTGTTACTAAGAATGGTGGGGCTCTACACTATGTAGAAGAACAGACACCAGAGATCTGTATGGCTGCTGTTAAACAGACTGGTTTGGCTCTTGAGTATGTTAAAGAACAGACAACAGAGATCTGTATGGCTGCTGTAACACAGAATGGTTGGGCTCTTAAGTATGTT